>ERZ772827.794-NODE-794-length-16876-cov-4.198561_pt1 | contig 16876 bp, 17 predicted proteins | sample MGYA00580850_ERZ772827 | MGnify/ENA primary metagenome ERZ772827 (study PRJEB29015, sample SAMEA2737950) | human oral metagenome | biome: human oral; feature: human-associated habitat; material: dental | place: China | collected 2145 ...
TTCGGACGAAAAATCTACGCCAATCTGACGGACTTCATTTTATCAGCGATTCCTAAAGATATCGTAAAATATATCTCCCCTTGATATAATTGCTACTTGCCAAAAGTCAAAAAATCAAATATAATAGAAAAAAGCACAATTAAGGAAACAGAGAAGGTGATATAATGAGCAACATTGCCGATATGATAGAGTCGTATATCCTCCGTCAGCTTGCCACGCGGCAGGATGGACAGGTGGAACTGCGACGGACGGACATTGCCGATGAGATTTCATGTGCGCCTTCGCAGATCAGCTATGTGCTCTCCACGCGTTTTACACAGGATAAGGGTTTCGTGGTGGAGTCGCGGCGCGGTCTCGGCGGATTTATTCGCATCGTCCAGGTGCCGCTGCGCGATCTTGTTTATCAGGATATGCTTTCAAAGATTAACGAAGAGACCACCATGGAGACGGTACAGTCAATGGTGCGCTATCTCGTCCAACATGGCATGGTCGAGACGCGTGAGGCGGCACTCTTAATGCAGATGGTGACAGGTCTCTTCCACTCGGAGACACTTGCCGTGGAGGAACGCGTTCATATGCTGAAGACAATGATCTTGACACTGGAGAATTTTCGATAGTTGTTCGATATAGATAGACATAGAGACAATATACCTTGTGTATGATGGAAAGGTACCTCTTATGATTTGTGAGGAATGCGGCCGCAATGACGCGATCGTGCACATAGTGCAGATCGGTCCAGGTGGTCGAAGTGAAAAAAATATATGTATGAGCTGTGCTGCGCGCTATGGTGCATCGATTCTTCGTGCGCAGCAGGAAAATGTGTCGGCGGTGGATTTCCTCAAGGGCATCTTCGGCAGTAATCAGCAGGAGAATGCGGCCGAGGAGGATGCACCCCATATCACATGTCCGAACTGCGGCATGCGGTTTCAGGATTTCCCGCAGACGGGGCAGATCGGCTGCTCGGTCTGCTATGAGACGTTTCATCATGAACTCACGCCTCTTTTGCGGCGAATTCATGGATCAAGCGTCCATCGCGGAAAGATTCCGCGTCGCTCGGGGAGTTCCATCATGCTGCGCCAGGAGGCAGAGCAGTTGCGTGTCCGTTTGAAAGAAGCTGTTGCGCGTGAGGAATATGAAAAGGCCGCAGAGTATCGCGACCGCATTCGTGGCCTGGAACGTCAGATGGAGGAACAGGACCATGGCCGTTGAGGAGCTCCTTCAGAGCAGCAGACTCTCCTGGTTCGGGGCCGAGGGGCAGGACAGCGATGTGGTGATATCGAGTCGTGTTCGACTCGCCCGCAATCTTGTGGGGCTTCCCTTTCCTGGCCGCGCTGACCTCGGACAACTTGCACAAATTCGACAGACAGTGGAAGCTGCACTCGTGGATCTTGATACAGAACTTGGACAGTCCTTTGATCAAATTGCGCTGGATCAGATGAGTGCCTTGGCACGTGAGGTCTTGATTGAGAAGAGGCTGATCAGTGAGAAGTTTTCCGAAGCACAGCCGCATCGAATGGCGTATATCAGTGACGATACAAGCATCAGTATCCTCATCAACGAGGATGACCATCTGCACATTCAGGCGATGACCTCTGGTCTTTCACTGAATGCCGCATTTGAGATGGCATCGCGCGTAGATGACTACATTGAGGCTCGTCTGGATCTGGCCTTTGATGAGACGATGGGCTATTTAACGGCATATCCAACGAATCTTGGTACGGGGCTGCGAGCCTCCGCCATTCTCCATCTGCCGGGGCTTGTCTATACACGCAACATCGATAATATTGTTAACACATCACCACAGCTTGGCCTTGCCGTGCACCCCCTTGAGGGGATTGATGAGGGAGCGCACCTCTACAAGATCTCGAACCAACTGACCCTCGGTTACTCTGAGGCAGAGATGATCGAGAACCTTCAGGCAGCGGTTGGAGAGATCGCTGCCCACGAACGTCGCGCTCGCAAAGCGCTTTCCTACTTTGGAAAGGATGGCGTGGAGGATGGTGTATGGCGTGCTTATGGTATCCTGTCTTATGCGCGTTCTCTGACGGAGCAGGAGCTTTTTGCTCTTGTCTCACGTGTGCGCTATGGCATCGACCGAGGAATTATCAAAGAAGTGGCATTGAGTTGCTATGCCGAGATCATCGTTGCTGCACGTGATGCTTATCTCAAGTATGCGGCAGAAAACGAAAATTTATCTGCGGGGGAAATCAGCGCGATGCGTGCCTCGCGTGTACGCGCGATCTTACAAAAATATCGAACAGCGGGATGAGGAGGGGGACAGCTTGAATTATCGTCAATTTTTTACGCAGGCGGCGATTAAAGCCGTAGAGTTTTCACAGTATATTGCGCAGCGACGCGGGAAAGGGTATATTGGAACCGGCCAGCTTCTGCTGGGAATTTTGCATATGCGTGATACGATTGCGGCAGAGGCGCTGGACAAATTCGGTGTTGACTATGACAGTGCAGAGCAGGTGATTCGGGAGGCGGACGGCTTTCAGGATGTCCTGCATCCGGCTGAGGATGTTCCGTATTATACCCGGCGTGCACAGCGCGTCATGCAGGGAGCAATTGATGCTGCGCGTGAAGAGCGTTCCTTTGTGACGACGGAGCATATCCTGCTCAGTCTGCTCACAGAGTCCGATGGCACAGCAGTCCATACGATTGAGGAGATGGATGTTGATATAGAGGACCTGCAAAGCGAAGTCTTGGAGCGCATGAGTGAGACAGCTGCGTCTAAGGAGAAGCCTGCGCGCAGGAAAAAAGGAAAGGGCGAGGGCAATGATCTGCCCGCGTCTTTGAAGAAATTTGGCCGCGATCTGACTGGTATTGCCCGTGGAGGTGGCTTAGATCCTGTCATTGGACGTGCAGCAGAGATTGACCGTGTTATCCAGATTCTTGCACGGCGCACGAAGAACAATCCCATCCTTCTCGGTGAGGCAGGGGTTGGAAAGACTGCCATCGCTGAAGGTCTTGCGCAGCGCATTGCGGACAGCGAGGTACCGTTTCTGCTCGAGAATAAGCGTGTCGTGACTCTGTCGATGACGGCACTCGTCGCGGGAACGAAGTATCGCGGCGAATTCGAAGAGCGCCTCAAAAATGTGGTGGATGATGTAATCAAGGCAAAAAATATCATCCTCTTCATCGATGAGATTCATACGCTCATTCGTGCCGGCGGAGCAGAGGGATCACTCGATGCGGCTAATATTCTGAAGCCTGCGCTTGCGCGCGGAGAAATGCAGATCATTGGTGCAACGACACTCAGTGAGTATAAGAAACATTTTGCGAAGGACTCTGCTCTTGCGCGGCGCTTTCAGACCGTCATGGTCGAAGAGCCGACGGAAGAGGATGCGGAAAAGATCCTCTTGGGGCTGCGCGGGCGATATGAGGAGTTTCACCATGCGCGCATTGAGGATGCTGCAGTTACGGCTGCGGTTCGATTGTCCAAGCGATACATCACAGATCGCTATCTTCCGGACAAGGCGATTGACCTCATCGATGAGGCCGCATCACGTACACGCATGAAGAGGATCGGCGATACCGACCAAATTGTTGGGCTGCGCACCGAGATCGCAGAGATCGTGAAGCAGAAGAATGCAGCGATCAGCGGGCAGGACTATGAGGGCGCGGCACAGCTGCGTGATCGTGAGCAAGAACTGCGTGCGCAGCTTGATGTCTCGCGGCGCGGGGATGATCAGCGCTCGGAGATTGTCGTCACGGAACATGAAATTGCAGATGTGGTAGCTCAGTGGACGGGAATCCCAGTGCAGCGCATTGCGGCGAAGGAGTCCGATCGGCTGCTTGCACTCGAAAAACATATCGGCCGCCGTGTAATCGGTCAGGATGAGGCCGTGCGTGCCGTCTCGAAGGCTGTGCGCCGTGCGCGTGCGGGCGTGAAGGATCCGCGCCGTCCGATTGGCTCCTTCCTCTTCCTCGGCTCCACGGGAGTCGGCAAGACAGAGCTGGCACGGGCTCTCGCAGAGTCCGTCTTTGGCTCGGAGGAGGCAATCATTCGTTTCGATATGTCCGAGTATATGGAGAAGCATACAACAGCGCGCCTCGTTGGAGCGCCTCCAGGGTATGTCGGTTATGAGGAGGGCGGACAGCTTACTGATGCGGTTCGGAAGAAGCCCTTTTCTATCATCCTCTTTGATGAGGTAGAGAAGGCACACCCCGATGTGTTCCATATGCTGCTCCAGGTACTCGAAGATGGACGTCTCACGGATGGTCAGGGGACGGTTACGGATTTCCGCAATACGATTATCATTATGACATCGAATGCAGGTGCAAATCACCTGCGCTCTACGACGGGATCCATTGGTTTTTCCATTGGGCAGCAGGCGATGGGCTCGGATGAAGAGCGTGCAAAGAAGCGTGTCATGGAGGAGGTGCGGAAGATTTTCCGTCCCGAGTTCCTGAACCGTGTTGACGATATGATCGTCTTTAATGCACTCGGTGAGCCGGAGCTGACAAAGATCGTGGACATCCTGCTGCGCGATGTGAAGGCACGGCTTGCGGAGCAGAAAATCAACCTTGAGATCAGTCCGTCGGCGAAGCGTGTGCTCATCTCAAAGGGGACGGATGTCAAATTCGGCGCGCGTCCTCTGCGCCGTGCTATCCAGAAGAACATCGAAGATGAACTTGCGGAGCGTATTCTTGCGCGTGACTTTACAGCGGGCGATGTCATCTCTGTACGCAAGGCGGGCGATGGTCTGGATTTTGTGAAGAAGGACACGAGCCGCAATAGTAAGCGTGCCAAGAATGAGAAACAGGCATCGTATCATGAGGTCTGACGGTGGTCGAAACAATGTGCTTGCGCCTCCAACGCGTGCAGGACGCATAGGGGATTTCCTCCTCAATCTGGGCTGGTCGGTGTACTGGCTTGCGCGTTCTACGGGGCGCCTGCTGAAATATTGGAAACAGGAGGGACTGTAGCGGCAGTCCCTTTTCATTTGACATTTGTTCGATGTGATCCAGGAGTTTATATGGCGAAGAAGAAAAAGACAGCGTACGTCTGTCAGGAATGCGGCTACGACACAATGAAATGGATGGGGAAATGCCCCGGATGCGGCGCATGGAATACGCTCGTAGAGGAGATCATAACACCTCCGATCGAGGAGCGCAGAGGTGTCGGTGCTCTCCAATCGGAACCGCCGCAGCCCATCAGCAGTATCGCTGTGGAAGACCTGCCGCGCTTTTCTACCGGCTCAGACGAGCTTGACCGTGTGCTTGGCGGCGGCGTGATTCCTGGTTCAATGGTACTTATCGTTGGGGATCCGGGCGTCGGCAAGTCGAGCCTCACGCTGCGCATCTCCGCAGACATTGCCCGTGAGGGACGGCGTGTCCTCTACGTGACCGGAGAAGAGAGCGCACGACAGATCCGCATGCGTGCCGATCGTCTGCAGGCGATCGCGGATGACCTGCTTGTCGTCAGCGAGACGAATCTCGATGCGATCTGTGCCCATGTGGAACGCGAACAGCCTGCGCTTTTCATTATCGACTCAATTCAGACTATGTACCGCCCCGGCATTGAGAGTGCGCCCGGCAGCGTATCACAGGTGCGCGAGTGTGCGATGGAGCTGATGCGTGTGGCAAAGATGGCAGGAATTGCAGTCTTTGTCATCGGCCATGTAACAAAGGAGGGCAGCCTCGCAGGCCCTCGCGTCCTCGAGCACATTGTCGACACCGTGCTCTATTTCGAGGGGGAGCGCAATGCCGAGTACCGCGTGCTGCGTGCCGTGAAGAATCGTTTTGGCAGCACAAATGAACTGGGACTTTTTGAGATGCGTGATGTTGGTCTTGTCGATGTACCGGATGCATCGAAACTTTTCCTCTCGGAGCGTGCGATGGAGAGCGGCTCGATCATCGTTCCAACTGTAGAGGGAACGCGTCCCTTGCTCGTCGAGGTACAGGCGCTCGTTGCGCCGACTCCGTACCAGCCGCCGCGGCGGACAGCGGACTCAGTAGATGTGAAGCGGATCCAGCTCCTCCTTGCAGTGCTTGAAAAACGTGTAAAATTACCTATTGGTGTCGCCGATGTTTATGTGAAGGTAGCGGGAGGGATACGGCTTGACGAGCCGGCGGCCGATCTTGCACTCTGCGTTGCCATGGCATCCAGCTTTGCAAATCGTTTGCCGCGCCCGCATATGGTCGTCTGCGGTGAGGTCGGGCTCTCCGGTGAGGTGCGTGCCGTCTCACAGGCAGAGCTGAGGGTCACTGAGGCACGTCGCCTTGGTTTCAAATCCGCACTTTTGCCGATGAAGAACTATCGGCAGCTGCAGGGGAAATTTTCCGACATGGAACTTTTTGGTGCAGAGAGCATTGGTGATGCGTTGAAATGTGCCATGCCCAGGGAAAAAACATTTAAGGAATGATGAGTTTCTTCCGATAAACAACGTAGAAGAGGTGATGTGTAGATGAATGCAGGCAATCTCATAGCTGCAGTGACAGCAGATGGGATCTCTGCAGGGGCAGGAACGTCAAAGGGACGCGCTGCATCTGCAGAGAATCGTGCGCAAACAACCTCAGGGAAGAATTCGTTCAGCGATACGTTTGGTGCGCTGCAAAAGGGAATGACAGCAGAGACACCAAAAACAGAGATGCATGAAATGACTGCGCCTCAGGCTAAGACAGATGCGCCTAAGGCAAAGGATCATGCGCCGTCGGAGAATGCAGATCAGCAACGGTTCGATGCCAAAACTGGGGCAGAATCGTCGGTGGATGATTCTGCGCTTTCTTCGCCAGCCGCAGTGGCAATTGCGGCTCTCATGAATATGAATACGACGCTCGTAGATGCTGATCTAAACGAGGGGCTTGATGCCTCGCTCATAGAGATTCTCCAGCGCTATGAGCTCACAGCGGATCAGCTCGGCGACACGAAGCTGCAGACCACTGTGCAGAGCCTTCTCCAGCAGCTGCCGGAGGATGGAGGGAAAAGTCGGAATTTCCTTCTTGCGCTTGCTGGACAGCCCCTCACGGAAGACGACAGCAGCAACTCCTTTATCGGACAGCCGCTCGTTAAGGAGGCAGCAACGGCAAATCTCAATATGCCGGCACAGATCAGATCTGTACCGCAGGATCTTGGCGACGCATCTCAGGTTCTGCGTTCGACGGCGCTGAGCTCCGATCTGCACATTGAACAGAGCGCAGTATTGAACACAGCTGCTCCTATGATGAGTGAGCAGATGCCTGATGTCGATGCTGCACACCTGCTCCATGGACAGAATCTCAAGGCAGAGACGGTGAAAACCCCTGCTCCTCTGAACACGGCAGTGACGGCAGGAAATCCACAGACATCCATAGAAACAGCCGCAGCGCCGGCCCTGGCTGCGCAGGCAGAGATTATGCCGGCGGCACAAACAAAGTCTGCAGTTCAGACTGTTGGTGAGAACCTGATCGTCGATGAGGGAACGGATACACCAGCTCTGCTGACTGCACTTGCACAGCGTACGATGCGCCATGATGCTTCGCAGGATGAGGAGGGGGCAGGACAGGGCACACGGCAGGAAGAGCAGCCCGTGTCGAGCGGGCAGCAAACTTCTCGTATGACGACGTCGATGCCATTTGAAATGCCTTCGCGGACTGCGGAGCCGGTGCAGCAGCCCGCACAGCCCATTACGATGCAGACCGGGACGAGTGCACATCCAGTACAGGAGGCCATAGCACCTGCAGCGACGCAGGAGACACAGCGGCCACAGCCGGACTATGAGATTCCGCGTCAGATCGTCGAGCAAGCGCGTCTCCTGCGTACACTAACTGATACACAGATGGTCATTAGGCTTCGCCCCGAACATCTGGGCGATCTTACACTTCGTGTTTCAGTCGGGTCGAACGGTGCTGTACAGGCATCTTTCCACAGTGATAATGCCCATGTGCGTAATGTGATTGAGAACTCCCTCGTTCAGCTTCGTCAGGAGCTGAACAATCAGGGGATCAAGGTCGATCGTGTTGGAGTCTATACCGGACTTGCGGACGGGCAGATGCCTCAGGGCCAGGGACAGGAAGCTTGGCAGCAGAGCAGCCGTCAGCAGAGCGGAGCACAGCAGGTCTACGCGCGCGGGGATGCCGATGACTATCTCGATGAGATCGATGGGCTCGCGCCGGCTGCGGCGGAGGAGACTGGCGGAAGCGTCGGTACCGATGGCGTAGATTATCGCGTATAACATGTTGAGGAGGAAATATCGTGGCAAGTTCGAATCCACTGAATACAATTAACGTCGGCGGGGTCGTGCAGAAACTGTCCGACTACGAGACAGCGCAGAATCAAGCAAAAGCGAAGGACAAGAAGAATGATGCGCTTGGCAAGGACGCATTCCTCCAGCTGCTCGTCACGCAGATGAAGTATCAGGATCCCCTCGATCCGCAGGACAACAGCGAGTATCTCTCGCAGCTTGCGCAGTTCTCTGCACTCGAGCAGATGACGAATGTCTCCAAGGGTCTAGAGAATGTCTCGAAGATTGTGGACAATATCAACTCCTCCGTTCTCATCGGACAGCTCAGCTCCATGATCGGACAGCCTGTCCAGTGGAACAGCGTGGTCATGGGCGAGGATAAAAAGCCTCTCAAGAACAGCGATGGAACAGTGAAGACGCAGAGCTATGAGGGCAAGATCATCGGTGTGAGCATTACCGACGGTCAGCCAAGCGTCATTGCCGACGTGAATGGCAAGACCTATCAGGTTCAGGTATCCGAGATCGTGCGAGTTGGTCGTATCAAGGCAGCACCCTGAGCAAACGAATAGGAATGAGATGCCGCCGAAGAATTCCTTCGGCGGTATTTTACACTTGCATATGATCTTCACATCTATTATAATATCTGCATAATATCCCAAAGGAGAATGGGGTAGAAATGAAATGGAGGGACCCATCATGGCAATACCGGCAATCAGCAGCGGTGGTTTTGGAAGCAGCCTTTTTCAGCGGGCGAATCGTGAGGCTCAGCGCATCGGCGGACAGGTGACCCATCAGAAGATGCAGGAGGTCGCATCTGTCATTGGAGGTTCGAACTTCGGCTCGGGCACAAAGATCGGAAAAGGACAGTTCCATCAGACGCAGAATCGCGTCATTCAGGAGGGGACGCAGAGTGCGTCTCGAGCCGCGCAGCAGTCAATGGCGTATATGGATCCGCGGCGTCTTGGAACGAGCAAGTTCCAGAAGTCCAATCGTGAGGCGCAGCAGATCGGTGGACAGGTGACGCATGAGCTCATGCAGCAGGTTAAACAGGCCTATGCAACAAGCCACCCAGTCCAGAATCTCGGCAAGAATGTCGATATCGCAGCATAATTTGAGAAAAATAAACCGTGAAGAGGTCCGCATTGCGAATCTTCACGGTTTATTTTTATTTCATCCGTTCACTGACGGGCGACGCTCCAGAGCGTTATCGAAACGTCGGATCAAAAATTGCTGGAAACAGACGGCTGCAGGGGACATTTTACGCTGCGTATTCCACGCAACGCCGACAGCCCTCTTGCAGATGGGGAAGGAAACGGGGATATAGCGAAGTTCTGGATGCTCAACTCCAGCGAGTTTTGGCAGGAGGCTGACCCCAAGGCCTGCTGCGACAAGTCCCGATACGGTCGATATATCATCACCCTCGAACGTAATTTCAGGATGGACGCCTGCGAGATCAAAGAACTGATCGACAAGGATGCGTAGGCTGTAGCTGCTCTTCATTGCAATCAGCGGCTCATCGGCAAGCTCATTTAGATTGATGCTGTCATGCTCAGTGAATCGATGCCCCAGAGGAACCGTAACGAAGAGCTCTTCCGACCAGAGGTAGACCCACGTGCTGTACTCTGTCGTCGGCATTGTGGAGCAGAGACAGAGATCCGTTTCACCGGCGGCAACCTGCTGTGCCAGTGTTGCTGAATCCTGCTGATTAAGCAGAATGCGAATGTCTGGGTAACTTGCACGAAAATCTTGGATGATGCGCGGCAGGGCATAGCTGCCGAGTGAGTGGATGAAGGAGAGCCGAAACTCTGAGGACGTCTTTTCATCGGTGAGACATGCTTCTGCCCGCGCACACTCGACCTCGCGCAGGATACGATCGACCCGCCGCAGAAGACGCGCTCCCTCGGCGGTCAGTTCGATCTCACCATCGCGGCGTTTGAATAGACGTACATCGAGATCCTTTTCCAGCTTTGACATAGAACGGCTCAGCGCTGGCTGCGTTACATCGAGTATGCGTGCCGCACGGGTGAAGTGCCGGATATTCGCCATTACTTGGAAGTATTTTAATTGTGCAAGTTCCATTCCATTATTCCTTTCTTTTATACTTATTATATCGATTAAAGGTCATGTAGACAATGAAGATGGGGTAATTTTTTATACGGATTTTGTATTTTTTTTATTACTCTTATTCATGTTCGTGGGAGGACTGATATTTCCGGATACGATCGGCACATGTCCTTCATTTTCTTCTTGACAACCTTTATATGTTCTGCTAATATATCTCATGTCGCAAAGAGCGCGTGAAATGAATATGGAGTGGTACTCAAGAGGCTGAAGAGGACGGTTTGCTAAATCGTTAGAGTGGGTAACCGCTGCGAGAGTTCGAATCTCTCCCACTCCGCCATTTTTATTCTAAGCCTGATCGGGCTTTTTTTGTTTCTAAGGAGATGCTTACATGGAGATACAGGGGACATCGCCGTCCTTTATCGAGCGGTATTTCAAGGTACGAGAAAAGGGATCGTCTGTCCGCACGGAGCTCATCGCAGGACTAACGACCTTTATCGCGATGGCATACATTCTCTTTGTCAACCCAAACATTCTCGCGGATGCAGGGATTCCAAAGGATGCTGCGATTGCTTCGACGATCTGGATTGCGGCGCTTGCTTCTATGACGATGGGCATCTTTGCGAACTATCCGGTTGCACTCGCACCTGGCATGGGGCTTAATGCGTTCTTTGCTTACTATGTCTGTGGTGTTCTTGGCCTCCATTGGACTGTAGCTCTCGGTGCTGTGTTCTTCTCGGGTGTTCTCTTTCTCATTCTGACGCTCGGCGGCATACGACAGGCGATTATCAATGCTGTACCGCGTGATCTGAAGCTGGCGATCAGTGTCGGCATTGGACTCTTTATTGCATTCATCGGACTGAAGGGAACAGGTCTCATCGTCGAGAACTCGGCAACCTATGTCGCTCTTGGTCATGTAACTGAGCCAACCACATTGCTCTCACTCTTTGGGCTTCTCTTTACGGCGGCGCTTATGGCACGCAATGTGCATGGCGCTATCCTGATTGGCATTTTTGTGACCACCGTTCTTGCGATGGTGCTCGGCATGACGCCGGCGCCTCATGGAATCAGCGATATTGTCAGTACCTCTCTTCCACATATGGGCGATACATTTGGTCAGCTCGATCTTGCGGGGGCATGGCACTATGGCCTCGTTTCCATCATATTTACGTTTACGGTTGTTGAACTGTTCGATAATATGGGAACTCTCATCGGTCTTACAACGAAGGCAAAGATGGTCAAGCCAGACGGCCGCATCGAGAACATAGACAAGGCTCTGACGACGGATGCTGTTGGAACGATGGTGTCTGCTGTATTTGGTACGTCAACGGTTACATCCTACATTGAGAGTGCGGCAGGAATTGCAGCTGGCGGACGCACGGGGCTTACCGCTGTGGCTGCTGGGGTTCTCTTCCTTGCGGCACTGCTTTTCACACCGCTCATCGGTCTTGTTCCTGCTTTTGCGACAGCGCCTGCGCTGATTCTCGTGGGAGCACTGCTCATGTCCGAGGTCGGCAAGATTGACTTCTCAGACTTTACGAATGCACTGCCGGCATTCCTTACGATCATCATGATGCCGCTTACCTCGAGCATTGCGAACGGTTTTGCATTTGGCTTTATCAGCTATACCGTGATGAAACTCTTTGCGGGACAGTATAAGAAGGTCAGCTGGATCATGTATCTTGTGTCACTCGCTTTTCTAATCAATCTGGCGCTGCGTTCGTAAATCACGGAGAGGGGATTGCAAATGAAACGGTGGATTGTCTCTGCCCTTGCGGGAGCAGCATTCCTCGCTGCGCAGTTCCTTATGGGCTGCAGCGCTGCGCCTGTCTCGGATGCTGCGCATACTGCAGCGGGCACGATTACGGTCAAGGTCCTCAACATTGGGCAGGGAGATGCGATTCTTGTCCAGACAGGGGAAAAAAACGTTCTCGTGGATACGAGTGATGTGGACGAGCGGGACAAGCTCCGTGCCGAGCTGAAAAAGGCAGACATCAAGAAAATCGATACGATCATTCTCACGCATCCCCATGCAGATCACATTGGGGGCATGGATATCCTGCTCAGTGAGTACTCCATTGGCATGGTCTATGACAATGGGATGCCCTCAACTTCGAAGCTTTTTCTTGGCTATGTAAAGAAGCTCAAGGAGAAGAAAATTGAGCGCAAGGGACTCGTCGCGGGTGATCGTGTCGATCTTGGCGGAGGTGCCGTGTTTGAGGTACTTGCCCCATCGGCGCAGCTCGTGAAGGAAGGAAATGTGAAGGGCTATAAGCACGACCCAAACAATGAGTCTGTGGTCGGGCGGCTTGTTTTCGGCAATTTCACGATGATGCTCACGGGCGACGCGGAGAAGAAGGAAGAGCATGACATTCTTGCCGCAGGGAGCAATGTGCAGAGCAAAATTCTAAAGTCCGGACATCATGGCAGCAAGACTTCCTCCTCGGCGGATTTCCTGCGTGCTGTTCAGCCCGAGGCGGCAGTCATCTCCTGTGGGGTGAACAACGACTATGGACACCCGCACAAAGAGACAATGAAGAAGTATCATGCACTTAATATTCCTGTTTATGTAACAGCTGAGAATGGGACGATCACTATAACCAGTGATGGAAAGACCTACCATGTATCGTTCGAACGGGGGGAGAACCAATGATTTCGGCCTATCTTGACCGTTTTGAAGGAACATACGCGGTCCTTTTGCTTGGCGATGCCATGGAAAAAGTAAATTTTCCGCGCAGTTTTCTTCCTCCGGATATTTCCGAGGGAGACTATCTGACGATCTCGATGGAGCGTGACGCGGCAGCTACAGAAGCTGCAGAGGCTGAGGCGCTGGACCTGCTGAAGGAATGAAGAGGAGGTGTTATCGGTATTGATACGGTGGAATGACTTTCGTTGGGTGAGGATGCTGCTCACATTGGCAGTGCTTTTTGTCTGCTCTTGTACTCTTTTGATGAGTGGAACTGGTGAGGCAAAAGGGAAAATCCACCGCCTGATGAGCATTGAGAGCCATGCCCTCGAGATTGATGGGCGGGAGGCTGTGCGGATTCGGATCGGTATGAACCGCAGAGATCTTTCCTATGCCATCATGGCAAACGAGCAGAGTGAGCTGCGCATTGCACTAGAGGATGTGAAGCTCGACAAGAAACTCCCGTCCGAATATGTACCGCAGGGGACACTTGCGGATAAGGTTACCATCATGCCGGAGGGCAAGGATGACGCGATCCTAACGATTGAGGCAAAGGATTCTTTTCTCCATAAAGATGCTTTCCGCATTCGTACAATACCGGGGGACCCGCACGACAAGGTGAAAGAATATCTCGTCGTAGATATTCTCGCGCCGGCGGTACATCCAAGTCCTGCACAGGGACACAGCATTGTGATCGATCCCGGCCACGGCGGCAGTGACTCGGGGGCGGTCGGCTACTCGGGGCTTCGTGAAAAGGATGTCGCCCTTGCCGTGTCAAAACGTCTGGAGGAACTCCTGTATGAGGTCGGTGCAGCGGTGATTATGACGCGCACAGAGGATACGGATGTCTCCCATGCGGGCAGCTCGCCATCACGCGAGCTTGGCGCACGTGTGGACGTCAGCCGAGAACATCCGGAAGCAGAGATCTTCCTCTCTGTGCACTGCAACTCGTTCACAAATCCAGTCGCACACGGTATGGAGACGTACTACTACCCGAAGACGGATGCGGATGAACACCTCGCAGCCCTCCTCAATGAGGAACTGGCGGAGGCAGGCGGACTCTACAATCGCGGCGTGAAATATGCGCGTTTCTACGTTTTGCGGCAGACTAATATTCCGGCATCCCTGGTAGAGCTTGGTTTTCTCTCGAATCCAGACGAGGAGGCTCTGCTTGCAGACACAAACTATCAGGAGAAGCTTGCGCAGGCGCTCTTACGTGCCATTGAACGATACTTTGATGAGGAAGGAGAAAAATAGAGATGTCAATGCAAACGAAAGCGATAACATATACACTGGCATCACTTGTCTGCGCTGCTGCTTTGCTCTTGACGGCGGGATGTGGTGATGAGCAGAAGGGGACACAGCCAGGAACTGCTGCACAGGCAGAACAGATGAAGGATAAAGAATCTCCTCCTGCGACAGTACCGAAGGAACGCCAGGTGAACGTTTACTATCCCAGAAATGACGGGACTGGGCTCGTTGCTGTCAGCCGCACAGTGCATACGGACAAAGATGATAAGTATACGGCAGCAATGAAGTCCCTCCTCACGGGTACGAAGGAGAAGGGGCAGACGAACGTTTTCCCTAAGAAAGCAAAGCTGCTTGGGGTCACTGTAAAGGATGGCGTTGCCACTGTAGATTTCTCCAAAGAGCTTCAATTGAATTTCAGCGGCGGTTCGACGGGAGAGGAAATGCTTATCGGCTCCATTGTGAACACGCTGACGGACTTTCCTGAGATACAGAAGGTACGCATTCTTATCGATGGTGCATCTGTGGAGACCCTATCGGGACATATGGATCTATCCGATCCGCTCCCGCGCATGACAGAATTGCTGAACTAAGGCAAGAATTCCGTCGCTTGTCATTTCGGCATTTTTGTGATACCATACAGGTACAATCGCGGGCGCTATGCTCTTTGCATGTCCGCATAGAGGGAGGCGCATAAGCGTACTTCCATAGGAAAAAAGCAGGAGGTTGTTTTATACAATGAAGGTTACGGCAGAGCATGGTGAGAACCGCGAGGTCACTCTGACGATTGAAGTTGAGCAGGCAAACCTGGAGAAGGCGACGGAGAGCGCTGCAAAGCGTATCTCTGGACGCGTGAACATTCCTGGTTTCCGTAAGGGCAAGGCACCCCGCAGGATTGTTGAGAATTTCGTCGGCAAGGATGCGATTCTGCAGGAAGCGTTCGAGAGTGTTGCACAGCAGGCTTTTGAGGATGCACTGACTGAGCAGGATATGGAGCCTGTAACGCGCCCCGAGATTGACATCGTAACGCTCGAGGAGGGGAAGGATGTCGTCTTTACAGCGAAGTTCACGCAGCGCCCTGAGGTTACGCTCGGCGACTACAAGGGACTGACGGTGGAGAAGCCGGAAGTTACCGTGTCCGATGAGGACATCGACCGTCAGATCGAGGGCATGCGCCAGCATCAGGGAACCCTCGTGGACGCACCGGCAGATGCCGCAGTCAAGAAGGATGATTTTGTAACGCTTGATTTCGAGGGCTTTGTTGACGGCACGGCATTCGAGGGCGGCAAAGGGGAGGACTACCCGCTTCAGATCGGTTCGGGCAGCTTCATCCCGGGCTTTGAGGATCAGCTCATTGGTGCAAAGATCGGTGAGGAGCGCGAGGTGAACGTTACGTTCCCCGAGGAGTATCATGCGGAGAATCTGAAGGGCAAGCCGGCACTGTTCAAGTGCATCATTCGCAGCATCAAGTCGCGTGAGCTGCCGGAGCTGAATGACGAGTTCGCGAAGAAGGCGAGCAAGTTCGAGACGCTCGCAGAGCTTCGCGAGGATATCCGCAAGAACCTTCTTGCGGCTGCGGAGCGTCAGGCAGAGGCCGATCGCCGCACGAAGGCGATCGATATGGCGACGGATAACTGCACGATGGAGATCCCCCCTGTCATGGTGGATAATCGTATTACAGCGATGATTCAGGAGATGGCGATGCGTCTCGAGCAGCAGGGAATGAGCCTCGAGCAGTATCTCCAGTACGCGGGGCTCGACATGGCGCGCATTCGCGACGAGTACCGCGAGACGGCAGAGAAGAACGTCCGCACGGATCTCATGCTTGAGGAGGTCGCAAAGGCTGAGGGAATTAAGGTCGAGGGAAGGGATCTCGATCAGGAAGTCTATGCGATGGCTCTTTCATACGGTGCGACGCCGAAGCAGGTTCAGAAGATCATCAAGGAGCAGGGACGTGTCAGTGACCTTGCCGCGACCGTTCTGCGCAAGAAGACGGCGCAGTTCATTGTGGACAACATCACGGCATAAGACACCCCCTGTGGGAGGAACACATGAGTTATTACGTACCAATGGTGGTGGAGAACTCGAGCCGCGGGGAACGTGCCTACGACATATACTCCCGTCTGCTCAAGGAGCGCATCATCTTTTTGGGGGGACCGATTGACGACAGTGTAGCTAACGTCGTTGTGGCACAGTTGCTTTTTCTCGAGTCCGAGGATCCGGACAAGGATATTCACCTCTACATCAACAGCCCAGGCGGTGTCGTGACAGCAGGACTTGCTATCTATGACACGATGCAGTATATCAAGCCCGATGTTTCAACGATTTGCATCGGGCAGGCGGCGAGCATGGGATCTATCTTGCTGACGGCGGGTGCGGCAGGGAAACGCTACGCGCTGCCGCACGCACGTATCATGATCCATCAGCCGCTCGGCGGTGCGCAGGGACAGTCGACCGACATCCAGATCCAGGCGAAGGAGATCCTGCGCCTGCGCGAGGTGGGCAACAATATCCTTGCACGCCACACGGGGCAGGATCCCGAGAAGATCAATGTAGATACGGAGCGCGACAACTTCATGTCGGCTGAAGAAGCCAAGGCCTATGGGCTGATCGACGAGGTTGTTACCCGTCCCAAGGCTGCATCCGCAAAGGATAAAGGCTGAGGGGGGTGACGCGATGAAATTTGGAGAGGAAGACAAGGGGCAGCTGAAAT
>ERZ772827.795-NODE-795-length-16854-cov-6.397524_pt1 | contig 16854 bp, 12 predicted proteins | sample MGYA00580850_ERZ772827 | MGnify/ENA primary metagenome ERZ772827 (study PRJEB29015, sample SAMEA2737950) | human oral metagenome | biome: human oral; feature: human-associated habitat; material: dental | place: China | collected 2145 ...
TTGAGAACTCGCTCTCTTTCCTTGGCGTTATTGTTTAGATGTTTATTTATCTTTTTATCTGTATTGGCAGGAGTCTGAAACAACTAACCAGGCGTAACCTCTTTTGATAAATTGTTGTGAATTGCTTTCAAAAGTTTGTATATTTGCAGTCTGAAACTGTTATACTTTTTAATCATTGATATTATGGCAACATACACAATCACAATCAACGAACGTACAAAAGAGGGAAAAAGTCTGCTAAACTATCTCGATTCTTTAGGCTTGATATGCCATAAACCAGACAAAAATGCCATATCCGAAGCGATGATGAATAAAACAATAGACTACTCCAAGCCGGTAAACAACCGAAAAATAAACGGCGTGATAGTTTACGAAAACGAAGAAGGCAAAATGAAAGAGTTTTGTTTGGGATACGTTTTTTACTCACAAAATTCCGATTTATCGGAAGAGGAGCAGTACCGAGAATGTTTTGAAAGTGCTACAAGAGCCTTGTATAGAGATGGATATAAATATATGTTTGTATCTGACAGAGGTATTCCAACGCCTTCATTAGCACATTACAGTATCGTCGTATGTATGTTTAAAGACAGAGAAACTGCCGAAAAATACATATATATGGATTAAAAACAGGCTTATAAATTCATTATCGAGATACGCAAACGAAAATAAATTTGCGTATCTCATTTTTTTTTCGTATATTTGTAGTAAACAAAGACTACGAAAACAGTGAACAAACGCCTTATTACTACCGCCCTTTTTGGTTGGCTATCTTGGAAATTCTTTCTTAAAACCGCCATCACCGGCTACAACCTCCGGTATGGCTTGGGTGGCGTGGCGTTTGTGTTGTGAATTGCTTTCAAAAGTTTGTGTTTTTGTAGTCTGAAATAATAATGGGTGGTAAAATAAACATTATCAATATGTTGTGGATTGCTTAAATTTGTTATAACTAAGTATAGTGAGACTGTTTTTGTTGATTTGTGGGCTGGGTAATAAAATATTTGTTTGAATACACGAAAATAATAAAAGTAAATGAATGGAGTGTATTGTGTATGAATATAGATTTATTAATTTTAAAAAACATATAATATGAGAAAATTTGATGAGTTTGTGGGACTTTATCCTATATCCAAAACATTGCGATTCGAGTTGAAACCGATAGGCAAAACACTCGAACACATACAAAGAAACGAATTGCTGGAGGATGATGCGGTCAGAGCCGACGATTATGTCAAGGTCAAAAAAATTATTGACAAGTATCATAAATGCCTTATCGATGAGGCATTATCGGGTTTTACTTTTGAGACTGAGGCAGATGGTAGAAGTAATAATTCTCTGTCGGAATATTATCTGTATTACAACTTAAGGAAAAGAAACGAGCAGGAGCAGAAGACATTCAAGACCATACAAAACAATCTCCGTAAGCAAATTGTAAATAAGTTGACGCAGTCCGAAAAGTACAAACGAATAGATAAAAAAGAGCTTATAACAACGGATTTGCCTGATTTTTTAACGAATGAAAGCGAAAAGAAACTCGTAGAAAAGTTCAAGAATTTTACCACATATTTTACGGAGTTTCATAAGAACCGAAAGAATATGTACTCCAAAGAAGAGAAGTCGACAGCCATAGCGTTTCGTCTGATAAATGAAAATCTGCCGAAATTCGTCGACAACATCGCCGCATTCGAAAAGGTCGCTTCGTCGCCCCTTGCGGAAAAGATAAACGCACTTTATGAGGACTTTAAAGAGTATTTAAATGTGGAGGAAATATCAAGAGTGTTTAGATTGGACTATTACAATGAACTACTCACACAAAAACAGATAGACCTATATAATGCAATCGTCGGGGGACGGACAGAAGAAGACAACAGAATACAAATAAAAGGATTGAATCAATACATCAATGAGTACAATCAGCAACAAACTGATAGGTCGAACCGTTTACCCAAGCTCAAGCCACTCTATAAGCAGATATTGAGTGATCGCGAGTCCGTTTCGTGGTTGCCGCCGAAATTTGAGTCCGACAAAGATTTGCTGATAAAAATCAAAGAGTGCTATGATGCGTTGTCGGAAAAAGAAAAAGTATTCGATAAATTGGAATCGATATTGAAGTCGCTGTCTACATACGATCTGAGTAAGATTTATATCAGTAACGACTCGCAGCTGTCATATATTTCTCAGAAAATGTTTGGTAGATGGGATATTATAGGTAAGGCTATTAGAGAGGATTGTGCTAAAAGGAATCCGCAAAAGAGTAGAGAGTCATTGGAGAAATTTGCGGAACGTATCGATAAAAAATTAAAAGCCATCGACAGCATTTCGATAGGAGATGTCGATGAATGTCTTGCTCAACTCGGAGAACCGTATGTAAAACGTGTAGAAGATTATTTCGCTGCTATGGGAGCGTCAGATATGGTTGAGGGACAAACAGATGCAACGTCTTTCAAAAAGAATATAGAGGGAGCTTATAAGTCGGTTAAAGAATTATTGAATAATGCAGATAATATTACAGACAATAATCTGATGCAAGACAAAGGCAATGTAGAGAAAATAAAAACTCTATTAGATGCCATAAAAGACTTACAGCGATTTATAAAGCCACTACTCGGTAAAGGAGACGAAGCCGATAAAGATGGAGTTTTCTACGGTGAATTTACGTCTCTTTGGACAAAACTCGACCAAGTAACGCCTCTTTACAATATGGTTCGCAATTACCTTACAAGTAAACCGTATTCGACAAAGAAGATAAAACTTAATTTCGAAAACTCCACATTGATGGACGGTTGGGATTTGAATAAAGAACCCGATAATACAACGGTAATTTTTTGCAAAGATGGTCTTTACTATTTGGGTATTATGGGCAAGAAGTACAATAGAGTTTTTGTCGATAGAGAGGATTTGCCTCACGATGGAGAATGCTATGATAAGATGGAGTACAAATTGCTACCGGGTGCCAACAAAATGCTACCGAAAGTTTTCTTTTCGGAAACAGGGATACAAAGATTTCGCCCAAGCGAAGAATTACTTGGTAAATATGAAAGAGGCACTCATAAAAAAGGTGCAGGTTTCGATTTGGGCGACTGTAGGGCTTTGATAGACTTTTTCAAAAAATCCATTGAGAGGCACGACGACTGGAAAAAATTCGACTTCAAGTTTTCCGACACAAGTACTTACCAAGATATAAGTGAATTTTATCGTGAAGTTGAGCAGCAAGGATATAAAATGTCGTTTCGCAAAGTATCTGTTGACTACATAAAATCGCTGGTAGAAGAAGGTAAACTATATCTTTTTCAGATATATAACAAAGATTTTTCTGCTCACAGTAAAGGAACGCCAAATATGCATACTCTGTATTGGAAAATGCTTTTCGACGAAGAGAATCTGAAGGATGTGGTATACAAACTAAATGGAGAGGCTGAAGTCTTTTTCCGTAAATCGAGTATTACCGTACGGACTCCGACACATCCTGCCAATAGTCCGATTAAGAATAAAAACAAAGATAACCAAAAGAAAGAGAGTAAGTTTAAATATGATTTGATAAAAGATCGTCGCTATACGGTAGATAAATTTCTGTTTCACGTACCGATTACAATGAATTTCAAGAGTGTAGGTGGCAGTAATATAAACCAACTCGTAAAGCAACACATTCGCTCTGCCACCGACCTACATATAATAGGTATCGATAGGGGAGAGCGGCATTTGCTGTATCTTACCGTTATAGACTCGAGAGGCAATATCAAAGAGCAGTTTTCGTTGAATGAGATTGTGAACGAATATAATGGTAATACTTACCGTACTGACTACCACGAGTTGCTCGATACTCGTGAAGGTGAGCTAACAGAGGCTCGTCGAAACTGGCAGACAATACAAAATATACGTGAATTAAAGGAAGGGTACCTAAGCCAAGTAATACATAAAATCAGTGAATTGGCGATAAAGTACAATGCCGTTATAGTACTCGAAGATTTGAACTTCGGATTTATGCGTAGCAGACAGAAAGTGGAAAAACAGGTTTATCAAAAAATCGAAAAGATGTTGATAAACAAGCTAAACTATCTGGTAGATAAGAAAAAGCCTGTCGCCGAAACCGGTGGTTTGCTGAGAGCATATCAACTGACAGGCGAATTCGAAAGTTTTAAGACTCTCGGTAAACAAAGCGGTATCTTGTTTTATGTTCCCGCGTGGAATACCAGTAAAATAGACCCTGTTACAGGTTTTGTGAATCTGTTTGATACACATTACGAAAATATCGAGAAGGCAAAAGGGTTTTTCGATAAGTTCAAAAGCATACGCTACAACAGCGACAAAGATTGGTTTGAGTTTGTAGTCGACGACTACACTCGCTTCAGCCCCAAGGCAGAGGGGACTCGCAGAGACTGGACAATATGTACGCAGGGCAAGAGAATACAAATTTACCGTAATCCTCAAAGAAACAACGAATGGGAGGGACGAGAAATCGATTTGACCAAGGCATTCAAAGAACACTTCGAGGCTTATGGAGTAGACATAAGCAAAGATTTGAGGGAGCAAATAAACACTCAGAACAAAAAAGAGTTTTTTGAAGAATTGTTGCGACTGCTCAGGTTGACTTTGCAGATGCGTAACAGTATGCCTTCTTCTGATATTGATTATCTTATATCGCCTGTTGCCGATGATACCGGATGCTTCTTCGACAGTCGGAAGCAGGCAGAGTTGAAAGAAAACGCTGTCTTGCCTATGAATGCCGATGCCAACGGAGCATATAATATTGCCCGAAAAGGATTGTTGGCAATAAGAAAGATGAAACAGGAAGAAAATGATTCGGCGAAGATCAGTCTTGCCATAAGCAACAAAGAGTGGCTGAAATTTGCACAAACAAAACCTTATTTGGAAGATTAAATTGGAAGACCTCATTCTTATATCGACGCTTAATGATTTTATTTTCTGTCCGTATTCCATCTATCTACACAATGTATATGCTGAGACGGACGAGGATATATATCACGCAGTACCTCAAACAAAGGGACAGGCGGCTCATAAGGGTATCGACGGTAAAACATCGAGTACCAAAAAGAGCGACCTGCTCTCTTTGTCGGTTTCGTCCGAAGAATTGGGTGTTATGGGAAAAATAGATATATATCGCCTTACGGAACGATGGCTGATAGAACGCAAATATCAACTTAAACAGATATTCCGCGGACAGATTTATCAACTGTGGGCTCAATACTTTTGTTTGTGCGAAATGGGTTACGAGGTAGAGCGCATATCTTTCTACGAGATTTCCACCAACAGAATGATACCTGTCGATATCCCTAATAATCACAATAAAAGTGAATTATATGATTTAATACGGCAATTCAGGCAGTTCAATCCGAACGAAGCTATTACTGTAAACCCTAATAAATGAGCTCACTGCATCTATTGTAGTCTGTGCGATAAAACACAATCCGACAATGTTTACACATAAAGATATAGAATACAGAACGATTTTTGTCGTAAATTGCTTGGAAAAACGTAATTTACGGGTAAGCAACGGAGAGTTGCTGCTCGAAGAAGTAAATGACATTGGTAGCAAAACTCTGACCAAACTTCCGTTTCAAAAAATATTGGCATTGTTCGTTATAGGGCATATCTCGGTTATACTCCGTTGATAGAAAAATGTAAGAAATTCAATATTGCACTGGTTGTTATGAAACCGAGTCTTCGTCCGGTTTTCTTTTGGGCAGACGCAGCGGAAGCCAATTATCTGCTACGTCGTAAACAGTATGAAATGAGCAAGAATGATATATCTATTGCAAAGATACTTGTTGCCAACAAGATAGCCAATCAATTGACACTGTTGAAGAATACCCGTATGAGCGACGAACTTACAACGATTGCCAAATTCCGATGTACTCGTGCGTTAGATGCGATTGATGCCATTTTGGATTATGACCGACTTATGGGGCTTGAAGGAATAGTTTCCAAATCCTTTTTTGCCGCATACTTTCAGAATAATAACTGGACGGTACGCCGCCCACGTGTAAAATCCGATGCTTTGAATGCTACTCTCGACATTGGCTATACGATTTTGTTTAATTATATAGAAAGTTTTGTGAGAATGTTCGGATTCGATATTTATGCAGGTGTTTATCATCGTTTATGGTTCAAACGCAAATCTCTTGTCTGTGATCTTATGGAACCTTTCAGATGTATTATAGACAATACTGTTCGTTCGGCTTTCAATCGTAAACAGTGTACGGATAAAGACTTTGTGGTCAATAAGGGTGAATGGCGTTTGAGGACAGAAAAGAATAAAGATTACTGCCGCTTGTTTTTCGATGTGCTTATACGGTACAAGGGTGATGTTTTCAAATATATTCAGGCGTATTATCGTTGTTTTATGCGGGGAGCTACGGTTGTCGATTATCCGAAATTTTTAATTTGAGACACAATTATGATTATTGTAAGTTACGACATATCGAACACAAAGTTGAGAACTCGTTTTTCGAAGATGCTTTTGAAAAATGGAGGTATACGGTTGCAATTTTCGGTTTATGAGTTCAATAATACCAAACGTATTTTGGATATACTGAAAGTGAAAGTCGAGACCATTTTTGCCAAAGAGTTCGACGGTGGAGATAGTATTTTTATTTTCGAAACCGATATGAAAACCGCTGTCAAATACGGTAATGCAATCCATAGGGATACGGATATTTTGTATTTTTGATTTCTTTGTGCAAATGTCGGTGTCAATGGAGAATACAAAGTTTGATTATTGTCTTGATAATAAATAAACTATGAAAATTTGTTTTTTGCAGGGGGGATAAAATACTCTTTTGTGATTGTTCTTTGACATTTTGTGTAAAATACTTTGTATAAACCAATAATTAATTGTACATTTGCAATGTGTTTTTTAGATAGAGTCTATAAGACATTTATAATTTCTACTATTGTAGATTATCATTTGTCTTATCTTCTTTAACCTAGTCTATAAGACATTTATAATTTCTACTATTGTAGATTATTTCTCAGGCGAAGATGGCACGAAGGTCTATAAGACATTTATAATTTCTACTATTGTAGATATATAGTCGAATAGCTTCCTGTTGTCGGTCTATAAGACATTTATAATTTCTACTATTGTAGATTGAAGTACTCCCAATCAATAATGGGGGTGTCTATAAGACATTTATAATTTCTACTATTGTAGATTCATGTCGCTCATCGGCGTATCGCTGTAGGTCTATAAGACACTTATAATTTCTACTATTGTAGATAGAGGCTGCAATCGTGTGTAGCGTGGGGTCTATAAGACATTTATAATTTCTACTATTGTAGATTCGCACTGCATACGCAGTCGAACCTCTTGTCTATAAGACACTTATAATTTCTACTATTGTAGATTCGTTATGTCTGCCACACGTGCCACAAACGTCTATAAGACATTTATAATTTCTACTATTGTAGATGATAGGTAATACATATCGATTGCCAAAATGTCTATAAGACATTTATAATTTCTACTATTGTAGATTTAAAGGCGTCCACCAGAGCGTTTATCTTGTCTATAAAACATTTGTAATTTCTACTATTGTAGATTTACTTTAAGAAGAATATTGTTACTTATGTCTATAAGACACTTATAATTTCTACTATTGTAGATCGGAAGCTTGCGGCGGGTGAGACCGTGGTCTATAAGACATTTATAATTTCTACTATTGTAGATATAGAAGCTGTCGGCGATAACCTGCCGTGTCTATAAGACATTTATAATTTCTACTATTGTAGATGCTTGACGAACTTGGTACTGTCGGGACAGGTCTATAAGACATTTATAATTTCTACTATTGTAGATTGGCTACTGCGACAGCATAGTCATAACCGTCTATAAGACATTTATAATTTCTACTATTGTAGATTGTGCGGTGTTGTTACAGGCAAATATGGTCTATAAGACATTTATAATTTCTACTATTGTAGATTATTAAGGTAGAGGGGAGTAGAAAGATGGTCTATAAGACACTTATAATTTCTACTATTGTAGATCGGATAATATAGATTGGTTTTCTTTCTCGTCTATAAGACACTTATAATTTCTACTATTGTAGATTCTGGAAAAAGTAAAACAAAGATTGGTTGTCTATAAGACACTTATAATTTCTACTATTGTAGATTAGAGTTGCACAAGAGCACAACATATTGTCTATAAGACACTTATAATTTCTACTATTGTAGATATATATTCAGTAGTCCAAAGCAATTGCTGTCTATAAGACATTTGTAATTTCTACTATTGTAGATCGAGAGAAAAAAGAAGAGCGATTTAATCGTCTATAAGACATTTGTAATTTCTACTATTGTAGATTAATAACGAGAGATTAGACGTGCTCGGGTCTATAAGACATTTGTAATTTCTACTATTGTAGATGTAGCGCAAAAAACGCAATGAAGAAAGGTCTATAAGACACTTATAATTTCTACTATTGTAGATCCTGCTCTTATTGAGCGGCATAGCTGTTGTCTATAAGACACTTATAATTTCTACTATTGTAGATTACCGCGTATACGCTCTAAGGTGGAAGGTCTATAAGACACTTATAATTTCTACTATTGTAGATTCGAGGTAGAGCGATTGCGAAATGTTATGTCTATAAGACATTTATAATTTCTACTATTGTAGATTCAATAGTGATGTTGCCTTTCAGATTGTCTATAAAACATTTGTAATTTGGTTGATTGGGGAAAATATTGTACCTTTGCATTACAAATTTTTGAGCAATTCACAATAAGGATTATTCCGTAGTGAAAACTTTTGTTTTGCTCCTTGTACATCAACAGGGAGCACTTTTTTTTCGGGAGTACTTACGCGAAAAGGTGTTTACTGACGTGTTCGGGTAACGGTGTCGGGCACAGACGCCTCTTGGGGGAGAGGTGGCATCAGGTTGGCATTACGCATTCGGTCTTCGAGCCACTGACGCTTCTCGGAGATTTTGCCTTTCAGATATTTTTCTATCATCAACGATACTATCGGGGCAGCCCAGGTGGCACCGAATCCCGAGTTTTCGACCACTATTGCTATGGCAATCTTCGGGTTGTCTTTCGGTGCGAATGCTATGAATATGGAATGGTCTTTGCCGTGCGGGTTCTGGGCAGTACCTGTCTTACCGCATACTATGATACTGTCTATTCGGGCTATGCGTGCCGTGGAGCCGCTGCCGCCGCCATTGACCGCCCACTCCATACCTTGAATGACAGGCTCGAAATACTCAGGCTCTACGTCGGTATAGCGTTTGTTGGTATAGGCGGTATCGAGCGGGTATCCTTCTACTTTTTTGAGTATATGCGGACGTATCCAATATCCGCGATTGGCTATGATGGCACAGAAGTTTGCCATCTGAATAGGTGTTGCCAGCACTTCGCCTTGTCCGATTGCTATCGATACTACGTTGAGGCTCCGCCAGCGGTCTTTGCCGTGTATCTTGTCGTAAGTGTCGGTGTTCGGTATGAGTCCCCGATTCTCGTTGGGGAAATCGACGCCGAGTTTATGCCCGAACCCGAAGGATACAATATTTTTTTTCCACTCGTTGAATGCATTTTTTATATTACCGTATTTGGGGTCGTCGAGCATCTTTCGTAAGGCTGCACAATAGTATGCATTGCACGAGTTTGATATGGAATTGGGCAGGTCGAGCGGCGACGAATGCGAGTGACAACCGACTCGGAAGCTACCTACGATATAACCCGAATGGCAGCCGAAACGTGTGTCTCTGTCGATTATTTTCTGATGTTCGAATACGAGAGCATTGGCTGTCTTGAAAGTACTGCCCGGAGGGTAATATGCCATCATTGGGCGGTCGAGGAGCGGCTTGTATGGATCTCTGAGGAGTTTTGCGTAGTTTTGGCTGCGTTGTTTGCCGATAAGGTCGGACAGGTCGTAGTTCGGCGACGACACAAGTGCGAGGATTTCACCCGTAGACGGCTCTATAGCCACTATGCTGCCTACTTTGTTCTGCATAAGCATCTCTCCATACGCCTGTAAATCGATGTCGATACTCAGTGTCAACGATTTGCCGCCGACGGGGGCTACGTCTTCTTTGCCGTTTTTGTATTTGCCTTGTATTCTGCCCTTTACATCGCGGAGAAATATTTCTAATCCGTTTTTCCCTTTTAGTATGTCTTCATACTGTTTCTCGACACCACTCACGCCGATGTAATCGCCTTGTTTATATTCATCTCCATATTTTTTGAGTATGGCTTTTGACACTTCGCCAATGGAGCCTATGGCGTGAGACGCGTAGGGAGTGGTGTATTGCCTCATAGTACGGCTGACGAGCGATATGCCGGGAAACTTCCATATAACCTCCTGTATTACGGCAGCTTCTTCGGGTGTGAGCTGTGTGATAAGTTTTTGTGGTAGTATGGGTGAATAGTTGATGTTTTTATTCTTGTCCTTCAGATTGTCGAGCCGTTCGATGAAATCGCTCTTCTCGATACCGAGTACTCGGCATAATTCGGTGGTGTCTACCGGTGTATCTTGTTTTTTCAGGTCGTCCCACTGTTTTACTATAATGTCTATATCATAGATTGGTTGGTTGAATACCAGAAGTTTACCGTTGCGGTCGTATATAAGTCCCCGCATAGCGTAGATGGTTTTTCGTAAGAAAGCGTTGTCGTCTGCCTGCTCTCCGTAGTCCTTGATTATCTGTAAGTTTATGAGTTGCCCTATCAATATCAAAGCTCCGATGACAACGAACAGTCTGATATATAAACTCCTGTGTCTGTAATTATCTCTCATCGTATTTTCTGAGTGTAAGAGCTTGTACAAAAAAGATTGAGATAGTAGTGATGACAGTACTTACACCCGTTTTTTGTAGAACGGGAATAATGAGTTTCGTAGAAAATGCCTCCATAGAAAAGACTGTAAGGCAGTATATTAGAACTATTATAACTACGTATTTATAGTAAGCGTACGAAAAACGCACAAATAGACTCGTACTATAATCCAAATCTTCTTTGGAGAAGAATATATTGAGCAAACTGCGACGTATGGCTGCAATGAGTGTGATAGCAAACGTATGTATACCATAACTTTGCATAAAAATATCGAGTACACAACCTATGACGAACGACACCAGCATCAATGGTATTGTCTTGACACTTAGCGGAGTTACTATCAGAAAAATAAGATAGACAAAAATATATCCGTATCCAAACAGATTGATTTGGTTGAAGAAAAGTACTTGCAAGAGCAACATCAATGTTATTACCAAAGCATTTACGAAGATATCTTTCATTGGTTTGTCTGTTCTTTAAGTTTATTAATCTCGTTTATGTCTTTGGGGATAACTATTTCGGCATATTTGGCACGCATAAAATCGACCGAATAGTTAATCTGTAGGTCGTTGGAGGCGGTTGATTTGTTTTTGGTAATCTTGGATATGGTACCGATTACATAATTTTCGGGGAAAATAGATGAGAACCCGCTTGTAACGATAGTATCGCCTATTTTAACGTCGATGTGGTAGGGTATGTCTTCTATCTCTGCCTTAGAGGTGGATACTTTGTCCCAGATGACGGTACACAGGTGTCCGTCTTTCTTAATCATTCCGCTGAGTTTCATTTTTGCCGACATAGCAAGCAATACAGCCGAGTAATTACGAGACACATATTGTACCACGCCCAATACATTGCCGTTACAGACCACGCCCAAACCTTCGCTAATGCCGTCTTTTTCTCCTTTGTTGAGGATAAAATAGTTGTCCAAATCGTTCAGTGTCTTGCTTACTATCTTAGCCGGCACGAAAGCCACTGCCGAGTCGTGTCCTACCGAAGCCAGATATTCGTTAGATGAGACTATATTCTGCAGATGCTCAACCTTTTTCTGCAACTCGGTATTGTGTCGCACGAGTTCTTCGTTGGTGGAGTACAGCTCGAAATATTTTGTCAGTTCACTTGTTTTTTCGTACATCATAGCCGAGACGTCCATAGAGAGCTGTACGAAATGGCTTCGCTGAAAAACACTCTTATTGGCAATTATTAGCAAAGCCAGTATCTCCAACAAAATGAATACGAATATCACTTTGAGCGATGACAGTATCTTTAAAAATTTCATTTTTTACCTTCGTGCCCGATTGCCTTTTTATATGGTTATAAAATAGATAGATAGCTTGCCAAAAGCCAAAGTGCAAAGTTACAAAAAAGATTGTTGTTTCAGACGCGTGAGGCTAAAAATTTTTCGACAGCTATTTTTATGGATTTCAGCCCGATGCTGTTGATATTTATTTGGTCGAAAGGAATGAACATTGCCTGTGCGACATCGTCTTTTGCCGTCAGGGTAGACAAGTCGCTGATTTTTATCATAAAAAACATATCGAGAGTACGTACGTTGAAGCCTGAATAGAGATACTCGTTTGGTATCGAGAACAGATACCTGATGCTGTCCGTATGCAGGTTGAGTTCTTCTTTTACTTCGCGTCTGATGGCGTCTTCGGCTGTTTCGCCAATATCGACGAATCCGCCGGGTAAATCCAAAGTGCCTTTTAGAGGCTCTTTAGCCCGCCGACACAGCAGCAGTCGGTTGTTGTCGTCTACGATGAAGCCCGCCACCGCCGATACGGCATTCAGATAGTAACGAAAACCGCATTTATGACACTTTTTCGATTTATCGTCGTTCTCAGTGAAGTTGTCTGCTCCGCATACGGGGCAATATTTGAATTTATCCAAAGGGTGCATCGTCGGTTATTTCTTTATTGTCGTAAAGCAATGGTTTTTCTTCGAGGAATATTACAAATCCAATCAGTACTAATCATTCATCGATGCCAGAAACTCCTCGTTGTTTTCCGTTCGTTCGAGTCGTTGCAGGAGAAACTCCATAGCCTCGACAGGGTTCATATTCGACAGATAACGACGCAGTATCCACATTCTGTTCAGAGTCTGCGTGTCGAGCAGCAGGTCGTCGCGACGTGTGCTGGAGGCATTGATATCAACGGCGGGGAAGATGCGTTTGTTTGCCAACCGTCGGTCGAGCTGCAATTCCATATTGCCTGTTCCTTTGAACTCTTCGAATATTACCTCGTCCATCTTGGAGCCTGTCTCTGTCAGTGCTGTTGCTATTATGGTAAGCGAGCCTCCTTTCTCGATATTACGGGCAGCCCCGAAGAAGCGTTTTGGTTTGTGCAGTGCATTGGCGTCGACTCCACCGGTGAGTATCTTGCCCGAAGCGGGTTGTACGGTATTGTATGCACGTGCCAGGCGTGTGATGGAGTCGAGCAGTATCACTACGTCGTGTCCGCTTTCGACAAGTCGCTTGGCTTTCTCGTGAACCATATTGGCTACTTGAACGTGTTTGCTGGCAGGTTCGTCGAATGTCGACGATATAACCTCCGCATTTACGCTGCGTTCCATATCGGTAACCTCCTCGGGACGTTCGTCGATGAGAAGTATTATCATATACACCTCAGGATGGTTTTTTGTTATTGCATTTGCTATCTCTTTTAGCAATACTGTTTTACCTGTCTTCGGTTGTGCTACTATAAGTCCTCTTTGTCCTTTGCCGATGGGGGCAAACATATCCAAAACGCGGATAGATAACGAGTCGCCTTTGCCTGTGGTGAGTTTGAATTTCTCGTCGGGGAATAGGGGCGTCAGGTGTTCGAACGGTACACGGTCGCGTATTGCGGCGGGTTCCAATCCGTTGATGGTGTGTACTCTGACAAGAGGGAAATACTTCTCTTCTTCTTGTGGCGGGCGAATTGGTCCTACGATTGTATCACCTGTTTTCAGTCCGAGCAATTTTGTCTGTGTGCCGGATATGTATATGTCGTCGGGCGACGAGAAGTAGTTGTAGTCGGGCGAGCGAAGAAAGCCATAGCCCTCGTTTACAATTTCCAAAACTCCCGTACCCATTATTATGTCGTCGAACTGGAATCTCTCGGTTATTGCCTTGTCACTCTCCTGAGGAGCAGCCTGCGGTATTATGTCTGTCTGTGTGGCGACTGTCTGTGTCGGAGATACCTCTTCCTCTACGTCGTTTTGGGCTGTAACGACTGTCTCCTCCATCGGTTTTGAAGTCTCCGTGTCGTCGTATATTTCGCTGTCATTGTCCTCGAGTGTCTCTATGTCGTCGAGTATCGGCGTCGTTGTCGCGGTCTGAACAACGGGTTTTTTGTCCTGTTTTGTCTGTTGCTCTGTGGTGGAGCGTTTGGGGGATTTGTTTTTGCTGTTTTTGGGCATATTGTTATGTTTTGCTTTTGGTTCTTGTTCGGTTTTGGCTTTTTCACCTTCGGTTGCAGCCGGCTTGTTGTCTTTTTTTGCTACGGCAGCGGCAGCCTCTTCTTCGGCTATCAGGGTTCGTTTTATCCGTGCTCTTTTGGGCTTGGCTGCCTGCTCTACGGGTTTTAGAGCTTTGTCTACTGCCTGTTGGTCTAATATTGCATATACGAGAGCATCGAAGTCGAGATTTGACGCTTTTTTGATATTCATCTCTTTTGCAATTTCCTGTAACTCGGGCAACTGCTTTGCTTTCAACTGTAAGATATTATACATATTTATGATTTAATGTTTTTTTGTTGCTAATGGTGTTAAATGATTCTGGATGAAGAATAAAATGATTTGCGATAAAACAGATTGCACGCGACCCACGGCAACTCGTTATCGAGGGGGTAGTTGCATAATGATTGAGTGCTAACCCAATTATCAGGTTGAAGTTGATTTAATTAAAAAAATTAGTTTTTTTATGTAGCAGCAGACACTAATAGTATCCGTGCTTTTTTCGAGGTTGCAAAGGTAATATATTTTTTTGTTTTACAAAAAATATTGATCACGTTTGATTGTTGAATAGTGTAATCGTTGAATCGAGGTATTGGGCGTTTAGTGTTCGCCCAGCTCTGCGTGAGGGATAGAAGCGGATACGAGCCGCTGAATCAATTACGAATTACGAATTGCCAATTACGAATTACGGGAAGGGAGGAGCTGAGAGACAAGACCAACCGTATATATGCGGCGAGTAAGAGCGGATAGCCCGACCCGAAGCCGCTTGCGGCGAGGGGCACGCCCACAAAAAATGAAAAGTTAAAAATGAACAAGTAATAATGGAGGGGCAAGGAAAATTAAAAATGAAAAAGTAAAAATGAAGGGATGGAAGAACGTTGGGGCGAAAATCGAATTATTCGGACAAAAAGATGTACTTTTGTGCCGATTTTTTAATGTACAGGTAGAGGTGAAAAACAAACGGACGGTGTACGCTTACATAGCGTTAATATTGGCTCAAATCTTTTGGGGTATCAGCTTCGTGTGGACGAAAGAGCTGCTCAACCATAACTTCAACGTGATATTCGTCGTTGTCGTAAGGTTGCTTATCTCTTTCGCCCTGCTGTGGTGTATCTCGCGCCTTACGGGGCAGGTCGAACGCATCGCCCGAAAAGACTACGGGCGTTTTTTCCTGCTCGCCTTTTTCGAGCCGTTTCTATATTTCATCGGCGAAAACTACGGTCTGATGTTCGTCGACGCCAGCTATGCATCGATATTCATAGCCATAATACCTGTGGTAGTGCCATTTGGTCTCTACATTTTCTACAAGCAAAAAATAAGCTGGACGGTATTGCTCGGCGTCGCTATCTCGATAGTGGGAATATCGATTATGTCGCTCGGCAATAGTGCCGGCGGTACGTTTCGCATAGAGGGGGTGTTGCTGCTGCTGCTTGCCGTGGTGTCGGCGGTGGGCTACAACCTGATGCTCTTCGGCCTGCTGAGCTACAAGCCGATAACAATCATCATACATCAGAACATCATCGCTGCCGTGCTCTACCTGCCGATGTTTGCCTTCGTCGACCGAGGCGAACTGGTGGCAATGCATTGGAATACACATACAATAGTTGCTCTGGTAATGCTTGCCGTCTTCTGCTCGTCGATAGCATTTATGGGCTATTCGTATGCGGCGAAAAACATCAATATCTCGCGTGCCAATGTCTTTACGAACGCCATACCTGTGGTTACGATAATATTTGCAGTAGCAATCGGGCAAGAGAGCCTTACGCTTCACAAGGCAGTGGGTATGGCTGTGGTAATAGGCGGAGTGCTGGTAAGCCAGTTTGTATCGTCGTCGGACAAATCTACAAGTAAAAATCGGCAGTGAGTTCCTTGTACTCGGGTGTATAGCAATGCCTCGACGTCTCGATTACGAGGTCGTTTTCTTCGAGCTCTCGCTCCGTTTTCGAAAACTCGAGCAGGTGTCGCTTCACCTTAGAGTGTGGCGTGGGATATACGTTGGTCTTGCGTATGAGAAAGAGTTTTCGGTCGCGTGCTGCAACGGTAACCGTCTCTAAATGTCGGGCGGGTACAATCAACGATAGTCGCCCTTTCGGTGTGAGCAGAGCGGCGGCACACTCGAATAGTTCGTCGTAGCTTAACGATACGTTGTGCCGAGCCTCTGCACGCCGCGGGTCGGGGGGAGGCAGACTATCTTCGAAGTACGGCGGATTGCAGACGATAAGGTCGTACATTGCTCTTAGTCGGTAAACGATATTACATCTTATTCGGCAGTTCTATACCGAGTAGCGACATAGCATTGACGAGTACCTTAGAGATTGTACGACAGAGCACAAGGCGAAGGTTACGCACGTCGGCGTTCTCTTCGCGAAGGATAGGGTAGTCGTGGTAAAACCGACTGAACTCCTTTGCCAAATCGTAGCAGTAGTTGGCAATCAGTGCAGGCGAGAATGTCCGAGACGCTTCGCCGAGTATCTCGGCAAACGACGACAGATACTGTATTATATACTTCTCGCTGTCTGATATGGCAACGGTGTCGCATACCGTTTCGAGTACTATACCATCGTCGGCTGCCTTACGCAATATGGAATTTATGCGGGCGTTGGTGTACTGTATGAAGGGAGCCGAGTT
>ERZ772827.797-NODE-797-length-16818-cov-3.777605_pt1 | contig 16818 bp, 12 predicted proteins | sample MGYA00580850_ERZ772827 | MGnify/ENA primary metagenome ERZ772827 (study PRJEB29015, sample SAMEA2737950) | human oral metagenome | biome: human oral; feature: human-associated habitat; material: dental | place: China | collected 2145 ...
CTTTAAGCAATGCTTTAAAAAGGGAATTTAATAATCAAAAAGTACTAATATGATTTCTTAATTTATTACTTCACTGCGTGCCAAACTTGTGTTCTTACTGCTATTCCAAGAAGTAGAGCTTTCACTTTTAGGGTGTTTCCATCTTTTATAATGATGGTTTTGTAGTCTCTTCCATCGGCTGGGTTGGTTATTGTTCCGCCACTGTATTCATCGCCGTCTTTTTTCAGTCCGCGAATGATTTCCAGTCCAATCAAAGGCTTATCCTTACGGTCGTCTTTGCATTTCACACAGTTTTCATTTTTTGGAGGTTTCATCAGCTGGAGAATCTTCCCGTAGTATTTCCCATCGGATTTTTTAAAGATTTCTACAACGGATTTTGCTTTCCCTGTTTCGTCGTCTATGGTTTTCCATTTTCCCTCGATTTGAGCACTGGCAAGGCTTCCTAATACGAGTGCTGTAGCGAATATTAACTTCTTCATAAGTGATAAATATTAGTTTATGCCCGCTAAGATAGGCTTTTTCTATTTACTGCATAAAATAAGAAAGAATAATTTATATACCTTTGTTTTCCGATTGAAAGAAGGCAAGGCGAACTTTAAAATCAATTTTTGAAATGGCAAAAAAAAGAAAATACAGATCGAAGAAAAATGATAATAAACTGAAAGAAATAGGAAGGCAGATTATGCGTTTCCTCAATCAGAACACATCAAAAACCTATAATTATAAACAAATTTCCGATGCGATAGAGCATAAGAACCCTCGCCAGAGAGAGCAAGTGATACAGGCACTGCACCTATTGAGGGCTCAGGAGAAAATCAAGGAAACAGAAAAAGGAAGATATGCTGCAAATATTCTGATAGAAGCTACTGTAGAGGGCATTATTGATTTTAATCAGTCGGGAAATGCTTATGTAAATGCAGAGGGGATAGATGAGGATATATTCATCCACTCTAAAAATGTAAAAGATGCCTTGCAGGGAGACAAAGTCTTGGTTGTAACCTATCATTACAAAGGCAAGAGGTTAGAAGGCTCTGTTTTGCAGGTATTAGAACGGAAAAAAGACTCATTCGTCGGTACTTTTGAGTTTATTAAACATAAGGAATTTGGCTTTGTAGTAGGGGATAAGAAGACCATTAATACTGATATTTTTATTGCAAAGTCTCATTTTAATGGTGCTCAGAATGGTGATAAAGTCGTTGTAAGAATCTTAAAATGGGAGCCGCAATCTAAAAACCCTGAAGGTGAAATTGTGCGTATTCTTGGCAAACCAGGTGAGCACGAAACCGAGATACATTCCATACTTGCAGATTATGGCTTGCCACACGACTTTCCAGAAGAAGTAGAGCAGGAAGCCGCTCGTATAGACCGTTCCATAGAGGATGAAGAGGTACAAAAGCGCCGAGATATGCGAGAGGCGCTCACCTTTACCATAGACCCAAAAGATGCTAAGGACTTTGATGATGCCCTCTCCCTTCAAAAGCTGAAGAATGGCAACTGGGAGGTAGGCGTACATATTGCTGATGTTTCCCATTATGTGGTTCCTAATTCATTGCTGGACGAGGAGGCTTACCACCGCGCTACCTCCGTTTATCTTGTGGATAGAGTTGTCCCAATGCTTCCCGAAATCCTGAGCAATGAGCTCTGCTCCCTTCGTCCAAATGAAGATAAATATACCTTCTCAGCGGTATTTGAGCTAAATGATAATGCTGAAATCCAGAAACAATGGTTCGGCAGGACGCTTATACATTCCCGCAGAAGATTTACCTACGAAGAGGCTCAGGAGAGGATAGAAACCCAGGAAGGAGACCTCGCTGAGGAGATTCTTACCCTTGACCGATTAGCAAAAATCCTTCGTGAGAAGAGAATAAAAGATGGAGCCATCACCTTTGACCGCTCAGAAGTTCGTTTCAACCTTGATGAGAATAACGAGCCTATCGGAGTATATTTTAAGATGAGTAAAGATGCCAACCACCTCATAGAAGAGTTTATGCTCCTCGCCAATAAAAAGGTATCGGAGTTCATCTCCCTTAATCAGAGAAAAGAGCCTACGCACAAGACTTTCATCTATCGTATTCACGATAATCCCGACCCTACTAAGCTCGAAGCCCTCAGAGATTTTGTCTCTACTTTTGGTTATAAAATGGATATTTCAAATCCTAAAAATATAGCCCAGAGTATGAATCATCTGCTCAAAGAAGTAAAAGGCAAAGGCGAGGAGAATATGATAGAAACCCTCGCTATGCGCTCTATGAGCAAGGCTAAATACTCCACCGAGCCTATTGGGCACTACGGTTTGGGCTTTGATTATTATACGCATTTTACATCGCCCATCCGCCGATATCCAGACATTATCGCCCATCGGCTTTTGCAGTATTACCTTGATAAAGGCAAAAGCGTAGATGCCTCCGAGCTGGAAAGCCAGTGCAAACACTGCTCAGATATGGAGATGCTTGCCTCTAATGCCGAGAGAGAAAGCATAAAATTTATGCAGGTAAAGTTTATGGAAAAGCATATCGGAGAGGTTTTCACAGGGATTGTTTCTGGTGTAGCAGAGTTTGGCTTCTGGGTAGAAATCCCAGAGAATGGCGCCGAAGGACTGATAAAACTTCGTGATTTAATGGATGATTCCTATACCTACGACCCACAAACCCACTCCGTAATAGGCTCCCGAACAGGAAATGAGTACCGGCTCGGAGACCCCGTACAAATCAAAGTAATGAAAGCAAATCTCCTCCAAAAACAGCTTGACTTTAAAATCATTTCTTAGCCCTACACACCTTGCAGGTGTGTGCACTTAGCCCTAGCACGGCAGTCACACCGTAGCCAGTGATGCACTTAAAAACAATTCCTCTCCACGCACCTTGCAGGTGGAGCACTTAAAAAATAATTGCTCCCCACGCCAGTGGGCTGTCGGGAACAAAAATGAACTTGTCGGGAATAAAAATGGGCCTGTCGGAAAGGAAAATGAAATAATTGCTCCCCACGCTAGTGGGTTATTAGCCAATAGCCAATAGCAAAAAAAAAATACAACCCTTTAAAGGCTGTATTTTTTTTATTGCCAAAAGCTAGAAGCTAAAAGCCAATAGCTACTTAACGAGGTCTATAATTTCGTTTACAATTTGTAGCTCTTCATTGGTTGGGATAATGAAGATTTTCACCCTTGCACCGTCTTTCTGTACTTCTACAGGGTGTTTTGGGTGGTTGAGCTGTTCATTCTTTTCTTCATCAAGCTCTATTCCGAGGAAGCTGAGGTCTTGGCATACCAGCTTACGAACGAGGGCATCGTTTTCTCCCAGACCTGCGGTAAAGATAATGGAGTCTAAACCATTGAGTGCTGCAGTATAGGCACCGATGAATTTCTTGATTCGGTAGGCATACATCTCGTAGCAGAGAATAGCATTGGCATCACCTGTGTGGTATTTATCCGAAACATCTCGAGCATCGGAGTATCCAGATACGCCGAGCATCCCTGATTTTTTATTGAGAATGGTATTGATTTCATCATTGCTAAGCCCCAGCTGAGAGCCCATATAGAAGATAACGCCTGGGTCTATCTGTCCGCATCTCGTACCCATTACTAAACCATCAAGAGGGGTGAAGCCCATAGAGGTATCTACGCATTTTCCTTCAGTATTTACGGCAGACATACTCGCTCCATTACCGATGTGTATTGTAATATTTTTAGCATTAGGTTTATTGAGGAGTTTTCTCGCTTCTCCATCTACAAATTTATGGCTGATACCGTGGAAGCCATACGCCCGTACTCCATTTTTCTCATAAAATTCAGCCGGGATAGCATATCTGTACGCTTTCGCAGGCATTGTCTGGTGGAAGGCAGTATCCAATACGGCACAGTGGGTAGCCTTTGCAAAGAGTTTTCTCGCTACGCGGATACCGCTGAGGTTGCCAGGGTTGTGAAGCGGAGCAAGGGGAATGAGCTCTTCTATGATTTTTTCTATTTCATCGGTGATGATGGTCGGCTGTACCAGTCTTTCACCTCCGTGGACTACTCTATGCCCTACGCCTTTTATATCATCAGGGTTGGAGATTACGCCCACTTCTGCATCGCACAAAAGCTCCGTTACAAGGTTGAGCCCCTCTTCGTGGTTGGCAATTGGGAGCTGTTTTTTCACCTGTATCTCTTTGCCGTTTTTTAGTGCTACATACTTTATGGTGCTACCATCTATTCCGATTCTGTCAACCAAACCTCTTGCTTTGGATTCTCCTGTTTGGGAGTCTATCAACTGATATTTTAGGGAAGAACTCCCAGAGTTTATAATAAGTATTTCCATTGAATAATCTATTTTAATGTTAATAATGAATGTTTTTTTTAGTGAGTTTAATCCTCCATTACTGCCTGTATAGCTGTGATGAGTACTGTGTTATAAATATCGGGGATTGTAGCGCCTCGGCTAAGGTCATTCACAGGCTTTTTAAGCCCTTGAAGCATTGGACCGATGGCAAGAGCTCCTGTTTCTCTCTGTACTGCTTTGTAGGTATTATTCCCTGTATTCAAATCTGGGAAGATGAGCACATTTGCTTGCCCAGCTACTGGAGAATTAGGCATTTTCTGTGAGCCCACCTTTGGATCTACCGCAGCATCGTACTGAATAGGACCTTCTACGAGGAGATCTGGTCTCTGCTCTTTCACAATGGCAGTTGCAGAGCGTACTTTATCTACATCGGCACCACTTCCAGAGTTTCCAGAGGAGTAGGAGAGAAGGGCTACTTTTGGCTCTATACCGAATGCTTTAGCAGAATCTGCAGAGGTAATGGCAATCTCTGCAAGCTGCTCTGCTGTAGGGTTTGGCACTATGGCACAGTCGCCATATACCAGCACTCTGTCTGGGAGGAGCATAAAGAATACGGAGGATACGGTATTCACTCCCGCTTTTGTTTTTACGAACTGTAGCGATGGGAGAATGGTGTGTGCCGTAGTATTTACAGCACCAGATACCATACCGTCGGCATCGCCTAAGAAGACCATCATTGTTCCGAAGTAGGAAACATCAAGCATTAGGTCTTTTGCTTGGGAGAGCTCCAAACCTTTTGCTTTTCTCAGTTCGTAGAGTTTCTCGTAATAGTCTTTATATTTCGGGCTTTCAATAGGGTTAATGATGGATATTCTGTCATTATTCCACTTCAATCCGAGTTCATTTACTCTTCTCAATATGCCGTCTCGCTCTCCTAAGATGGTGAGTGTTGCCAGCTCATCACTTGCGAGTTGAGAGGCAGCGGTAAGGATTCTGTCGTCTGTACCTTCTGGGAGTACAATATGTTTCTGTGCTTTTTTAGCAGCTTTTACCATATTGTATTGGAACATCCTTGGTGTAAGGGTGTCAGATTTAAAGGAGGAAATCCTAGTGTTGAGGTCAGAAATATCGGTGTGCTTATCGAAGAGCTGTAGGCAGAGCTTGATTTTTTCTTCACTTTCTGGATAGATTCTCGACCGTATATTCCCAATAATATTTGCCGTTTCGTAGGTTCCCGTCTGAGCGTGGATAATAGGAACACCAATGCTGGTTCCCTCGATGATTTTACTAATCGCCTCTTCTGGCTCAAAGCCACCATAGAGCACAATACCCGCTACTCTTGGGTAGTTGGTAGAGAAGCTCGCTGCAAGTGTCCCCACGATAAGGTCTGAGCGGTCTGCTGGTATTACTGCAATACAATTTTCGGTAAGGCGAGGCAGGAAATTGTGCAATCTCATCCCTCCAACGATGGTCTTTTGAGCGATTACATTTACATTTTTGTCTTCGTAGAGGAAGTCGGCATTAAGGGCATTGGCTATTTCCTTTAATGTTGGTTTTTCCAGAATTTCTTCCTGTGGAATGATGGTGAAATGTATGTTTTTAAATTCTCTTTCGAGGGTTTGTTTGGTTTCAGAAGTATGATTTTCGGCTTTGTTAATGAAAAGTCCGAGTACTTTTATCTCATTTTCCAGTAGGGTATTCAGCTCCACTCTGGTATGGCTAAGGAGGGCTTCTTCTGTGGTGAAGCTGTCTTTTACTACAGCTAAGGCAGGGGTGTTGAGCGAGCGAATGATGGAAATATCAAAATTAAAGTCAAAAGTGCTGGACTCCTTCGCAAGGTCTACCCCTTCTACAAGAACGAAGTCAAACCGCTCTTCCAAAGCCTTATATTTATTAATAATCGTATCATAGACCTCAGAGATTTTACCCTGATTTTTCAGTGTAATTGCCTGGTCTCGCGTAAAGGCAAATGCCTCTTCGTATTTCATATTCAGGTTAAACTGAGAAATCATCGTAGAGATATGATTGTCATCTGCTCGTTCCAGAATAGGTTTAAAGTAAGCCACATTAGGCGTATTTCTGATAATGGTTTGCATTATTCCAAGACTCACGAGAATCTTGCCGCTGTAGCTATCAGGAGTGATGATATAGATGGACTTATTCATTTTGATATGAGGTTATTATAGGGTTAATAATTAAAATAATGGCGTAAAAGTAAACATTTTTATGAGAATAATAAAGACTGATGCGTATTTTATTATAATAATTGTATTTTTCTATTAAATAGGGTGTATTTAAAATTTGAAATGGGATAGATAATTGGTGATTTCAGTAGGTCTGTACTATTTTTTTAGATATGATTAAATTTTTTTGTGGGGGACAATCCAGTTTTTATTGAATGTAGATTTCTATGATTAGAAAAAGCGGGCTAATATTCATTAACCCGCTTTCAAATGCTAATACTATGAAAACTTTAGTTTACTACTGAACGATGAGCTTAGCCGTTTGCTTCTCGCCTTTGTTGTTGGTGAGGTGCAATAGATATACTCCTTTCGGATACTGAGTAAGGTTGAGATCTGCTCTGCTACCGCTATACTCCTTCTTGAAGATCAGCTTGCCTGAGAGGTCATACACTTGCGCTTCAAGGGAAGAAGCACCGCTACCCAGCTCGATGATAAATCTACCATCAGATGGGTTTGGATAGATTTTCAGACCGCCTTTCACCACTTCGGAAGAAGAGAGATCGGAGATGGTAATGCTTACGCTCACCTTATCAGACTTCTTACCATCGGAGTACACCGCATATACATCGTAGGTATAAGAACCTGTTTGGGTAAGAGTATCGGTATGCTTCAAGGTATTGATATCAGTGATATCGGTGAGTTTTACATTATTTCTCACGATTTCGTAGCCTTTAAGGGTGGGGAGATTGAGAACGCCCATCTCGGTAGGCAGCCCTTGAGAATTGACAGTAAGCGGCTCATCAGGCTTAGTATCGAGGATAAGAATATCTTCATTGGCATTGTTCTTCAAATCTGAGATAGGCACTGATGCCGACTGCTTTTTATTGGCCAGAGGAGTTTTGTCGGCGCTTACTCTGTCTCTATACCCCACTTGGATGTCGTCTAAAGCAAAGTAGAAACCTTTATCCTCTTTTTGGGTTCTGTGGTGGAATGCCACAAAGAAGTCCTGAGCGGTGTGTTGCTTAATGTCCACCGTGTTCTGCTTGAAGTCGCCACTTGTATAGCCTGCATCAAACTTATAGACGATGCTTCCAGTGTTTTTGATTTCATCAATGGTTGGGGCATTACCAGAAGTAGGAGCAGGGACTACATAGACATCATACCTCTCTTTGAAGAAGTGCTTCTCGTAGTATTTGAGGACTTCTGCACCGCTCTTGATTTTTGGAGTAATGAGCCAGTCATCCACAGTAATGTCACCAGTTTTACCAGAGGAGAAGTTTGCCACACCTTTCTGTCCAGAGTTAGGGTATTTAGTTGTTATTTCCCAGCTATTGCCATCTCTATTGGCATCTATCACTGTGATATCAGCAGGCATATCCAGCTCAAAACCTTCGGTATAAATGGGAGCAATGAGCGGTCTTATCCATTTCAAATCAACCGTATTATTTCGCTGGGTAGCGGTAAGGTGAGTAACCTTATTCAGCACTTTGGAGATGCTTATTTTCTGCTTCACTGTATTTGCATTATGAGGGGAGGTTGCCTTTAATGATATTGTATAATCTCCTTCTTTATTGAATTTGAGTATAGGGCTGGAGGAGGTGGTAGAAGTTCCGTTGATAAACTCAGCGTCTTCGCTTGGGCTTACAGTCCATTCAAACTCGGTAGGAAGAGGGTCTCCTGTGGATTGATTGATGAGTACAATGCCCTCACCTGCGTATGCCCTCGAATTAGAAGGGGTAAATACGGCTTTCGTAGGGGTATTCTTAATGGTAATAAGTGCTGTTTTTTGTATAGAATCTTCACCTGAAGTATTTTTGGCTTTTAAGGTTACAGAGTACGCTTTCTCTTCTATAAATCTCACTTTCGGGTGCTCGGAAGTACTAGCAGTACCGTCTTTATACTCTATTGTATTCGGGCTGAATGACCATTCATAAGTGGCAGGCTGCGAAGGAGCATTTGCTGTTTGGTTTAGTAGCTCTATAGTTTCGTAGGAATTGGCTTTCGTTTTACTCGGTTTGAAGTCTGCATCTGGCTTGCCTTCGGAGCGCCTTACAAGGATGTCATCTATACCAATAGCATAGGAGGATTTATCGGCATCTACCTTATTGTGGAAACCGAAATAGATAATCCCGTCTTGAGTTGGAGTAAATTCTCTAATGACTTGTTGGTACTCCAAATCTTCGGAGGCGATGAGCTTCTCACCGAGCTGATTTGTCATAGAAGTCTTATCTGGCTGTGCTCCATAGAATACTTTGAGGGATTCTTCTGCATCTTTATTGAGCTTTCGGAGGTAGAATCTCAGTCGGTAGGGCTTGCCACCTTTTACTTTTATTGGGTTGGAGAATAGCCAGTCGTCCGCTCCTTTAGTACTGTTAGGGAAATTCACTCCAAAGCTCTTGCCTGTTCTTGCTAATTTAATATCTGGATATACTCGCCAGGTTCTTCCGTTTCCATCTGTATCTTCTACTGTCCAACCGCTCTTTTCTAATTCTTCCTCAAAGCCGTAGGAATAGGATTCTCCTACATTCTCTACCGTTGCAATAATACCGTAGGCTTTTGCAGATACAGCGTTGTTTATAGCGACTTCATCACCTGTAAATTCTACTTCTGCCTCTATGCTATAGTTCACAAATGATTTGGATAAATTTATATTGAACGATTTGCTAAGTGTTGCTCCTTTAGCAATTTCTTCCAATGCTACTTCTCCTGTGTGCTCTACTGTATCAGTATCTGCATTGACGAGTTTGTATTTAAGTTTAGCTCCTGTTGCAGATGTACTTCCTAAGTTCTCTACCTCTACCGTTACTGGTGTTTGGTCAGTATAGTCCTTCGCTTGTGGCAAGGATACAGATTTTAAGGCTAAGTCATTTGCAACACCTGTATTAATTCCCGTTGCGATAAGAGAGAAGTCTTGAGAAGTTGCAGGGATAAGTTTGCCCGTATCATTATTCTTTCTTAGGCTTCCTTTATGGCTTACGGTAATAGTGTATTCCTGACCAGCAACTGGGTTTTCTATTACCACTTGCTCTACATTGTCTTTGGTATTATCACCTTTTGTAGCAGCGTTGGCTGGATTTTCCACATCCAATACCCAAGGGAGATAGGTTGTAGTTCCATCGGTGATACGGAGGTCTAAGTCATTTACCAAGACAGATTCTCTGTTGTTTAATACATAATCTGGAAGTTTTTCTACTACGGCATCATCCCAAACAATGGTTACAATAAGTGGAGTATTCCCCAGAGCAGTGAGCTTAAGTGTGTAAGGAGTATTGTTATTTAAAGTAGCTTCTTCTACTTTTGAGTACTTGTCTTTTGTTGATAATACCTTTGCGGCTTTATATGCATTGAGAAGCCCCCAACCGAATTGATAATCTGGACCAGGATGTTCACCTGCTTCGTTTGCTGTATGAATTGCCAATGCTTTTAGAGTGGCAGATTTCATAAACGAACGGTACAATTTATTATGATGCTCTTGTAATAAGGCAAGAGAGCCCGTTACATTTGGAGACGCCATTGAGGTACCGCTCAAAGAGGTATATTGGTCGTCACCTGTTGATGTTGTAGAATATACACCTACACCTATACCTGCTAAATCTGGCTTGATACGACCATCATCGGTAGGACCGAAAGCTGAGAAGCTCGCTGCTTTTACATCACTTGGCTGTTTGTAACCTCCCGGTATTTTATGGGCTGCTGCGATAATGAGTCCATTTTTACTCGTTCCTCCGTTGGCAATACAATCAAAGCCACTTGCACCTCCGTTCTTTTGTCGGGTTTTGGTAGAGCGAACCCAAACGATGCGCTGATTTTCTTTCCTTCTTACATAATGAACTCCGCCAGGCTCTGGCCCGCCTCCTCTTGGGTTACCTGCTGCTTTTAGGAAGAGGTAGTACGGAGCGTTTCTCGAAATCAAGTCCCATTTTGCGTCTTTTTCTCCATAATGACCATAGCCTATGAATTCGGTTTCATCTTCCTCACCGAACCAGTGCCAGCCTGTAAATCCTGACCAGTTGCCTTGATGATAGCCCGCTGTAGTACCATAGGAATGGTTAGAGAGAAGGGCTCCATTAGTTGCAGCGTCTGACATTTCTTTAGAATCATCCGTCCAATCATAGGCAATAAGCTCTGCTTTTGGAGCCATTCCTTTGGCTTGCTTATCTATACCGCTGGCGATCATCGTACCCGCCACATGGGTAGAGTGGCTATTAGGGAATTTAGAGGAATCTCCCATTTTAGCTCTTCCACCAAACTCTTGATGGGAAATTCTCACCGCTCCCGCATCCCACTCGCGAAGGGTAATACCATCTCCTTGGAGGTTAAACGCAGGGCTGTTTTGCAGGATACTGGTGTAGACAGATTCGGCAGCCCCTACATTATCTGTTATATAATAGAAGGGCAGTCCATTATGATTGAAGCCTTGTAGCTGATACAGCATGCCATCCACTTCCCCTGTGAAAGGGATATTGAGCTCTTTTGCTTTGGATTGAAGCCTTGCCGTGCTCATCTCTTCTTTTTGAATACGGCTACTGAGCTGGCTGAGGGCTTTTAGATCGGTTTTGCCTTGAATGGCTCTTATTTCCTCTGCATTCTGAGCGAATACTGCTGAAGCAAATAAGTAGCAGAGTGCTATGGGTAAGTTTCGTGCAAGCACTCCTACTTTAAATATAGATTTAGTCATTATTATTTTGATTTAAAATAAACTGAGCAATACTACGGATTTTTTAATTAAATACCAAAACCTAATGTTGGGGATTGATGTTGAATATTACTGTGCTTCCTAAACCTGAAAAAGAGTATTTCTATCTCCTAATTTGCAAACAAGGTATTTACAATTAAGACAATAAATCTTCTCAGTGGCAAGATCCGCAAGCGATAATAAATAAAGCAGTACAGAAATTCTATACTGCTTTTTATGCTTTTATGGAGCTTAATGGTCTTTCAATTGTGCGATGGTGTCTAGTCCACCCTTAGTAGTATCACCTATCTTACAGAGAATTTGAGTATCAAGGGGGAGGAATACATCCATTCGGGAACCGAATTTAATGAATCCGAACTCGTGCCCTGCTTTAGCATCATCACCTACATTCGTATAGAAGACGATTCTTCTGGCTATATAGCCCGCAATCTGGCGAAAAACTATTTTGTGATGAGTCTGAGTCTCTACCGCCACAGTAGTTCTCTCATTATCGGTGGAGGACTTTTCATTCCAAGCCATCAGGTATTTGCCTTTGTGGTATTTCTTGTAAATCACCTTACCTGTAACAGGGTATCGGCAGATATGAACATTAAGCGGAGACATAAAAATGGAAATCTGTATGCATTTTTCTTTAAGAAATTCTGTTTCCTCCACTTCTTTTATCATTACCACCTTACCATCTACAGGGGCTATTACTTCTGTTTTGTACTCACCAATTTGTCTATTGGGTACTCGGAAGAACCACAAAACAAGAGCATAAAGCACCAAAAAGGGTAAAGTGATAAGCCAAGCCCAAGCACTTAAAAATAGAGTGCTGAGGATATACACCGCTAATACAATCACCGTAGCCAATACAATACTACCTTTTCCTTCTCTATGTAATTTCATAATTAATTATAAAAGTTTATCTAAAATAAAGTACAAATATAGAACAGGAGCACAAATCATAAAACTGTCGAGCCTGTCGAGTATCCCACCGTGTCCGGGAATAATGTTTCCACTATCTTTCACATTAAAGGTTCGCTTGAGCTGGCTTTCCACTAAATCACCCATCGGAGCGAATACAGCGACGAGGAAGCCTACAACCATCCAATTCCCCCGAAGATAGCCAAACTTCTGCTCAATAAAGTAAGAGAAGATCAGTGTAAGCAATACCCCTCCTGCAAAGCCTTCCCAAGTTTTTTTAGGGGAGATGGTGGGTGCCATTTTGTGCTTGCCGAATAGCCTTCCAGAGAGGTAGGCAAAGGAATCACTACTCCAAATCAATATGAAAAGAAATAAAGGTTCGAGACTGAAAGTGTTCTCACTATTATAATAAGGCAAAGCTAAGGCATAACCGAAAGTAAGAGGAACATAGATTAGGGTAAAAATGAGCTTCCCGCTTTCAAAGTCCAGTTCGCTTTTAAACCTGAACAGTGTAATGACAGCAATGAGAATAAGAGAAAGTCCTAAGATTTCAGATAGATTAAACTCAAATGAAAACCCGTGGTAGAAGTATTTCTTGGAAAATCTATACAAGATAAGTATTGCAATGGGGAAAACGGCAAGCCTCTCCCAGCCTTTCCTAAACTCCATTATTCTAACACACTCCCATAAACCCACGAGGATAAAGAAAACAATAAGCCCGTAATACAGCTGATACTGCTGTACAGGAAAAATATTTTGTAGTAATTCTGAACCCATAGGATGAGTGCAAAACACCACAACTAAACAATAAAGCAATCCGAAAACAATCCTCTGAAAAAAGTTTTTATCCAAAATACTAAGTTTTAATCTTCAAGTAATAATAGGAAGAGTTTGGTATGATTCGCCTCTGTACCTCCTAACTTAGACTGGCTACCACTGATGGAAGTAAGGTTTTTTAGCATAGTTTTTCGGCGTTTTATCTTCATCATTGCCATATTAAGATCAGGAACAATCTGAGAGACATTTGCCATAATAATCACCTTCTTTGGTAACCGAGAGGAATGATAATGTAAAATATTATTATACGAAAGCATTATACTTCCATTATGTGCTATAAGATATTCGCAAGTGATGAGTGCAGCATCGTTATTTAGCGTTAGCTCAGTTGATTGTGGTACATTAAGTACAGATAGAAAATTCTTTAAGTCTTCATCACAGCAGAATACAGATTTCAAGTCTTCGTTCTTTATAATTTGATTGAGGATGCCGAGTGCTTCTGCTTCATCTACACAATAAGAAAATATACCGCCAGAATGACTAAAAAGCTGGGCAAACTTGTAGTCCATATCAGCATGTTTTAGCTCATCCCCCAATCTTACAAGATTAAGCTCATCATCTTCTTCCTGCTTTGGAGTAAATAGTTTTAGTATATTTCTAATTAATCTCAAGGTTAGCTAACTGATTTTGTAGACAAAAGTATAAAAATTATATAACTAAATGAAAAATGTAAGAATAATTTTTAAAAACAGACGAATTTCTCTAATAAAAAATGAGTTTGAAGATTATCTCCAAACTCGTTTAGTAATATTAAACCTTTAATTTTCCAATTTTATTTCTTCTGCTTCTTGCGTGCTGTCTTGTTCTTTATTGAGCTCCTCTTGGAGGGGTTGCTCTGTAAGTTCGGGGTCCCAAGCACGCTTTCCAAAAATCTCTTCGAGGTCTTCGCGGAAGATCACTTCTTTCTCCAAGAGCTTATTGGCAAGGATATCAAGTTTGTCCTTATTATCAGTCAAGATACTTATCGCTCGCTGATATTGGTTTTCTATAATGAACTTAATCTCTGCATCTATCTTGGTAGCTGTTTCTTCGGAATAAGGTCTATTGAAGCTATAATCTGACTGACCAGAGCTGTCGTAATAAGATATATTACCAATATTCTCGCTAAGTCCGTAGATGGTTACCATAGCTTGCGCCTGCTTGGTTACCCTTTCCAAATCTGATAGGGCTCCTGTAGATATATTATTAAATATCACTTGCTCTGCTGCTCTACCACCGAGGGTAGCACACATTTCATCGAGCATTTGTTCGGTAGTGGTAAGCTGTCGCTCTTCTGGTAGATACCAAGCAGCACCTAACGAGCGTCCTCTTGGCACAATAGTCACTTTAAGAAGTGGAGCAGCGTGCTCAAGAAGCCAAGATACAGTAGCGTGCCCTGCTTCGTGGTAAGCAACTCTTTTCTTTTCGGAGAGTTTAATTGCTTTATTTTTTTTCTCCAATCCTCCGATAATTCTATCCACAGCATCTAAGAAATCTTGTTTAGTAACGGACTCTCTTCCGTTTCTGGCAGCGATGAGAGCAGCTTCATTACATACATTTGCGATATCAGCACCGCTGAAGCCAGGGGTTTGTTTTGCTAGGAATTCTCTATCTACGGAGTCATCGATTTTTATGTTTTTAAGGTGTACCTCAAAGATTTCTCTTCTCTCGTGAAGTTCTGGCAGATCCACATAGATAGAGCGGTCGAATCTTCCAGCTCGGAGCAAGGCTTTATCCAATATATCTGCTCTATTGGTTGCTGCCATTACAATCACATTGGTATCTGTGCCAAAGCCATCCATTTCGGTGAGGAGTTGGTTGAGGGTATTTTCTCTCTCGTCATTACCTCCAGTAAAGTTTTTTCCACCTCTGGCTCTACCGATAGCATCTATTTCATCTATGAAAATAATCGCTGGAGATTTGGCTTTTGCCTGTGCAAATAAATCCCTCACCCGAGATGCTCCTACACCGACGAACATCTCCACAAAATCGGAACCTGAGAGGGAGAAGAAAGGTACTTGTGCCTCTCCTGCTACGGCTTTTGCCAATAGGGTTTTACCTGTACCTGGAGGGCCTACGAGGAGCATTCCTTTTGGGATTTTACCTCCGAGTTTGGTATATTTATCTGCATTTTTTAGGAAATCTACTACCTCTTGTACCTCTTCCTTAGCGCCTTCCAAACCTGCTACATCTTTAAAGGTAATTTGCATTTTATCTTTTTCATCAAAGAGCTTAGCTCTTGATTTTCCGATGGAGAACATTCCACCCCCAGAACCGCCATTCATTCTCCTAAATATAAAGTAATAGAATATACCCAATAGACCTACCCACATAAGTATGGGGAGGAGGATTTCCACCAATGGATTTCTCTCTTTGCTAAAATCCATTTTTGTTTGTACTTCGGGGTTTGATGCTTTTACTTTTTTAAACTCGTCTTGGAAGGACTTTATATCACCAAAAGTAAAGTCATAATCAGGAACAACTCTAGTCGTAAGACCATCTAATGGATTCATAGATGGTTTGTTGTTTATATGCTCGGTTTTAGCTTCTTTGGTTAAGAATACTTCAGCTTTATCGGTATCTTTATAAACTACAACTTTGCTTACTTTGCCTTCTTTTAATTTCTGAAAAAAGGTATCTTCATCTATCCTCTTAGCATCAGCTCCTCCAAACGAAGGCTGGAAAAAAATATACAATATACCTATAATGACAATTGGAAAAAACCAATTAAATCCTTTGCTATTCATTATCTTTTATTTCAATGATTATTGCTTAGTCTAAATTCTGTATTTCTGTAATTTTGGCATCTCCCCAAAGCTCTTCTATCTCGTAATAATCGCGTATATGCTTCTGGAAAATATGTACGACAACAGACACATAATCTACCAAAATCCAAAGTGCATTATCTGCCCCCTCCACATGCCAAGGTCTATCTTTTAACTCATTACGAACTTTTTTTTCTATACTCCCGGCTATGGCAGATACTTGAGTATTAGAGTTTCCACTGCATATAATGAAAGTCTCAGTTACTGAGTTTTCAATAGTAGAAAGGTCAAAGATCTTAATATCTTCACCTTTTGTATCTTGTATTGCCTCTACAATCTTGTCTATTAATAATTGTTTTTCTGTTAGTTTATTCATCTAAAATTAGGGTATAATCGTGCAAATTTATTGTTTTTTTCTGTATTAATGTTTAGGTTTGGCATCTCAATATTATAAATATTTCTTAAATGTATCCTCTCTTCTATCTATCAGAAAGCTTAGAATCTACCAATGAAGCCATCCTGAATTATCATACTCCCAGCCGACCAAATATCGCAATTTATACATTTAATCAGATAAATGGAAAAGGGCAGTATGGCAATACTTGGAAGATGCCCAAAGACCAAAATATAGCCTACTCTCTACTAATAGATGCGAGCTTAATCCCAATAGGGGGCAATTTTGTCAATTTTTATACCGCTGTTATTATTCGGGATTTTCTTGACAATTTGTCAGATGAGGAAGTCTTTATCAAGTGGCCTAATGATATTATTATCAACAGAAAAAAAGTAGTAGGGATTCTTATAGAGCAAATAAAAATTGATGGTAAGAGTTTTTATATTATCGGTATAGGGATTAATGTTCTACAGCGGGATTTTTCAGAGCTAACCAAAGCAGGCTCAATACTTACACAAACCCATCAAAGGTTTAATCTCACCTCATTATCTGAAAATTTTCATTTCTATTTTACAAAACATATCACTCATCAGCCTTCATACAACATCTTGGAAAGATATAATCACCACCTCTTCTGCCGAAATTCTGTAGCTCTTTTTTCTAAAAGTAATATCAGACAAAATGGCATTATTCAATATGCTGATGAGAAAGGTTTTCTTCATATTCTCCTCGAAAAAGATGGGCTCCAAAAATTCTTTCATAAAGAAATAGAAATGCTTTATTAATAATAGCTCAAGTCTGTTTT
>ERZ772827.798-NODE-798-length-16817-cov-7.300143_pt1 | contig 16817 bp, 15 predicted proteins | sample MGYA00580850_ERZ772827 | MGnify/ENA primary metagenome ERZ772827 (study PRJEB29015, sample SAMEA2737950) | human oral metagenome | biome: human oral; feature: human-associated habitat; material: dental | place: China | collected 2145 ...
TTGCGCCCCAGGTGGACGTCATGGTCGTCGTCGGCTCGGCGAACTCCTCGAACTCTGTGCGCCTCGTCGAGGTCGCGCTCGAGGCCGGGGCGGGCGCCGCCTACCGCGTCGACAAGGCCGACGAGCTTGAGGAATCCTGGTTCGAGGGTGCCCGCACCGTGGGCCTCACCTCCGGCGCGTCCGTGCCCGAGATCCTCGTACGCGAGGTCATCGAATGGCTGCAGGAGCGCGGATTCCCCACCGTCGAGGTGGCCCGCACCGAAACTGAATCCACGACCTTCGCGCTGCCCCGCGACCTGCGCGCCGACCTCAAGAAGGCAGGCATGGCGCCCGCGCGTCCTCACGCGCCCCGCGTCACCGGGCCAAACCACACGAAGTAGGGCAACACCACCTGGCCCGCTCCGATAGGATGGGGGCGTGTCTCTTACTATCGGTATCGCCGGACTGCCCAACGTCGGCAAGTCCACCCTGTTCAACGCCCTGACCCGCGCGACTGTGCTCGCCGCGAACTACCCCTTCGCGACCATCGAGCCCAACGTCGGCGTCGTCCCCCTGCCCGACCCGCGCCTGAACAAGCTCGCGGAGATCTTCGGCTCCCAGCGCATCCTGCCCGCCACAGTGTCCTTCGTGGACATCGCCGGCATCGTGCGCGGCGCCTCCGAGGGTGAGGGCCTGGGCAACCAGTTCCTCGCCAACATCCGCGAGGCCGACGCGATCTGCCAGGTCACGCGCGCCTTCTCCGACCCCGACGTCGTGCACGTGGACGGCAAGGTGGACCCGGCCTCGGACATCGAGACCATCAAGACCGAGCTGATCCTCGCCGACATGCAGACCATCGAGAAGCAGATCCCGCGCCTCGAAAAGGAGGTGCGCGGTAAGAAGACCGAGCCGATCGTGCTGGAGACCGCGCGAGCGGCTCTTGAACTCCTTGAGCGCGGCGAGCTGCTGTCCGGCCCCGAGGGCGCCAAGCTGGACCAGGACGCGCTGCGCTCCTTCCAGCTCATGACGTCCAAGCCCTTCATTTTTGTGTTCAACATGGACGCCGCCGAGATGGACAACGAGGAGATGAAGGACGAACTACGCGCCCTCGTCGCCCCTGCCGAGGCTATTTTCCTGGACGCCCAGTTCGAGGCCGAGCTGGTCGAACTGGACGACGAGGACGCCCGCGAGATGCTCGCCGAATCCGGGCAGGACGAGTCCGGCCTGGACAAGCTGGCCCGCGTCGGCTTCGACACCCTCGGCCTGCAGACCTACCTCACCGCCGGTGAGAAGGAAGCGCGCGCCTGGACGATCCACAAGGGCGACACCGCCCCCAAGGCCGCCGGCGTCATCCACACGGACTTCGAGAAGGGCTTCATCAAGGCCGAGGTCGTCTCCTTCGACGACCTGGTCGAGGCCGGCTCCATGGCCGCCGCGAAGGCCGCCGGCAAGGTCCGCATGGAAGGCAAGGACTACGTCATGGAAGACGGAGACGTCGTGGAGTTCCGCTTCAACGTCTGAGGGAAAACATGGGCGCGTGGTGGAACGCTTATTCAGAAAAGTGGTCATGGGAAGACCCGATGCTTCTCATGGGCTTTGTTTCCCTTGTGTTCACTGTGCTCATTCCCCTCACGTTATGGTGGCTGGGCGCGAAGCAAACAAAGCGTGACAGCCTATTAGTTGAACAGCAGACCATAATCCTTGAGCGTCAAGATAAGATTATGCGACGCCAACGGCGCGATGCGCTGCTGGAGAGGATAACTCGATCCTCTGATGCTGAGTGTCTAGGATTTCAGTGGAGGGAGATTTGCGAGTCTCCTGAGTATGAGGGGAAAGATCGGGATTTCCTTCTCGCACGACTCCGCGCCAATCCTGCTATCGCGCTTCCCGGAACATCTACCGGAGTCAGGGTGGAGGATGACCTTACTGATGCTGTCGTGAGTGATTATGTTGACGGGTTTGAGCGACGCTATACGGAAAATGTGCAGCGATATATCCCGTATCCCGGCTTGCTCGACTTTATTGACTGCGCGACGCAACAGGGAGCGAAGATTGAAATCTCGAGGATTGCTGCACTTGTAACAGGAGTGACCGCAGAGAAGCAAAGACCAGATCACCACTTCTATCGTAAATTGGCTGAATGCCTTCCTGGCATTGCGAGTACTCTTCTCTACGAGGTTGAGCGCATTGATTGTCGTGCCCCTGGTGGTCTCAGACTGAATGTTCTAACAGGTACGCTTCTTGCGATTCGGGACATCGAGACGGGGCGTCGGAAGCCTCGCCTGAATCCCGTCGAGCTACGCGAGATTAGGAATGCAGTTTCCCAGGCTCTTGCAGAGCTGTTTCACCGAGATGTTCTATTCTCGTTTGAAACATGGGAACGTGAAGGCGCGAGTGAGCGAATCATTGCAATGGTCGCCTGGCTCATCAGGGTAGTTGGATGGGTAGTTGACGTTGATGCACATTTGGGGAAGCGGATGGTTGAGAGTCTTGCTTTCGCGATCGACTCAATATCAAATGTGGAGCTAGATCGGGGCGTTGAAAAGGATGACGCACGTCAAGGGTTTGAGTGGATCAGTACGAAACGCTCCGATCTATGGAAAGAGCATGGGCAAAGACTGGAGTCTGCCGCCGCAAGGGTTGGCTGGGGGGACGTATCATGGTCATGATGTCTGAAATAGCGTTTATGGAAAAGTGTTATGGGATAACGTCTGGGGGAAAGAAGTGAGCCCCCAGGACTGCGCGAGTATGATCACGATCATCGAAGCAATCGGGACTCTCGTCGTGGGTATTGCTGCCCTAGTGGTCTCGTGTGTTTCGCTCCGAACGCAATGTCAAGCGCTCCGGGCGCAACGTGAAGAGCTGCCGGTGTCAGTGGAGTTCAGTTTCAAGGAATCAGGCTTTGTTGATAGTGACGGCGTTCGCTGGGTGATGGCATGGATGCAGAATAGAGGTGTGACGGTATATGTCCGCGAGCTGTACAGATATGAGTGGGAGCCGTTAGCCCTACGTGATGAGCAGCTCCCGGATGTGGCGAGGGTGGTGGAACCCGTTTCCATGCCCGAATTCCTGCGGTCCAAGAGTAGGCGCGAGCTACGGAAAAAAGCTGGCGTGTTCGAACCTGGATATCTTCCCCCGGGGCAGAACTCGATGTTCTATGTTTCCTGCCCTCCTGGTGTCGAGCGGGTGAGACTCGCCGTGACGGTCAGCATCAAGCGGCGAGGGCAGGTTCGTTTCATCTCCAGCGAATGGCTTGACGTGCCGAATGCTGACGAGCTGGAGCGAATCGTGCGAGGTACTTCCTAGTGTTAAGCAGTGGTTCTCGATTTCTGCAGGTTTGGGTAGTACAACTGAAGATGTGCAGATTCATTGTAAAATAAGACAGCATTCGCTAGTCTCGATTTACCTGTTTGAAATCTGAGTTCTGTGGAATAAATGCGCTGTTATCAGGATGGAAGCCGTCAGAAATAAAGAAATTGGAATCTTGCCTGTCGTATTTCTTGCGGTGAAGTGTTTTGTGCTGTCTGATCGTGAGTCTTCATTGTGTAGTGATGCTTGTATGAGGAAAGGGAGTGTTGCGTGGAGCGTTGCAAGCTCCTCTTTTCTTGATTCCTGTTCCTTCTTGTTAGCTGCCCATATCCACCAAAGTAGCCCGCATAGAATCAAGCAGGGGGGTACGTAATAGACATATATGCCGACCAAATAATGTAAGAAGCTCTTAGTGTTGTTAGTGATATCTGAATAAATTCCTAATAGTGTTGTTATTAGGGTGAATCCGAAACCGAGTGCTGCAGATAGTATCTTAAGGAGGTGGGGGATCCAGGTGATTTTAAATGCAGTAATAGTCAGTGAAGTGTAGGTGGTTATGCTGATTATTCCTAGCACCGTCTCTTTGGTTAGTCCTATTGTCTTCATTTCTGTTGTGTATATCGTGTATATCATGATGGCTGCACATAGTGTGATCGCCGCTTGTAAAATATAGTCATTGCCAGGCTGCTTTAGCGTTGTCGCCTGTGCCCTCAGTTCCTCTTCGGCCAATTGCCATAATTCTACTGGTTCTCTGTTGGTGCTTTTAGCAATATTGCAAATTGCTTTTTTGCAAGCTCTTACTGACTGGAGTTCTTCCGGCTTGAGGATTATTTTACTCGCTTTATCTGGCATTTCATGGTGCCTTTCGGTTGCTAAATGAGTGTCGGGTGGTGTGGAGAATGTGGAGTTTGCTTGGTGGGATTAATTCTAGTGTTGTGATGGCGAGTGTCAAGATCTTGTTATCGGTTGGCAAGCTAGATGAAGTAAATGTGTAAGGGGGATGCTTTGGTGGGGATGTGTGTTGTGATGGTGTGGGTGTAGCTGGTGTTGGATATTGAATATTGGATGAAGTGGACGACGTGAGAGTGTCTGCAGTCGTGGTTGGTCTATGATGAAGCGTAGTAGTGGCTCGTGTTGTTAGAAGATGTTTCCTGAACGATCAGTGGCCGGGTTGCGCGAGGGCGTGGCCCTGCTTTGCTGTTGGTGAGAGGGTGCACGGTGTGAGCGAGCGTCAATAGTTGAATCAAATGATGACGTTCGTGATGATATCCTGAAGGTGGAGGTAGCTATGAGAACCACAGTGACACTCGATGATGACCTGCTTGCGCGCGCCGAGGAGCTGACCGGAGTCAGAGAACGATCCGCTTTGATCAGGGATGCGGTAGAACTCCTTGTTCGAATTGAGAGTGGTCGGCAGCTCGCTGCACTCGGCGGTAGTGATTCTGCGGCGGAGGCCGCTCCTCGGAGTCGGCAGCGCGTATGAGAGTCCTCGTTGACACGAACATCTGGATCGATCACCTGCGAAAAACTGAGCCGGTTCTGGTTGATCTGCTCGAGCGTGACCAGGTGTGCGTGCATCAGAGTGTCATCACTGAACTTGCGTTGGGGAATCTCAAGAATCGATCGATCTTCCTGAAAGCGCTTGAGCGCTTGATGATCGTGCGCAGTGTTGATGATCAGGGCGTGCGGCATCTCGTCGAGGAGCGGCGGTTATGGGGGAGGGGCCTCAGCGCTGTTGATGTGGCACTTCTGGCGAGTGCTCTCGTAACCCCCGGTGTGGCACTGTGGACTCGTGATAAGCGCCTGCGGCAGGCTGCGCGTGACGTGGACGTGTTGGCGGACCTTGACTGAGGACTCCGCGTCTTCTTCGAGATAGAGGCCGGGGTGCGGGAGGGCGTGGCCAGACCGCTTGCTTCTGGCGTGAGCAGCAGGTCTATCTGTGCTATCGAAGCGCGGAATACTCGCAATTCTGGGCATGTCGTGTTGCTGAGGTTCGTCTCGGTCTCGAATGTTGGTCGGGTCGGCTTGATAGGCGGCGTGATTGATCCGTTGGGTGGGGGTGAGCCCTGCGATGCGCACGTTAACCCGATGGGTGGTCGGGTGGGCGAGCTGCCCACGTTGCCACCCATCGGGCCCAGTTGCACATGAAGGGGTTAGGGCTGCCAGTTGTCGGGCCCAGATGTCACTGACACAACGTAAGCCCTCACCCTCACAACAGTGAATCATTTGGCAGAACCGCTCCGAGCATTTCAAGCGGCTTGTGTCGTAGGCGGGGACTCCTGAACGGGGCAGTGGCCGGGTCGCGCGAGTGAGTGGCCCGGCCTTGCTGGTGCTGCGGGCGGCTGTGGCGCGCCCAATCCATGAATCAGTTCAGTGAGACCCTCTGACATACGCCTGCATCTCGAGAGATTACGTGCGCGTTGTGGGAGTTCTGTTTGTACTGGCAAGCGTGCGGATAGACGAGCTGATAGTGGGTCTCCGCTTTGACTACATGCTGTGCAACCCGCCGTTCAACGTCGACAAGATCAAGAAGGAGCAGCTCGCAGGCAACAAGCGTTTCCCCCTCGGTCTGCACAAGGCCGACAACGGCAACTTCATCTGGATCCAGCAGTTCTATGCCGCTCTCTCGGCCAACGGTCGCGCTGGATTCGTCATGGCCAACTCCGCGGGCGAGGCCGGATACTCTGGGAAGGAGATCCGTCAGCAGCTTATCGAGTCCGGCACCGTCGATGTGATGGTGGCTGTCGGGCCGAACTTTTTCTACACAGTCACCCTGCCGGTGACGCTGTGGTTCCTTGACAAAGCGAAGCTGGGCACTGAACGGGAAGACACTGTGCTCTTCATCGACGCCCGGCACATCTTCCATCAGATCGACCGTGCCCACCGTGACTTCACCGCGGAACAGATCGAGTTCGTTTCCAACATCGTGAGACTCTATCGCGGCGAAGACGTCCAGACTGTTGACGGCAGTAACGAACTCCTTGAGCAGAACTTCCCTGGCGGCCTGTGCAAGATCACCACCCGCGTCGAGATCCAGGAACAGGGCTGGAGCCTCAACCCTGGCCGCTACATCGGCACTGCCGCCGTCGACGAAGAAGACGTCGACTGCTTGAGCGACCTGCAACGACTATACGAGGAGTTCACTCAACTCAGCGGCGACGCTGACGCTCTTCGCGCCAAGGTCGACGCGGCGATCAACGGGGTTCTCGGATCATGACTGTCAGGTTTGGTGGTCTCGTTTCCTACCACATTGGAGGTGGGTGGGGTAGCGAGACTCCGAATCCAGTCTCGGATGTACCCGTCTATGTCATTCGCGGTACCGGCATGCCCAGGGTAGCTGTTGGTGATTTGAACTTGGTGGAGTTTCGGTTCAGCACTTAAGTATTTCCTGACGGTCAGACGCGCCTTCAGTGATAAAGATGACGGGAACGTGGGATCCGGCGGCCGTAGATTCCCACCAACTGGACGTCTGTGAGCCCGCAGTAGTAAAACGGCAGGTCAAAGACCTAGTGCCTTTGGGGCTAACGGTGCTCAAGTGAGCGGTTTGCGTGATCTCACACACACTTGTACTGTAACTATCTCGAAATGTGCCCAACAGGTGCGGTAGAATTTCTTGGTAAATATCCGTGAGGATTCGGCTTTTCGCCATGTCCTTCATCCGTCGTTTTCTCATCCCATTTTCAACGTGGAAGGTCCGAGCATGCAGACATCGACAAGCAGCCTGCTACTGAAGGCAGTGAGATCGAGGCTGACCGGCGTTGCCGTCACCCTCCTGGCGGCCCTGGCTATGGTGGCCCACGGGCTGGCAGCGCCAGCAGTGGCCGCTGTCAACCCTCAGATCGAGGTGACCGACCTGAGCCTGACCAAGGTGAATGCTGCCAACGAGGAGCAGAGTGGTGAGCTCTACGTGAAGGGCCTGACGCTGCTCACATTCAACTGGGATGCCTCGAAAATAACGCCGAAGGAGGGTGACTCCTTCGCAATCGGCTTGCCTGCGGAGTTCAAGTTCCACTCGACTTTTGCGGTACCCATGAAGTACGGCGGTCAGACGGTGGGTCAGTGTACCGTCGCAGGCGACACTCTGACTTGCGCGTTCGACGCTGGGATTACGCCGCTGGTCCAGGCTGGAAACAAGGACATCCGAGGGACCGGAAAGTTTCAGCTCGGTGTCGTTTCGCACACGAGCAAGGAAGAGCTGCCCTTCATCATCAACGGTGACAAGACCGTCAACGTTGATCTCCCGGGGACTGGCGGTATCCCCAAGTCCTCAAGTTCCTACCGTCCGGACATACAGTTCTACAAGAGCTACATCGGAGTAATGAAGGAAGGGGACACTGAGACGAACTGGTACTTCAACTTCGGTGGTCCGACCTTCATGAAAGCGCTCGGCGTGACCTTCGATGGCCAGACGGAACAGACCATCACCTTCAAGGATACGCTCGGCGCGGGCATGACTTGCCCGATGACGTCGATCCACCTCACTGCCATCGAATCTGAGGAAAACCCCTCGCAATGGGTCCTCCTGGACAAAGGACCGGAGGCAGGGGCAACGACCGGTGCGCAGGGGACCTTCGAGGTCACTGGTGAGTGCGAGCAGATGGCAGCCGATGGAACGACTCCGATTACCATCGTAGCCAAGGGCCCTTTCAGGGCAAAGACGAACTATTCAATCTCCTACAAGACTCTCTTCGTCGGCGGGACGGCGCTTCCGGGAACCGACTACACCAACAGTATTTTGGTTGAAGGAACCAAGTTTAGATGGAAGAAGACTACGAATTTCACTGTGGCGGGGTCCGTCGAGGTTGAGATGCGGCAAGGTGAGGGTACCTTCAGTGTCATAAAGACGATCGCCTCCGACTATGTCCAACACGTAGATGCAGACGTCAGCTTCAAGGTGACCTTCGACTATGAGCTTCCTGCGGGCACCACGGTAGACAACTACCCGAAATGGACGCCGCCTACGAACGAAGACCAGAGCAGCACGCTCAATTCTGACAAGCGCACCGGCACGGCCACGATGGTTGTCAAGCGGGGCCAGGAGACTAGCTTCGCTACACCGTTCCCAATGGGTACGACGATCACCAACCTGCGTGAGGACACCTCGACGGCCAACCCCACTCTGCCTGCGGGCTACGTGTGGAAGGACCCGAAGTTCACCATCGGTGCCGGTGCTGGCACGAGCCTGACGATCGAAGACCAGAAGACCACGCAGGTCGACCTGTTGAATACCGTCGGAGCTGCCGACAATGGATTCCAGGTGATCAAGACAGCCAGCGGCGCCGAGGGGGCGGACACGAAAAAGTACTCCTTCACGTACACGTGCACCCTCCCGGACAAGACCGAGAAAAAGGGACAGATCACGGATGTCTTGGGTAACTCGACCCCCGTGTCCAGCCCTGAAAAGTTCCCGGTCGGCACCACCTGTGTGGTTACTGAAGATACCGAAGGGGCCGACATCGATGGCTACGCCCTCGACCCAGTGGGCCATGACGCACAGAACGTGACGATCGGCCTGGTTAGCGAACCGACGGTCGCCGCCACCTTCACGAACACCTACACGCTCAACAAGGGTTCCTTCTCGGTGAAGAAGGTCACTAAGGGCGCTGCCTTTACTGGTGCCGACAACACCTTCAACGTGCAGTACGCGTGCACGCACGACTCGGTGGCGCTTACTGAGGAACAAAAGGCTGGCACCCTGACGCTGACGGGTAACGGCACCGCAGTCCAGAGCCCCTCCCTTCCCTTCGGTACTTCCTGCACCATCAAGGAGAACGCCGACACCGCGCAGCGCGCAGGATACGCCGTGGCCACGGCATACTCCGCAGGCCAGGTAACCGTGGCGACTGCGACCCCGAACCCTGAGGTGACGGTGACTAACACCTATACGGCTCTCAAGGGTGGTTTCGTGATCTCCAAGACCGTGGACGGTGACGGAGCCGAACTAGCCAAGGACGCGCGTTTCACCTTCGACTACACGTGCACGCCGACCTCCGGCGTCGCCCAGGTGAAGGGAACGGTAGATATCAAGGGCGGCGAGAACTACGCTGTCTCTGATGTCCCCGTCGGTTCGTGCTCCGTCTCCGAACGTGATGCCACGATCAATGGTGCCAGCCTGAGCACTGTTCTCACAGTTGACGGCTCTGCCAACGGTGTGAACAACGGTACCGCGGTCTTCAACGTGACGGACAGCGCTACCGTCAAGGTTGCTGCCACCAACACCTACGTGCGTGATCGTGGCTCCTTCTCAGTTGCGAAGGCGGTTGTGGGCGGTCAGGATTCTTTCGTGCAAGACACGTTCGTTTTCGACTACGTCTGTGCGGATGGCACCGAGGGGCGCCTTGACGTTCCGGGTGATGGCACGATCGTGGAGGGTCCGCGAGTGCCTACGGGCACGGCATGCACGCTGAGTGAGCGCGCTCAGACGGCAAACCGCGACGGTTATACGGTTGCGTCTGAGCTTTCCAATGACGGTAAGGTCACCATCACCGACAAGGACGTGGTGGTTGCCGTGAAAGCGACGAACACGTACACGCCGGTGCCGACGCCGAAGCTTCCCGCCAAGCCGCTGGCCAAGACAGGCGCTTCGAACGTCGTCGTGGTCGCCATTGTCGTTTCCTTGCTGGTAGGGGCCGGTGGTGCCCTTATCGCGATGAAGCGTCGCCGTCGCGATCTTTGATATCGCTGAGCCGCGGCGGCTGTTAACAGCTTGCTGAGGCAAAGAGTGAGCGCCCCCATCCCACTACACTGGGATGGGGGCGCTCGCCTACGCGTCTGGAATACTGGCGGCGCAATGAATTGAAAGCGTTGTAGCTGCAGCCAACCCGCGGGGAGGCGTCCGGGAGACAAGGAAAGAATGAATTGGCTTTAAGAGACTTGCGAGCCTGCGATTATCTTGAGGTAGTGTGCTTTCCTTTTGCTAGCGCCGACATTGTTGAGCGCTCCCAGCGGTAACTTATCGGCCGCATTGTTTCCGCGCTTGAAACCGCAGCCAGGGATAGTCGTTGTTTCTGAGAGGCAGATGCGCCCCTATGATAGGAAGCGATCGGCCAAGCAGTTTCCTCGCGAATCGGCTGGAAACATCGTCAGCCTTTCCAAGCGATGAGCGGTGCTCATCCTGGGCGTGCTGGGGAGCGTATCGAGGTCTCAGGACTCCTCCTCAATGAGGTTACTGACGAGAAAGACCATCCCGGCGCAACCTACGCCACGAGCGACAACCTGATAGACGCGCCGATACTGGATTTGGATCGGCCTTTCGATGAGATCCGCGCACAGCTGGAGGGGATCGGGCGGGCACACTTCCCGAGCTAGCGGACCGTCTCTCAAAAACTCCGACGAGGTCGGGGCTGGGTGTGCACGTTTGTGTGGTTGTTGGTTGGGGTGTGGGAGAATGTGCGTGATGGTTGCGCGGCATTCTTAGTGTTTCGTGTCGGTTCTGAGCGTATCGTCAAAGGCAAGGGCACGTCCCCGACGGTGTGGGCGCATGGAAGGCAAGGACTACGTGATGGAAGACGGAGACGTCGAGCAATCGCGTGCGTTCGCATGTTCGGGCAGACCCGCGCCGTTCGTGGTGAGGGCAGTCGTGATGTGTGACAACCCGCGCAGTAGTGGTCCAGAAGGGGTTGAGATCGTTGACTACCACTAAAATTGCTCCGATTCACCCGGGTGAAGTCCTTATGGAGGACTTCATTGAGGGCTTCGGAATTACGCAGCACAAGCTCGCCGTCGATATCGGTGTTCCGCCTCGTCGTATCAATGAAATCGTCCGCGGAAAGCGCGGAGCCATGGCCGATACAGCGATGCGACTGTCCCGCTACTCTGGTACGACCCCGGGATTCTGGATGAACCATCAGATGCGCTACGAGCTTGACCGTGCTGAAGATGCACTGGGGGATACGTTGAGCGGAAGCGTTCCGCTTACGACGGTGGAAGTCGCCTAAACGCCTCAGTCCGACGAGGCAGTGGCCGGGTCGCGCGAGAGCGTGGCCCGGCTTTGCTGTTGGGGACTCGTGTGCGTAAATCGTGTCGCCTGTCACCCGGGTGGTAGGGTGTGGCCATGACGACGGATAGCCAGTACTCATGGCTGTGCTTCTCAAGGAGTTGATGATGCAGACGACGGCTCTCGGCGATGACGGTGTGCAGACCGTGCGTTACTGGCTCTACGCCCCCGGCCGGGGAGCCTGCATGTGGGACGAGTTCTATGAGCGTGGAATCATGGGGCTCGCGTGGGGCGAGATAGGGGATCTGACTGCCTACGCACATAAGGAAGATCTGAAGGCGCAGATGCTCCAGACCTATCCCGAAAACGGTACCCAGAAGAACGACATTCACGCCCTGTGGCAGTTTGCGAACGAGATGAAGCCGGGCGATGTCGTTTTCGTGAAGAAGGGACGTTCAGAGATTCTCGGGCGAGGAATTGTTGCGGGTGACTACGTCTTTGATCCGGAGGGCGGCCACTACCCGAACTGTCGGGAGGTCCGCTGGATGTCCGCAGGAAACTGGCCAATCGACGAACGACTGGCAATGAAGACCCTCACCGAAATCACCGACTACCCTGAACTCCTTTCTCGCATTGAGATGTTCTTCGAGGACAGTGACGACGACGTTGAGAGTGAGGAACCGCTAGTAATCTTCCCGGAGTACTCCGCCCGGCAATTCCTCAACGAGGTCTACATGTCCGAGGAACGCTACGACGCGATCGTGGGCCTGCTGCGCACGAAGAAGAACATCATCCTGCAGGGCGCACCCGGCGTCGGTAAAACCTATGCAGCCAAGCGCCTCGCCTACTCGATGATGGGCGTCAAAGACGTTTCGCGCGTCAAGCTCGTTCAGTTCCACCAGAGCTACTCTTACGAGGATTTCATCGAGGGGTATCGTCCCTCCGGCGCGGGGTTCGAGCTTGTCAAGGGTGCGTTCTATTCCTTTTGCAAGAAGGCCGCCGATGACGAGGAGAACGACTACTTCTTCATCATCGACGAGATTAACCGCGGTAACCTCTCCAAGATCTTTGGCGAGCTGTTCATGCTCATCGAGAGCGATAAACGCGGACCGAAGAACAAACTCCAGCTCCTCTACTCACGCGAATTGTTCAGCGTTCCCGCTAACGTCCACATCATCGGCATGATGAACACGGCGGACCGCAGCCTCGCCATGCTCGACTACGCGCTGCGCCGCCGCTTCGCCTTCGTTGAACTGTGCCCCGCCTTCGACTCCGACGGCTTCCGCGACTACTGCTCCGGCCTCGATAATCCGAGGTTCGAGGCCCTGGTACGCGAGGTGGAATCCCTCAACCGTGAGATCGCGGAGGATGAGTCTCTCGGTGAGGGCTTCTGCATCGGACACAGCTACTTCTGCAACATGAAACCTGAGACCTGCACCGACGCGTCCCTGGCCTCGATCGTGGACTACGAGCTCATCCCGATGCTCAAGGAATACTGGTTCGACGAGCCTGGCAAGGTCCGCGAGTGGAGCGACAGGCTGCGCAGGACGCTGCGGTGATTCGCGTCCGCAACGTCTTCCACATGCTCGCCTACGCCTTCTCGGCGCTGCGCGAGCAGGGCTACCGCGCCGTGGCCACGGAGGACTTCGACAACGCCGCCGAGCTGTGCGCCGCCATCCTTGAGCGTGGTGTGTCCCTGCAACTCAAACGAGGCCTCGGGCAGGAGTACGTGAGCCGGACCGAGGCGCGCTCCTCACTGCGCGGAAAAATCGAGGTCACAGAGTCCGTGAAATCGCAGGCGATCCTACACCGCCAGCTCGTGTGCTCCTACGACGAGTTCAGCGTCGACACGACGATGAATCGCGTCATCAAGGCGACGGTCGCGCTGCTCGTGCGTTCGGATATCTCGAAGGCTCGCAAGAAGAGCCTGAAGAAGCTCATGGTTTTCTTCGCGGACGTGCGCGAGATCGACCTGCACACGGTCGACTGGAGCATGCGCTATGACCGCAACAACCGCACCTACCGCATGCTGATGGCCGTATGCTGGCTCGTCGTCAAAGGGCTGCTTCAAACCCAGAGCAACGGCAGCGTGCGCATGATGGATTTCTTCGACGAACAGCGCATGAGCCGTCTGTATGAGAAGTTTATCCTCGAGTATTACCGCAGGGAGCATCCCCGTTTGAACGCCAGTGCGTCCTTCATCGACTGGGTGCTCGATGACGGGATGTCGGATGGCCTACCCGCCATGCGCTGCGACATCACGCTGAGCGCTCGCGGCCGCGCGCTCATCATCGACGCGAAGTACTACGCGTCCACAATGCAGAGCAACTTCGACAAGAGGACCGTGCACTCGGGGAACCTGTACCAGATCTTCGCGTACGTGAAGAACAAGCAGATTGCGTTCGAGCGAGCGGGGGAGAGCGATGAGGTATCGGGCATGCTCCTCTATGCCGCCACCGACGAGGACATCCAGCCCGACGCCACCTACCGCATGAGCGGCAACCGCATCAGCGCGACGACGCTCGACCTGGACCGCCCCTTCGAGGAGATCCGTGTGCAGTTGGATGGGATCGTCGAGGAGTATTTCCCCGGGGAGTGACCGCTCCGCGCGATCGATCGACGAGGCCGGGGTTGGGTGTGCACATTCGTGCGGTTCTGGGAATGCGGGTGGGAGGATTTGCGTGATGGTTGCGCAGCATTCTTGGTGTTTCGTGTCGGTTCTGCGCGTACCATGATGAGAAAGGGCGCGCTCCCAAGGGTGGGGGTGCGTCGGAGGACACCTCACCGTGGAGGCACACACACCATGAAGGTCCCACCCCTATCCGAGCGACCCGTCACCGAGGAAGAAGAGCAAGCCTTCCTCGCCCCGCCGTCACGCCGCAAGAAGCGCTCCATAGCGGACATACGAGCAGCGCTGCGCCCGTGGGTGATCGGCATCGGTCTTACTGTGCTGGTGGCTGTGGCATGTGTTGTTGCCTACAGGCTGGCTGCGGGCATCGGCTCGTGGAGCGAGAACCCTAGCGCCGCGGCGACACCCACGGTGCATCCCGCGCCCGCGCCAACAGTGTCCAGCGAGCCCGCCATGTCGGGCGGCTACGAGATCGGCCCTGACGGAGTCCTCGTGCGCCCCGCCGAGTTCGCGGCAGACACCTACACGAAGCCCGAACTACCCGAAGAAGCCAAGGAGAACACCGAACGCGGAGCCGAAGCAGCTGCAGAACACTTCCACGCACTAATGGGATACACCTGGAATACTGGCGACCTAAAGCCTTTACAAGAACTTTCGGATCCATCTTCTGAATTTTCCTCATCTTACGTACGCGACGTATCCAATTTGTATGCGAATGGTTGGGCCTACGGAAGCACCTCTGAAATCGTTCACGTACTGAAAGTTGAGCCAATTGCTGCGAATGGACGTGACATTCCGCCGAACACGATCGTTGTCGCTTTTCAAATCAAATCCACAGACGGAACGATTTGCCACGGGCAGAAGATTCATTCAAATGACAAGGAGTATGAGTCAACACTTGTTCTATTTATGACTTGGACAGGCGAACGATGGGTTGAAACTCAAGGATCGGTGCAACCTAATGATGAGTAACAACATTCGACGCTCCACAAAAGTACTAGTGGGATTAGCGCTCATATCACTTTCCTACCTCACTCCACATGCGGCACTAGCTGACGATGAGACAGGACCTTACAGGCAGCGATCAGATGCACAAGGTAGTTCTGTGGAGACAGTCGTACAACAACTTTTACGCTCGTCAGACCCCCAGTACAGTCAGCCAACTTTCTTCAATGCAAACGACGACAAGAACCGACTGACAGCTCAAGCAAATCCTGCGTCAGAAGCCGAGCCATACGTCGATTGGGCGCACTGCGCTGCTGACTCGCAGGACCCTGATGTCCCTGACTATCTGCGTGTTGCTGTCTGCGCTTACCCACCTCCGGAGCATGGAGAAGACGCAAATCCACAACGACTTCCCTCAACTAGAGAGATTCTCTTGTCTGCAGCGAACCTCATCAACGCCGACGGCGCCGGCCTCCACAAGAGGCCCGAAGGGGTGTCTTACACGAACAAGTACATTCCGACTCTCGTCGCAGCCACGCATCCCACGCAGGCTCACACCGTCACCTTGTTGGGTCACGACATTACGGTGACTCTGACGGCCACGTCCTATACGTGGAGCTGGGGAGATGGAACCCCGGATCTGACCACGACCTCGCCAGGGATACCTTGGCAGGACGGGATGGATCCCAACACGGATCCCGCCCTGATCCGCCACTACTACAAGGCTCCGAACGGGTGGAAGTCTTTCCTGGACGGGCCTTACCCCTCCGCCACGGGCACCATCACGCTCACCACAACCTGGGCGGGCACGGCCACCAACCCCTTTACGGGTGACACCCAGACGATCAACGGCCTGGTCACTACCACTGAGACGACGGGCCCGTTCCCGCTCGGCCAGCTCATCGTCAACAACACCGACACCTCAGAAGAAAAACAAGGGCACTAGACGGTTGTACGGTTAATCGCTGAATCGGACTAGATCCGTAGCGACGGGATGATCGTGTCGTTTGCCTTATAGGTGAATGAAGCTGCCGGCCCAATCGGGTGGGAAACCCATCTCGGTGACTGACCGTTGAACGAGTCGTTCGTAATCGTCGTGTACCAAGTCGCTCAGTTTGGCTGCCCAGCTAGTGCCGGGTGAGATGTTATGCAGCATGAAACCCATGACGAGAAGAGCGCCAAAGACTTTGTCGCTCTGGCCCTCGGGAAGTGACTTCAAACTGTCGATTGTGCGAAATGCGACGGTTGATGCCGGCAGAAGGTTCCTGTTGAACAGACGTCCGTGGTGAGCACAAACATTACGTACGACTGTCAGCTGCTCGCACCATCGAGCTAGGGGATCACGCGTGTAGTAGTTCTTCCGGTGCTTTCCCCTCAATGCCATAGGCTCGACGGCAAATCCGAAGCTACGTGATATCTCGTGTTGTGCGTTGACAGGGAGCCCGGCGTAGAGCTTCGAGATATCAGCGAAGTCGAGCGTTTCAGCGAGTACCCAAAACGGGTACCCTTCGTACTTGTCTGCGTAGTGTCTGATTGCGGCATTGTTGCCCTCAGCGCGCTGGATGCGCCTGCGAGCAGTTTTCAGCCACGTATTGTGGTCGAAGTCTGCGCGGAACAGGTTCTTGTCTTGATATGCCAGTGGTCCATGGGTGACGATCCACTCGCCGACACGCGTGCGCAATGCGATTTCAATGCGTTCGATACCATCATGGACGAGGGTTCGTAGCTTGCGGTCGAACTCGTACAAGCCGGTTACTTCACTGAAGGTTGCCCCCGGTACGAAGGTGTCGGCGCGGACAGGCATTCTGGTGTCCGACTGAAGTTGCTCGCGATAGGGGTACCAGTAGCCGGACAATCGGTAGTAGGAAACACTACGAAGCCACTGGCGCGCGAGATCGATATCCACCTGCATGCCGCGCTCAGACAAGATGTGGATCTGTTCATCGACAGTAGTCGGATCTTTGGGGTTAAGGGTCAAAAAGTGTGTCCGGAATCGCGGATTTTCACGGATTGACCTGT
>ERZ772827.800-NODE-800-length-16799-cov-7.369924_pt1 | contig 16799 bp, 14 predicted proteins | sample MGYA00580850_ERZ772827 | MGnify/ENA primary metagenome ERZ772827 (study PRJEB29015, sample SAMEA2737950) | human oral metagenome | biome: human oral; feature: human-associated habitat; material: dental | place: China | collected 2145 ...
GCACGTGCGCCTGCTGCATGCCCAGATCGGGTTTGAGCATTTCAAGCTGAAAGCGGATGCCGCGCGCTTCGCGGCGCGAGAGAAATTCGGGGTCGTCAAAAGCCAGGCGGTAGGCCTCGGCCTTGAGCAGATCGTCTTCCGGCAAGGAAGCAATGGCGTTTGAGTGGCGCAAGGCGTCTCTGAGGTCTGGTGTGGATTGCATGGGCGGCGATGGTAAGGGCGCGTCTGCGCGCTGATCGGGCAGCAAAGCGGCCATGCCACCGGCAAGAAAAAAGCCCCTTGCTTTCAGCGGCAAGGGGCTTGGCAAGCGGCGCAAAAGCAGCGCGCAGGCAGCTTACACGCGCTTGCGGTATTCGCCCGTGCGGGTGTCGATTTCAATCTTGTCGCCCTGGTTCACGAACAGCGGCACGGCCACTTCAAAGCCGGTTGCAATCTTGGCGGGCTTGAGCACCTTGCCGGAGGTGTCGCCCTTGACGCCAGGCTCCGTCCAGGTGATTTCGCGCACCACGGTGGTGGGCAGCTCCACGGCAATGGCCTTGCCGTCGTAGAACTCCACTTCGCAGGACATGCCGTCTTCCAGGTAGTTCAGCGCGTCGCCCATGTTTTCGGCTTCCACTTCGTACTGGTTGAACTCGCCATCCATGAAAACGTACATGGGATCGGCGAAGTAGGAATAGGTGCATTCCTTGTGGTCGAGAATGACCTGCTCCATCTTGTCGTCAGCCTTGAACACGACTTCGGCGCCCATGTTGCCCAGCAGGGCCTTGAGCTTCATGCGCACCGTGGCCGCGCCACGGCCGCCCCGGGCGTATTCGGTCTTGAGGACGATCATCGGATCTTTGCCGTGCATGATGACGTTGCCGGCGCGGATTTCCTGGGCGATTTTCATAGTGAGGCTTTCCAGAGAACGGGCAGGCTTGAACAATGATCCGCCTGCAAACGAACAAAGCCCGCCTGCTAGGCGCGGGCGGGCGGGAAGAAGAAAACGCGCGATTCTAGCCTTGCCATCCCGTCTTGCCAAACCGCCTCTTCTGCCGCGCTGCATGACGAATGTGCGGCGGCAGGCCCGCCCCTAGAATCCGGAAACATCCTCAAGCATTTGAAACCTCATGGACTCTTTGCAAGCTGGGCTGGCCCTTGCGGGCGGCGCGATATTGCTGGGCATCATCGCCTACAACGCCTGGGTGGTGCGCCGCAATACGCCCCGGCAGGCCGAGCGGCTGGAGCCTGAGGGGCCGCCAGAAAGCGGCGAAGCCGCCGACCCCGCGCTGGATGCCGCCGCCAGCCTGCCCGCCGCGCCCCCCGTGCAAGGGCGGCTGGACGAGCGCATCGACAGCATCATTCCAATCGCGCTGGACGCGCCCGTGAGCGGCGAAGAACTCATGGCCCGCCTGCCCGCCACGCACCGCATTGGCAGCAAGCCCTTTGCGATCGAAGCGCACCACCGCATGACCGGCAAGTGGGAGCCGCCCCAGCACGGCTGGCTTTATGACGCCTGCCGCGCCGGCGTGCAGCTGGCCAACCGCGCTGGCGCGCTCACGCAGGTGGAATTTTCCGAATTCGTCATCAAGACGCAGGCTTTCGCCGACGCCATCGGCGGCGCGGCCGACAGCCCCGACATGCTGCAAGAAGTGGCCCGCGCCAAGGAACTGGACAAATTCGCTTCCGAACACGACATGCAGCTCGTGCTGGACCTGCGCGCGCGCGCCACGCCGTGGAGCCTGGGCTTCGTGAACCAGCAGGCCGCCAAACTGGGCTTCGTGGCCGGGGCCGTGGCAGGCCGCATGGTGCTGCCTTCGCCCAAGGCGGGCATGCCGCACCTGGTGGAGCTGAGCTACGACCCGCAAATAGCCCTGTCCGACAACAAAGACAACATCCCCCTGCACCAGATCGCCCTGAGCCTGGATGTGCCCCAGGTCGCGCCGGAAGAAAACGCCTTTGACAGCCTGCTGCAAGCCGCCTCGGCGCTGGCGCAAGCCATGGACGGCATCATCACCGACCCCGCAGGCCATGCGCTCTCGGAGCAGGCCATGTCGGAAATCCGCGCGGGCCTGCGCACCTTCTACAAAGCCCTGGTCAAACACAAGCTGCCCGCAGGCTCGCCCGTGGCGCGGCGGCTGTTCAGCTGAGAGCGCGCCCGCAGCCCGCCCGCCAGCGCGAAAAAAGCGAACTGGCATGCGCGTGGCCAGACAGGCGCGGTCAAGCCGGAGCAAGGCGCAAAGCAGGGTGCTATTTCGCTCCTCTATCCATAGCATGACGTCCTAGTAGAAACTGCGCGAAGCGCTATTTCGACCGCCTTAAATTTGCTCCTGTTTCTGATGCCTTCCGGCCAGCGCGATCCATTCCGGGCGCCTGTTTCGCCAACCCGCCGCAAGCGCCGCGCGCCCACAAAAAAACGCCTCGGCGAGGCGTTTTTTTGTTTCACGATGACTCCAGTACCGCAATTCGCTGGACTACGCCAAGGCTCGATACAGCAGGTTTATCAATCACTTAGGCGAGTTCAACATATGCCGGCGCTTTCCGAAACTTGACCCGGCTTCCCCTCGCGTGGTTCCCATGCGGCTCTTGGAAACCGGGCTTTCCGAGGAGTCATCATGGCGAAGATCAAGCTCACCAAGTCCGCAGTCGATGCGGCGCAATCTCAAGACAAGGCCGTCGAACTGCGGGATACCGTGGTGCCCGGCTTCCTGTGCAAGATCACCCCGGCGGGCCGCAAGGTGTTCATGCTCCAGTACCGCACGAACGCAGGCGAGCGCCGTAAGCCCGCCCTGGGCCAATACGGGGAATTGACCGTCGATCAGGCACGAACGATGGCGCAGGAGTGGCTGGCCGAGGTGCGCAAAGGCGGCGACCCCAGCGCCGCCAAGAACGCTGCCCGCAAGGCACCGACCATGAAGGAGTTCTGCCACACCTTCATGGAGGATTACTCCAAGCAGCGCAACAAGCCTAGCACGCAGCGTGGCTATCAGGGCGTTATTGACCGTTGCATCGTCCCGATCATGGGCCGGATGAAGGTGCAGGACGTAAAGCGCCCGGACGTGGCTGCGCTGATGAAGAAGCTGGCATATAAGCAGGCCGAGGCGAACCGTACCTTTGGCGTGCTGCGCAAGATGTTCAACCTGGCCGAAGTGTGAGGGCTGCGCCCTGATGGGACGAATCCATGCCGCCATGTCCCGATGTACCCACCCAGCAAGGAAACCCGGCTTATCGTGGACTATGAACTGGTGCGGATCTTCCGCCAGTTGGAAACACTGGAAGCCGCAGGACTGGAAAACTACGTCATCCCCCTGGCGATCCGCCTGCAATTCGAGTTCGCCGCCCGCCGCTCCGAAATCTGCCCGTTGGAATGGGCATGGGTTGATCTGGAGAAGCGCCGGGTGGTCTGGCCTGACAGCAAGACCGGCGGTATCTCCAAGCCTATGAGCGAGGAAGCCTATCGGCTGTTGTCCACCGCGCCGCGCCGAGAAGGCTGCCCCTACGTCCTGCCGTCGCCGAACGACCCAGCCCGGCATCTGACGCATGGTGAACACTATGGCGGCTGGAAGCGCGTGCTCAAAGCTGCTGGCGTACCGCACGTCGGCACGCACGGCATTCGCCACCGCGCGACAACCGACATTGCCAATTCGGGCGTGCCGACCAAGGTCGGCATGAGGCTGACGGGTCACAAGACCGTGGCGATGTTTATGCACTACGTCCACACCGAAGACAAGCCGGTGCGGGATGCGGCCGAACTGGTGGCGAGCCGGCGACAGGCCATCACGGGCGCGCGTCAATCAGTGGAGGCCCCGGCATGAGTTGGCGCAAAGTATGTGTCGTGTCATCCGCAGCGCCAGCGGCGCATTTCGGCGACCGGATCCTGATCGAGGCGTCGCGACAACGTGCTGCCTTGGCAGCGCCTCTCCAGCGGGGCTGCTACGCGAAGATAGCAAGGGCTGAACGCTGGAGTGTGCGAATGCTGCATGGACGTATTTGCGCAGGTATCACCTGGTGCTATAGAATTGATGCGGCTTGTATGGGAGCCGGGAAGCATGTTTCGAGGCGGCGATGGCTCGCTACAAAGGCAAAGTTATGCGAAAGAGCAAGTCGCACCTTTCGGAAGCGGCGCAAGAGACGGTCAGAGATCTGGGCAGATCTGGCGCGACGGATCAGGTCACGCTCCGCGAGTTCGATCAGCTGAGCGTGCCCCCAGTCTCTCCGCTAAAACCGGATGAGATCAAGCGTATTAGAGAGGATTCGCACGTCAGCCAAGCCGTTTTTGCGCGCTTGCTCAACACCAGCCTATCCACTGTGCAGAAGTGGGAGATCGGCCAGAAAAGGCCCGCAGGAACAGCTTTGAAGCTTCTGCATCTCGTACAAAAGCGTGGGCTGGAGATTATCGCCGCATAGCCGAACACTATGTCGAGTTAAATTCAAACTATTTGTCTTCAACAGAATTTAAGTAAAAGCACAGGCCCGCATGCAGACAACTACGCTAAGTACTACAGGAGAAGACGCAAGTGTGCGGCTGATGAATCCGTTCATGGGACGGCCGCCATCTAACGTTGCCTATGCCACTGCATGGGGTCGCATGCTCCACGGTAAGTCTGACGAGATTCTTGGTGACGGATCGCTGGCACGTTTTGAAGGTAAGGTGAACCTGATCTTCACGTCTCCGCCGTTCCCACTGAACCGCAAGAAGCGCTATGGCAACGAGACTGGGGAGAGTTATATCCGCTGGCTCTGCACGTTCGGTCCGCTCTTCAAAAAAATGCTCACTCCGGACGGATCTATCGTGATCGAGATGGGGAATTCTTGGGAGCCAGGTTCACCAGTGATGTCCACACTGGCGCTGCGCGCGCTTCTTGAATTCCAATCTAAGAACGATCTCCACCTCTGCCAAGAGTTCATCTGGCAGAACCCGGCAAAGTTGCCATCACCGGCACAGTGGGTCAATGTCGAGCGTATTCGGGTAAAAGATAGTTTCACGAAACTATGGTGGCTGTCACCAAACGCGAAACCCAAGGCGAGCAATCAGCGCGTGCTTCAGGAATACAGCAAGTCCATGAAGGATTTGCTGAAAAAAGGCTCGTACAACGCCGGAAAACGCCCTTCGGAACATGACATCGGAGAGACCTCATTCCTGAAAAACAATGGTGGTGCAATTCCGTCGAACGTCCTGACATATGCAAACACACTAGCTTCCGATGCATATCAGACGTATTGCCGGGATAACCAATTCCAGCTACACCCGGCACGGATGCCAAGCGACTTGGCGAAGTTCTTCATCAAATTCCTGACGGAGCCAGGTGACATTGTCTTAGACCCGTTCGGCGGCAGTAACACTACGGGTTGCGCTGCGGAGGATCTCGAGCGGTTTTGGATCAGCATTGAGGCATCTGAGGAATACATTAAAGGGTCCCGTGGTCGGTTTGGCGATGGCATAACCCTCGACTCATTTTCAGTATCCTGAGCAGCCGATGAAGGTCGGACGTGTTCCTTAAATCTGGGGGAGAGTGAATGACGCAGAACATCGATGAGGCCGAGCTGAGCGTCGGCCCAAAGGCGATCGACGCCTATAGTCGTCTGAGTTACACGATGTGGTTCGCACTAGCCGAGTTCGTAGACAACTCGACCCAGTCGCGTCTGAATTATGGAACACTCGTCGATGATCTGCTGAAGTCCGAAAGCCAGCCGTTGACCGTGTCCATCGTTCACAATCGACAGACTAAGGAAATTACGATCGAGGACAACTCGATCGGGATGACCAAGGCAGACTTGATTGCTGCGCTGAAAATCGCGAACCCAACTGCTGACAGCAAGGGTAGATCGAAGTACGGCATGGGCATGAAAACGGCCGCATGCTGGATCGGCGCGAAATGGTCCGTGACGACCTGCGAATGGGGCAGCGGCGAAGAATGGACCGCGACGGTCGATGTCGACGCGATTGCGAACCACGGTGCCAAGGTTCCGCTGACCATGAAATCAGTGAGTAAGGATTCGCACTACACGCGCATAACGATCACGGACTTGCGCCGCGTGATTCAGAAGCGCTCCGAAGAGACAATCAAGACCTACCTTGGTTCGATGTACATGTTCGACCTACGGCCAGACGACAAGGGACAGGTCGCACTGAAGTTGACCTACAACGGCGAGGAAGTGCCGCCGCCTCAGGACAGCGACTGGGACACCGATCCGTCTGGCACGATCATGCGCCGCGATCTACCGGAACTAGACATCGATGGCAAGAAGGTCAAGGGCTGGATCGGTGTGCTACGCAAGGGCGGCCGAAAATTTGGTGGCTTCTCTCTCTTCCAGAATGGTCGTCAGATTCAGGGTTTCCCGAATGCTTGGAAGCCGCGGGCCATTTATGGCGGTGTCGATGACGAAGGAGCCAACAACTTAGTCGCACAGCGGCTTACCGGTGTCCTTCAACTCGACGGTTTTGTTGTGTCCCATACCAAGGATGCGATCCTTTTCGAGGGCGACGAGGAAGACAGGCTGGAGCAGTTTCTCGTCAACGAGACCAAAGCCTATGCAGAGTACGCCAAGAGCCGGCGAGGCACCGGACGGCAAAAATGGTCGAAGGAACAAGTACGCGAGTTTGCGAAGAGCATGCAAAGTGAGTTCACGAGCAATGAGTTCAAGGACGCGCTGAACAACGCTGCCCTGCCTCCACCAGAAACAACCGCAGCCAACAACCAACAGATCTTGAAGACGCTTACCGCCGAAGAGGAACTGGTCACGTTCGACATTCTTCCGGATTTGAAAGTGGTTATGTCACTGAAGGAGACCAGCGAGTGGGAACCGCACGTCACGTTTGTACCTGGTGCGGATCCCAGCACTCTCCACGTCATCATCAATGGCTTGCATCCGTACTACCAGACGCTGGAGGCGAAGGACTCAATGCACGAATGCGTGCAGCAGTACATCTTCGACGCGGTCGCCGAGTTCAAAACTAGCAAGTTGCTCTCTCGCGTCAACCCTGACAGCGTTCGCCGCCTGAAGAATGATTTATTGCGAGCACGGGCGGAGCAACTCGACAACGCGGATGCCGAGGTGCGCGCGCAGGCGGAGGCTGATCTATTCGGGAAGAATACCGATTCCGCTGCAGGCCAGAAATGAAGGGCGCAGCATGCCCAAATTGACGCCGCGAGGCTGGCAAGTCGAAGCACTCGCAAATTGGGAGCAAGCCAATCATCGCGGCATCGTCAGCGTCGTCACGGGCGGCGGCAAGACGGTGTTTGCACTGTCATGCATCGAACGCATTCGGCCGGTCGCGACACTCATTGTCGTTCCAACCGCGGCGTTGCTCGAGCAATGGTGGGAAGAGGCAGCAAGCTACTTCGATCTTGATCTGGATGAGGTCAATATCATCACTGGGAGCCTGCGCTTCCGTCTCGGGGCGATCAACATCGCGGTGCTGAATACGGCCGCCAAGTTGCCCGAGCGCCTGCAGGAGCAACATAAGTGTTTCCTAATCGTTGATGAGTGCCACAAAGCTGCATCTGAGCAGTTCCGTTCGGCACTTCAAGTCCCGACCTTCGCGTCTTTGGGCCTTTCGGCAACGCCCGAACGGCAGTACGACGATGGTCTGAAGGAAGTGCTTGTGCCGGCACTCGGCGAAATTATCTACAGCTATGACTACGCCGACGCACTGCGTGACGGCGTAATCGTGCCATTCGAACTGAAGAACATCGTCTTTGAGCTAGAAGCAGACAGACAAGCCGAGTACGACAAGCTCAGCAAGGCAATAGCGCGCTCTATCAACCAGCATGGGACCGAAGCTGAGGAAACGATTGCGCTGTTCCTGAAGCGCGCCCGCGTCTTGAATCTCAGTCTGAACCGTATCCGCCTGGCGCTAAAGCTAGTGGCGGCAAACCGTGGTAAGCGCACCTTGATCTTTCATGAAGACATCGAAGCGTGCGACCTGATCCACGGCGTGCTAGCCGAGAACGGCGTCAAAAGTGGCGTCTATCACTCCAAAATGCCACTCCGCGCGAAAGCTGCGATGTTGGGAAAGTACCGGCGCGGCGAAATCGATGTGTTGGTGACGTGTCGTGCGCTCGACGAAGGCTTCAACGTACCGGAAACCGAAGTCGGCATCATCGCTGCCAGTACGGCGACGCGGCGCCAGAGGATCCAACGTCTGGGCCGGGTCGTGCGGCCCGCGAAGGGCAAGAACGGCGCCACAATCTATACGCTCGTCGCGACCGGCCCGGAAATCCAGCGACTCAAAGAGGAAGAAGAGCGCCTTGAGGGTGTAGCAACCGTGGCGTGGAGCCGGGCATGAGAAAGCTATTAACCGGCGAATGCCACCCTGACAACATTTTTCAACTTGTTGATCCAACGACATATGTCGAAGGTGACTTCGAGGCTGAAGTAGTTAAAGCACTGTCGTGTTTGATGCCGGAGTATCGTTGCGGCGTGTTCGCTGGAGCGTTCGTTCTTGAGGGCGAGCGTCGCGTTGCGGATCTGGCGCTTGTTCACAAGAGCTTGTCGCATTGGTTCGTCGTCGAGGTCGAACTGGCAGGTCATTCGCTGGAACACCACGTACTGCCTCAAGTTCGCTGCTTTCGTTATGGCGACCCGGAGCACTCCTGTGTCACGAGCTTGGTACGGGCATTTGAAGATCTGACCCGTGAACAAGCCGAGAACCTTTTGAACTACATACCCCGCTATGTTGCCGTTGTGGGCAATCTGCACGACCCGATCTGGGCAACAAAGCTAAGCGCTGTTGATACGCAGTATTTGACCGTGTCTATCTATCAGGACCGTAACGGACGAACAGCGCATGAGGTGGAAGGCCGATTATTCGTTAGAGCGCACAGCGTAGGGTTTGCGCGGTTCTCGGCAATTGATAACTGCTTACGCATCCCCCGTGGCTGCGGGCTCCCGGTGGGGAACATTCAGATCGTGGACCAGTACGGCGTCGCTGGAGTATGGACGGTTCGCGATGAGGCTGGAAATCTGTGGATTCAGAAAGAGAATGGTCCTGCGCTGATTCCCCACGGGGGCTTGGTGCAGATAATCCGAAATTTCGAAGGTCGCATCTCGATCTTGCTGTCGTCATAGAGGGAGCGCTCTTATGGATTTGCAGCGGACTTTGGCAGTACGACCCTGACATGATCCTCGGTGGCTTCAAAGTCGGGACGAACGCCGTTTCCTTCGAGCATCAGCGGAACGATTTTGTTGCGCACGCCCATTCCGCGGGCATCCACGTAGCCGTAGTCACGCAACACCTCCACGATGATCGGGTTGCGAGGGGATCGCTGCCCCGCGAGCACTTTTTCAATGGTCATGGAGTTCTGGAGCGCGCCGGGACTCAGGACCTCCAGTCGGTCAGCATACGATACGACTTCGACCTCCAGCGCGCGAGTCCAGTCACGATGCGCCAGCGCGTTGATGATCGACTCGCGCAGTGCTTCGGGCGGATAGTGCCATGTCCGCTGCCGTCGCAAACCTTGCGCCAGCGTCTCGTCTTCGACGCTGACGAAGGGCTGCATCCTATCCGTCAGATCTTCGATCAGTCCCCGTTCGATCAATTCCCGGGAGCCGCCTTGTGAACCAAAGCGGCCAACGAGAGCACCGTCCAGGATCGTGTCGTCGAGCGCCTGATAAGTCTTGTCGTTCCCAGTGAACGCCATCCAACGCACGCCCGCCTGACGCAGAAAGCGACGCGGCGTGCGACCGAAAAGGACCAGGCCCGCAATCGTGCACACAGGCGTGGCAACGCCTGTCTCCGTCATGAACCCGAGGCCGACCATGCGGCGCAGCCATGCCTCATCGGTTGCCGGCAACTCGCGGTCGCCCGCCAGCGTCAACAGGTAGTCCTGCAGGCGCTCCCGATCGAGTGCCTCAAAGGCTGCGCCCGAGACCGGGAGCATTTCGCTGTGCAGCATGCCGCCGCTTTCGAACAGGCGGGCCTGCTGCTCCCGGGTGGCCAGGCGCGACGTGCTACCAACCCGCACATAGATGTCTTCGCGCCCGTTGTGCCGGAGCACATAGGGTTTAGACGTGCCGGCAGCGATCGATATCACGGCCACGCGCTTGCCATCGTCCAGGGCGATGACCTCGTAAAACGGCAACAGCAGGGGATGGACATAGCGGCCGAAGACGGTGTCCATGACCCATGTTTCGAGGTCGTCACGTTGAACGCCAGATATGGCGCCATCATCCTCTACACCGAGCAAGACCATTCCGCCCCGCAGGTTCGCCAGCGCGACGATCTCTTTGGCAAGTTGTTCTGGGCGGATATCGTCGCGTTTGAACTCCACGCCCGAGTTCTCGCCATTGGCGATAATTTCCAGCAGTTCGGTTCTCAGCATCTTCTGTTCTCGCTAAAAGCCATATTTTTCCTTGCGCTGGGAGAATGCCTCCCGGCCTCCTTCAAGAATCTCGGCGACGCGCTCGCGGATTTCCGGCACGTCGATGGAGCCCTGGGCTTGCGCAGGCATCTCGGCATGGGAATCCGAGGCAGAGAAGATGCCAATCCACTCCGCATCACCGAATACCGGAATGTTCGCGTTGTGCGTGGCGAACAGGAACTGGCGCTCCGTCTTAGCACTACGCAGTTGCGTGACGATCCGCTCGGCGATGAATGCGTTGTCCAGGTTATCTTCCGGTTGATCCATGATGAGCGGGTCGTCGTTCTCCAGAAGTAGCAAGTGCAAGATCGCCGTGCATTGCTGGCCAGTTGACAACTGCGCCAGCGATTTGAATATATCTCCCTGATGCGCGATATTCAGTTCGATCAGGATGCGATCCTGAAGATCGATCTCTTCAAGTTCGAGAATTAGGCTGCGATCCAGCCGTGCGAGGGTTTCGACGACCGAGTTCTGCATGCCCCAATCCCAGGTCAAAGTTTTGATGGCGTCTTCGCCGCCGCGAATGGCCTGAACCAGCGCGGGCACGGTCAGATCGTCACCTGCCTGTTCGATCCAGGCGAGCTTTTTCTCGCCGAGCCCCGGCACCTGTAGCAGAAACTCCTTCAAAGCCTTGCGCTGCCCACCGATTTTCAGATTCAGCCGGAGCTTTCCGTCGAGTTTGCGATTGAGCTTCTTGACGGCTGCCCGAAGTTCGTCACTGCGCTGATCCCGAAGGCGATAGAACTCGTCCAGAAGATTTCTGCGCTGAGCTTCCAGCTCGGCCAGCAGCTTGTCCACGGTCCCCACACGGGTCTCGCTGGGCCGAATCGACTCGATTTCGCGCAACAGTTCCTGATATGCCCGGCCAACGTCGCGGCCGGGTTTTCCGGCGAACGCTGGCAGGCTGGAAAAGACCTTTTCTAAGGACTCCGATTCCGCGTCGATCTGGGTCTTCAACTGCCCCTGTTGACCTTCGGTTGTCGCGGAAGCTGCGGCAAGCAGCCTCCGCAGAGCGGTGAGGTGCGTCGTGAAGTCCTTGCCAAGCGTGTCCAGTGCAGTACGCATACCGGCGAGAATAGGCGCGTGCGGCAGCCCGTCCAGCGCCTTCTCACTGAGGAATGCCATGTCCGGGAGGCTGTCCTCCAGCGCTGCCAATCCTTCGCCGACTCGAACAAGCTCTTCATTGACCCGTCTTGAAAGCTGGCGTTCCCGTTCGAGCAGTGGCACGAGCGCGAGTTTGTTTTCTAGGCCGAGCGATCTGAACTGTTGCACCTGTTCGGTCAGCTTGGGCAATCGCCCGACTTGGGTCTGCAATTCATCCTTCTGCCGGGTTGCAGCCAGCAGCTTGTCGCGGTTCTCGGCGAGCCGTTTGGCGATAGCCGCCAATTCGCTGGTCAGCGAGGTGCCGCCGGGCAGGAACCGATTCAGGATCGCCGTCTGGCTTGCGGGATCGCGAGCCAATTCAAAAATCTCGTTCTGGCCGTATATCTCGATGCGGGGCAGCAGGTCGCGCGGGTGCAGCGTGGAGACCTGCCCCTGCTCATCCTTGACGATGGGCGGTTCGCCGTAGCGGCGGGACACCAGATAGCGCCTGCCATGCAGTGCTCGGGAGACGACCTCCAGTTCGATACGACCGCCTGCGCCGAGATTGGCTTTGACGATTTCATCGTGCTGCCGGCGAGCGGACGCTGCGCGCGGCGGCGCATCCAGCACGTAGCGCAGGCACTCAATCAAGGTCGATTTTCCGGTGCCGCGTCCGCCAATCACTGCGTTCAGGTGTGCCGACAGCTCGATGCTGATGCCATCCAGGTAGCCCCCATGAAAGCGTAGGTTCTCCAGCCGGGAGTAGTGCGTGTCAGCCAGGGCGCCAAGCCGGATGCGTGACTCCGGATCCTTGAACGCAGTGGTGAAGCTCTCGAAGCTTGGCCGCGTCATCTTGATCCAGCAACTAGCGCATGGATCGGCGATGTCCTCCGGCTTGGCTACGTCCTTCGCGTTTAGCAGCGCGATACGATGCTCGCGCTGGTAGGCGGGGTTTTTGTTGAGGACGATGTCTTTGTAATTCGGTGGCAAGTCCTTCAGAGGCCCCGGAATCTGGCCGGCTTTCACCAACGCTTCGGTCTTCCAGATATGTACCAGCCCGCCGCCATCCTGATTGAGGCGCAACAATCCATTGCCGCCCGTCATGTGCGCCGCATACCAGAAGCCGCCCAAGTCGAAGATGGTTTGCGCCAAGTCGAGACAGGTCTTGCCCGAGGGCCATACGGTGTCCTGGACGTCCGTCAGATCAAGCCGGCCCAGGTAGCGGTTCAACTGATCTTTAGTTGTGCCTTCGGGAAACAGGCAAACCATATGGATTTTCTCGCTGGACGCGATCTCGAAGCCAGGAAACACGACGATGCCGTGCGGCTCCAGAAAACGACGCAAGCCATCGACGGCATCGACGTTGCCGTGATCCGCGATGCCAACGACCTTGATGTCCTGTGCCAGGCAGTGGTCGAGCAACTGCTGGTTGTAAGTGGCCTCGTCGAGCCCGTGTTCGGTGCCGCGGTACTTCGATTGGTAGCCTGAAGGATTGACCTGAAGAGCGCAGCGCCAGAAGCGGGCGACGGTGTAGCTCGGCTGGCTGGTCGTGTCGTTCATTCCTTGCGCCTCCCGGAAGGCTGCGCGGGATTCGTCACAGGCATGTCAGGTCCTTCGCGCAGCAGTTTGTCCACGGCTTTGCGCACCAGCCAAGCCACGCTCACATCCTCGCGCGAAGCGATCATTTGCAGCGCATCGAGTTGTCGCTGCGGCAGCGTGACAGTCACTCGTTTGATTTCGGCGTTTACAGGGCGGTTCATGGGATGAACATCAACTTGCATCAGATTGCTTAATAATACTGCATCTTGACTCACTGCATACGCCGGGAGTGGCACACGGTCAAGACTGTATGTGCGTCCCCCCGGCCAGAAAGGCATGGCCGGGTCGCGCTGTCGTGCGTTGCATCGAGCCTCGCTGCGCGAGTCTCGCCCCTGACGGGCTTCCATCGCTGACGCCTACGGCCCGGCTTCCAGCTTCGGGCCTGCGCGCTTCGCTTGCGTGCAGTTCAGCACACGAGGACGGCCGTTGCCTGTCCTGCCATCTTTCCTGACCTCATCACCTTGTCCGCGACTGTAGCCCACGGCCGGGGGCCGTCAACGCGCGCAGGGCCGTGTCCTCGGCTGCGCCTGCGGGCCGCACCAACCCTGCGCTTGTTTCCTTGACGGCCCCCGGCCGCGCGCTCCGGGCGTCGCGGGCGATGAACTCAGGAAAGACGGTGGCAACAGGGCCAACCGGGTTCTTCGTGCCCATCGCACAGAAGGCCGAAAGGCTGGGCTCCGAATCTAGGAATCCGGTGTGCGGTTTGAACAGCAAACCCTTTTCGTCAGGAGAAAGACCATGCAACTCGCATCCCGTTTCGCTTCCCGTTCGCCGTCGCTGCGCAGCGACACCCCGCTGTCCGACGACCAAATCCAGCGCGTGGCCCCGTCCATCTTCGCGGACGCGCCGCATGAGAGCCGTTCCGAACGGTACAGCTATATCCCCACCGCCGCCGTGCTGACCGAACTTCGCAAGGAAGGGTTTCAGCCTTTCATGGTGACGCAGACCCGCGTGCGCGATGAAGGCAAGCGCGAGCACACCAAACACATGATCCGCCTGCGCCACGCCAGCCAGATCAACGGCGCGGAAGCCAATGAAATCGTGCTGCTGAACTCGCACGATGGCACGAGCAGTTATCAGATGCTGGCCGGAATGTTCCGGTTCGTGTGCAGCAATGGCCTTGTGTGCGGTGACACCGTGGCCGATGTGCGCGTGCCCCACAAAGGCGACGTTTCCGGGCAAGTCATCGAAGGCGCTTACGAAGTCTTGCGCGGCTTCGACCGGGTGAAGGCTTCCCGCGATGCCATGCGCGCGATCACGCTGGATGACGGGGAAGCCGAAGTGTTCGCCCGTTCCGCGCTGGCCTTGAAGTACGACCCCACTGACAACAAGCCCGCGCCCATCACCGAATCGCAAATCCTGATGCCGCGCCGGTTCGACGACCGCCGCCCGGACTTGTGGAGTGTGTTCAACCGCACCCAAGAAAACCTGACCAAAGGCGGATTGCATGGCCGCAGCGCCAACGGACGCCGCCAGCAGACCCGCCCCGTGCAGGGCATTGATTCTGATGTGCGCCTCAATCGCGCCCTCTGGATGCTGGCCGATGGCCTGCGCCAGTTGAAAGCCTGAACCCCGACGCGGCAGGGGCAGGCAGCAGCCCTTGTCGCTTCGTTCGCTGCATCCCTGAACCGATAGGAGTTATTCCCATGAACGCCGTTACCCACACCGAAGCCCGCGCCGTCAACACCGCCGCCACTATCCCGCTGGAAGCCGCCGACCCGACCAAGAACCTGATATTGGTTCCACTGTCGCGGCTGGTGCTGCGCCCCACGGGCCGCAACGTGCGCAAGACCCCGCGCATGTCCATCCCCGAACTGGCCGCAAGCATCCAGCGCGTGGGCCTGCTGCAAAACCTGATCGTGATTGCATCTGCCGATGGCGAGCATTACGAAGTCGTCGCCGGTGGCCGCAGGCTGGCCGCGTTGAAGCTGCTGGCGAAGAAGCACCGCATCATCAAGGAATGGGAGGTGCCTTGCCTGCTGGTGGCCGATGGCACTGCCCGAACAGCCAGCCTCACCGAGAACGTGCAACGCGAAGCCATGCACCCCGCCGACCAGTTCGAGGCATTCGCGGCACTGGTGGCCGAAGGCCGACCCATCGAGGACATTGCAGCGGATTTTTCCGTCACGCCGCTGGTGGTGCAACGCCGCCTGAAACTCGCCAATGTCTCGCCGCTCCTGATGGCCGACTATCGGGCCGATGCCGTGAGCCTTGACCAGTTGATGGCCCTAGCCATCACTGATGACCACACTTCGCAGGAAGCCGCGTTCTACGACGCGCCGACGTGGCAGCGCAATCCTTCCCAATTGCGCGACCGCCTCACCGAGCGCGAAATTGACGCATACCGGCATCCGCTGGTGCGTTTCGTCGGGCTGGACACCTACGAAGCCGCAGGCGGCGGCATCCGCCGCGACCTGTTCGCGGAAGGGGATGCGGGCGTGTATCTTACCGATGCCACGCTGCTGGAACGGCTGGCGCAAGACAAGCTGGCAGGCATCGCCGCCGAGGTAAAGGCCGAAGGTTGGGCATGGGTGGATGCCACGCCCGCCGTGACCCATGCCGACCTGCACGCTTTCCAGCGTGCGCCGAGGGAGCGCCGCGAACCGACCAAGCGCGAAGCGCAGCGTATCGAAAAGCTGCAAACCAAGCTGCACGAACTGGCCGCAGCCGTGGATGACGCGCTGGACGCTGACGACGAGGAAAAGACCGACGCCTTGCAGGAAGAAGGCGAAGCCGTGGGCGAGCAGTTGCAGGCGCTGGAAGATGGCTTGCAGGACTACGGCGCGACCGTGAAGGCCGCAGCCGGTGCCATCGTCAGCATCGACCGCAACGGGCAGGCCGTGATTCATCGCGGGCTGCTGCGCGAAGCCGAAGCGAAGGCGCTGCGCACGCTGGAACGCCTGCGCCAAGGTTTCGACGGCACGGAAACCGAGAACGACGACGAAGGCGAGGACGGAGACAGCGAGGGGCAGCCCAAGACCGCCGCCATGTCCGACAAGCTGGCGCAGCGGTTGAGCGCCCATCGCACCGCCGCGCTGCAAATCGAAGTCGCCCGGCATCCGCAGGTGGCGCTGGCGGCGCTGGTGCAGACCGTCTTGCAGGGTAGCCACTACGGCCACGACTTGCCGCTGGGCGTGAGCCTCAAAGTGCAAGACCGGCTGGAAGGCATCGCCCCGGACATACCGGATTCGCCCGCTGCCGTCACGCTGCGTGAGTTGCAGCAGGTGGCAGGCGAAGGCTTGCCGGAGGACAGCGCCGAACTGTTCGCCGTGCTGCTGGCGAAGTCGCAAGATGAACTGGTGCGGCTGCTGGCGGTATGCGTGGCCGTCACGGTGGACGTGGTGACGCCCCGCGCCACACCGCACCAGCCCGGAGGGGAACTGGCGCAGGCCGTGGGGCTGGACATGGCCGCATGGTGGAAGCCCACCAATGAGGGTTATTTCCGGCATGTGCCGAAGGCCGCGATTCTGCAAGCCGTGGAGCAGTACGCCCCGGCGCACGTCTCCCGGCTGGCGAAGTTGAAGAAGGCCGACATTGCCAGCGAAGCCGAACGGCTGGCGGATGGAACCGGCTGGATGCCTGCCATCTTAGCCACCGACGGCACGCAGGAAGCCACGCCGACAGAACCGCAGGCGCAGGACGACGCCCCGGAAGATGCCGAGGCACTGGTGGATGAGCCCGCCGTGGCGCTGGCCGCTTGACCTGCGCCGACAGCAAGCGCCCCGGCCTCGACCGGGGCGCGGTGAAAAACAAATCCGGGCGCGGCATTTGCCG
>ERZ772827.803-NODE-803-length-16770-cov-5.087048_pt1 | contig 16770 bp, 12 predicted proteins | sample MGYA00580850_ERZ772827 | MGnify/ENA primary metagenome ERZ772827 (study PRJEB29015, sample SAMEA2737950) | human oral metagenome | biome: human oral; feature: human-associated habitat; material: dental | place: China | collected 2145 ...
ACCAGAAGGCGAAGGCGTAGGCCAGCGGCTGCCAGCGGTCCAGGCCCGAGGCGTAGAGGGTGATGACGAGGGGCGCCGCGATGGTGAGCACGGCGGTGATCGCCGCGATCACCGAGGCGGCGGCGGTCAGCAGCCGGTTGACGAGCTCGTCGCCGTTGCGCTCGCGCATGACGCGCACGATCTGCGGCACGAGGATCGCGTTGAGGACCCCGCCGATGATGAGGTTGTACAGCTGTGTGGGCAGCATGTTGGCGATGTTGAAGGCGTCGGCCGCTCCTGACGCCGTCGCACCCAGGGCGGCGATGAGCAGCGCGTTGCGCACGAGACCCAGCACCCGGGAGGCAAGCGTCCCGGCGGCCATCACCACGCTGGAGCGCGCGATCGAGTTCTTCGCACTCATGGAGCCCCCTCCGTCATGTACCGGACGTTTCCGCCCCTGGCCGCGGTTCGGCGCCGGCCGTGACCTGGCTGTCGGCCGCGCCCGTGGCGGTCGCGGCGGCCGCGCCCGGGCTGCCGGCAAGGCCGACAGGGTCGGCGGTACCGGACGGGACTGCGCGCCGTCGGCCCCGCCGCACGGTGCGGACGATGCCGACGACGAGGACGAGGGCCAGCAGGACAGCGACCACGCGCGTACCCATACTCTCCCAGTCCGCGTGCACCCGGGTGAGGATGGACACCGGCGTGCCGACCCTCGTGCCGTCGGCTGCCAGCAGGTCGATGGACACCGTGACCTCTCCGGAGCCCACCGCGGTGATCGGCACGCCCACCGTCGCCTCCCCCTGGGCGGGGACCGTCACCTCGACGTCCTGGGCGACCTGCAACCGCGTCGAGCTCGGCACCAGGTGCACGCGCACCGTCACCTCCTGGTCGAGGGAGGACACGACGCGTACCGGCATGGACGCGCTCTCGGCGATGACGTTGATGGTGGAGGTCGGCACGGGGCTCAGTGAGGCCGCCACCGAGGCCCTGAGACCGGAGACGGCGGCCGTGTAGGCGCTCCTGCCGGCGCTGTCGGCTCGCCAGGCAGCCGACACTGCCGCGGCCACGACGTCGGAGCCGTCACCGGTGACCGCCTGCGGGTCCGACAGGACGGTCGCCAGCGTCGCCACGTCCGCCTCGGCGCTGCGGGCGGCCACCAGGTCCTCGGCGGTGACCTCGCCCCCGGCACTGACGAAGGCGTCCAGCGGCTCGCGCTGCGCCTGGTCGCCGTTGGTCTCGTCCTGGCGGGCGGAGCCCACGAGGGAGCCCAGGCGCTGCGGCTGGGTCCACGTGGTGCTCAGGAGCGCGCTCAGACGCGTGTCGAGGACGTCGACCGCCTCACTGGAGGCCTCCTCGCGGCTGACAGCGACGACGACGTCACGGCCCATGCTCGGCGCCTGGCGCACCTGCACCGCGCTGTCGGCGCGTAGGAGCTGGCGAGCGTCGAGCTCGGACAAGGCAGCGCCGTCCACCGTGCCCGAGGCGGCCGCAGACAGGTCCTTGTCGGGGACGAGCACCGCGCGCCCCTCGACCGTCGTCGTGCCCGAGGGCGTGTAGAACAGGTCCTCGGCCACAGGAAGGTCACCGGGTGCGGCGATGACGGTAGTGACCGTCTCCGGCAGCACCGACAGGGTCGCCTGGTCCAGCGGGCCCGTTGTCAGCGCCGTCGTCGTGCCCGAAGACAGCTCGGTGCCCAGCGAGCCGTCCAGCGTGGCGGCCGACTCCTGGGCGCGCGTGAAGGCGCTCGCGGCCAGGGTGTTCTCCCCGAGGTGGGACAGTGCGGCCAGATCGGCGTCCTGCCAGGGCAGGAGGATGACGTCGCCCGCCTCGATCGCCTGCGACAGGGCGGTGGCGAGGTCGTTGCGGGCGATGAGCAGCGCCAGCGCGGGGTCGACGTCGGCGGCCTTGGGCACGTCGGAGGCGGCGTCCGTGCTCGTGGCCGAGGGGCTCGCCGCCGGGGAGGCGCTCGGCGTGGCGGTGGTCTCAGCCTCTGAGCCCGGGGAGGCCGTCGGGTCCGGCTCCGGGGTCGTCTCAGCGAGCTGGGCGTAGTCCTCCTCGCTCAGCGGCAGCCCGAGCGCCTCCAGCAGCGCCGGGTCGACGGCGAGCACGACGCCCTCACGCGCCAGGCGGAGCAGGGCCGTCACCCGGTCACGAAGGGCCGCGACCTCCTGGGCGACGTCGGCGTCCTGCGCACCCGTGAGAGTGCTGGCGTTGAGCAGGGCCGTCATCTGCGTGCCCGACGCCGCCACGGGCACGACCGCGGTCACCCGCGAGGCCTGGACGAGGGCGCCCGGGTCCCACAGCATGAGGGTGCGGTCCACCGCCACGGTCGAGGCGCCCTCCGCCAGCAGGACCTCGACGCCGCGCGGTCCCCACTGCTCCGCGTCCGACAACGGCAGGTCCTGCGCCGGGATCGTCATCGTGAACTCACGGGTCTCGCCGGGGGCGATGGCTCCGGGGTCCTCGATGCGCACCTGGCTCACCCGCGTGCTGCGCTCCCCGGCCAGCCACTGCCCGAGCTCGCCGACCGACACCTCGGTACGGGTCTGCACCTGCACGACCAGGGCCGCACCGCTCACCTGCTGGTCGGTGCCGTTGGTGACGGAGCCCGTGATCGTCAGGGACTCCTCGGATGTGAGGACCTCGGGGGCGAGAGAGGCGACCTCCAGGGTGACCTGGCCGTCGACGTAGGGGGCCGCCGTCGTGACGGAGGCCGGCAGGGACGCGGTAGGCAGGGCGTCGGCAGCGGGCAGCGCGTCGGGAACCCGAGCGGAGGCTGACGCGAGCGTCGTCGGGAGGAGGAGCGCCGCAGCGGCCGCGGCGGCCGCCAGGACGCGCATGAGCCGGCGCCCCACAGCCCTCACCCGTCCCCGACGAGGATCTCGCGGGCCGCGGCGACGATGCGCCGCTCGTTCGGGTAGGCCAGGCGGCGAGACACCTCATCCAGGTCCACCCAGGCAACGTCCTCGGCCTCGTGATCCGGGTCGTTGCGCGTCGTCAGCTCGCCCCCGATGGCCTCCAGGAGGAAGTGGTGGACAACCTTGTGGACACGGTGGTCGTCACCGGCGAACCAGTAGTCGATGGTCGCCAGGTGCCGCAGCACGCGACCTGTGATACCGGTCTCCTCGGCGATCTCCCGCACCGCCGCCTGCTCGGCCGTCTCCTCACCCTCCAGGTGGCCCTTGGGCAGGCACCACTCCAGACGGCCGCCACGGTTGCGGCGCGCGATGACGGCAGTCACGGCCCGGCCGTCATGAACGTCAATGACCAGGCCGCCCGCACTCGTCTCGTCGACGACAGGCAGGTGGCGTGCACTCGCCCGGCGCGGCTGTGAGCCGGCGTGGGGACGGCGAGTGCGGTGACTGGGCATAGGGGACACTCTAGGCGGTCCCGCTCCGTCGGTCGGTCGCCGCCCGCTCCACGTGGCACCCTTGGCCAGATGAGCGACCCGAAGACCACGACGAGCACCGTCCAGGCGACCGATCTCACCCGGGACGACGCGGGACTGACCGCCACGGCCCGCGACGCGCTCGCCCACCTTCCGGCCTCGCTCGCCGCCCTCGGACACCGCTTTGTGCGCGCCGGGCACGAGCTCGCCCTCGTCGGCGGCCCCGTGCGAGACGCCTTCCTCGGCGTCGCCCCCCACGACCTGGACTGCACCACCTCCGCCCGCCCCGACGAGACCGAGGCCATCCTCAGGGACTGGGGTGACGCCTGCTGGGACGTCGGCAAGGACTTCGGCACGATCGGGGCTCGCAAGGGTGACGTCGTCGTCGAGGTCACGACGTACCGCACCGAGGAGTACGAGGTCGGCAGCCGCAAGCCCGTCGTCGCCTACGGTGACACGCTGGAGGGCGACCTCACCCGACGCGACTTCACCGTCAACGCCATGGCACTGCGCCTGCCCGAGCTTGCGCTCGTCGACCCCTGCGGCGGGTTCGACGACCTCGCCGCAGGCGTGCTGCGCACCCCCGTCAGCGCCGTCCAGTCCTTCGACGACGACCCCCTGCGCATCATGCGCGCAGCCCGGTTCGCCGCCCAGCTCGGTTTCGACGTCGACATCGAGGTCATGGACGCCATGAGCGAGATGGCCGGGCGCCTGGAGATCGTCTCCGCCGAGCGGGTGCGCGCCGAGCTGGAGCGCCTGCTCCTGTCGCCCTGGCCGCGCCGGGGGCTTGAGCTGCTCGTGCACACGGGCGTGTGCGACGTCGTCCTGCCCGAGCTGTCCGCACTGCAGGAGACGGTCGACGAGCACAAGCGCCACAAGGACGTGTACGAGCACACGCTCACCGTCCTCGACCAGGCCATGGACCTGGAGACCGGCCCCGACGGGCCCGTGCCCGCCCCCGACCTCGTCCTGCGCCTGGCGGCGATCCTCCACGACATCGGCAAGCCCGCCACGCGCCGCTTCCTGCCGGGCGGCACCGTCACCTTCCACGGACACGACCACGTCGGTGCGCGCATGACGAAGAAGAGGCTGACCGCCCTGCGTTTCGACAAGCAGACCGTCAAGGACGTGGCGCGCCTGGTCGAGCTGCACCTGCGCTTCCACGGGTACGCCGACGCCGGATGGTCCGACTCGGCCGTGCGCCGCTACGTCACCGACGCCGGCCCGCTGCTCGAGCGCCTGCACCGGCTCACCCGCGCCGACGTCACGACCCGCAACAAGCGCAAGGCCCGCATGCTCGACGCCGCCTACGACGACCTCGAGCGGCGCATCGCCGAGCTCGCCGAGGCCGAGGAGCTGGCGGCCATCCGCCCCGACCTCGACGGCGCCCAGATCATGGCCGAGCTGGGGCTTGAGCCGGGGCCCGTCGTCGGAGAGGCCTACCGCTTCCTCATGGACCTGCGCATGGAGAAGGGGCCGCTGGGCGAGGAGCTGGCCCGCGAGGCCCTGAGATCCTGGTGGGCCGCGCGGGGGAGGTGAGCGGGGCGGTGAGCGGCGCGGCCGTTTCGCTTACGGGCCGAGCAGAGCGGCCGGGACGACGGCGACGCCGTCCTTGTCGCGGTACGCCCGGTCCCCGGAGGTGATGACGACGGCCTCGGCGAGCCTGTCGCCGAGCCGCTGGCGCAGCCACAGGAGGTGGCGGGTGGTCTCCGGGCGGGGTGCTGCTCCGGCCTTGACCTCGATGGCCACGACACGACGGTCGGAGCCCTCGACGATGATGTCGATCTCCTGACGTCCTCCCTTGGTGCGCAGGTGGTGGACGCGGGCCCCGCACAGGTCGGCGTAGACCTGCACGCTCTGGACCACGAGCGACTCGAAGAGCGGGCCGAGCATACGGGTCCTGCGGGGCACCCCCTGGAGTGTGGTCATGCTCGGTCTGCCGACGCCCAGGAGGCCGGCGGCACTGAGACCGAGGAGGCGGGCCGCCAGGGCCGGGTCGCACATCTGGTGCTTGTCCATGCCTGTGGACCGTGAGAACTCGTTCTCGGAGGGGAGCCACCCCGGTACGGGCTCAAGGACCCAGATCCCCTCGAGGATGTCTCGGTACGCACGTGTGGTTGAGGCCGCCAGCGGGTTCCCGGCCCGCCCCTCCGCGAAGCTGCTGATGGCCTCGTAGGTGGCGCAGGTTGAGACCCCCGCGGCGTAGGCGCGCATCCAGCGCATCAGGCCTCGCGCCTTGCGGGGAGTACCGTCCGCGAGGTCGTGCAGCGCCGTCTGCTCAAGGTAGGAGTCGAGCTGAGCCTGCCGGGCGAGAAGCGGCAGCTCGCGGATCGCGGGCAGTCCCGAGCGGAGGATCTCGTCGACGTACTGGTCAAGACCGACGTGGGTGGTACCGCCGACCTGTTGGGACGAGCCGTCGGTGAGCATCGCCGAGAGGCTGACCGTGGGGGTCTGGATGTCTCGCTCGACGAGGCTGAGCGGACGCATTCTCATGGTGGCGATGCGCCCGGCACCTGCGTGGACCGGAGCCTGGGCCGGTGAGGCGGAGCCCGTGAGGATGAACTGGCCGGGTGCGGGGTCGTGGTCCACCGCGCGTCGGACCCGGTCCCACAGCTCGGGCATCCTCTGCCACTCGTCGAGTACGAGGGGCTTCTGAGCGTGTTCCGCCAGACGAGCGCCCAGGATCGAGAGCTGGGCGTACTCGTCAGGGTCGTCGACGGGAACGAAGGTTCCTCCGTTGCGTTGTGCCAGCCACGTCTTCCCGACCGCGCGGGCACCCTCGATGCTGACGGCGGCGAGGTTCGCGAGGAGCTCGTCCAGCCGGGGCTGGAGGAGGCGGGAGAACGGTGGTGCCATGGCTGTGATGCTAGGTAAGGACGGACAGACAGTCTCTGTGTATGCGGGCGATGTGTGGACAGATGCTCCAGCCCGCTGCGCGCGTGCTCCGCGGAGCCGGGCCGAGCGTGGGAGCAGGAGACTCCCTCCGGCACACTCACGACTGTCCGCATCGAACGCTCTCTCTAGACCAGTAGAAACACTCTGAAGAGTCCACCGACAACCGAGGTGTAGATGCTCGGAACGGGATGACGACGGTGGTGGCTAGGTGGAGACAGTGGAGCCGCCACCCCGGGGGGTGACATGTCACACCATGCAGTCTACTCTAGTTCTTATATTCTCCGCGCAGGCGGAGGTCGAGGCTGTACCCATGCTCCTGAACGGGGCTGATCTGCCGTCGCCCCGAGTGATCGGGGGTCTAACTGTACTCATATGCGTCGTTTCTAGTCGTTGAGATCGGGGCCACCATGACGCTTCCGAGGTTCGAGGAGCTCTTTGAGTGCCTCACCGGCCACGCTCCGCGGGCTTACCAGGTCGAGCTGGCGCGACGGATGTCTGAGGGCGAGCTGCCCGAGGCCCTGGACGTGCCGACCGGGATGGGTAAGACGCTCGCCGTCGTCGTCGCCTGGGTTCATGCCCTCGCTGGTGATGTGGTGAAGGGACGGCCTGGGCGGGTGGTTCCCATGCGTCTTCACCTCGTCAGCGACCGACGGGTTGTCGTCGACGACACGTACCGGGCTGCCGCCCGAGTGAGGGAGAGCCTGGCGGGTGCCGACGACGGCCCGCTCGGGGCTGTGGCCAAGGCTCTACGCCAGCACCTGGAGCTCGGGCCCGAGGACGCGGTCCTCGACGTTCTCAGGATCCGAGGAGGAGTGGTCGACGACGACACCTCTTCCAGGACGCGGAGCACCGGACGTCCCGGTGGGCTCACAGAGCACACGCGCTATCCTGCCAGGCCGGCGATCGTCGTCGGGACGATCGACATGCTCTGCTCGCGGCTGCTGTTCCGCGGCTACCAGCTTGCCCCGCGGCGGCGCAGCATCGATGCGGGGCTCACAGGAGCGGATGCCTGGTGGATGCTCGACGAAGCCCACCTCGCGTCGCAGACGATGCGCACGCTCCACACGATCGAGAACGCCGAAGGGGCTCTGCTCGGTGACCTGAGGGGAGCGATCCCTGCGCTGCGGGTCATGGCGATGACGGCAACGCCTGTCGGCGACGCCGAGAACGTCCTGCGCTGGGACCGGTGCCGTGAGGAGACCCGGGACCCGGCACTGGCCGACCGGCGTGAGGCGCGGGACAGCCTGCCTGTCGAGGTACGGGAGGTCGACGGTGACATCGTTGCCGCCCTCGTCGAGCCCGTCGTCGACCTCCTGCCGAACCTGGGCGCAGGGGACAGCGTCGTCGTCTTCTGCACGAGGGTCGCGACGGCGAAAAGGGTCAGGACGACGCTCAAGCAACCGTGCTTGAGCGCAGGGGTGCGGGTTGAGGTCCTCACGGGAGGCATGCCGCAGGTGCGCAACCGGGAGGTTGTCGACAGGCTCGCACCGGTGCGCACGGGCGCCCCGGAGCGGCTGGACGCCGCCCCCGTCGTCGTCGTGGCGACGTCGGTCCTTGAAGTTGGCGCCGACCTCGACTTCACGCACCTCGTGACGGAGTCGGCCGACGCGAGCGCACTCATCCAGCGCCTCGGGCGCGTCAACCGGATCGGGGCGCGGCGTGAGGGATGCGTCACGATCATCCGTTCCACCAAGGGCACAGATCCTGTGTACGGGGACACGGCGGCGGCTGTGACGGACGAGCTGCGGGACGTCAGCACCCTGGGGGAGGCCGTCGACAGGCTGCGCCGCGGCCCGGATGAGCTGCGTCGTGAGCGCCAGGAACCGGTGACGATTCCTCCGAGCGTGCTGGGGGCCTACACCCGGACCGCGGGCTCGCGTAACGATCCACCAGTGTCGCCGTGGATCCGCCCGGTGGAGGACCCCCGCAGCGAGGTCGTCGTCGTACCTCGGCTCGAAACCGCCCTCATGGCGGAACACGCCGAACAGGCGCTCCTTGAGGACCTGGCTCAGGAGCCACCCGACGTCCGAGCCGAAGGATGGACCGTCCGCCTCGCCGACCTCAAAGATGTGCTCCAGCCAGTCCTGAAGGCGGGTCCCGTCGTCGTGCTTGACGCCACCTCAGCACGTGAGCCGCAGATCGTCGGTCATGTGGACGATCTTGGCTCGGTCACTCCTGGCTCGGTGTTCGTCGTTGAGCCTGCGGGTCTGGGGGCCGCTCTTGGGGTCCCCGACGCCGACCGTGACCTGTCCGGCCGTGTGGTTCTCCCTGATGCGGACGTCTCCCAGGTGGTGAAGCGGCTGCAGGAGAGCACCGCTGAGTGTCCCGCGACGATTCTCACCGACCTTGGCGCCGAGGATGTGTCCGTCACGCCGGGGGAGGCTGCCGACGCGCTCCTCGACCTCGTTGAGAGCATCCGCGAGAAGGTGGACGGCTCCCTGGCCGCAGACCTCCTCGGTGGTGATTCGGCGCACCCGTGGCTGAGGCTCCGCCTCGTCAGCCCCGAGACTGACGGGGTGGGCCGCGCCATCACCCTGGAGTCCCACGGCGCCCACGTGGCTCGTATTGCTGAGCGCTGGGCGCGGGTGCTCGGCCTCCCCCGTCATGTCGTCGCCGATATCCGGCTGGCCGCCCTGTGGCACGACGCCGGCAAGGGATCGTCAGAGCCCTTCCAGGACGCGATGAGGATGCGGGAGGGACCCGACGGGTGGCTCGTCCACGGTTCCGAGGACAGTACCGACGCACTCGCGAAGTCGGCACTGCCTCGTAGTCTCTACCACCGCTCCCTGGCCCTGGCCGGTGTCGCGAGAGGGTGGAGGCACGAGGCCGCCTCAGCCGCGCTCCTCGACGAGGCGCTCACGACGGCAGACGTCAGCGCTGACGACCCCGAGCTCGTTCGCCACCTCATCCTCACGCACCACGGCTACTTCCGGGGGCTCGGCCCGGTCCTCGCCGAGACCGACCGGTGCCAGCGGCCGCCCTATCAGGATCCACAGGACCCACGGTGGGGCGACAGGCCGCGGGCCTTCCGGCTTCTTCACGCCAGGTACGGCGTCTACGGGCTTGCGCTCCTGGAGGCGATCCTCCGCCTCGCCGACTGGGAGGCCTCACGGAAGGAACAGCAGGATGACTGACGCAACCGTGGGCGCTCCCGTGACCCACCACCTGCGCTTGCTCAGCGGGCACCGACCCGCCCACGTCCTGTGCGCCTGGGGGCTGACGTCGCTCCTGCCGGGAGCCACGCTCCACTTCGCCGGCACCTGGGGCGAGCCGGTCCTCACCTGGGCGGGGAGTCCGAGGCAGCTTGCCGACCACGCGGCGACGGAGATGGTGGAACAACTGTGGGATCTGGGGTCGGGACTGCTGACAGGGATCAAGACGACGACGCCGCCGCGCAAGGACATCAACCGGGTCGTGGCACAGGCCTGGCGGGGAGTGAGCACCGGTGCGGACCTCCCGAAGGCCTCGGTGATCCGGACCTTCGACCTGGCCGGGTCCACAGCGAGGACGGCACGTGGTGGTGGAGAGCTCAAGGTCCCCGCGGCGGCGCTGACCCTCCTCACAGGCAAGGGCTACACGGCGAAGGCCGCGCAGGACATGTGGGGGCTGCTCGGCGCCAGGACGGAGCAGGAGGCGCGGCAGCGCGCCTCCGAGGAGATTTTCCTGCTTCTTGAGGGCGCGGTGACGGTCGCTGAGGCGAAGCCGGGGCTGCGGTTCTCTGCCAGCGCGATGATGCCGCGGACGACGTCGGGCTCAGAGACGTGCGATGTTCAGCCCGTCGTCGACCTGCTTGCCCTGTGTGGGCAGATGCTCATCGAGCCTGCCCAAAGGACCGTCACCGAGGCGGGTCTGAGGAAGGGCCTCATGTGGTTCCTCCACCCGGTGCCCCTGACGATCGAGGCGGTTGTCGACCTCCACGAGTCCCCGCCGAGCGGCGTGCCCTGGCCCCGGCGCTCCGCGCGGATCCTCACGGAGCGCACGGCGAAGTTCAGCTATCTGTCACAGAGCGAGCCCGTCGCCCAACCGAACGGAGGACACCATGCCTGACCAGCTCATCTCGATCCCTCTCGCACAGGCCATGACAGCGTTGGCGACACCAGACGGTGTGCACAGGCTCGCCATGTCCTACCTTCCTGACCTTCACGGAGCGTCCCGGTCGATCCGAGCCGATCTCGAGGTCCTGTACCGGCTGTCCTTGCCCACCGAGCTCGGCGGAGCCGCGGGCAACGTGGTCATCCGCTTCCGCGCCCCGTTCGCGATCGAGGGTGCCCAGGAGATGAGCGCTCCCGATGCTCTACGTGCCGGCGACCGGGTGACCGTCCGCGTCGTCGCCGAGAAGCGCCGGGAGGACGACGACGGCCGCACGAGGAGCAGACCGGTCCTCGACGAGGAGGTCACCACCTGGGGGCAGGAGCTGTTCGCACGCCATGGCGTCACGGTCCACCACCTTGCCGCCTCCAAGCGCTGGAGGGTCGGCGAGCGCGGTGGGAGAGCCTTCACGGTCCGCGACCTCACGGTCACGGTCGCGTCGGTCTCCGCGGACAGCGACGCCTTCGCTCGCGGTATCGGCCGGGGCAAGGCCTTCGGCTACGGCATGCCCATCGTCCTGTAACCGCCACCCGGTTCCACCCGTCCATCACCCACTCACCGCAGTCAGGAGCCAGACATGTCCGCAGCAGAGTTCCGTGAGCTCATCGAACAGCTCTCGTCCGACCCGGCGGTTGCCGGAATCAGCATCAAGGGCAGTTACGAGTCCCTGACGGGGCACACTGTCACCCCGCCGGCCGGCACGATGCGCCAGGACGGGCAAGACGTTGGTATCTACTCCTCGGCTGACGGGGAGGAGATGGCGACTCTGGACACGTGGGGCAGTGTCGCCTCCCGGTGCGAGACGCTGCTTGCCGGCCCCTACGGCGACCTCGCTCTCGCCGATGTGCTCGGCTTCCCGCTCATCACCTTCGTCGATGAGGAGGGGACGGTGCTGACGACGTCGGTCGAGCTTTCGCACCGGCAGGCAGACGCGACGTGGCGGCTGTGCCGCGACGAGCTGCGTGAGGCCGGAGTTCCCTTCGACGACATCCAGCAGGCGACGCGATCGAACCCTGACGCGCTCCTCGTGGGCTTCCCGACCGCCATCCCCTTCGGCTGGTGGCACTCGCACACCAAGAGGTCCCAGGCGGCGATCGACAAGACGCCGAAAGACAAGACCGGAACCAAGGCAAGCACGGAGGCCGACCTCGCACGGACCAAGAACGAGTACCTGGGGTACTACGTCATGAACCCAGCCGACTCGAGATCGGCGCGTCTGTTCACCGCGGAGTTCACGGCTGTCGGAGTCAACAGGCGCCCGCGAATGGCCGCCAAGGTCGACGCGCTCTTCGCCGCGGTCAGTGACGAGCAGACGGTTGCGGGGCAGAAGCTGTCCACACTGGGGCTCGGCTCGATCCCGCCCACGCGGATCTCGTCTCATGCGGATCCTAAGCGTCCGGGGCCGACGGACCTGACGTACCGGGTGATCGAGAGCCGTGCCTTCCTGTCCTTCACAGGGCTCCGGGCCTTCCGTTTCTCCCAGCCGACGGCGGCCCGGACGCTGGTCACGGCCCTGACCTTCCTGCTCTACTCGCTTCTGCACCAGAACCTCAACTTCAGGGCGGGTACAGAGCTGCGGCTCCTCGAACCAGGGCTCGAGGTGCGCGTGGAACGGCACGGTGAGGCCCCTGAACCGCTCACGCTTCCGCCTGTCGCTGATCTCATCGAGCTGGTGCGCGAGCTCGGAGCCGAGGTCGGGTGGGGCGGACCGCGAGTGGTGACCATTCCAGCGGGCTCGCCGCTCGGGAAGGTCATCGGAATCATCGACGGCAAGGCCAAGCTGGAGCACGAGGACGAGAGCTGATGTCCCCCTTCACCGTGACGGCGCGCTTCCCTCTTGGGGAGTTCAACGCCCATGGCGCTGGTGACGCTCCCGAGTGGCCTCCGGCTCCGGCACGCCTCGCTGCGGCGATCCTGGCGGCGGCGCACCGAGAGGGGGTGGGGGTTGCGACCGCGGAACGCTTCTTCTCCTTGCAGCCACCGGAGATCAGCACACCGCGGATGGGATTCCGGGACACCGTGATCAGCAGGTGGGTGCCGGTGAACAATGCGCTGACGTTCAGTGCCTCCGGCAAGGCGACCGGGATCGTTGACGCCCGAGACCGGTTCGGGCAGAAGGCTCAGAAGCCCCCCGAGCGTGGCGTCATGGTTGCTTCCGGTCCAGAGGATGTCGTCAGGTGGGTCTATGAGGATGAGGAGGGATGTGTCGACCTCGACGAGCTCGGCCTGCTGGCTCGGAACGTTGAGTATCTGGGGCGTCCGACGTCTCCCGTGATCCTCGACGTCGTCGCGGGGCGGGACCAGGCGCCTGGGACGACACGCTGGGTCCCGGACGAGCTCGGGAGTGTTGAGGTGCGCGTGGCGACACCGGAGCTTCTGGGTGCGCTTGACGCGCGTGAGGAGCAGCGACGGCGCAGCCGTGTGACGGGGACGCATCCGGTGCTCGACGTGAGGCCGGTAGCCCGGTACCGGATCGATGGTGAGGGCGCGACGGGCGCCGGTGTGCCGTCCTCGCCGCGTCGACTCCTGGATGGAACGGTGTTGTTCCGCTTCCCCGCTGGACGTTCTCTGGACGGAGCGCTGCTTGATGACGAGGCGCCGATCGTCGTCGAGCAGCTGGTCGGTGCTGTCGATGGCGTGTCGTGGGTGCTGCCACTGTTTGGGACGGTGGGATGGCGTGAGATCCCTGTTCTACGTGGTGTGCTCGTTCGAGCGGACGGGCTGCGGCGCGCTGTCACTCTCGCGACGCGTTGCGGAGTGGTGACGGTGCGACCGACGGAGCCGCGTTCCCTGGCATCGCTGTCCCGAGTTGTCCGATCAGGATCGGCTCCCTCCCGTCTGTGGACGACGCTGCTGCCGACCACCGTGAGCGATGACGAGATCGTCTCCGAGCTGGGTTCGTTCGTTGACCGGTACGGGGCGAGGCTCGAGTTGTTCGACACCCATGCCGAGTCCTGTGCGACTGTGGGCCCGGACGCGGATGAGACGACGGGTGCCAGGCACGTGTCGGTCGTGTTCGACCGCGAGGTCGCGGGCCCCGTCCTCCTTGACCGCGTCTGGATGGTGCCGGTAGGTGCGACCGGGTTGGCAGTGAACGGAATACGACGCTCGTCGGGCTAAAGCCCACGTCATCTCAACGATTCCAAGTGACTTCCCCGTGTGCACGGGGGTAGGGGGATCGACGCCCGCTACAACAAGCCCGCCCTCATGACTTCCCCGTGTGCACGGGGGTAGGGGTGGGGGCCGTGTCCACCAGGACGCCCGCCGCGTGACTTCCCCGTGTGCACGGGGGTAGGGGGGCCTTCAAGGCCCAGCACGCCTCAGGCTTCTCGACTTCCCCGTGTGCACGGGGGTAGGGGGACCGCCACGCGCTGCCGGACAGTGCTGGGCGTGACTTCCCCGTGTGCACGGGGGTAGGGGGGTGCTCGGGGTGCTGAGGGCCCGCCTGGGTGCGACTTCCCCGTGTGCACGGGGGTAGAGGGGACTCGGCAGGCCCCTCCCTCATCCGACGCTTGACTTCCCCGTGTGCACGGGGGTAGAGGGCAGTACGACCGCCTCAGCCTCCAAGCGGCACGGACCTCCCCGCGTGCGCGGGGGTAAAAGGACCCCGCCGAGACGCCGTGGTGCTGAACCACGGACCGCCGCACCTCGGCTCGGCGCGCTCGGCTTTGGGGGCGGCACGGCCGAGCCTGAAGGTGCCCAGTCGCATGGTAGTACGACCGTGTTAACATGCGGTCGTGCGTGACGATCTGGATGCAGCGGCCGCCACAGGTGCGCCGGATACGGTGGGTTCAGCCGCCCGGACCCGGTGGGGGGCGCTTGCTAGGGCGCTCATCGGCTGGGCGGTGCTGAGCCTGGGGGTTCAGCTCTCGATCACGATCGCGCGGCTCGTAAGTGACAGTGTCGCAGCGGGCCCCGCCTTCATCCCCGTGCTCCAGGCGGTCCTGACGTCAATGATCGTCGTCCCCGCCGTCGTGCTCCTCCGACGGCGGCTCGATCACAGGCCCCTGCAGGGAGTCGAGGGAATCGGGCTGGCCCGACGCTGGCCGGCCGCGGCCGCAACGGGTGCCGCCGTCGGCCTCGGCGCCGGAGCGCTGGTGTGGGTCCCGGCCTTCTGGGTTGGCTGGATCCGCCTCGATCGCCTCGAGTTGACGACACTCATCATCTTCCTCGTGGTCAACACCGCCGTCCTGCTGCTGTACGAGGCCCTGCCCGAGGAGATGGCGCTGCGCGGCTACGGATGGTCCACGATGCGTGAGGCGTGGTCCCCGCTCGCGGCCACTGCGACCATCACGGTGCTCTTCAGTCTCAACATGATCCCGGGAAACCTCATCACGGCAGCGGCCTCGGCCCTCCTGCCTGGCGTCGAGACGACAGGCTTCTCGCTGGTGCCGAGCGGAAACGATCCCGTCGTCTACCTGATCCAGATGCTCATCTTCGGCCTCGCCCTCGTCGCGGCCCGACGCCTCCCGCTCCCGGGTGCACTCACCGCCGCCATCGCCTTCCACGTCACCGTCCTGACCGTCAACCGTGCGCTTCTGGGCGGCCTGAGGTGGATCGACTCCGGGGTCGGGACCCAGCTCGCCGCCCCGGAGGTCGCCGCCCTCACCCTCGTGCACCCCGTGGTTGGCGGCGTGCTCTTCATCCTCATCCGACGGTGGCTGGAGCGCTGCAGCAGGATCCGCGCCGAGGCCGATGGTCCGACGGAGCGGTAACGCCGCCCGCGCGGCAAGCGCGCCTGAGCCCGCCGACCGCCCGCGCTCGCAGGGGAGCTCCACGCCACGTCCCCAAGTAGACGGGGCGAGGAACAGGCGGACAAGCGTCTGCTCCCGACGACGAGCCCGGTTCAGCCGAGCACGCACGTTCCGTCTCTGGCTGAGTAGGGTCGACCTGTTGGAAGGGAGACGCAGGATGAGTCACCGTGACGACGAGAATCCTCAGCCGGGCGAACGAGCGCGCCCAGGAACAGGCGCTGCTGGGGGTGCGTCAGGCGTACCGACCGGTGGCCAAGGGCGCTCTCGGGCAGTGGATCGAGCGTGAGGTGCTCCGCCGTCGTCGCGGCGGTGAGGGTGGCCCTGACGTCCGGATCGCAGGCGAGAGGCCGACACCGCCCAGACGGGGGAGCCGCTGAGCGGAGAGCGACCCTTCCCGGAGGGCGCTCAGCGCAGGAGGGCCGTGAGCTGACGGAGACCCGCTCAGGTCTGAGGACGGAGCTTACGGACGACGAGGAAGACGAGCTCAATGACAAGGGCAGCGGCGAGCACCCAGCGGACCACTCCCCAGACGGTGCCGGGTAGGAGGCTGTAGCACAGGGCCGCCACGAGGACCCAGATCATGAGAGGCCACAGGCCGGGGGTGCGCGAGAGGACGGTGGGGCGTCGGCTGGAGGAGGTCGTGCTCATGACGGCTCCTGTCATGTGAGAGATGTGTATCGGCGGGTGTGCACCCTGCCGGTGCTCCAGACGCTATCGCGGGGCACCCCGCCCACCGAGGAGCCTCGACGCGGGGGTGAGTGGTACGCCTACTATCAAGCAGTATTCACGTGCGAGCTGAGGAACATGGCTCGCGCACCGGCGAACGGAGCCCCATGAGCACTGACTACTCGCAGTCCCCCTACAACGACAACGGGGGTCGGCCGCGTCAGTACGACGTCGAGCCCTGGCGCAAGTGGGCCTACTACGGCGGCGGGGCGCTGCAGGTCCTGGGTGTGCTCGCCTTCCTGTCCGTCTTCGTCACGATTTTCATGAGCTTCGGTTTCATGGGGCACCACCCCGGCGCGATCTCCGCGCACGTCCAGCGGGGGTTCATGATGTTCCCTATCGCTATCGTCGGGATCTTCGTCATCAACGGAGGCAAAATGCTGCAGAACGTCGGGCGCAAGGGCCTGGCCGGCTCGGGCGTCATCCTGTCTCCTCAAGGCGAGGCGCGCGACGCCGAGCCCTGGAACCGCTCGAAGGGTGCGCAGGACCAGCATCGTCTTGAGGAGGTGCCCGCGCTGGCCGGGCTGGGTGCCGACCGTGGTGCCGGTGCCGGGCCGCAGATCCGCGTGCGGTGCCGGGCCTGCGGGTACCTGGAGACCGAGGACGCCGCCTTCTGCTCCGGCTGCGGCGCACGCATGTAGCGCGGCCGGGAGCCTTGTGGCTCCTTGGCTCGACTCACCTTCGGTTGTCGCCTTCGTGACTGTCGTGTGGTCGTCAGGGCTCGCTGGTGTCCTCCTGCAGGGTCTCCAGCATGCTGGCGGCTCGTGCGGGGTCCCCGGCCTCTATGAGTGCCAATGCGAGGTTGCCGCGGGTGGTTATGGTCTGCGGGTGGTCTGCACCCAGGATTCGCACCGTGTCCTCCTGCAGGGTCTCCAGCATGTTGGCGGCTCGTGCGGGGTCTCCGGTTGCCTTCACCGCCAGTGCGAGGGCGAGGCGGGT
>ERZ772827.804-NODE-804-length-16753-cov-9.515691_pt1 | contig 16753 bp, 22 predicted proteins | sample MGYA00580850_ERZ772827 | MGnify/ENA primary metagenome ERZ772827 (study PRJEB29015, sample SAMEA2737950) | human oral metagenome | biome: human oral; feature: human-associated habitat; material: dental | place: China | collected 2145 ...
TGTAAACATTCACAAACAAAAAATAAGTTTAGAATAATAAAAAATAATAAATAAAAATAAAAATAATAAATGCTATTAATTTTAATATTAATAGCATTTGATTTTTATATTAAATTTATCCAATTAGATTTAGCGTATAAAATTCTAGTTATATTTACTATAGGTTTTTCATCGCTAATTGTATAAAAAATGATGAAATTTTTTATTTGGATTTTCCTGATTTTAAATTCTTTTAACAGAATATCATCTATAATAGCGAATTTTTGTGGAAAATATTCTAATTTTTTAATAGTTTTCTTAAATATTAATATATATTTTTGTGCAATAGAAAACTCTTTTAAATCATTTTTTATATACAAGATTATATTTTTTAAATCATTTTTTGCTTTTATTGATAATTCTATTTTATATTTAGTTGACATTATATTCCTCATTATACAATTGCATTTTCAATTTCAGAAAAAGCATCTTCTACAGAACATACTTTTCCATTTTTAATATCATTCATTCCATTTTTGATTTTTTGTCTTAAATCTTTTTTATTTTTTATTATAACGCTTTCGGGAGCCGTATTCATGATTTCAGAATATTTAAGATAATCTATGTATTCTAAAACTTTATTTGAAAGTTCCTCAGGTAGTGTTTCTATAATATTGTATAATTCTTCATTTTTAGCAGTCATAATTACTTCCTCCTTATAGTTAATATGTATAATAAAATATATATTATTTTAACATATCTGTTATTATTGGAACAACTTGTTTCTTTCTAGAAACGACTCCGTTTAAGAACAGCCATATTGTTATTAAGACTTACATTATAACCTTTTTCAACAGCTTCTGTTTTATTACCTAAAGCAATTACAGTAGAATCACTGTTTATAATATCTGTTATTAATAACATAAATAAATCTAAGTTTTCTTCTTCAATTATTTTTTTCATTCCAGATTCTAATTCTTCTTTTAACTTTAATGTTTCTTCAACATCTGCAGTCATAACTTGGTTTATACTTGCTTTGTAGTTTCCATATACTGCAGTTTTTCTATCTATATTAAGTATTTCTTCTATACTATATGAAGAAAGATCAGTACCTGCTTTAAGCATTTCCATACCATATTCTTCTTTATTTATACCAGCTATTTTTTCAAGTTCTGATGCCACTTTTTTATCTTCATCAGTACATGTTGGTGATTTAAATAATAATGAGTCAGATATTATAGCAGAAAGCATTGCAAGCGCTATGTTTTTAGGTATTTCTATTGAGTTTTCCCTAAACATTTTAAATAATATTGTAGCAGTACATCCTACAGGTTCTGTTCTTACATATGTAGGACTACCTAAATCAAGCTTAATTGCATGATGATCTATAATATTTATAATATTTAATTCTTTTATATTTTCAAGACTTTCCATTGGGTTGTTATGGTCTACAAGTATTACTTTAGAATCTTCTGTAAGTTTAGTTATAGAATTTGGAATTCTCAGTCCAGTTTTTTCAATTGCAAATTTTGTTTCAGGATTTAATTCACCTTGTTTTATAGCTTCCACATTATATCCTAAATGTGTGTATAAGTATTCTGCTACTAATGCAGACATTATTGTATCTGTATCTGGATTTTTATGACCAGTTATATATATTTTATCCATCTTATTTTTCCTCTTTTCTTTTTTGTTATTTTTATTTAATTTTAAATTATTTTTGTTCATTGAAATATCAACACCATATTTTAATATGTCAATAACAGCTTTATATGCTTTTGATATACCAATTTTTAGTTTATCATATTCATCGTTTGAAACTTTTGATATAACATGGTTTATCATATCATCTTTAAATTTAGGCTTACCTATTCCAATACGAACACGTATAAATTTGTCTGTTATATTTTCTATACTTTTGATACCATTATGACCACCATTTGATCCATTTTTTCTTATTCTAATAGTACCAACATCTAAATCTTTATCATCATATATAACAATAATATTATTTTTATCAACTTTAAAAAAGTTTATAAACTCTAAAAGAGCTTTACCAGATAGGTTCATAAATGTAGTTGGTTTTAATAATATAACATCTTTTTTTTCTATCTTACATTTTATATAATCACCATTGTTTTTAGATGTGTAAGGAAGATTTAGATTTTTAGAAAACATATCTATAACATCATAACCCATGTTATGTCTTGTTTTTTCATATTGTTTACCCGGATTCCCGAAGTCCTACAATTAAATACATCTTTATCCTTTCTCTATTATTTTATATTATATAGTATATATTTTATGTAATAATCTTATTATAGCATATATACATATAGTTTGTTAAATGTTTTAAAAATATTGTAAAACTAACATTAAGTATAGATTAAATTGTGTATAAAAATATAGTAATATAATGATTTTAGATATAGTATATATAATATATTATATGTAATGTCATAAGGAGGGATATATGCAGAAACTAGATAAAAATAAAAAATATGGCAAAGAAAGATTATATATATTTCTAATTAGTATTATAGCAATATTATTAGTAATAATAATTTTTGGTATTTTAAAATTAAAGAAAATAGAGAAACAAGATGTATTGAAAGGTAATAATGAAAATCTGGGAATAGAGGATAATTTTGAAGAAGAAAAATTACGGTAATATTTCACGGTGATATTGCAAGTCTTAAGATTATAGAGGTTCTTGGAAATGTTGGATTAAAATTAGAGAGGAATATAACAAAGACACATGGGGAAACATTTGGATATAGGGTAGATAAATATGAAAATGGCAAATGGAAAAAAATAAGTGGGAATGTAAAAATGGGATATTCTATGACTATGATTGGAATACTCCCACAAAAACAAAGATATATTATAAATTGGGAAGATAAACTTCGGAAGACTTACAGAGGGAAAATATAGGTATTCAGAATTTACAGGAATAAATGGGGAAAATAATAATGATGCTATATCTGTAATATTTGATATTAAGCAAGATAGAAGAGATATAACAGATATTATTAAAAAATTTGAAGATTATGATAAAGAAAATAAAGAGCTAAAAGTTTTATCTGTAAATAAAAATATATCAATAGAATTAGAAAAGAATATGAAAGAAGATCATTTTAATTCAAATTGGTATATGATAGAAAAATATGAAAAAGGTAAATGGGTTAAATTAGACAAGAAAAGGGAAATAGATAAAATATTAGATTTAAATAATAGAAAAAAAGGTGGAGAAAAAGAAACATATCTTAAGAATCTTAAGATAGATTATGGTAGTCTAAAAAAAGGAATGTACAAATATACAGAATTAAAAGGAACAAAAGAAAATATAAATGGAGATGAATATATTTCATGTCTTTTTGAAATAAAAAATGATGATAGCAATGTAAATGCAGTAATAATGGATAATGAATATAAATATATAAATAATATAGATAGGGAAAAGGCCAATCTAGAAATATTAGAGATTATTAATAATACTAAACTTAAAGTTAAGAAGAAAATAAGATATGGACATGCTGAAAACAATTGGTATAGGATAGATAAATATGAAGAAGGAGAGTGGAAAAGTAAAGATAATACACAGCCTGATAATATTAATTGTGAATATATTGATATACCAGAAAAGAAAATATATGTAATAGATTATGAAAAAGATTTTGGTAAATTAGAAAAAGGAATATATAGATATGTTGAAAATGTAGGTATTGGTCAAGGCATAGAAGAATATGTTTCAGATATATTTGAGATAATTTAATTATTTAAGATAAAAACTAATGTAATAGTTTAGTTTAATTATGGATTTTAAACTTACTTTTTAAATGAATAAATATAACAATTCATTATAATCGTTATATTTGAAAAAAAGTAAGTTTTTTGCTATAATTTATTGTGTAAGATTATATAAAAAGGGGAAGTAAGAAAAATAAGTGCAAAGATAAAAATAATAAGTATTTTATTATTAATAGTAGCTATTATAGGATTAGTAACAACATATATTGTTAATGATAATATTAGAGAGTTTATAGATACAAAGGTATTAAAAAAAGAGATATCTGATGATAGTGTTAAAAATATTTATACAAACTCAAGTATTATACAAACTATGGCTTTAGGTAAAAATATAGTTACTTTAAGTTCAGGAGAACTTAAAGTTTATGATTTTGAAGGAAATAATAAAAATACCATAAAAATGAAGATAGGAAACCCAATATATGATATAGAAGATAGATATATGGGAATAGCAGATAAGAATGTAACAAAAATATATTTAATAGATGATGATAAACTAGCATGGGAAAAAACATTAGATGTAACTGTAGAAAAAATAAAAGTTAACAAAAATGGATATATGGTAGTTGTAACAAAAGATTCAGTATATAAGTCAGTTGTTTCAGTATATTCAAATAAGGGAGAATTATTATTTAAAAGTTATGTATCAAATGGATATGTTATAGATACAGAAATATCACCAGATAATAATTATTTAGTTATAGGTGAGGTAGATTATTCAAAGACATTTACAGAATCTACAGTAAAAGTAATAGATGTAAAAAAAGCAATAAAAGCAGAAGAAGGTTCTTTGATAAATACATTTGCAAAAGATAAATTACTTGTGAATTTAAAAATAAAAGAAAATAATAATATATTAGCACAATATTCAGACAGCATAGTAAATATTGGATATACAGATAAAACGAATAAGGAAATATATACTCTTCAAAATGTTTACATAGCAGATATTGAAAATTCTAGATATAGTTTTGTGATAAAAAAAGAAGAACAAAATGATATTATAAAATTAAAAAATACATATGTATGTATCATAATAAACGAATCAGGAAATGAGATTGCAAGATATAATATTGGAGAAACAACACCAAAATCAGTGCTTGCAAAATTAGATTCAATAGCTATAAATTTAGGAACTGAGATTGTTGTTATAAATCAAAATGGGTGGATAAGAAAAAAATATAATTCAGCAAAAGAAATATCAAGATATGATATAAGTCGGATATATAATAATAGTCTGGTATAATGATAAGATTGATATTGTGGGATTATAATAAGAAGGAGAAAAAATATGAATATTTTAATAGATTTAATAGTAATAGTATTAATAGCAATTTTTGTTGTTGTAGGAATAAAAAGAGGGTTTGCAAGAGAAATAATAGATTTTTTGATAACAATTCTTTTAATACCAATATGTATGATTTTAATGATACCAGTATCTGGAATTATTGTAAATACAACTAAGATTGATAAAAATTTAAATACATATATAGTAGAAACAGTTGTAAAATTAAAAAATACAGAAGATGTTAAAGAAAATAATAAAAATGAAGGATTATTAGAAACAGAAATTAATAAGATTATAAAAGAAAACAAAGATAAAGGTATTGATGAGGTTGCAAATATTGCAGGGAAAAATATTACAGATGGTATTATAAAAGGAATATCATTTATAGCAACATATGTGATATTAAGTCTGATTATATTAATATTTAAAAATACTATATTAGGAGTTATAGAAAATATAGGAATATTTAAAGGAACTAATAGTATACTTCGGAGGTATATTTCGGAGGTATAAAAGCTATAATATTAATATTTATAGTATTAACAATAGTTCAACTTGCAAATATAACAGGTACAAATTCAGTTAAAAATATATTAAATAATACTATTGTTGTAAAACAATTAGAAAAATTTAATCCAATAACAGGTATATTATTAAAAAAATAAGATATTAAAAAATACTAAAGAAAAAAACTAGGAAAACAATATGGAAGAAACATTTAAAAATAAGAATATTATATATATGTCTTCATCAAATATCTTTCAAGTAGATGATATAGAAGAGTTAAATACAATGTTATTCGGAGAAGAATATAATGATTTAAGTGAAGATAAGAAAATTGAAAGACGAATGAATCTTATACAAAATGAAATGCTTACAAATGATGTTGATATTATATCAAAACGAGTAATTAGTAAATATTCAGATCAGTTATTAAATTGTATAATAATAGATGATGAAAAATTATATTATTTTGGAATATGTAGTAATGATATAGCCAGAATTTATGAGAAAAAAAATTCTAACAAATTTTTGGATAAAAAGATAATAAATGATGATTATTTTGAATTATTTAATAATTTAAATGAAAAATATATATACATTGGGGATAAGTATAACAGGATATTAAAACGATATATAGAAGAAAGTGATTAATATGGGAAAAAAGGATAAGAATGATAAAGTTCAAAATGGAGAATATTATCTTAACTTAGAAGAACAAGATAAGGTATATAGGTATATTTATGGTATAGGTGATCAATACTTAAAATTATTAAAAGAAAAGAATAAGTATAGACTTAAAAAAATCTTTAAATATGATATAGATATAGATATAAATTTTGAGATAAATAGGGTAAAATTAGAAGATCAAATAGAAGAAAAAAGGATAGAGCTAAAAGAATATTTGAAAAAGTTAAATTATAAAGAATCTATAATGTTAATAAAAGAGATGATAGAACCACTTTATAGATCAGAATATAATGAACTTACATATTTTACAATAGAATCTATAGTAGATATATTTTTAGAAAGAGAAATTAAAATTTCAAGAGAAGAAATAGAAAAAATTGTAGATATAGATGAAAGTAAAACAGAAAAGCAAAAAATAAATTTAGCAGAGGGTCTTTTAAAACTCCTATATATCGTAGAAGATGAAGATGAGGAAGAAACAAAGAAACTAGGACTGAAATATATAAAAGATACATGGTTTAATAGATATATAGAATATCTTGCAATAAAAGAGCTTAAAAAAGTTAGAAGAAATATAGATATACAATATAGAAAAAAAGCGATAGAAGATTTAATTAAAACACAATCAGAATATAGTAACATATACGAAAAAGATGGAGAAAAGATAATAATTCGGATTTGTAGGATATAATGTTCCTAAAACTATAATTGAAAATTTAAATAGAATCTTAAAAGAAGAAATATTATACTATAAAAATAGAAATAATATATATACAAAACAAATAAATATGTTGTATACAGAAAGAGTTATATGTATTATAAATATGTTTGAAACATTAAAAAGGGTATTAGCTAAATCTTCAAATAAAGAAGAAAATCCTAAAACAGAAAGTATAAACAGTAATTTAAAATATAATAAAATATCATATGTTAGAATCACATTTATAAAAACAGAAATGAAAGAAAAAGCAAAAGAAGATTTAGTAAAAATATTTAAAGATAAAGAAAAAATTATTTTAAAAATACTGGGGTTTGATGATGAAACTACAGAAAAAGGAAAGAAAATAAGAGCAATAAAAGAAATTACTAAACAAAAGCTTGAAAATCTAAAAATGAAGAAAAAAACATTTCAAAATACGAAAAAAACAAATGATTTTGAAAAAGTATTATATGCAAATCTACTGGAACTTGAATATTTACTTTTAAAAAAGAATAATATAATAATATCTAAGATGTTAGAAGGAGAAAAGAAAGAAAGATATGTAGAACTTGACTATAAGAAAAATGAAGAGTTTGAAGAAATAGATGATATAATTTCAAGAGATGTTACATATGATAGAATAACATTTATACTAAAAGATGATGATGAACAAATAGGAAATTTAGGAGAAGGAAAAGTTTCAGAGACACAAATTGTAAATAGGATAGATATATATGCTAGAATCTTAGAAAACATAAGAAAAGAAAGCATGTCTAATTTGAATAAGAATAGAACAAATATAGGAATTATCGATAAACTTAAAATGTTGGGGAATACAGAAAATATGAGTAAAAAAGTTGTAAAATTATTAGAATATGTATTCTCAGATAATACTAAAATAATAAATTTGAGTATTAAAGAAAAAAATCATAGAATTCTTGAAATGCTAAATAGAAAAGGTAAGAAGAAAACAGAAGAAGAACTTAATAAAATTAAAGAAAGATATTCAAAAGAAAATGACAAAATAAGAAAAAGAATAACATATTGGGATGTTGAGAAATACAAAATATATAAAAAAGTAATTGAAAAAACAAAATAAGTTTGGTATACTTTCTAAAGTTTGATAATAGTTAAATTGGAGAATAGATGACAAAAAAGAATAAACAAAATATAAAAAGTGTAAGTAAGAAAAAGAAAAATATACTATTAAGGTTAATTTTATTTACAGTATTTGTTGCAATTGTAATTTTTGCAACAAGATTTTATATACAAATATATGAAAACGGTGGTGGTTTTAAAGGAATTATTAAAACTACATTAGGACTTAATAAAAAAGAAAATTTAGGGACAATATATACACTTATACTAGGTACAAATGAAGAAAATACAGATACAATAATGGTAGCAGGTTATAATCCTAAAACAAATGAAGCATCAATATTATCTATACCTAGAGATACATTTATAGGAGCAAATCCAAAGGCAGGAGGAGCAAAAGATAAGATAAATTCTGTGTATAGAATTTATGGTGTAGAAAAAATGATGCAAAAGGTAAATAATCTTACTGGTTTAAAGCTTGATAAATATGTAATTGTAGATACAAAAGGTATTCAAAAAATTGTAGATGAAATAGGTGGGATAGACTATGATGTTCCAATAGATATGAATTACCATGATGAATCTCAAAAACTTTCTATAGAATTAAAAAAAGGTATGCAAAAATTAAATGGGGTTCAAGCAGAAGGTTTAGTAAGATTTAGACATAATGATGATGGATCAACATATCCAGAAAGTTATGGGATAGAAGATATGGGAAGAAATAGAACACAACAAGAATTTATAAAAGAGCTTGTAAAACAAACATTACAATTTCAAAATATAACTAGAATATTTGATTTAATTAAGATAACACAAGATAATATAAAAACAAATATAACAGTTGATGAAATGAAAGATTATGCAGCATATGTAATTGATTTTGAATCTGATAAAATTAAAACAGGTAGACTTCCTGGAGAAGATAAAAGGACAACAGCATGGTTCTTCTTCCCAGAATACAAAAAAATAAAGGAGATGATATTTGACTTATTTGTATTTTCAGATGATATTAGAAAAGTAGAATTTTCAGGTGAAGAGAACAAAGAAAAAAAGGAAAAAGCTTCAGAAAAGACAGATGAAAAATCAAAAGAAACATCAAAAAGTAATAGCTCTAGTAAGAAAAGCAGTAATAAAAATAATAGGGAATAATAAAAAAATAAAAAAGGGGGAATTTTTAATTCTCTCTTTTTGTTTTTTTACAAAAGTTAAAAATAAAGAGTAAAGAGTAAAAAGGAAAAAAGGAAAAACTAAAATTAAATCAAAAAAGATAAAGAGAAGAAGAAAGAAGCAAAAATATATAAAAAATAGAATTTAAAATATTGGTAGAAAGGAACAGGAAAAGGTATGGAAAAATTAAAACAAATATTAGTAAATATTGTAAAAAAGATAAAGAAGGTAGAAAAAGAATATATATTAATCGCAATTGTAATAATAGCAGTAGTAATATTTATGATTATAAATATTGGTAAAGTGAAAGATTTTGAAAATTCGGATAATAAGATATCAGAAATAGGAAAAGATGAATCAAAAAATGAAGAAGTAAATAAAAATGAAAAAGAAAATATTGAAGAAAATGATATGAAAGATGAATCTGAAAAAGAAAATAATAAAATGATTGTTGTACATGTTGATCGGATATGTTAATATTCCTGGAATATATGAGATAAAAAAAGAAGATAGAATAAATACAGCAGTAGAAAAGGCAGGAGGATTTAAAAAAGGATATAGTATAAAAAATATAAACCTTGCATCAAAACTAGAAGATGGTGATAAAATATATATACCAAGTGTTGAAGAAGATAAACAAAATAGTAGTTTAAATACTAGTAATAATATAGAGAAAAAAACGGGGATTATAAGGAGTGAAAAGAGCCCAGATAGTAGTAATAATGGAAGTACAGGAAAAATAAATATAAATAAAGCAAGTCAATCAGAATTAAAACAAATAAATGGAATAGGCGATTCTACTGCAAATAAGATAATAGATTATAGAGAAAATGTAGGTAAGTTTAAGAAAATAGAAGATATAAAAGAGGTAAAAGGTATAGGAGATTCAAAATTTGAAGCAATAAAAAATAGGATAACAATATAATTTTTAATATATAATTATAATTGTTATCCTATGAAAGGAGGTAATATCAAAAAACTAAAAAAATAATAATTACAATTAGTCTTACAATATTACTGATAGTGAATATAAAAAAAACCCACAATGGCCGTTTTTATGGTGCTTTTTAAGAAACCTGTCTTAAACAGGTGGGTGAAGCCTCAGTGTTTATGGGATAAAATCATAAATGAAGTTATGCACGCCACACCGAAAGTAGTTCTCCCCTTCGATACATGTAGGTTCTAAAAATAACACAATTCGTACCTTGTAGGTATAATCATTATACAATGTTTATAATAATATTACTAGAGGTAAATTAAAAATAAAGAAAAAAAGTGAATTATGTGTTATAAATATTGTAATAATAAGCTAAAATTCATCTAATTATTATTTAAATTACAATAAAAAATAAGAATGTTACAATCATTTACATTTTAAATATATTATTGATAAACTTTTAAATAAGTTAGTTATATAAAATTTGTTAAATGAGGGAAAAGTATGGTAAGAAAAAAAGGTGGAATAACATTAATAGCATTAGTTATATCAATAATAGTATTAATTTTACTTGCAGCAATAGCTATAAGTGCATTAAATGGAGAAAATGGACTTTTTACAAAAGCAAATACAACAAATTATAATCAAGCAGTAGGAGAATTATATGATAGAACATATGCAGAAGTATCATATATAATAATACCAGGAAAAGTTAATGGAACAGATAATTTTAAGTTTGAAGACTTGTATAATAGTAAAGGGTTTACTACATATTATGAAATAAGACATGATATGATATGGGATAAGATAAGAAATATTGAACTTGTTAAAAAAGAAGATTTTGAAAATAATATAAGAGAGAAATTTAAAGAACAAGGGAAAGAAAGTGCAAAACCTATAGTAAATCCTATAACAAATGAAGATAGAAAAATATCAGGTTCTCGGAGAAATAGGTGCTACAATATATGTAAATATAGCAGGAAATCAGTATGTAGGAACAGTTGATGAAAATGGAAAATGGAGTATAGATGTACCAGTTCAACAGGTAGGTACTGTAATAACAGTTACACAAAAAGAAAAAGATAAAATAGTAAGTGTAGAAGTAAAAGTAGAAGTAGTAAAAGCTAAATTAGGATTAATAACAATAGATAGAATTATAAACACAGATAATAATGTAACAGGAACTGCAAGACCAAATGCTAATATATCTATAGTAATAGGAAGTACAGAATATACAGGCCTAGCAGACCGGAAGTGGAAGATATAATATACCAATAACTGCACCATATGAAGGAACAGTAGTATCTCGGAAGACAAAGCATGTATGATAAGCTTACAAGTGATGTAGTAACAACAATAGTTGGAATGGCAAAAGGTGAAAGACCAACAATTAATGAAGTTAAAAGTAATCAAACAGAAGTAACAGGTACAGGTATTTCAGGTAGTAGAATAAAAATTGTATTACAAGATGGAAGAGAATATATAGGAAATGTAGATGGATCAGGACAATATAGGATAACAATACCAAAACAAAATGAACATACAAGAATAGTTGCAACACAAATAACTCCAAGAAGAACAGAATCAGATCCTGTAGATACATATGTAGTAAGAGCAGTACCAGCTCCTGTGCCTACAATAAATGAAGTAGATACTGATGACACTAAAGTTACAGGAAGAGGTGTAGCAAATTCAAAAGTATATGTAAAAATTCCAGGTAAAGTAAATGGTGAAATAAATGTTAATTCGAATGGAGACTGGGAAGTAAATACAGGATTATTAAATGCTAATTTAAGGATAACAGCATATCAAATATTACCAGAAAGACCAGATAGTGAAGAGGCAGTAAGATATGTAAGACAGTTAGAACCATTATCAAAGCCTACAATAGACGAGGTAAATTCTGGACAAGATAAAGTAACAGGAACTGCAACACCAGGAGCAAGATTAAGTATAAATGTTGAAGGAGTATTAGAAAGAGAAATACAGGTAGATAGTTCAGGTAGATGGAGTATAGATATTGGTTATGATAAAGGTGGAACTAAAATACATGCAAAACAAATAATGGTAGGAAGACCATGGAGTGAAACACAAACAAGAATAGTTACACAACTACCAGGGCTTCGGAGCACCTAGAATAGACTATGTTGATTCATCACATGATAGAGTTTGGGGCTGGGCTGAGCCAAATGCAACAGTAAATGTACATGTTCATCGGAGTAGTTCAGCAAGATGTTACAGCAGATGGATCTCGGTAGATGGAATATACATATAGGAACAGATAGAGGTGGAGCACAAGTAGAAGCAAAACAAAAAAATAGAGGAAGAGATTGGGGAAGTGTAGCAACAACTACAATAACACAATTGCCAGCACTTCGGAAATCCAAGTATTGATCAAATGAATACAGCACAAGATCATATATATGGATGGGCAACACCAGGAGCAACAGTTAAAGTACATGCACATCGGAGTGTTTATACGTGATATAGGGACAGATGCAAGTGGTAGATGGTGGACACATTTAGGATTTGAAAGAGGAAATACTACTGTAGAGGCACAACAAAGAGTTGTAGGAAGACCATGGTCTCGGATGGTCAAGAATGGTAGTACAGCAATTACCACAAATGCCACCACCAAGTATAAACTATATAGATACAACACATGACTGGGTATCTCGGTAGAGGAGAACCAGGAGCAACAGTTAAAGTACATGTGCACCGGAGTAGTAATAAGAGATGTAGGAGTAGATGGAGCAGGAAACTGGGCAACACATATAGGAAGACAATCAGGTGGAAGAAGAATAGAAGCACAACAATACAGAGTTGGTAGACCTTGGTCTGGTTGGGTAGGAACTAATGTTGTTGAGCTATCACCTATGCCAACACCATGGTTTGGAGAACAAATAGTACCTCATCAACCAATTTTAAGATATAGATTCGGTGGAGGAACTATGATAGATACAAATCATGAATTGAATTATCCAAGAACAATTTTAAATAATGTATTAAAAGGAAGAGGAGTTCCAAATACTAGGGTTTTTGTACATATCCCAAATGTTCATGCTGGATTTGTAGGAGTAGATGGAGCAGGAAATTGGGCTTTAGGATTACCACGAGCATTGAATAGTGGAGAATGGATACATGTATATCAAGAAGGAGCAAATGGTAGACCTAATAGTGGAACAATATCTACTAGTGTAGTTAAAACATTGATGTTCTTTCCAGTAACAATATTAAATTAAAAAAGAAAAGAAGAGTAAAAAAGAAAGTTCAATATTAAAAGATCTTTCTTTTTTAATGTAAAATTTATGTAACAAATATATATAATGTTGTAGAAATATAATAATATAATAAAGTTAAAATATAGGTTAAAAATATAGGAAAATATTGTGTTTCTTCTTAGGGAAATAAGGAATGTAACAAAAAAGAAATACAAAAAAAAGTAATAATCATTGTTATTACTTACGGAAATAAGTATACTTTATGTATATATTATACAGAGAGGGGAAGTTATGCCAATTTTTTTTAAGAAAACAAAGGTGTTTAATGTAAGAATGATGATAAATGAAGAAAAAATATTATCAAATATATATAAGGTTAAAAAATTAATAAATCCAAATAGTAAGAAACAGATAATAAAATTAGAGGAAGATTCATATTTTAAAGATCTAATGGAATCAATAACAGACTTTTTAGTTGAATATCCAAGTAAGAATGCATTTCCTACAGAAGTATATAAGGCAGCATATGATTTAGTAGAATATGCAACACAACAATTTGAAAATAATAATAATCAAATTGCAAATCTTATGAATGAAAGAGAAGAAAATATAAAAATGTCATATATATTAAGAGAAGCATTAGATACTGTATCTCAAAAACCAGAAGGATGGATGACAAGATTATCAAGATTTGAAGGAAGATTTGATAAGAATATATCTGAAGGATTAACAATAATTGCAAACTCAAATGACTTACAAGAAGAAAATGCAAGAACTGCAGCAAAAATGATTGAAACAAAAATATCTAATTTGGAATCAAACCTTTTTATAGAAATTGACATTGAAAGAATTGAAGATAGATCAAAAGCATTAAGTTCAATAGGAATAGAATTGGCAGATAGTTTAAAAACAATACCAGCTCCTATAGAAAGAGTTGTTGCAAAAACAACAATGCAAGGGATCAATGAGATAAATCAAGGTATGAATATTAATAATTCAATGATTGATGTAAGAGATGGAGTAGAAGAGTTTGAAAATAAGATACCAGAAGGTGCAGAAAATTATGAAAATATTCAAGCAAGAATAAAAGAAGAAACAGAAAGAATTGCAAGAGAAAAATTAGAAGAACAACAAAGACAAGAAGAAGAACAACAACAATTGGAAAACAAGCTTGAAAAACAAAAAGAAAAAGAATTAGAAAATATTGGAATTGGAATAGAAATAAAACCAGCAAATGAAGGTATATTAGAAAAACAAAATGATATAGAAAGTTCAGAAGAAAAGAGAAGATTAAGAGAACAAAAAGAATTAGAAGAAAATGAAAAAATAAAAGAAAAACTAAGAAAAAAATTAGAAGAAGGAATGCAAGATTTATCACAACAAGAAGAGTTAGAACAAGATGATAAAGATGATGTTTTTGAAAGAATTGAAATATATGATGAAGAAATTGATAAAACTATAGAAAAAAATGAAGTTTTAGAAAAAGAAAAAGATTTACAAAAAGATACAAATGATGAAATAGAACTTGCAAAAATAGACGAAAACACAAAAGAAAAAGGACATATCTTAAATATAGAAAATATAATCGAAGAAGAAAATATAGAGCTTAATAATGATAATGATTTAGAAAATGATAATATTGAAAATATAGTCACAGAAGAAGAAAAATTATTAAAAGAATCAAAGAAAGAAGTAAAACCATCATTTTTCAAGAAAATTTGGAATGCAATAACTTATGTATTTAAGATAAAAGTAGTATTAGATTTACCTTCAAATACTGAAAATGAATAAAGTTAGGAGTAGAAATAATGGCAAGTGCATTAGGAATATTTATTGATAGAAATATTATAAAATATGCAAAGTTAAATGGTACCAAAGATAAATTAAAAGTTGAATCTTATGGTATGAAATATGGACAGAACCATAAAGAATTATTAAAACAAATTATAGAAGAAACAAATTCAGTTAAAAGTAATGTTGTTATAAATGCATCAGAAATACATTATGAAGAAACAAGTATTTTTTCTATGTTAAAGAAAAAAGATTATGACAAAGCAGTTGAAGTAGCATATGAGGAAATAACAGACAGACAAAAACTGAGACCAGAACTTTTAGAATATGGTTATATATTAAGTAAAGATCCAGCAGATCCTGAAAAATTGCACGTATTATTAGGAATACAAGAAAAAACAGCAATAGAAACAAGAGCAAATCTTATAGGACAAAATGCTAATATATATTCGCAAATGCCAATAGGTATTAGTATTGTTAATATATATAATGGTGCACTTCCAGCAATAATTGTAAATATTGAAGAAGATACATATATTACAGAAGTGTTTAATGGAGAACCGGTTAGAGTTACAAGAATTGGAACAGGTACTAAGAATATAATAAGTACTATAAACAGTGAAGAAAATTCAATATCTAAATCTTATGAAGTATTAAGAAATATGGTATTGCCTATAGATGATATGGATCAAATATCATTTGAAGGTAATGAGTATGCACCAGTTATAGTTTCAGAAATAATGAAAATAGTTTCAGAAATAAAAAATATAATAAAAAAGAATACAGGTATATATAGGAAAATATATATTACAGGAACAGGTGCAACTATAAGCAATATTGAAACATTTATAGAAAAACTTATAGATGATGTAGAATGTGAAATATTAAAACCTTCAGGAATAGAAGAACAAAAAAGAACTCCCATAAAAGAATATGTAGATGTAAATTCAGCGATAGCACTTGCAGGAGAAGCACTTCGGATATGAAAGAAAATATATGTCTTTTAGGATGGAAAAAAAGAATAATCTAAGTAATATGGAGATCGGTGATTTAAAAACACTAAAAGCAGAGATGAATCTTGGAGGGAAATTAGAACCAACAGAAAAATTTGGAATAAGAATAATCTTTGCATTATTATTAGCAGTTATAGTATTTTCAGGATTTTCAATATATATAACAAATATAAATGAAAATATGAAAAAAAAGGTGGATCAAAATATTTCGGATCAAGAAAAAGAAATAGCTAAGATAAATGCAGATAAACAAGTAATAACAGAAAGAAAAGAAGAATATAGCAATCTTTTAAGACGTTTATCACAAAAACCAGGAAATAATGAAAAAGAACAACATACAGAAAAAGATTCAATACCAAATCTTCTTACAAGTATAGCAAATCTTATACCTAAGAATTTAACAATTACAAAAATTGTAGAGAAGAATAAGAGGGTAACAATAGTAGCACAAACAACTAATTATGAACAATTTGGATATTTCTTAGATAAACTAAAAGATAATGCAATAATAACAAATGTTGTAACAACAAAAGAAAATAAGTCAAATGGTATTTTAGA
>ERZ772827.807-NODE-807-length-16702-cov-13.592840_pt1 | contig 16702 bp, 13 predicted proteins | sample MGYA00580850_ERZ772827 | MGnify/ENA primary metagenome ERZ772827 (study PRJEB29015, sample SAMEA2737950) | human oral metagenome | biome: human oral; feature: human-associated habitat; material: dental | place: China | collected 2145 ...
AGGACAACCCGGTCCCGGGATCAACCCCGGCGGCACTCAGCGCCTCGTCGGCGGTCTGAAGGGCGGGTGAGGTGGTCATGATTCCTCGCTGGACTCCTGAACGGATCGATGATTTACTTTGATGGTACCAACTATTTTTGCGGGGGCAACCCGGGAGGAAGGTCATGAGCACCGACGCCGACGAGACCGTCGCGGATCTTCACCGGCTCTTCTCGGGGCTCAGTCGGCTGGCCAGCCGGATGCGGTTGCGAAACGCCATGCATCCGTGCATCCGAAACCTGGCGCAGACCGATGCCTGGCTGTTGTCGCACCTGGCGGCGACGGGACCGGCGCGGATGTCCGCGCTGGCCGAGTGGCAGGCCGTCGACCGCTCGACGATGACCGCGCAGGTCAAACGCCTCGAACGCGCCGGGCTGGCCCGTCGCCACCCCGATCCCACCGACCGGCGGGCCAGCATCGTGACCCTCACACGGGAGGGGGAAGCGGCATGCAGCGAGATCCGCAGGGAGGCCTCCGTCTTCTTCTCGGGCGTCCTGTCCGACTGGACCCCGGAGCAACGTCGCGAATTGATCGAGTCGATGACCCGGCTGAGCACCGCCCTTGAGGAGCACCTGAACTAATCTCCCTCGATCGACGGCCCCGGGCGTGCCAACAAGATGTGCCGGGAGCCTTCCTCACAACCAGCTGATTCTTGACGCGTTCTCTTGGTTCAACGGTTTCTTTTCCGCCCGGCGACACCAGTGCCCGCTTCCCCCGCTATGGTTGTATCACCGAACCCCACGAAGGAAGATCATGACAACGCTGTCTCTCGGTTCGCTCCAGGACAAGATCCGCGACCCCGAATTCGCCTTGGCAAGGATAAACGCCACGTACCAGCCCGGTGGTGGCCCGGGAAGCCGGGTCTTCCCGCCAACGTTTCCCACCTCGAGCCCGGGCGAATCCCCTTATCTCATGGAGACCCGCAGCCGTAACGGCGCCTCGTGTGAGGCCGTTGTCCTCGATCAGGTTCCCTCCCAGGCGAACCGCTGCGAAGAGGCGCTCAAGACGGCCCGGCAGGCGGGAGAGATTCGACTGCCGTTGTTGAAACTAACCCACGACGGCGCGGCGAAGGCCGTCATCACCGGACTGGATGCGCCACACCGGGCCTTCGACGCCTACTGGCGCGACTCGCTGCTCGACGGCGAGAAATTCGACAGGACCCCCGTGGGAAAGGCCTTGCAGGCAGTCTCCCTGGAGGATGCAACCGCGCTGCTCCAGTACGATCCCGCCACTCTGGTCTACGGTGGCTGGAACAGTCACCGCAAGGGGCGGCAGGCCAAGTTCCCCCGGTTCTACAGCAGCGAGATCGTCGGCTGGGATCCCGTCGAGGGCACCCGTAAAGCGGGTCGTATGGATCCACTCAACCTCACCGGAGCGCGAAACGGCGACGGCGACGACTGGACGTACTCCTCCACCGCGGCCAAGAACGCCAAGGCGAAGTTGAGCGAGATCGGCCACGGCAATATTGCTCCGAATCCCACCCACGGTGGAGTGACCGTCACGGAGGCCACGCGCTTCTCCACCCTGAGCCTTACAGCGGTGCGACGGATCCGTTTCGGCTCCCTCGGGGTGAACACGCAGTTCGCCGCCAGTACTCTTCTGGTTGCCCTCGCGCTTCTCGGTGATCGACTGGCCTTCGGTGGCGCCGGGATCTGGTTGCGCAGCGGCTGCGACTTGGTGGTGGAAACAGAAACCCTCGAGTGGATCGGTCGCGGCGGCGTGGTGGAGCCGTTCTCCCTGTCCATCGGTGAAGCCGTCGCCCTGTACGACGAGGCACTGGAAACCGCCATTGAATCTGGGGTTCCAATTCACCTCGAGACGATCGAGTTGACCCCCTCCAAGGCCCTCGCCGCCGCAATCGACTTCACCGTGACCAAGGCCGAGTCCTCAGGGGAGTGACATGCCCGTCTGCCTCGACATCTGCCTGATGGGCGAGCGCTACGAAGCCGGCGACGGCGAGGACCCTCGCGCCCCCGAATGGCCCCCACATCCGGCCCGGGTTTTCTCCGCGCTACGTTCGGTGGCAGAAAGCGATGAAATTGCTCCGTTGTACGAACTCGAACAGTTACCTCCGCCTCTGATCCACGCCTCGGCCTTTGCTCCGTGCAGCATCAGTCGTTCCTTCGTCGTCACGAACGCCAGATTCAATGGCGAGAAAACGAAATCGGGTAAAACAAAGACAGGAAATCAAAACCATCCCGCCCGGACCAGCGACCTGATGAAACGCATCAGGACTTTTCCCCCAGACCCCAGGATCCAGTTCGTCTGGCCCGACGAACGGGATCTGTCGGATGAGGCACTGGCAGGACTCGACGCCCTGGCGCGGCGCGTGCCGTATCTCGGGCGTTCGACGTCACCGGTCATGTTGGCCTTCCGCAGGGTGGCTGATTTCAGGCCCCTGCCCGGGCTGTCAACCTTTGAACCCACCGATCACGACAGGGCGGAATGCAACATCAGGGTTCCATTTCCCGGCTACCTGGACGAGTTGAATGCTCTCCACGAACTGGACCAGTCTTCCTGGCAGGCCAGCCGCAGCCACGCACGCCAGCCCTACAGGCTGGTACGGGACGAGAGCGATGCCGTTGCCCCCACGGTCGTGGAGTCACCGTACCCGGACTTGGTCATCCTCCGGTTCGTCGATCACCGTCCCCCGGGAAACCTGGTGGGGCTCTTCACCGCGGCACTCCGGGCAAAGGTGATGTCGCAGACGAAGAATCCACTGCCTCCTGCTCTGCACGGCCACGGGTTCGACGGGCATCCCCACGTCGCCTATCTCGGGCTTCCCTTCGCCGGATTCCCTCACGCGGACGGGCACCTGCGGGCCCTGGCAGTCGCGATCCCGGGCCTGGACCGGGCGGAGCGCCGCAGGATCCTGCGGGGCATCCTGGGCACCGATCCGGACCGGATCGTCGACCTCCAGGTGCCCGGTTTCAGGCGGGACTTCGGGTTGCGTTATTCCCCCGACGAGCCACTGCCCGCCAGCGCGACCGCCGCGCGATGGACGCGGCCCGCCAGAAGCTGGGTGTCCGTGACCCCTCTCGTGCTGGACAGATACCCGAAGAAGGGAGATCTCGCCCCGGCAGTGGTTCGTTCCATCCAACAGGCAGGGCTCCCCGCCCCGGTCACTGTTGAGCTGAGCACCCAGCCGCTCACCCCCGGGGCCGCGCACCTCACCCCGAAGGAACTTCCCCTCCGGGCTCGCGGCCGCCTGTACCGGCACGTCCGGATGACATTCGAGCATCCCGTCACAGGACCCGTGCTGGCCGGCGCGGGACGGTACTTCGGGGTTGGTCTATTCGCCCCCGAACGTGAAGGAGCCTACGGATGATCGCCGGTGATTTCGATCTCTTCATGGAGGAGCTCCACGGCCATCGCCCGTTCCCCTGGCAGTCGGACGTGGTCGCCGACATGCTCCGGACGGGCACCTGGCCGTCTCTCGTGGACGTGCCCACCGGTCTGGGCAAGACGTCGATGCTCGATGCCGCCGTGTTCGTGTTGGCCATGTGCGCCGGAGGCGAGGCCGCGAGTGGACTGGGGCGACGACGCATCTTCCTCGTGGTGGACCGGCGAATCGTCGTCGATCAGGCCGAGCTGCACGGAAAACGTATAGCCGAGGCCCTGGAGACGGCCTCCCCGGGCAGTGTGTCGGAGGAGGTCGCCCGCAGGCTCCGTGGACTGTCCGGTTCATCCGATGGCCCGGTGCTTCCCGTGGTCAAGATGCGTGGCGGAGCGACCTGGGACGCCGCGTGGCTGCCGCTTCCCGACCTGCCCGCGATCATCACCGGCACCGTGGACCAGGTGGGAAGCCGCCTGTTCTTCCGTGGCTACGGCGTCAGCGCCCGGCGACGCCCGATCGATGCGGCCCTGGTGGGCACCGACTCCGTGATCATGATCGACGAGGCGCACCTGGCGCAGGCCCTCACCGCCTCTCTTGAAGCAACCAGTTCCTTGGATTCCAGCCAGGTCCTGGGGCTGCCCCGAACTTCGGTAGTGCACCTCAGCGCCACCAGCACCGGGCGTCCCGAGGGGTGGACCACGTCGTTCGATGAAAAGGCGCACCTGGACGATCCCACGGCCCGGGCACGCCTGGCCGCCGCAAAAACACTGACCTTCGTCGGCACCACGAAACAGCGAGTCGTGCGGGACATCGCGGCCCATGCAGCCGAGGCCGTCACGGGAACCGACTCCCGTGTTCTCGTGGTGTGCAACACCGTCGACAGAGCCCGGGAGGTTCACAACAGGCTGCTGGGGTCGAAGGGCCTGCCCTCCGGCACCGAGGTGTTGCTGCTGATGGGCCGCTCCCGCCCAGTGGATCGCGAGGCGATAACCGCCAAGGTGACCGAGCTCTTCGGTGCGGATCGCGAGGAGAAACCGGGGTCGGCGGTGCTGGTCGCCACCCAGACCGTTGAGGTCGGGATCGATCTCGACGCCACCGCCCTGATCACCGAGACCGCACCCTGGGATGCGCTTGTCCAGCGCATCGGACGCGTCAACCGGCGAGGTGTCCTGCCCGCAGCGGATGTGGTCGTGGTGGAGGACAACGACCCGAAACCGCCGGTTTACGGAAACGTCAAAGTGCGTACGGCCGAATTTCTCCGATCCCGGATCAAGGAAACCGGAGCCGTGGACGTCTCACCGCTGGCGCTGCGTCACATGAACGTCCCCGCCGAGCTGGCCGCAGCGGCTCCGCTGCTTCCGCTCCTGCTACCGGCCCAGCTCGACGCGTGGGCGCGCACCAGCCCGGTTCCAAGCGTCGATCCCCCGTTGGATCCGTACCTGCACGGCATCGACACATCGGTGGCGCCGGTGACGGTGGCCTGGCGCGATGGGCTGCGGAATGCATGGAACGAGACATTGCCCGCTGATGAGGTCGGCGGTGCGATCGACTCCCTGCCGGTCCGCGCCGAGGAATGTGTGGAAATTCCGTTGGGGGCATTGCGGCGTTGGTTGCGTGACGCGAAACCCTTGCCGGTGGGTGACACGGAGGACTACGACGATTTCGACGACATCCCCTTCGGAGATGACTCGGAAAGCACGGTGCTCCGGCGGGTGGACGGCGGTTCCGGTCCGTCGACCTGGGCCTGGGTCTCCGGTGAATCGCTGCGTCCCGGGGACGTGGTCGTGGTGCCAACCGACTCCGGAGGGCTCGACCAATTCGGCTGGGCCCCCACCAGCACGGACAAGGTGAGTGACGTGTCCGAACTGGCCACCTGCCGGCGCGGCCAAGCAGCCCTGCGTCTCGACCCCGGCCTGCCTGACAGACTTGGGATCCCGGCCTCCACCGACTTCCAGGATCTGGTGCAGGACTGGCGCAACTGCGATGATCCGGACGATCGGGAAGAGTTTCGCTCCGGCATCGTGTCGGCTGTCCTAGCGTGGCTCGCCCGTCATCCCGATCCTGAAGGCTCCAGCGCATGGACCTCGGACGACCTCGCCACACTCCGCGCTCAACTTGCCGGGAATATTGTCCTGACCCAGACAACCGAGGCGTCTTCCCCCGTCCTGCGGGTGGTTTCGCCAGCAACCAGCTGGTTGACCGCGGATGACGGGAACTCCGACGAAACCTCGCACCTGAACCAGCGGGTCACCCTGGCGACCCACATGAAAGCGGTGGGGGCACGCGCGGACGGCGTGGCGCGCAGGCTGGGGCTGCCCGAACCCGTGCGGCAAACCGTCACCGACGCAGCCCGCTGGCACGATCTGGGAAAGGTGGATCAGCGGTTCCAGGCGATGCTGTTCGGGGGCGATCCGATCCGCGCGGAACTGGCGGACGAACCACTCGCGAAATCCGGCATGCCGCCTGGTGATCGGCAGCAGTACCGACGAGCAAGGCAACTGAGCGGCCTGCCCCAGGGGGCACGACACGAGGCCTGGTCCGAGGTCCTCGTCGCCGAGTACCTGGCGGGACTGACCGAGCCGTATCCGGGAGATCCGGAGCTGTTGCACCACTTGGTCGCGAGCCACCACGGACACGCCAGGCCTTTCCTGCCGCCAGTGCTCGACACCGGAGAACACACCTTGGAGGCCGTCGTCGATGGCGTTCCAGTCGTGTCCGCGCTACCCACCAGTGTTCGGCTCTCGGACGCCGAACGCTTCTCCCGGCTCAACGCCCGGTACGGCCGGTGGGGACTCGCCCTGCTGGAAGCCATTGTGCGCTGCGCCGACATGACCGTGTCCTCGGAGGGATCATGATGAACCACGTCACGCTTCCGGCCCTGCTCGGCGACTCGCCCCTGGCAATTCTCGCGGCGATCGGGACGCTGCGGCTCATCCACGACTTCACCGACGACAACGCCCGGCTGCACTGGAATACGACCGATCACCGTCCCGTGCTGACCTCTTCCCTGGCAACGGTTGATGAGGTTGCTGAAGCTCTCGTCGACATCGTCAGAACCATGCCGGAAGGGGTTTCCGTGCCGGGCGGTCCAATGGGTTTCCCCCCTCCCGGGGAGGCCCCGGACAAGCTACGGGTGCCACAGGGGAAACTGCACTCTTTTGCGGAGAACCTATTCCCGGAAATCTCTGAAACAGAAAGCGCAACGATGTTTTCATGGCTGACCAGCCTCATCACCGACTTGGCAGCCACCTCCGAGAAGAGCGATTCCGGATCAAAAAATCAAAAATCCAACTCGCAGAAGCGTTGTTCAGTCAGTCAATTCATCGCATCGTCCGGCAAGCAGTCAATTGCAACCATGCTGAAGAAACCTTTGGAGCACGTGCAGAAACACCCAGAATATCTCCACGAGGCCCTCACCGGATGGGTGCGGGTACCCGGTGTCACCGGAGAGTACTTGGATCACAGAGCGGTATGGAAAGCGATCGATGACAGTAGAGGCAGAACTGGAAGGATGCGAGGTGTCCCGGGAGCAACTTGGCTGGCACTCATGTCATATCCAATATGGACAACCACAGCGGCGGGAAAGAAGCCTCGTACGAGCGGTTGGCATTTGGTGGGCAAAGGACGCAGAAGCATACAAGAATTACGTCTTCCGCTTTGGGTGGAACCACTTGGGCCGCTCGCCGTCAAGGCCTTGGTCGAACATCCGGAGTTGGATGGCGACCTAGATGTTCCCTTGAATCAAAAGATCCGCGTATTGGGTATTTTCCACGTCTGTCGAGCACGACGAGCTCCCAGTGAACATTCCGCTGGCCTCTTGATTCCTGCGCAACGATGACTGTCAGGCCAGACATCCCGGGGCTCCCGGAAACGGTCCCGGCACGGATGCTCAACGAGTTCGTCTACTGTCCACGCCTTTTCCACCTGGAATGGGTGCAGTCACGCTTCGCGACCAGCGATGACGTCGAGGAGGGGCGCTATCTGCACCGCGTCGTTGACGAGGAATCCGGGGATCTACCCGACAAGTCCGAGGCCTGGGACGGCAGGACCGCACGATCAGTGTCCCTGAGTTCACCTGGCCTAGGGCTGGTGGCGAAACTGGACCTTGTGGAGGAAGGCGGGAACGGTTCCGTCGTCCCCGTCGACTACAAGAAAGGGCACCCGGACAAGACCGGGGCTCCTTGGCCGAGCGACAGGACTCAGCTGTTGATTCAGGCTCTGCTCCTGAAGGAGGCCGGATACGTTGTGGAGCGGGCGGAAATCTGGTATGCCGAAACCCGGCGACGAGTTGTGATTCGCATCGATGAAACGGCCCTCAGTGAAATCACGGAAACTCTCAAGGATGCGTGGCGTGTTGCCGCCGACCCGAAACCGCCGCCTCCGCTGAGGAACAGTCCGAAATGTCCTCGCTGCTCGCTGGTCGGCATCTGCCTCCCCGACGAAATGACCTCACTGAAGATCCCTCCTCGGGAAAGACGGCCTCTCAAGAGGTTGATGGCACCCATCCTGGAGGGACGTCCCGTGTACGTGACGATGCAGGGTTCCACCGTCGGGATTCGCAACGACAGGTTGGAGGTACGTCTCGACGGCGAATTGCAGACAAGTTACCGTCTCATCGATGTGAGCCAGCTTTGCGTCTTCGGAAACGTTACCGTCTCTTCGCAGGCCGTTAGGGAACTTATGAGCAACGATCTTCCGATCCTCTGGTTCACGTATGGGGGCTGGTTCGCAGGAATGGCCGAAGGGCTTCCGGGCAAGAATGTTGATTTACGAATAGCACAGTTCGGGACGCCAGAGCAGAAACGCCTGGAAGCCGCGCGGAACATGATATCGGGAAAGATCCGCAATTGCCGAACACTGATGCGGCGCAACTCACGTACCGAGACCGAACGTATCGGGAATCAGCTGAAAGAACTGGCGATACAGGCTACAAAAGCCACCTCTCCCGGCCAACTGCTGGGTATCGAGGGGACGGCAGCACGACTCTATTTTGCGAGTTTCCCAGCCATGATCGGCGACAACACACGCATTGACGTGTCGGATTTCCACGAGAACGGTCGTTCCCGTAGGCCACCACCAGACCCCCTGAACGCCCTTCTGTCCTTCTGCTACGCATTGCTGGTGAAGGATCTGACGGTGGCACTGGCGTCGGTGGGTTTCGACCCATACTTGGGCATGTTCCACAAACCGAGATTCGGGCGTCCCGCACTCGCGCTGGATCTCGCCGAGGAGTTCCGCCCATTGGTGGCGGAGAGTGTCGTGGTGCAGGTACTGAACAACCGGGAAGTAGGGCTGCGCGATTTCCGGACACGCGCCGGAGGTTGCATGCTGGAACCGAGTGGGCGCAAAGCGGTCCTACGGGCATACGAACGTCGCCTCGATCAGGAAATCACCCACCCACAGTTCGGCTACAAGGCGACCTACCGTAGAATCATGGATATCCAGACCCGTGTTCTGGGCGCGTTCCTCACCGGCGAACTGGACCAGTACACTGCGATGGTGACCAGATGAAGACACGGAGGCGGCGATACTTGGTGGCATACGACATCCGTGAACCCGGACGGCTGCGGCGAGTCTGCAAGCTGATGGAAGCCCACGGAGAACGCCTCCAGTACTCCGTTTTCATCTGTGATCTCAACAAGTCTGAACTGATTCATCTGAGAGCAGCCGGGGAGAGGATCATGAACTTGACCGTCGACTCGGTGGTCATCGTGGACCTGGGTGACATCGGCGAGGACCGGTTCATCTTCGTCGGGCACCACGAGGAGCTACCCACCCGAGGGCCGCAGATTGTCTAGCCACCACGCGAGCGCTCCAGTGCCCAGCCAATCTCTGGGGAGCGCTCGCGCCCTAGTCAGAGCAGGTTTCACTCCACTTACGGAGGACGAACAACCCTTCATGCACGCCCTAGCTGGTCGGTGCTCGCAGACCCGTGTAATACTAGTAGTCAGAGGCCAAAGAAATCGCGAGCCCTTTTCCTGACCTCAAAGGTCAGGCTCCATTGCGACGCAGTAATTGTCCTCAAGCCAAGACAGCTGTTCGGCTTTTCCTGACCTCAAAGGTCAGGCTCCATTGCGACCGATTGCCAAAGGAAACACGTACTGCATGTAATGTCACTTTTCCTGACCTCAAAGGTCAGGCTCCATTGCGACTAGGTGGGGGCGGTGGTGACGACGATGGCCTCGCCGGGCTTTTCCTGACCTCAAAGGTCAGGCTCCATTGCGACTAGGTGGGGGCGGTGGTGACGACGATGGCCTCGCCGGGCTTTTCCTGACCTCAAAGGTCAGGCTCCATTGCGACCTACCTCCAATTTGTCGTTTTCGAGGATTTCTGAGTACTTTTCCTGACCTCAAAGGTCAGGCTCCATTGCGACGAAGCCGCCATGACCGCCGCGTCCGGCAACGTGGCCTTTTCCTGACCTCAAAGGTCAGGCTCCATTGCGACGAAGGCATGAAAAACACAGTCGTCGGTGTTTTCACCCTTTTCCTGACCTCAAAGGTCAGGCTCCATTGCGACGCGGCGAAACGCCTCAACGAAGCCCTCCAAGTCACCTTTTCCTGACCTCAAAGGTCAGGCTCCATTGCGACCGCCCCACCCACCAAGGCCCCTGCCGGGCCGGTAGAGCTTTTCCTGACCTCAAAGGTCAGGCTCCATTGCGACGAGAACGACTCCGAGCTGTTCGATTGCGGCAGCGAGGATCTTTTCCTGACCTCAAAGGTCAGGCTCCATTGCGACGGTGCTTCCCGGCGCGCCGTGATTCGGCGAGGGCTTCTTTTCCTGACCTCAAAGGTCAGGCTCCATTGCGACGAGCATGAAAGCGTCGCGGTCGAAACCCGCCTGCACTTTTCCTGACCTCAAAGGTCAGGCTCCATTGCGACTGCTTGATAGGCCGCGGCGGCCCGGGCCCCTTCCTGGGCTTTTCCTGACCTCAAAGGTCAGGCTCCATTGCGACGGGACCTGGCCTTGGCTGCCCTGACCCGCCTCGGGCACCCTTTTCCTGACCTCAAAGGTCAGGCTCCATTGCGACGACTTACTTCCTTTTTGTTTGGTTCTCGGCACAGAGCTTTTCCTGACCTCAAAGGTCAGGCTCCATTGCGACAGCAATGGCAAAATCGTATGAATGCGGAATTGGCCTACTTTTCCTGACCTCAAAGGTCAGGCTCCATTGCGACGCGGCAGTGTGGCGGTCGATCACCGCTCGTCACGGCGACTTTTCCTGACCTCAAAGGTCAGGCTCCATTGCGACACGGTCGCCTACTTCATCTCCGCTGACTACGCCCGCGCTTTTCCTGACCTCAAAGGTCAGGCTCCATTGCGACGACTTCGAGGAGTCCAACGATGAACAAGTACGGGGTGCTTTTCCTGACCTCAAAGGTCAGGCTCCATTGCGACTTGTTCGCCCGCCCCGGCGACGGTTTCTACGGCCCCGACTTTTCCTGACCTCAAAGGTCAGGCTCCATTGCGACGTCTATCCGGTCGACGTGTCAAGGTGACATGGTCCACACTTTTCCTGACCTCAAAGGTCAGGCTCCATTGCGACAGGGCGGGGTGTTTCGGGGCGTAGTGGGCGATCAGGCTTTTCCTGACCTCAAAGGTCAGGCTCCATTGCGACCAAGCGATGGTGGCGATCATCACGGGCGTGATGCAAGCTTTTCCTGACCTCAAAGGTCAGGCTCCATTGCGACTTGGTTTTGCGCGCCACCAGATAGATCTGGCGCGCCCTTTTCCTGACCTCAAAGGTCAGGCTCCATTGCGACGGGGCCGGCCCGAAAGTCGGGAAACCCGCCCCCGACCCCTTTTCCTGACCTCAAAGGTCAGGCTCCATTGCGACGGCGTGGGGCAAGCTCGCCGAACACGTCGCCGAGTCCCTTTTCCTGACCTCAAAGGTCAGGCTCCATTGCGACGTTTCTTCCCCCAATCCCCGCGACCCGAGGAGGGGCCGCTTTTCCTGACCTCAAAGGTCAGGCTCCATTGCGACATGTGGCGCCCGCGGGTTTCGCACACCGCGCCGACGCCCTTTTCCTGACCTCAAAGGTCAGGCTCCATTGCGACCGCATGGCCGCCCTGCTGCGCGCCCGCTCACCCCATCTTTTCCTGACCTCAAAGGTCAGGCTCCATTGCGACCGCGATACGCTTCGCCGCCACGACGCAGGCGGGTGGCGCTTTTCCTGACCTCAAAGGTCAGGCTCCATTGCGACCGGCAGGCTATTGAGGAGCTCCATAGCCTCCTCGACCTTTTCCTGACCTCAAAGGTCAGGCTCCATTGCGACTCTCATGACCACCACCTTCACTGTTACCTCACATGCGGTCTTTTCCTGACCTCAAAGGTCAGGCTCCATTGCGACTCGACCAGGCTCGGGACGTCACGTCCATGACCTCCGGCTTTTCCTGACCTCAAAGGTCAGGCTCCATTGCGACAACGTTTTGTTGGGTCGGGGTGATTGCCGCCAGCAACCTTTTCCTGACCTCAAAGGTCAGGCTCCATTGCGACGAACCACTGCTGCTCTTCCTTGACGAATGGGCAGACTTCTTTTCCTGACCTCAAAGGTCAGGCTCCATTGCGACCGCTCGGATCTCAGTGACCAAGTACTCCACCGCCTGCCCTTTTCCTGACCTCAAAGGTCAGGCTCCATTGCGACATGTACCACGGGGTCGCGAAACAAGCCTACGGGGCAGGACTTTTCCTGACCTCAAAGGTCAGGCTCCATTGCGACCTGATCCGCATGACGGACCTCCAAGTCGAGGCACGGACTTTTCCTGACCTCAAAGGTCAGGCTCCATTGCGACTTGTCGAGCCCAAGCTCCATGGTTGTGCTCTCGAACACTTTTCCTGACCTCAAAGGTCAGGCTCCATTGCGACATGTCGAGGGCCACGATCTCGGTGACCTTCCGGCTCCTTTTCCTGACCTCAAAGGTCAGGCTCCATTGCGACGGGATCTGTGAAGCCGGCCTGCTCACCGCAGCCCTCGCTTTTCCTGACCTCAAAGGTCAGGCTCCATTGCGACGTGTTGGTTGGGTTGCTCGCTGCTGCGCTGCTCGTACCTTTTCCTGACCTCAAAGGTCAGGCTCCATTGCGACCGGCCGAGGGGAACATCCCCGGTGGGGGCTGAGGCAACTTTTCCTGACCTCAAAGGTCAGGCTCCATTGCGACACGTTCTTCCCTGAGGGATCTCCTCGCGGTGCTTTGCTTTTCCTGACCTCAAAGGTCAGGCTCCATTGCGACCGGACCTCAGGTACAGCACTCCCGAGGTGAGCGACCTTTTCCTGACCTCAAAGGTCAGGCTCCATTGCGACTGCCCCGACTTCGGTCATCAGCTTCGTCTTCGCGAGCTCCTTTTCCTGACCTCAAAGGTCAGGCTCCATTGCGACGGGGTGGGGGTGTTGCTGGGGTCTGGAGCAGGGCTGCTTTTCCTGACCTCAAAGGTCAGGCTCCATTGCGACCGTTGGAGCCACAGTCCCAGCCGGTCTTCCCAGTGCTTTTCCTGACCTCAAAGGTCAGGCTCCATTGCGACCGGCCGAGGGGAACATCCCCGGTGGGGGCTGAGGCAACTTTTCCTGACCTCAAAGGTCAGGCTCCATTGCGACGGGGTGGACCTGTACGGTGACCAGGTCTTCATCGGTCAGCTTTTCCTGACCTCAAAGGTCAGGCTCCATTGCGACGGAGAATACAGCCGGGCAACAGTTTGCCCGGGTCGAGGCTTTTCCTGACCTCAAAGGTCAGGCTCCATTGCGACGCGTTGGCGATGGCGGGAGTGGCGACGAAGGCGAGCCTTTTCCTGACCTCAAAGGTCAGGCTCCATTGCGACTAGGGCTGGAAGCGTGGGGTCAAATACCGCACGTCCTAGCTTTTCCTGACCTCAAAGGTCAGGCTCCATTGCGACACCACCACGCCGCCCGTCGCCGGCACCCGCAGCTTCGGCTTTTCCTGACCTCAAAGGTCAGGCTCCATTGCGACCGGCGACCCCGACGGGCAGGGCGACCTGAAGCGCAAGAACCTTTTCCTGACCTCAAAGGTCAGGCTCCATTGCGACGCGCGGGAAGTACTCGCGATCCCCGCATTGCCGCTCGACTTTTCCTGACCTCAAAGGTCAGGCTCCATTGCGACTGCGCCACTTGCGTGATCAGTGCCTCGACTCGGTTGAGCTTTTCCTGACCTCAAAGGTCAGGCTCCATTGCGACGTCACCCATGCCTCCTCCTGGCGTAGAGGTCAGCCCTCTTTTCCTGACCTCAAAGGTCAGGCTCCATTGCGACCGGATCCGATACAGCGGATCATCTCTGCGGCCGCGGCTTTTCCTGACCTCAAAGGTCAGGCTCCATTGCGACCGGGTAAAGTCGGCCATGTCCACACCCCAGACGCCATCCTTTTCCTGACCTCAAAGGTCAGGCTCCATTGCGACATGGCCCACTTTCTTCAGTGTTGTACAAATTGATTCCGCCTTTTCCTGACCTCAAAGGTCAGGCTCCATTGCGACAGTCGTGCTCGTGTCGACGTTGAGCCAGTACGCCTGCTTTTCCTGACCTCAAAGGTCAGGCTCCATTGCGACCATCGGGTCGGGATGCGTCGCCCTGATGTGGAGCCCCCTTTTCCTGACCTCAAAGGTCAGGCTCCATTGCGACACCTTCACGAGACCGGGATCGGGTTCGAGGAGCTCCCTATTCCTGACCTCAAAGGTCAGGCTCCATTGCGACAGGTGTTTCGCATGATTTCTCATGTGCATCACCTACTTTTCCTGACCTCAAAGGTCAGGCTCCATTGCGACGGCATCCACAACCTCGACGGCGACCTGGTCGGCTTCCTTTTCCTGACCTCAAAGGTCAGGCTCCATTGCGACAAATAACCAATATCAATGGAGCCACTTCGCAAGCGGAACTTTTCCTGACCTCAAAGGTCAGGCTCCATTGCGACCCGGTGATGTCGAGTGCGTCGCCGGCGTGGGAGGTGCTTTTCCTGACCTCAAAGGTCAGGCTCCATTGCGACAGTGAGAGACACCGAGGATGTTGGCGGACACCATATCCGCTTTTCCTGACCTCAAAGGTCAGGCTCCATTGCGACGAGGATGGGATCCGCTCCCATGAGCAGCTCCTGGGTCTTTTCCTGACCTCAAAGGTCAGGCTCCATTGCGACACTGATCGTCTCCACGTCGAGGCGTGGGGCAGTAGTGCTTTTCCTGACCTCAAAGGTCAGGCTCCATTGCGACTGCATGACGTCATCCCGCTACAGGATGCTCTCAACAAGCTTTTCCTGACCTCAAAGGTCAGGCTCCATTGCGACGCGTGAGACGTTTTGGGTATAGGACCTGGGCCACGGACTTTTCCTGACCTCAAAGGTCAGGCTCCATTGCGACTGCGCGCTTTTTTGTATCTTGTCATATATTTGCTTCTTTTCCTGACCTCAAAGGTCAGGCTCCATTGCGACAGGGCCCCGGGATCGGGGCGGTGGAAACCGACGTCGATGCTTTTCCTGACCTCAAAGGTCAGGCTCCATTGCGACCGGTCGACATCTGTTTGCGGCGGGGCGACTGTGCGGGCTTTTCCTGACCTCAAAGGTCAGGCTCCATTGCGACCTGTGACCTTGCAGGCCCAGGGGTGGACGCGTCCACTTTTCCTGACCTCAAAGGTCAGGCTCCATTGCGACCTTCCGCTTTGCGGGTTTCAGGATGCCGTGGCGGACCTTTTCCTGACCTCAAAGGTCAGGCTCCATTGCGACTGGCCCGCCCCTCCTCGGCCTCCGCGAGACGCCGCGCTTTTCCTGACCTCAAAGGTCAGGCTCCATTGCGACACGGGGAAGCAGGTTTCGGTGCGGATGAGGGCGTAGGCTTTTCCTGACCTCAAAGGTCAGGCTCCATTGCGACATGATGACCCCGCCCAGGGGAACTCCGGTTTCACGGCCTTTTCCTGACCTCAAAGGTCAGGCTCCATTGCGACTCCGAGCCCTCGGACGTGTACTCGGCGACCTGGCCGCGCTTTTCCTGACCTCAAAGGTCAGGCTCCATTGCGACAGGTGGAACTACAATATTGTAAGTAGCTGTCCCCAGCACTTTTCCTGACCTCAAAGGTCAGGCTCCATTGCGACCGGTTGGCTGCGAATCATTGGGCCCGCGCGATCGAGCTTTTCCTGACCTCAAAGGTCAGGCTCCATTGCGACCCTGCCAAGGCATCGCCCCGGTGCCAGACAGCCACGACTTTTCCTGACCTCAAAGGTCAGGCTCCATTGCGACATCACCTGCGCCAACTCCTGAGTCTACGCCGACAGCTTTTCCTGACCTCAAAGGTCAGGCTCCATTGCGACCGGACTGGTGGGATCATCTGGGGTTCTTCCCGGTCAACTTTTCCTGACCTCAAAGGTCAGGCTCCATTGCGACGGGTTGAGCTGCGGCACAATGCCCGCTATCCGCAGCGGCTTTTCCTGACCTCAAAGGTCAGGCTCCATTGCGACTTGCTAACGACGGATATATCTCCGTTGAAATAACCAACTCTTCCTGACCTCAAAGGTCAGGCTCCATTGCGACGGGTCGTTCAATTCCCTGTTCGATCGCTGATCCCACCGCTTTTCCTGACCTCAAAGGTCAGGCTCCATTGCGACCGGGTGAAATGCGCTACCGCCACCGCCCGATGGCAGTGGCGCTTTTCCTGACCTCAAAGGTCAGGCTCCATTGCGACTCGCCTGTCGCCGAGGCGGCTTTCTCGATGCCGGTGCTTTTCCTGACCTCAAAGGTCAGGCTCCATTGCGACGATGTCTGGTTGGCTGGGATGACCAGACTCGGCTACCTTTTCCTGACCTCAAAGGTCAGGCTCCATTGCGACATCGGGGGCAGATTCGAGTGGCGTCGGGACTCGCAGCTTTTCCTGACCTCAAAGGTCAGGCTCCATTGCGACGATCCGGTTGCGAATATTCCCCTGGCCGTCTTGGTCGGCTTTTCCTGACCTCAAAGGTCAGGCTCCATTGCGACTCTGATCTTTCGGGTGAGGAAAGAAGGTTGGGACGAGACTTTTCCTGACCTCAAAGGTCAGGCTCCATTGCGACGTGACAACGCTGTCATTGAGGCTTAGTCAGAATGTGTTTCTGTAGAATTCGAGTGCGGCTACTGTGGTGATTGTTTCTGGGAATGTTGTGAAGGGTCTGCGGTAGTCGGTGTGGAGAATTCTCCAGGTTTTGAGGTTGGCGATGACTCGTTCGATCATGTAGCGTATCGCGTTTACTGACTTGTTGAACCTTTTTTCTTCTTCTGTGTGTTGTTGTTTCGGTTGGGTTCGGATGGGGGTGATCATACCGAGTCCGATGTATCCTTTGTCGCCGATGAGTTGCCCGGTGGTGATGTGGTCGA
>ERZ772827.816-NODE-816-length-16569-cov-15.892394_pt1 | contig 16569 bp, 9 predicted proteins | sample MGYA00580850_ERZ772827 | MGnify/ENA primary metagenome ERZ772827 (study PRJEB29015, sample SAMEA2737950) | human oral metagenome | biome: human oral; feature: human-associated habitat; material: dental | place: China | collected 2145 ...
GACCCCTGTGGCCGCCCCCGCCACCTTGCCCACCTACCCGACCTCCTTCCCGTCTCAGGCGACCTGGACCCACGACATCCCCTCCGCGCTGGACGTGACCGCAGGGGCCGCAGGCCCCCTCGTCCTCACCGATGACAGCCTCATCAGCCTGGATCCCTCCACCGGGAAGATCCGCTGGGACTACGACCGCCAAGGCAAGAAGTTCGCCCAGTACGGGGAACGGATCGACGGCGTCCGTGGTGAGCGTCCCTACCTCATCACCAGCCCGGACAGGCGCCACGTCGCCCTGACGCTCGGGGAGCGGGAGTTCGAGGGCAAGAGCTCCGACGGCGATTACGGTCTGGAGCCGGCCCTCACCATCGTCCTGGACACCGTGACCGGACGCGTCACCAACGAGCACTTCCACGACGGCAAGACCGTCCAGCTCACCGACTCCGTCCTCCTGGCCGGCAGCACCGTCTACTCGCTGGCCGACGACTCCGTCCTATGGCGGCTGAGCGACGTCGACCTCGATCTCTCCAAGGAGTACCACCAGTACACAGGTACAGCAGGGCACGCCAGCCTCATTCTCACGAAAGAGGACAGTGGAGGAAGCCACAACGGGATCGGCCGTCTCACGCTCGTCCCGGACACCAACCCCCGTGGAGTCGTCAGGGATGTTCTGATCGCCTTCGCCAACCAGGAGCCGCTCATCGTCGAGGGCTGGACGGTCACCTATCCCGAGGCAACCAAGAACGAGTCCACCGACGTCGATTGGGACTACTCGAAGGCCCACCGCGCCCAGGCCGTCTCCCTTGACGCCCTGGCGAAGGTCCCCGGAGGCGACACCCACACCTACGACCTGGGCCAGACCCTCGGCATCGCCCCGATGGCATCCCGCCTCTCCGGGAGACTGGCCGTCCTGCCGGAGACCGCACCCGACCCGGTCGAACCGAACGAGAGTCACATCCCCGATGCCTGGAAGGACCGGTCCACCGTCGCCACCACCTTCAACCCCAGGACACGTGCTGTGCTGGCAGCCTCCCAGGACCCGGGGCTCGTCACCGCCGTCGGGGTCACCCGGGCCGACGATGGGCAGAGGCGCATCAGCCTTCAGTCGGGAGACAAGTCGAAAGCCACCTCCATCCCCCTGGAGAACGGCACAGTCTTCTTCGATCCACGAACAGGCGGTCCCAACGCCGGCCTTGACGACTTCTCCGTCAATACACCAGGAGGTAACGACGACATCAGCGCACTCAGCGCGCCGGGCGTCACCGTCGTCCTTCTGCGCCCCACCTACGAGAGTCAGACCACCGGTGCACGCATTCGTCTCTACGGACTGGTAGGAGCCTCGTCATGAGCCAGCAAGCCGCCCGGCACCCCCATCGCACGTCCACGGCACCTAGGCACCGTCGACATCGATCCTCCCGGCTGCTCCTTGCCGCAGCACTGCTGGCCCTCCCGTTGAGCGCCTGCACCGGTCAGCTGACCTCGGCCCCGAACCAGGCCACACAGGAGGTCTCCGTCAAGACCACTGCGCTCAGCGCCGAGCAGGTCACGAGCATGGAGGCCGACGCCAACACGGGCCCGGACGTCGACTTCACAACGCTTCCCGCTCACAACAGCACGATCACGGTGCTCATCAACTGGGAGAAGAACCATCGCACGCCCGTGGGAACCACCCTCGTCAGCCGGAACCGATCAGACGGCGCCCTGAAGTGGGCGGTGACGATCACGCCGCCGGGTGCCTCGCTCAATGCGCTGGAGAATGCAGACGCCCCGCAGCACAACGTCTCAGACCTGATGACGTCCCAAACCAGCGGAGAGATCGTCGTCAGCCCCGACGGGCGCCGTGTCTCCCTCATCCTCACCCCGCATCACGGGCAGCTCGAGGAGAGGCTCGCCGAGCAGGAGTCCTACGTCGTCGTCCTGGACGCCACCAGCGGCGCCGTGGTGCGCACTGCGGAGCTCAACGGAGTGATCCTGGGGCAGGGTCTGACGAACGGCTCTCTGGCCGTGGAGACCGCCACCGACTACTTCCCCGGAGGTACGGGGGAAGGCCAGGTCCATGTCTTCGGGCTGGACGACCCGTCCTCCCCACCCTCGTCTTTCGCCACTGATCAGTGGCTCGCGGGGGCCGGAACCGACTCGCTGCTGCTGTCACCGCAGCCGCCTTCCCCGTACGGGCTGGAAAGCAACTCCGGCGCATCGACGGTCACCCAGGTGGATACCTCCGGGAAGGTCCGCTCAACCATCAAGGGTGTTGAGGCCGTGCACCCGGGCGGCTGGGTCACGCAGGTCAGTGACCCGGCGGCCGTCAATGCGTCGGCCAACCTCGCGGCGGCGGGCAAGAAGGAGAAACCGGCCTCTCTCAACGCCGCCCTGCAGGGCCTGACGCGGCAGGTCGTCAATGTCTCCACGGGAAGCAGCGTGGATGTCACCGGAACGATCGTCGAAGACCTGGGAGTCCCGACCGGACCCGGGCTGGTGGTCGGCCGGACGAGCACTGACGCGAGCGGTGAGACAACCTACACCCCGCTCTTCTGGCTCAGCTCTGCCGATGACGGACACCCCCACACCGAGAACCTCGAGCAGTTCGCCAACAAGTAACGGCACGGAAGACAGCACAATGACCGATCAGCACAGTGACCAGCCCCAGGACACCGAGTCCCCTGCACCCGCCGGCTCGGCGGAGGCAGCCGAGGCCACCGAGACCGCCGAGGCCGAAGAGTCCACCGAGGCCGCTGACTCCGTTGGCGCCTCGGACGGCTCGGTGCCCGATCCTCCGCGACGCGTCCTCACGATGCTGCGGGCTCTGCGGGCCCTGCGCCTCGGCTGGCTCCTGGCGGTCGGGGCAATGGTCGTGCTGTTCCTCGTCTACCAGAGCGGGATGATGGATCCCGGTGACGCGATGAAGTCGGTCGGGGGCTTTATTGGCGGCCTGGCCGTGCTCATGTGGATCGCCGGCTACTTCAAGTGGACAGAGACCGCGCGTTTTCCTTTGAAGAGCTATCCCACCTCACCGCGAGCGCTCGTCAGGAAGACGGTCCTCTTCCAACCGCTGTGCTTCCTGGTGTTCTCGGGCGGCTTCGCCGTCGTCCTTCTTCGTCTGTGGTACGTCCAGCTGCGCAGCACCTCGGTCAGTATCGACCAGCTGCTGACGCTGGCGGTGGGGGCGCTGGGCCTGGGCCTGCTGGCAGCGACCGATCTCCTGGTTCGTGCCACCCGGGCCACCTATTTCCCGCCGCCGCAGAAGCAGCACCTGAGGGCGCGGCTGGGAGGCCTGCGGAGGATTCGGCTGCCCCGCCCCTCGTGGCGCTCCGTCCTCGGCGCGGTCATTCTCATCGTTATTCCGCCGCTCGCCCTCGGGGCAGCGGCCACGGTCCCACACCTGGTTGCAAGCCGGGTCACGCCTTCGACCGCTGCGAGTATCGACACCTCTGCGCTTCCGGCACTGCCCCGGTCCTTCGCCTCGACGGCGGCCTGGTCGCAGGACATCCACAACCTGGCGGAGGTGGTGGCCGGTGCTGCCGGGCCGGTCGTCCTGAGCAGCGACGGCGTCGTCGGCCTCAATCCCGCCGACGGCTCGACCCGGTGGACCTATCCGCGCAAGCATGCGCGCTTCATCCGCTGCCACTCGAGCCCGGACCGCCGTCACCTCGCGGTGACCCTCGATGCCACCGATGGCGAGCAGCCGGAGGGCATGAGCGTCGACCCCCTGGTGGTGGTCCTCGATACGGTGACCGGGCGCGTCACCTACGAGGGCTTCATGCAGGAAGGTGTCCTCCAGCTCACCGACTCCGTCCTGCTCAACGGCGCCACCGGCTACTCGCTCACCGACGGCTCCCGACTGTGGTCCATCGACAATGAGGAGGTCACCACGGGACCTGACATCCGGCCCTACTCGGGCACGGCCGGTCATTCCACCTTCCTCCTGCGGGGCACGCAACGACGCCCCGATGGGGAAGAGTCCAGCGACGGAGTGTACGGAATCTACACGCTCATGCCCGACACCGCCCCCTCGGTACGCCGTGAGAGCGCCCCGCTTCTCACCGACGGCCGGGGCGACCTTCTCGTCGTCGATGGCTGGGTGACCGCCTTCACGCAGACACCCACACCGATCGACTTCCAGACCTCCCCCACAGGCTGGGCGGCGCAGGCCGTCAACCTGGACGCCATGGCGGGCGTCGCCGGTGCCGACACCACCACCTATGACCTGGGCCTGACGTCGGGAGCCAACCTCACTGCCTCCCGCGCCACGAGCACGATGACGACTCTGCCTCCACGGACCGTAGGTCACGGAGCCGGCAGTACACCGTCATCTCCCCAGGAACTCGAGGGCGGTACTACGACCGCCGCGATCTTCGACCCCCAGACCCGGACCGTCTCCCACTCGGCGCAAGAGGCGGGGGTCCTGTCCTACGCCGGCCTCGCCGGCGCCGAGTCCGACGGTGGCGGCGTCCTGAGCGTCAGCAGCGGGAAGCGCACCCCCACGACGGTGGACGTGCCCGCAGGCTCCACCTACTACCCGCCCGGGAGTCGGCACTTCTGGACCATCGATAATCCGTCGCCGTCGTCGGATCCGCTGCTCACCACCCTGAGCACGCCGGGAACGACCCTCGTCATCATGGCCACCGGCCCGGACCAGGGCTCCCGCTCCTTCCGTATCTTCGGCATCTCAGGAGCCTCCTCATGATCACCACACGCCCTCACCTCCGTCGCCGGCGCCTCATCGGCTCGGCCCTGGCTGCGGCTGTCCTTTTCGCGGGGGCCATGAGCGCCTGCAGCCCGAGCCCCTCGCAGCTGCAGCAGGTGGAGACCACCGCCCTGAGCGCCTCACAGGTCAAGGAGCGCATCTCGAAGACTCCCACCAGCACGGACGAGGACTCCTTACCCGTCGGCAAGGACTTCCTCCACGTCTCGGTCCCAGAGCTGACGGAGGAGGAGAAGGCGCAACACGACCGGCAGGACCGGTCGGGGGCGAACAGCTCCATCGTCGCCAGGTACCGCGGCTCAGACGGCTCAGTGCTGTGGGCGCGTGAGATCACGCCGGCCGTCGTCAACTGGTTCTACGACGACGACGGCAGCTCTGCCCAGGACGTTGCCCACGACCTCCTCGACTGGCGGCCGGCAGGCTACGCCGTCGTCAGTCCCGATGGCCGCTATGTCTCCCTCGTCCTACGTCCACCGCAGACGAGGCCCGTACTTCACGACTCGGACGACGACCGCAACCCGCTCGACGTCGCCGCTCAGCGCACCCACGTCCTCGTCCTCGACGCCGCCACCGGGGAGACGGTCCGCACCGTGGAGGTCTCGGGGCTCATCCTGGGGCAAGTGCTGACCAACGACGCCCTGGCCGTGGAGACAGCCCGGACCTACTACCCGGCCGGGGACGGGAAGGGGACGGTCACCGTCTACTCCCTGACCGACACCTCCGCCGCTCCGGCATCCTTCTCTACCGACCAGTGGCTCACCGGAATCGACGACGGCGCCCTGCTCCTGTCCCCTCAGTCGCTGGCCACCGGATGGCGCAACGACGTGTCGGTGACGCTCACCCGCGTCGATACCCGGGGGCGAAAGCTCGGCACTATTGAAGGCGTCACCGCACCCGACCGGAAGCACTGGGAGCAACCGAAGCAACGTTAGACCGCCTCCTGGGGCACGCCGGCTCCGATCGATACGGAGGGGAGAACTATCCCCCGTGTTCTGCCTCGTTCCGCCTCACCATCACGATCCGGTCACCACAATAGGCTCATGCCTCCTACGCCCGACGCCGACACTGACGACAACGGCACCGATCAGCCCGACACCGATCCCGGCAGCCGAGGGGTCGGCACCCAGACAGGCGCTGCTGCCTCCGGCGACGAACCCTCAACGGACCAGGGCACGGGTGAGGCCGAGGACAGCGCCGACTGCGATGCCACTGAGCCTGGCGAGGCCGCAACCGGCACCGGCGACAGTGAGGGCAAGACCGAAGGTGGGAGTGAAGGAGAGCCCTTCCCGCCGCGCGGCGCCCTCACCCTGCGCGCCCTGCGCTGGGCCGGGCTCCTCGGCGCCGTCGTGTTCGCAGTGACCACGCTGGCACTGCTCCGGGGCTTGGTGGACGCCCGCAACCTCATCCCGGACAAGGTCTCAGCACTGACGACTTGCATGATCGTCGCAGGGGTACTGGCCTGGCCGTTCCTCAACTTAAGGGACAAGAAACGCCCCATCCTGGCGACGACCATGACCACGGTCATGGCGGCCCTTGGGATGGCAACGTCAGCACACCTGGTTCTGGCGTGGTGGAACACCTACCAGGAGACCGGGTTCTCCGTCCTGTTCCTCTTGGCCCTGGCTGGAGTAGCGCTCTCAGCCGCGCTCTTCCTGAGCATCGGCCCACTGCTGCACTACCTGCGCAGTACCGCGGTAGGTCTCGGCGATGACGAGGATCCGAGCCGCTGGGGCCGCCTCCGGCGCAAGACCGGAGAGAAGACCGACCGGGGTCACCCCCGCTACGAGCGCATTCGGGTGACCCGCCGTACCCGCGCCTATCTCGCGGCCCTGGTCATTGCCCCTGCGCTGACGCTCGGTTCCGCCGTTGCTGGAACATGGGCACTCATCAACCCGGTCCACCACGTCACGGCCACAACTCCCGCCGACGCCTCGCTGGCGCCGCCCACGTCACTGGCGCCGAAGGCCTCCTGGACCAAAGAGATCTCCTCCACCGAGCTGACCACCGTCGCGGGCGCCGGCGGCCCCATCCTCCTGACCGACGACGGCATCCTGGCACTGAACTCCAAGGACGGCAGCGTCCTGTGGAGCTATGAGCGCAAGCACTCCACATTCGCCCCCAACAGCTACTCCGACAGCCCTGGACTCATCACCAGCCCTGACGGCAGGTACGTGGCCACCCAAATCCAGCTCCCCAACTTCATCGCATCCCCCCAAGAGGGCGAAGCCGCCACCACCCTGGTCTTCGATGCCCTGACCGGCAGGCTCGTCTTTGAACGTCAAGGCACCGAAGGCCCAATTCAGCTGACCGACTCCGCGATCCTCGACAACGACACCGCCTTCTCCCTGACCGACGGGAAGAAGCTCTGGTCTTTTTCCGGCTACCACAGAACCAGCTACTCCGGAACTGCTGGGCACTCGTCGTTCATTCTGGACCAGTACAGCGATGATCGACGTCATGAAAATTCCCCCCAGTCCTACAAGTCAACAATCACTCTCCGCGTCACTCCACAGCAGGACCTCTCGGCTGCCGTAGAGGTCGATGATGTGCTTGCCAATCCTCCCGATTACTATGACTACCCAGCCGACCCCACCTGCTTCATTCAGGGATGGGCTGCACGCTACACCGGCGAGTTCGATTCGTCGGGTAACCCTGTGGCCGAGGCGATCAGCCTGGACGCGCTGGCCAAGGTCGACGACGCCGACACGAGGACTTTCCCCCTGGGGGCCACCTCAGGGATCAACACCACTGCATCCTTGAGCTCCGGAAGCATCGTTACCTACTCCCCCATCAGATTGGACAACGGTCGGCGAGATTCTCCGTCGGAGCCACGTACGGAGAAGGTGTTCGATCCATCCACCCTCACTGTCACCTCTATCGCCCAGTACCCGGGCTTCACCGGCTCGCCGGTCGAGTTCGTCGACATACCAGCAGACGATGGCTCACTGTCGGCCGCCATCACTGTTCGTCCCGGAGACGGCTCCACCGGAACCACGATCCCCATCACTCCCGGCTCCACCGACCTTCCTCCGACCCTCCTGGCGAGCAGCACTCCAGGCGGCACCGCCGAACGAGCACAAGCGATGAGAACTCCCGGAGCCGTCATCGCCATCTTCAATGCCACCGGCGACACCGAAAGAGACTGCACCCGCGGGAAGTACGACCAGAGCGAACGATGCCCGCACACATATCGGATATACGGAATCACGGGGGAGCAGAAATGAGAATCTCACTCACTCCAGGGCATCGTGACCACACTCCGTATCGCCGCATGCTGGCGGTGGCCGCATCCGTCTCCTTGTCCCTCTCGATAGCCTCATGCAACATCAGCGCATACGGTCAAGAGCCGGCGCTCACGTCTCTCTCCTCCCAGTCCGTGGAGGACCTCAAGCAGGGTGTTTCGGCGCAGGAACTGCGTGATGCTTCGCTGACGAAGCTGACGACCAAAACAGGGAAACTCTTCATCAGCACCAACTACAACACTGGCACAGCCACCAAGAAACCGGATGCGGACGTCACCAGGATCGTCAGCAGAGATCCCTCAACCGATCAGTTCCAGTGGGCGGTGTCCATTACGCCATCAGCCGCCGACCGCCAGATGCCGAACAGTATCTCGGATACGGAATACGGACACGACCACACAACGAGCCAGTCACATGCTGGCGACATGATCGTCAGCCCCGACGGCCGTTACCTGTCTCTGGTCCTGACATCTGATGAGTCGCAAAGCGGAGTACCGCCGACCGACCGGCACACGCACGTCGTCGTCCTCGACACGCAGACCGGCAAGGCTGTCCGAACCGCCGAGGTCTCCGGAATCGTCCTGGGGCAGGCCCTCACCAACAGCACCCTCGCCGTCGAGACCGCCCATAACTACTTCCCGGCAGGTTCCGGCAAGGGAACCATCCACGTGTTCTCGATCAAGAATTCCGGCGCGCAGCCATCCTCGTTCTCCACCGATCAGTGGCTCATCGGCGCCTCGGGGCAGGACCTCCTTCTGGCGCCGGACGTGCCGCCCTACGAGTGCACGTTGTATTGCGCCCCGTACACCGTGACGCGGCGCGGTACCGATGGGCACACTATCGCCACCCTGCCTGGAGTCACCGCTGTTCATCCCGGAGGATGGGTCAGTCAGTACCGGGACCCGAAAGCGGCCGCCAGTCTTGTCCACACACTGCATGCGTCTCCGGACAACAATGACGCAACTGAGGAGGCACGCCAGAAGCTCCGGAAGCTCCCGAAACAGCTCGTCCACATCGACACCGGCCAGACCACGGACACCACCGACATGTTCGTGGATGAACGCAGTGTGCCGAACGGCCTCGGACTGGTCGTCTACCAGGACGTCTCCACCGGGGAGTACTCAAGAGAGCGCAAGCCCGCCTTCTGGCTCAGCGCCGCCGACGACGGCCACCCACACACCGAGAACCTCGAGCAGTTCACGAACAACTGAGGCACAGGCCGCTGCGGGCCGGCACGCGACCTTCTCCTGGGGCGTGCCGACTTCAATCTCAAGGAAAAACGGGGAGAACTATCCTCCGTGTTCTGCCTCGTTCCGCCTCACCATCACGATCCGGTCACCACAATAGGACCATGCCCTCAGCGCCCAACACTGACGACAATGGCACCGATCAGCCCGACACCAATCCCAGCAGCCAGCCGGGCACTGCCGACTCCGGCGACGAGGCCTCGACGGCGCCGGACACGGGGGAGGCCGAGGCTGACGCCGCTGGGCCCAGCAAGGCCGCAACCGACACCGGCGACAGTGAGGGCGAGCCCTTCCCACCTCGCGGCACCCTCACCCTGCGTGCCCTGCGCTGGGGAGGACTCCTCGGTGCTGTCGTGCTCGCAGCAACCGCACTGATGCTGCGCCGAGAACTCAAGGATCCCGGCAGCCTCGTACCCGACGGGGCCTTCACATCGGCTGGCTTCATGACCTTCGGAGCGCTACTAGTCTGGCCGCTCCTCAACTTCAGGGAGAAGAAGAGACCCGTCCTGGTGACGATCATGATCACGGTCATGGCGGCACTGGGGACAAAAGCAGCGGCATCTCTAACTCTGACGTGGTGGAGTACCTACCAGGAGACCGGATTCTCCGTCCTGTTCCTCCTGGCACTGGCAGGAGCGGCGCTCTCAGCCGCGATCTTCCTGAGCGTCGGACCGCTCCTGCACTACCTGCGCATGCGCTCCATCGCGGTCGGCAACAGCGATCCCGATGACCCGAGCCGCTGGGCTCCTCTCCAGCGCAAGACCGGAGAGAAAACCGACAAGGGATTCCCCCGGTACGAGCGCATTCGGGTACCTCGCCGCACCCGCGCCTACCTCGCAGCCCTGATCGTCGCCCCTGCGCTGACGCTCGGTTCCGCCATCACGGGAACGTGGGCACTCATCAACCCGATCCACCACGTCACGGCCAAGACCCCCGCCGATTCCTCACTGGCGCTGCCTACGTCACTGGCGCCGAAGGCCTCCTGGACCAAGGAGGTCTCCTCAACCGAGCTGACCACCGTCGCGGGCGCCGGCGGCCCCATCCTCCTCACCGACGACGGCATCATGGCACTGAGCCCCAAGGACGGCAGCGTCCTGTGGAGCTACAGCCGTAAGCAGGCCACATTCGCCACCTCCAGTTCCACCCCCGACGAACGTCGGCTCATCACCAGCCCTGCCGGCAAGTACGTGGCCACCCGAATCCTGCTACCCACATTCGTCGTGTCTCCTCAAGGAGGCCAAGCCACCATCACCCTGGTGTTCGACGCCCAGACCGGCAGGATCGTCTTCGAGCGTCAGGGTTCCGGTGGCGCGCTTCAGCTGACCGACTCCGCAGTCCTCGATGACGACACCGCCTTCTCACTGACTGACGGTTCCCAGATGTGGACCCTCCCGGGGAGCTCCGGCGCGTCCTACTCCGGCCCGGCCGGACATGCCTCCTTCATCCTGAAGTGTTCCAAGGAGCATTCCGATGAGAAAGCAACTACCAATGTGCACAGGCCGACAGTAACCACCACGGTCTTTCCTCAGAACGACCCCACCACCGAGGTCAAGGTTCCAAACGTCCTGTCAGAGCTGCCGTCTGAACCGAATGCGTTCGACAACTCTTTCAGTTCTTTCATCAACGGATGGGCTGCACGCTACACCGGCGAGATCGATACGTCAGGGCACCCTGTGGCTGAGGTGATCAGTCTGGACGCGCTGGCCAAGGTCGACGGCGCTGACACCACAACTTTTCCCTTAGGGGCGACCTCGGGGACCAATACGGAGGCATCGTATCTCTCGGGCAGCATCGTCACCTATCCCGTCATCAGTCGGGATGCGAATCTCCCCTACCCCCCAAAGGACTCGCGAGCCGCGACAGTCTTCGACCCAGTCACCCGTAAGGTCACTCCCGTGTCCCAGGATCGGAGCCTCGCTGGCGCGCGCACTGGGATCGTTGAGGTGACGGCCGACGACGGCTCAGCCTCCGCGGCACTCGTCATTCGGCCCGGTGACGGCTCATCGGGAACAACCATTCCCATCACACCCGGTTCCACGTATCAGCCATTCCAGAAGCTGGTCGACAAGGACAATGCGCCGGTCCAGCCGATACTCCCCCGGATTGTCAGTTCCATGAGCCGCTCAAAGGCTATCAGGACACCCGGTGCCGTTGTCGCGATTCTCAACGCAACCCACATAGGGTACAGAGACTGCAGTGTTGGGCTTCAGAATGGCGGCCATAGATGCCGGAATACCTATCGGATCTTCGGAGTCACAGGAGGCCAGAAATGAGAGCCACGCATCCCCTGAGACCCCGCATATCCTCCACACTCCGGCGACTGACGGCGCTCACCGCAGTCGTGACGCTCGCGCTCACCATCGGTTCATGCAGTACTGGGAAGAGCGATGATGATCCAGTCGTATCATCCCTCACCGCACAGGAAGCAGATGCCGCCGCCCCAGAGAATTATAGAAGCATCAAAGACAATGGACCATTGTCAACCGCCAGTGGCACCGTCATCATGAGCACATCGGACAAGAATGGCGTGAATGATACCGTCACTGGCGACCTGACGACGACTGTGGTGAGCCGAGATCCGTCCACCACTCGATTCCAGTGGGCGGTGTCCATCAAGCCCGCAGTCGCCGACCAGGAGAGGATCCAGTACGCAGGCAGCGCCCAAAGTGCGATGAGTGAGAACATGGGCCGGTCGTCGACGGGAAGCGCCGTCGTCAGTCCTGACGGGCGGCACCTGTCGCTGATTCTCCTTCCCGCCGCGCAGCAGTCGGGAGAGACGGCAGCCGATCAGCACACGCATATCGTCGTCCTTGACACCAAGACCGGTAGGACGGTCAGGGACGCCACGGTCTCCGGGGTCATCCTGGGGCAGGCCCTCACCAACAACACCCTCGCCGTCGAGACCGCCCAGAACTACTTCCCGGCCGGCTCCGGCAAGGGAACCCTCACCACGTTCTCCCTGACAGACGCGAGCACTCAGCCCTCCTCCTTCCCCACCGACAGGTGGTTGGTGGGTGCCACCCGGGAGAACCTCGTACTCGCACCCGACCTCCTCCCGGACGACTGCTTCGACACGTGCTCGATGATGACCGTCTCCCTCGTCAACACCGACGGAACCACGACCGGCAACATCTCCGGAGTGACTGCCGTCCACCCCGGCGGATGGATCCACCGGTTCGCGAACCCCAAAGCAGCCAGCGATTTTCAGCAACGCTCGAAGGCAGCATCAGAGGACGAACAGAAGTCCCTCAGTCCCTCCCGGGAGGCAGGTGAGGAGCAACTCGTCAATCCCAGCATCAAGAAGACAATCGACATCACCGGAAAGAGCACCTACGAACGTGACGTGCCGACCGGCCCCGGGCTGCTCGTCGAGCAGGAGGTCCCCAACGGGAACGGCTCAACGGACCTCAAGCCCGTCTTCTGGCTCAGTTCCAACGATGACGGCCACCCCCACACCGAGAACCTCGAGCAGTTCTCCGTCCACTGACATCACCACGATCCACACACCATCATGGAATCCACATCATCTCCGCCCACCTCGCCCTCACCTTCTGAGGCCGAGGAGACCGCCAGCACCGACACCGAGGCATCTCCGGCACCCCTGGATCACGACGATGCCGCGCTCAGCGATCACCCACGCCTGCTGGCATGCATGCGCGCCCTGCTCGCCGGCAGCATCATCGCCCTGATCGCGGCAGTCGCGCTGTTCTTCGCCTGGAACAGCGGCATCAAAGGCGTGGGTCGGGTAGCGATCGCCCAGTCATGGAAACGCTGCGCGCTGCTGCTGGTGCTGTGGCTCGTGGGCGCATCCGTATGGCCAACGCCCTACTACCGTGCTGCCGGAAGGAACAGGCTCCTGACCAGTGTCATCACAGCCCTCAAGCTGCTGCCCGTGGCCGCAGTCGCAGCATGCACCGTCTACGCCTGCCTTCCGGTCCTCCAGCTGTGGCGGGAGACGTCCGCGACCTTCGGTGTCCGTCTTGGCGAGCTCCTGGCGTTCACAATGGGTATCGCGGCATGCGGGTTGATCGTGATGGCGCATATCGGGCTCTGGGCAGTCCGTTCGATCGACCTCCCCGCCGTGGAACCGTACGACGAGCCGTCCCCCGAGGACCTGGATCTCTGGTTCAGCCGCCCTCGCGGCACCGGGGCGTGGCAGGGATGCCTCCGAGCCCTGCAAGGGCACCCCTTCCGCCGCCTCAGCACGGCGGCCCTCGCGCTCTTGCCGGCGATTGCTCTCGTGGCCGGTTTCGGCGTCCCCTATCACACGGTGAAGAGCACGTATGTCGACGCCCCCACTGTCACACAGACCACGGCGTCCGCTGTCGATGACGCCCGGCTCCCCACCTATCCCACGTCCTTCGGAACGCAAAAGACGTGGGTGAAGGATGTTGACGGCTTCCTCGATATCGCAGGCGGCGCCGCGGGCCCGATCCTCCTCACCAAGGACACGATTACTGGGATCGACCCCGCCAACGGCTCGGCGCGCTGGCAATACCGCCGTGCCGGCGCTGAGTTCCGCAGCCAGCTACTCGAGACGGATCCCGTCGCGTCAGGGGATCTGGGACTCATCACCAGTCCGAACGGGCGATACGTGGCAGTCGTTGCCACAGATCCGACGATCTACTCGTCCATGAGCCCAGAATGGCGTGAACTCGACGGCACGTCACCGGTTACGGCACTGGTTCTCGACGCCGTCACCGGGAAGGTCATTCTGGAGCATCCCCGTCAGACCGAGGACCACGAAGACACATTTCAACTCAGCGATTCAGCTCTTCTTGACGGTACCGTCGCCTACTCCCTGACTGACGGCTCACGGATGTGGGACCTCAAGGACATCCACCTCTACAAAGATACTGTACCGAATCCCGTCGCCGCCTACGTGGGCTCGGCAGGACACGCGAGCTTCATTTATGGATACGATAGCGGTAGCGACTCTCTCATAGTTCTACCTCAGGCTAATCCCTCCCAGCCCAGGAAGGTTACCGGCGCCCTTCAGGAGCAGGAATTCGGCGACATCATCACTGCCCGAGGATGGATCGGCGTCTACGACGATCGCACCCCAACACAGCATCATGAGAACGACGACCTGAAGGCACGACGAGCCCACGCCATCAGCCTGGACGCCCTCAGCGAGGCGCCCGGTGCGGACACTCGCGCCTTCGACTTGGGCACAACGCTGGGCATCAACGCCCCAGCATCCCTCTCCACCGGCACGATCTCAGTCTTTCCGGCGACGACACCGGACGGACGACCTGTCGAGACCAGAAGCCTTAATTACTCTTCAACATGGAAAGACTCGAGCAGCATCGGAACGGTCTTCAATCCTGCCACCATGACTGTGGCACCACTCAATCAGTCTCCGCACTATGTCACGGCAGTGGGGATCACAGCAACGAACATTGCAAACGGCACACCCACCACCAACACGACAGAAGGAAATACTGCCGTTATCACCACAGGCGACGGCCACATCACGATCAAAACGGGTGACAGCAGGATCATTCCGCTCGCAGAAGTTGAACCAGGATCAACCTACTACCCGCTAAATTCAGGAGAATATAACTCCACCATGAAGGACACCGCTGTCAGCCGGGACGATTATCATTACATCTCCTCATTGAGTACTCCCGGAGCCACTCTCGCCATCGTCAACAATACCCCTAATCTCCCCATAGCATCACAGTCTTTCCGAATCTACGGGTTCCCCGGGTAGGTTGACGTGAAATCTAAGTTCCCACACAACATTGCCTTCATAAGCCATCGAAGCACAGCGCTCATGGTGGCGCTTCCACTGCTGCTGTCACTCACGGTGACCGCCTGCCACTCCAATTCACGTGCGTCATCTTCGAGCACGGCACCACCCATGTCACCGACGTCTCTCACAGCGGAACAGATGAAGGACTGCCAAGACAAGGCGAGCGATTGGATAAGCAATCCTGGATCTCAGGATCCCTCCTACCTTCCCGCGCAGGAAGCGGACATCTGCGTCATCCAGTCATTCAACACCAAGAACCAGGAATCGACACTCATTGCACGATACGAGGCCTCTGACAAAGAGCCCGTGTGGGCTATGTCCCTGACGCCGAGGATTGCAGCCTACAGACGTCACGACAACGGCATGGATGTTCAGTCAGCGCAGGAGCTGGCCCGAGACGTCCTCAACTCCCGTACCGCAGGCTATGCAACCGTGAGCCCGAACGGGAAGTACCTCTCCCTGGTGCTGCGTCCACCGGAAGTCGCCGACGACAGCCCCCGCCCCGCTCGGCAGACACCTGTCGTCCCCGCCGAGCAGCGGACGACCGTTGTCGTTCTTGACGCAGTTTCCGGGAAGCCGGTGCGCACGGTGGAGATCGACGGGCTGGTCCTGGGCCAGGCCCTGACCAGCGACTCACTCGCCGTCGAGACAGCTGACGCCTACTATCCCGCGGGGAAAGGCAAGGGACGCATCAGCGTCTTCTCACTGACGGACACAACATCATCTCCGACGTCTTTCAACACAAGCCTGTGGCTCGCAGGCTCTGGAAAGAGCTCTCTTCTCCTGTCCTCGCAGCCTGCCCACTCCCACGACAGCGCGACGACCTCCACGGTGACGCAGGTCGATCTTCACGGCAAGCACCTGGCCTCTTTCACCAACTCCAGCGAGATCCTTCTCGGCGGGTGGATCAGGCGGTGCACCTACCTACCCGACGAGGATCGAATCCGCTGGGAAGTCGTCGACACCAACTCAGGCACGGTCTACAACGAGGACACCGATAGCGCCGTGGCGCGACGAGTCCCCACTGGTCCGGGGCTCCTCGTCAGCCAGGTTGTCATCAACGACAAGGGATACCGGGAGTCAGGCACACCACGCTTCTGGCTCAGCGCCGCCGACGACGGACACCACCACACGGAGAACCTCGAGCAGTTCAAGAACAACTGAGACGAGCACCAGGACGCCCCGACGGTGGCACTGGGAGCGACCGAAGCGACGTGAGACCGCCTCCTGGGGCACGGTGGCTCCGATCTGTACGGAGGGGAGAACTATCCCCAGCGTTCTGTCTCGTTCGGCCTCCCCATCACGATCCGGTCACCACAATAGACTCATGCCTCCCACGCCTGACGCCGACGAGCACGGCACCGATCAGCCCAGCACCGATCCCGGCACCCAGGGGGTCGGCCCCCAAACAGGCGCTGCTGCCTCCGGCGACGAACCCTCGACGGACCCGGACACAAGGGAAGCCGAGGGAAGGCCCGGCCGCGAAGTCGCCGATGCCGACCAGGCGGCAACCGACGCCGGCGACAGCGAGGGCGAGACCGAAGGTGAGAGCGAGGGCAAGTCCTTCCCGCCGCGCGGCGTCCTCGCCCTGCGCGCCCTGCGCTGGGGCGGAGTATTAGCGATGTTTGC
>ERZ772827.817-NODE-817-length-16561-cov-3.628983_pt1 | contig 16561 bp, 14 predicted proteins | sample MGYA00580850_ERZ772827 | MGnify/ENA primary metagenome ERZ772827 (study PRJEB29015, sample SAMEA2737950) | human oral metagenome | biome: human oral; feature: human-associated habitat; material: dental | place: China | collected 2145 ...
TGAGATTTGCTCTGCTGAGATTTTCTGCTCGCGATAGGTTTTCGTTGTATATCTGTTTTTTGCTAAATCTAAAAAGTTCATTCTGTTATTCGTTTTAAAATTTATAATAGGCTTGTAATTGCAATAGGCATTCATCAAGCTACAATGCAGTGGCAAAGGTTACCAAGCCAAATAATATCCCTGGCATATTCGCAAGAGCGATGGGCCAGTCTCGTTTGGGCTTTTTCATCAGCCCGTACATTACCCAGAGCGTACAGTTGATTGCCGCAACGAGTGGCTGTACAGGATTGCCGGGCTTCCCGTTTAAGTTATCTTGAATCTGAGGAACATAAGACACATACATTCCTACTGCAGTTACAGTAGCTATCCAACCTAATATGGTTATAAATTTATCGTTATTCATTTCTTTATTTTTTATACTATTTATATTAATATCAATTTAAAAATCAAGGAATATAATCCCAACACCAAGAGTGGTTTGCTTATGATTATATTCTATAAGTGAGTCTCCATAGCCGTGAGATGCCTGAAACAGAAGCTTAAGGTCTCCCTTGATTGGATAGATGTAAGAGAACTCTACAAAACCCCGAAAAGGATCTCCCAAATTACTCCTCATATAGAGAGAAAAAATATGCTTGTGTGAGTTATAAAACAAATGTGCATCAGTCTTGCCCATATATCCTGAAATCTTAGGATTGTCATCTTCCAGAGGGTTTTCGGGTAATCTGTACCATACGCGGTGTAGCAGCCCCCAGTTTCCGTATTCGTAGGCAGACATAAAGATAATTCGGTTCCAGCTCCTTGAAAGCGATTGCTCTTTACCGTTGGATTGATGGTTTACGGAAAGTCCTGCCATTCTTACCTTAAAATCTCCAAGCGACAGGTCGATGGGATAAGTAAACATCAGCTCTGGCTCGTAGTTAATCTCCCGAAATGGTCGGGAAAGTCCCCCATTATACATTTGCCAGTAAGCAGACTGGGTAAAGCCCAGCCAGAGGTTTCCTTTCCCAAAGAGAACTCCTTCCATAATTTTCACCTTCATACTCAGCTGAAACTTTACTTCTACATTTTGGTAGTCTTTAAATTCTGGGATTGGTCGCTCTGGATTAAAGCTCTGAGGCTGTCGGTTAAATACATCCGTCCATCGGAAAGGCAGTACATAGGTTCTCCTGTATGCTGTTGGTTTGAAGAGCTTCGTTTTTGAATCTTCATCGAGCTCCCATATTCTGGTAATCGCATTACTGATACCTGTAATCATAAAATTGGTACTTAAGCTATCAGTTTTTGCTACTAATGAATCCGATGCTTTAGGGGTTATCTGCGAAAAACCAAAAATGGGAATTAATGATATGAAGAATATAAGCACTCTCACTTGGTAACTTTACTTTTGTATGGAGATTATTTAAGGATGCTCACTTTTGAGCCATTGCTAAGGTTGATTTGCCCGCTGGTAATGACTACATCTCCTTCTTTCAGCCCACCAAGAATCTGTACTTTATCGCCATAATTGGTTCCGCTTTGCACTTCTACCAGCTGAGCGGTATTATTCTTCACAATAAAAATCTGATTATCGCTCACACTACCTACAAAGGCGGTTCTCGGTACTATAAGTTCTCTGCTTTGGTGCCCGCCACCTCCGAAGATTGCGGTACCATACATCCCTGCTTTCAGTTTATTGAAGTTATTAGGAACGGTAACCTCCACAGGGAATTTTAAAGCACCTGACGCTGCTGGGGCTATGAAAGTAATCCTGCCTTCTACAGTTCCATCTTCTACCGATGGCTTCACTTTCACGCTTTCGCCAAGGCTGAGTTTATTGATATCGGCTTCATCTACATCTACTTTTAGTTTGAGTGAAGAAATATCCACTACTTCTACTATTGCAGTACCTGCACCTATCACCATTCCCAGCTCTACATTCTTTTTATTGACAATCCCCCTTACTTTGGAGCGAACTACGGTATCTCCCGAGCTTAGCTGTGCAGATTGTACCTGTGCTCTTGCGTTTTTCACTTGCAGTCTTGCCTGGTCGAGTTGCAATGCAGTAACCCCTCCTGTTTTATAAGCTGCTTCATACCTGTTGAGGGCGGAGATTGCTTGCTCCAGATTTGCCTGTGCATTATTTACATTTACATCATACTTATCGCCTTTGAGTTTAGCGATAACTTGACCTACGCCTACACTACTCCCTTCTTTTACATAGAGGGCTACGATTTGCCCACCCGTTTCCGCTGCGATGGTAGCCTGTGTATTGGCGAGGAAGTTTCCATCTACTGTAAATTCATCATTGATGTTTTCGTAAGCTACTTTGGCGGTTCTTACAACTACATCAGTATTTTTTTCGGCTACTACTGCCACTTGAGCGGCATTCTTCTCTTTATTTTTTTGGAGGATATAATAAGCTCCGCCCGCAGCCAGTGTAAGAATTAAGACTGTTGTGATTATTTTTTTCATTAGTTGATATGATATTTAGTTAGATAATGTTTTGAGTTTTCCTTGAGATTTTAATAATTGAATCTCTGCAAGTTTATAATCGAGTTTGGATTTCGTGAGGTTGTTCTTAGCACTTGCTAAATCTTTCTCCGCATCCAAAATATCATTGAGAGATGCCAGACCAAACTTATAATTGTTTCTGATATTTGAGAGAACCTCTTCTGCAAGTTTTACATTTTCCTCTTGAGTACTAATGGCGATGGCTGAATTTTCCAATTGCGTCTTGGCATTCTTAAAGCTCATATCCAAAGCAAGCTGAGTATCTCTGAGGTCTGCCTGTGCTTTCTGAATTTCTATCTTGCTCTGCTCTACTTTAGACTTTATCGCAAAACCATTGAAAATAGGAACCGTAATATTTAGAGAAATAGAAGCGATATCTGACCAGTATACTCCATTTTTACTACCATTCCACCAAGGGAATTTAGAGCCCTGACCATACCAAGTATAATTCGCACTAAGGCTTGCCGTAGGGTAATACTGTGCCTCTGTAGCTCTCTTTTTCCAGTCTAAAAGCTCGAGCTGCTTGCCTAATACTTTCAGTTCTGTGCGTTCCGATAGCTGAGTTTCTTCCACCTCTATAAGCTGTGGGTCAAAAGCAGATGCAGGTAGCTTCACGCTTTCTTCCATTGGCATTCCGATAATAAATTTAAGGGCATTCTCACTGAGAGAAACCGTATTCACAAGCTGATTTCGTGTAGATTTCAGATTATTAAGCGCCACTTGAGTTCTATCGTAGTCTATCTTTTTTGCAAGCCCAGCATCATACAATCCTTTAATGATGGTATTCGTCTGCTCAGTGATAGCGAGGTTATCATCCAAGTTGCTGAGCATCTGCTCGGCTTGATAGACCTGATAATAGGCATTGGCAACTTTTTCTATAATCTGCTCTTCTGTAAGTTGAGCATTGATAATATAAAACTCACGGGTAGATTTCGCAGCTTTAAGCCCTACGAATACTGCCTGATTAAACAATGCCTGCTGCAGAGCGAGGCTATTTGAAGAGGTCCATTTCTGCCCCATTGTGAGTTTTAGCGTTTGTGTAGGGTCTATAAAACTCGGGATCACCATCTCCTGTAAAATAGGGTTATAGGTCGTAGTACTGCTTGCATTGAGCTTTGGGAGTGCACCAGCCTTGGCTTCGGTAATTTGTGCATCGGCATTTTTAATATTAAGCTGGGCTTTCTCTGCATCGGCTTTATGCTGGAGAGCATAGCTTATCGCTTCCGAGAGGCTGAGCTCCCTACTGCTCTGTGCTGAAAGCGCTGTAGTCAGTAGCACTGCCGCAAGGCTCATTTGGATTATATTTCCTTTTATCATTAATATATTAGGTTTATAGATTAATTTCTTTTTTACTTTTCTGGAAGACCTCCCTTCCCTTTTCGGTCATAATGGCATCGAGGTAGAAGTTGATAATACTCTCTGAGTACTCACATCTGCGGAGGTTATGGTCTTCCTGCTCCTTTTCCAGAATTGGGGATTCATCATAAGAGAATGCGAGCAGGAGGAAGTATTTCGCATACTGTTCGGCATCAAAATCGGTTCTATACAGCCCTTCTGCCCTTCCTTTTTCTATATTGTTTATCAGAATCTCAGAGATTACTTCGGTTATTTTTATCACTTGCCTGTTATAGAGCTCGGGATAGTACTTTTTCAGCTGTTTGATAAAGGCATTTTTATTTGCCTCCGTCATTTCGTTGAGCTTTTCCTCTCGCATCAAGAATTTTTGGATGGGGTTGGTATCCGTATTTTTTATATGAAGGAGGAGTCCCTTAGACATTTGCTCCAGCTGGAAGTCCAGCACTGCTTCTAAGAGTTCGTCTTTGTTTTTGAACTGCTGATAGAGTGTTTTTTTAGACATAGAAAACTCCTTCGCTATGTCGTCCATAGTAAAGGTTTTTGCTCCATATTCAATGAAAAGATGAGAGACTTTTTCTATAAAATGATCTTTCTTTGCCATAATGAGGCTGCAAATGTAAACTAAAAAACTAAAATAAAAAAAAAGTTTCCTCGTTTTTCATGTTTTTTTTACTAAATTCCTGTAATTCTGCATAAGATTTTCACTTGTAAAAATGCTGCTACTCTTTAGCCAAAAAGTAAATTTGAAAAATTAAACTGATTTCAATTTTCAGAAAAAAAAATTAGAATTGTTATATTTCTATAAATTGAAACACAGAATTTTCACTACAGTTTATTTTGGTTTAACAAAAAAATATTTAGAATACTTTTTAAATTTTCAAAGAAAAGAAATTCCACCTCTCCTCACACCTAATTATATATTAAGATATATTATTGATTACAGGGCAGTAAATGCCCTTGATAACCTAAACAATGGCAGAATATGCTATATTTGCAACTTAGTTTTAAAGGTTATGGAGAAAAAAATTACCATTAAAGAGGTTAAAAATAGCAAAGATTTAATGGCATTTATTAAGTTTCCAATGGACTTATATAAGGGCAATCCGTACTTCGTACCCCCACTCATTAATGATGAGAAGAACATCTGGAATCCGAAGGAAAACCCCGCCTATGCCTACTCGGAGGCAAAGCAATTCCTCGCATTGAAAGGCGAGAAAGTAGTGGGGCGAGTTGCCGTTATCATCAACCATAAAGAAGCGGAGGAGCTGGGGATTCACAAGGTGAGATTCGGCTGGCTCGATTTCATTGATGATATTGAAGTATCCAAAGCGCTCTTTGAAACCGTAAAGAACTATGCAAGAGAAAAGGGCATCGCAAAGATTGAAGGTCCAATGGGCTTTACAAACCTCGATAAAGCGGGAATGCTGACCAAAGGGTTTGATCGATTGGCAACGATGATTGGTATTTATAACCACAGCTACTACCCCGAGCATCTGGAAAAGCTCGGACTGAGCAAAGAGAAAAAATGGGTGGAGTTTGAAATAGCCTTCCCCGATCAGCTGAATGAGAAAATCCTCAAATTTAATGACCTTGTCCTTGAGAAGCACAAGCTCCGCGTCCTTAAATTTAAAAACAAAAGAGAGATACTGCCTTTCGTAGAACCGATGTTTAAACTCCTCGATGAGACCTATAAAAACCTCTCTACCTATACCCCCATCACCGATGAGCAGATAAAAACCTATAAAGAAAAATACTTCAGTTTTATTGATAAGGACTTTATCATCTGCATAGAAAACGCCAAAGGCGAGCTGATTTCGTTTGCCATCACGATGCCGTCTTACTCAAAAGCCTTGCAAAAAGCGAATGGCAAGCTCTTCCCTTTCGGATGGTGGCATTTCCTGCAAGCAGGAAGGAAAAACGATAGGGCGAATTTCTACCTCATCGGGATACACCCCGACTATCAGCGGCAGGGCATTACCTCCATTATCTTTAAAGAAATCTACGATGTCTTCAAGAAAAGAGGTGTAAAATTCCTCGAAACAAACCCCGAACTCGAAGAGAATAAAAGCATACAGCTCTTGTGGAAAGACTACAATCCCGAAAACCACAAACGCAGGAGAACCTACTCCCTCACCCTTGATGAAATATAGATAAGACACAGAGCGATTTATTCTTTTTTCAATGATTTTTATTATATTCGCGCACTTATAATAGAACATTCTTATGGCAAAGTTTAGCGAATATAAAAGCCTTGACCTGATAGATGTTGCAGAAAATGTTGCAGCATACTGGAAAAATAACGATACCTTTAAAAAATCCGTAGAAATACGCGAAGGACACCCAGAATTCGTCTTCTACGAAGGTCCTCCTTCCGCAAATGGACTGCCGGGCATTCACCATGTAATGGCACGAACCATAAAAGATATTTTCTGCCGATTCCAAACACAGAATGGTAAGCAAGTTTTCCGTAAAGCAGGCTGGGACACTCACGGGCTACCCGTAGAACTCGGCGTGGAGAAAGAACTCGGCATCACAAAAGAAGATATCGGTAAAAAAATCTCTGTGGAAGACTACAACCAAGCCTGCCGAAATGCCGTGATGCGCTATACTGACATCTGGAACGATCTTACGGAGAAAATCGGCTACTGGGTAGATCTCGAGAACCCATACATTACCTACAAACCAAAATATATGGAGTCGGTTTGGTGGCTCCTCAAGAAACTCTATCATAAGAATTTACTTTATAAAGGATACACCATACAGCCGTATTCCCCAAAAGCGGGAACAGGGCTCTCTTCCCACGAGCTGAACCAGCCAGGTACTTATAGGGATGTAAGCGATACCACTGTGGTGGCGCAATTTAAAGTGAAGGAATTTTCAAAGGTTTTAGCCGAGATGCTCTCTTCCATCACTAATGAGCCTGTGCATATCCTCGCTTGGACAACTACCCCTTGGACATTGCCGTCTAATACCGCCCTTACCATAGGTGAAAACATAGACTATGTACTTGTAAAAACCTTCAATCAATATACATTTGAGCCTGTAAATGTTATTTTAGCTAAGACGCTACTTCCAAAACAGTTCGGGAAGAAATTTGCAGAAGCTAATGATGAAGACTTTGCCCATTATACCTCCGAATCTAAGGTCATTCCATACAGAATCTTAGCAGAATTTAAAGGCGCTGATTTGGTGGAAACAACTTACGAACAGCTCGTACCTTGGTTCCTCCCTGCGGAGAATCCAGAGAAGGCATTCCGAGTAATTGCAGGCGACTTTGTAACCACCGAAGACGGAACTGGGGTGGTACATACCGCACCCACATTCGGGGCAGACGATGCTCGCGTAGCGAAAGAAGCAGGTGTACCACCGATGCTCGTAAAAGATGAAAACGACAATCTCGTGCCTCTTGTGGATCTTCAAGGGCGATTTATCAAGGGAAAAAATGTACCCGAAGTCTTCGCTGGCAAATACATTAAGAATGAATATTATGACGATGGCACTGCCCCAGAAAAATCTTGGGATGTAGAGCTTGCTATCCTCCTTAAAACCGAAAACAAAGCCTTCAAAGTAGAGAAATATACCCACTCCTACCCTCACTGCTGGCGAACTGATAAGCCCGTATTGTACTATCCGCTGGATTCTTGGTTCGTGAAGATGACTGCCGTGAAAGACAGATTAGTGGAACTGAATAAGAGCATCAACTGGAAGCCAAAAGCTACGGGGGAAGGGCGTTTCGCTAACTGGTTAGAGAATGTGAACGACTGGAACCTCTCCCGCTCAAGGTATTGGGGTATCCCGCTCCCAATCTGGCGAAGTGAAGACTTGAAAGAGGAAAAAATCATCGGTTCTGTGGAAGAACTCGTTAATGAAATCGAGAAATCCATCTCAGCTGGGCTAATGACAGAAAATCCTTTCAAAGGATTTGAAATCGGAAATATGTCCGAAGAGAATTATGACCTGATCGACCTCCATAAAAATATCGTAGATAATATCATTTTGGTTTCCGAAACAGGAAAACCGATGAAACGAGAGAGCGACCTTATCGATGTGTGGTTTGACTCTGGCGCTATGCCTTACGCTCAGCTTCATTATCCTTTTGAAAACCGAGAACTCATCGACCAAAACAAAGCCTATCCTGCAGATTTCATCGCGGAGGGAGTGGATCAAACGCGCGGCTGGTTCTACACGCTACACGCCATCGGCACTACGGTTTTTGATTCAGTGGCGTATAAAAATGTACTTTCCAATGGATTGGTTTTAGATAAAAACGGACAGAAAATGTCTAAGAGATTGGGCAATGCCGTAGATCCTTTTGAGACGCTTGCGAAATACGGTCCAGATGCTACGCGCTGGTATATGATTTCCAATGCCAACCCTTGGGAAAACCTGAAATTTGACATCGATGGAATCGACGAGGTGCGCCGTAAATTCTTCGGAACGCTGTATAATACTTACTCCTTCTTTGCCCTCTATGCCAATGTAGATGGCTTCAAGTACGAGGAGGCTGATATACCAAATGACAAGCGCCCTGAGATCGACCGCTGGATTTTATCAGAGCTGAATCTCCTCATTAAGGAAGTAAAATCCTTCTACGAAGACTACGAACCTACAAAAGTGGCAAGAGCCATCAATACTTTTGTGAATGACAACCTCTCCAACTGGTATGTAAGGCTTTGCCGCCGCCGTTTCTGGAAAGGAGATTATTCGGAGGACAAGATTTCGGCTTATCAGACCCTCTACACTTGTCTTGATGTGGTGGCAAAACTTTCTGCACCTATCGCTCCATTCTTTATGGACAGATTGTTCCAAGACCTCAATGCCGTAACGGGTAGAGACAAAGCCGAGAGCGTACATTTGTCTGATTTCCCAGTGGCAGACGAAACAAAAATAGATACCGACCTTGTAGAGAAAACGCATCTCGCACAGACCATTACTTCAATGGTATTCTCACTTCGTAAGAAGGAAAACATCAAGGTTCGCCAGCCACTCCAAAAAGTGATGCTCCCTGTCCTCGACAAAAAGACGGAAGAGCAAATCTTGGCAGTCGCAGATTTAATCAAACAAGAGGTAAATGTAAAAGAACTTCAGCTCATCAACGCCGATGAAGCCGCACACCTCATCGTGAAACAGATAAAACCAAACTTCAAAGCCCTCGGCGCAAGGCTCGGCAAGGATATGAAAGCCGTAGCTGGCGAGATACAAGGCTTCTCAAACGAACAAATCGCACAGCTGGAAAGCTCAGGTAAGGCGGTCGTTCAAGGTTATGAAATCACATTAGAAGATGTGGAGATTTCCGCGAAAGATATCCCAGGCTGGACTGTCGCAAGCGAAGGAAAGACCACTATTGCCCTTGACATCACCATCACCGACGAGCTAAAAGGCGAAGGCATTGCCAGAGAGTTTGTCAACCGAGTGCAGAACCTTAGAAAAGACAAAGGCTTCGAGCTTACGGATAGGATTTCCATCAGTTTGGAGATGAAAAATCCATTTATCAAAGAGATTCTGAACAATCAGGCTTATATTTCGGCAGAAGTTCTCGCGGATGAAATCAACGCTATTGAATATTTGACCAACGCTGATGAGATAGAGATTGATGATGTGAAATTTTGGGTGGGAGTTGAAAGGATATAAACCATTCCTAAAATAATATTATCGCCTCACCTTTCGGTAAGGCGATATATTTATAGCACAAAAAAAATCGCTCATTAAATACGAATTTATTCCTATAATAGCAGTATAATACTTGCACCACAGGGGAAATTTATAGTATTTTTGGGCTTATTAATTTTAAAATATAACTTAATTTACAATGAAAAAAGTAGAATACATTATTGTAGGAGGTGGTTTTGCAGCATTATTTTTTGCACACAGGCTTATTCAGGAGGGTATTTCTTTTATACTCTTTGCAGAGGAAGGGAAGACGGCTTCCAACATCTCCGCAGGTATGGTGAATCCCGTAGTCTTAAAGAAATTTACCACATTTGATAATGCCCTTAGTCAAATCTCTGAACTGAGAAAGGTTTTAGACGAGATGAAAACCTACACGGGACAAGATACGCTTATTGACCAGCCTATACACCGCATCTTCCACGATGAAAAAGAAAAAGAGACCTGGCTGAAGAAATCAGAAGATGAAAATCTATCGGTATTCCTCAACCGCAGTTTTGTAGCAGTGGAGGGTGTAAATAATCCTTTTGGTTGTGGTGTAGTGGAACAATCTTTTAGGATAGATGTACCTCTTTTCTTCTCCTCGTTTTTTGATTATTTGGAGAGCAAAGGGCAGCTCATCAGAGAGAGGTTTGAGCACTCAAAAATCAATACAGAAACTAATCAGTATGGAGATATTAGCTTCTCAAAGATTGTTTTTGCTGAGGGTATAGGCGTTAGGAACAATCCTTTCTTCCGAGAGATTCCTATTATTGTAAATAAAGGTCATCATCTCAGCATTAAAATCAATGGATTTAATCAGGAAAAGACTTTTAAAAAGAAACATTTCCTCCTCCCACTTAGCGATGGCGAATATTATTATGGCGGCACTTACGACAGAGAAAATGAAACTGAACAGATTGATGCCAATGCCGTAGAACAATTGGAAAGCGGACTGAAAGAAATCGTGGGGGATGATTATGAGATTGTAAGGGTGGAATATGCCTTCCGACCGACGACAAGAGACAGAAAACCAATACTCGGTCAGCATAAAGAACATAAAAACTTCTATGTATTTAATGGCTTAGGTGCTCGAGGATTGCTCAACGGAGTGCATTACTCGCAGGCACTCTTTAATCATATAGAAAAAGGAGAACCGATACCAGAAGAAGCGAAATCAGGCAGATAAAGCCTGATTTTTTTTATATAAACTTCAATCTTTTCTAATGCCAATCGCTATTCTCAGACTTCATACTTAAAGGAAATATTTCATATAGATTTTATGTATTAAGATTGCTTTTGACGATAGCCGTATTGAAGTACTTTTGCCCCGTAAAATTTAAAATCAACGAAAAACTATATCAATTATGTCATTAGTAGGAAGACAGTTCCCAAACATCACAGTAGATGCAATGTCTGAAATGGGAGACAATCTTAGAATTAATATCTTGGATGAGGCAGTAAAAAACCAACAAAAAGTACTTTTGTTCTGGTATCCTAAGGATTTCACTTTCGTATGTCCTACGGAATTACACGCTTTCCAGGAAGCATTAGCAGAGTTTGAAAAGAGAAATACCAAAGTAATCGGTGCTTCTTGCGACACCAATGAAGTACACTTCGCTTGGCTCAATACCCCAAAAGCTCAGGGCGGAATAGAAGGCGTAACCTATCCTATCCTTGCAGACACGCATAGGCAGCTTGCAAATGCTCTTGGGATTGTAGATCAGGACTTCGATTATGATGAAGAAGGCAACGAGCTCCTTTCCGGCTCTAATGTTACTTACCGCGCTACTTACCTCGTAGATGAAACAGGAAAAATCTTCCACGAAGCGGTAAATGATATGCCACTTGGAAGAAATGTAAAAGAGTTTTTAAGACTTATAGATGCCTATACTCACACTCAGAAGCACGGCGAAGTATGCCCTGCAAACTGGGAAGAGGGTAAAGACGCTATGAGCGCTGATAGAAACGCTACCGCAGAATATTTAGCAACACACTAATCTCATTTAAATCTCATTATTTTATGTTCATTGAATTAACAGAAGACAATCTCCAGCAGATCGTAGCTCAAAACGATAAAGTAGTCGTACAATACGGTGCTTCCTGGTGTGGAAACTGCCGAATTATGAAGCCGAAGTTTAAAAAACTCGCTTCCGAAAATGAAGCTATTCCCTTTTATTATGTAGATGCCGAGCAGTTCGTAGAAAGTCGCAAACTGGCGAATGTAAATAACTTGCCCACATTTGCTACATTCGTGGGAGGTAAGCTCGTAGGAGAGCTCCAAACGAATAAAGCCGAAAACCTAACAGAATTAGTCAATGAAATTACCCGTAATTAAGCACCTCACTCAGTTTATTGAGGAGAATGACGAGGACTACATCATAGAAACCTTAGAGGTATTAGAAAACCTAACCGAAGCCCCAGCTCTAAAAGATGAAGAGCTTGATGTAATAGGCGAGCTTATATCTAATATGTACGGTGCTATGGAGGTTCATAAGATGACTAAGAAAGGAATGGACAAGAAAGAAGCCCTCAACTCTTTTATGAAGAGAGTAATGGGAAGTATCGATAAATAATTTAATTTTTTATAGTTTCATACGCTGGTGCTGCTACTTGATTTTTCAGGTAGCAGTGCTTTTTATGATTTCAAAGCTATAGGTGGTTTTAGCGGAATCAATTCATTTTTTTTTCGCAAATTTGCCCACATTTAGTACAAAAACCTGTGCAGATAACAAAAGACGATATACAGCATCTGGAAGAACTCCCCCTCGTGGAAGCACTGCGATACATCGCTGCTAAAACCACTGGAAAGGTCGTTTTCTCCACATCTCTCGGGCAGGAGGATCAGATCATCACAGATGCTATCTTCAAAAACGATATCCCTATAGAAGTTTTCACCCTTGATACAGGGAGACTCTTCAATGAGCATTACGAGCTTCTCGCGATGAACAATGCCAAATACAAAGGCAAAATAAAAGTCTTCTTCCCAGACCCTGAGGATGTAGAACGCTTCGTGAATGAAAAAGGCATTAATGCTTTCTATCATTCCGTAGAGAACAGGAAAGAATGCTGCTTTATCCGAAAGGTAAAGCCCCTCAACCGCGCCCTCAAAGGTGCCGAAGTCTGGGTTACAGGGCTCCGCGCAGAGCAAAGCGAGAACCGCGAAAATCTACCGATAATAGAGTGGGATGAGGAGAGAACCCTCTATAAATTCAATCCACTCATCCGTTGGACTTATCAAGAGGTCCTCAGCTATATCGCCGAACACAAAATACAAGACCTCCCCCTCCACCGTAAGGGTTACATCAGCGTAGGCTGCCAGCCCTGCACTCGCCCCATAATGGAAGGCGAAAACCCCAGAGCAGGCCGCTGGTGGTGGGAAGAGTCTAAGAAAGAATGCGGGCTTCATACCCATTAATCAAAAGAACAAAACAAGAGAACAAACGGCAGAATTTCACCACACCTGCCTATAGAATAAAATTATGGAAAAGCATCAATTCAACCATTTAAAACAGCTGGAAGCAGAGAGCATCTATATAATGCGCGAAGTCGCTGCGCAGTTCGAGCGCCCAGCCCTCCTCTTCAGCGGCGGGAAGGACTCTATCACCCTCGTACATCTCGCGATGAAAGCCTTCGCACCGATGAAGATTCCCTTCCCACTCGTCCATATCGATACAGGGCACAACTTCCCCGAAGCGCTCAACTTCCGCGATGAACTGGCAAAAAACATCGGTGCCGAGCTCATCATCCGAAATGTGGAAGACACCATAAAAGCCAAAGGGCTCACCGAACCTAAAGGTAAATTTGCCTCGAGAAACTGGCTCCAAATCCACACCCTCCTTGATACCATCGAAGAATTCGGCTTTGATGCTTGTATCGGCGGTGCGAGGAGAGACGAAGAAAAAGCCCGAGCAAAAGAGCGATTCTTCTCGGTGAGAGATGAATTCGGTCAGTGGGACCCGAAACTCCAGCGCCCAGAACTTTGGAATATCTACAATGGGAGAATCCATAAAGGCGAGAATGTCCGCGTATTTCCGATAAGCAATTGGACGGAGCTCGATGTATGGAGCTACATCAAAGCCGAGCGCATCTCGCTGCCTTCGATATACTTCGCCCACGAAAGGGAAGTAATCGAGCACGAAAACCGTCTCATAGCGGTTTCGGAACATATACAGATAGACGAGGGCGACCGCATCCTCCGCAAGCAGGTGCGCTACCGAACCGTTGGCGATATGACCTGCACCGCTGCCGTAGAAAGCTCCGCCAAAACCCTCGACGAAGTAGTGGCAGAAATCTCCGCATCGCGAATCTCCGAGCGGGGAGAAACGAGGATAGATGATAAAGTAACCGAAGCTGCAATGGAAGACCGTAAGAAAGGCGGATACTTCTAAACTCTCCTACAGAAAGAGATTTTAATGACAGACAGGATTAAAAATTTGAATCAATAAAGAAATGGATATACTTAGATTTATCACCGCAGGAAGCGTGGACGATGGGAAAAGTACCCTGATCGGTAGGCTTTTGTACGATAGCAAGAGCATATTGGCAGACCAGCTCGAGGCGCTCGAACAGCAGTCTAAAAACAAAAATGCAGAGGGAATAGACCTCGCGATATTGACCGACGGGCTGCGCGCCGAGCGAGAGCAGGGGATTACGATAGACATCGCGTACCGATACTTCGCTACACCGAAACGAAAATTCATCATCGCCGATGCCCCTGGGCACATCCAATACACCCGAAATATGATTACGGGCGCATCAAACTCGGAGCTCATCATCATCCTCGTTGATGCCAGAAATGGCGTTACCGAGCAAACCCGCAGACATTCCATCATAGCCTCGCTTCTCAACATCAAAAATGTTGTGGTAGCAGTGAATAAAATGGATCTGGTGAATTACGATGAAGATATCTTTACAAAAATCAAAACCGATTATCAGGAAATCGCTCATCGTTTGGGACTTCAGCAAGTGAGCTTCTTCCCGATTTCGGCATTCGTGGGCGATAATATCGTGAATACCTCTGAGGCGATGCCTTGGTATAAGGGAGAATCCTTGCTGCACTACCTTGAAACGGTGGAAATCAGCCATAGGGAATACGAGCAGTCGAGGTTTCAAGTTCAATATGTGATTAGACCACAAACCGAAGAATTGCACGATTACAGAGGTTATGCGGGGCAAATCATTTCAGGGACTTATGCGAAGGGAGACGAGGTGATCATCTATCCGCAGGAGCAGAAGACGCGCATCAGCAAGATAGAATCTGCGGGCGAGGAGGTTGAGCAAGCCTTTGCTCATCAGCCTGTGGTGCTTCACATCGAGGATGATATTGATATCTCTCGCGGAGATTTCTTCATTAAAGCCGATGAAACCCAGCCTCTCATCAATAATGATGTAGAAGCATTGGTTTGTTGGCTCGATAAACGCGAGCTTTCGGAAGGCAGTAAGTGCCTCCTCCAGCACCGAAGCAGAATCCTGAAAACCATAGTGAAAGAAATAGAATACAAGATAGATGTAAATACCCTAGAGCAAGTACCTGCCGACGGAACCCTCAAGCTGAACGAGATTGCTAAAATAAGGCTCCGCACCGCCTCGCCCGTTATCTACGATGATTTTAAAGAAAATGAAACGATGGGCAGTGCCATCCTCATCGATGAAACCAGCAATGCAACCGTAGGTGCACTGATGATGATGAGGTAGAAACCAACAAAGAGAGGGCAAAAAGCCTTCTCTTTTTTTAGGCAAAAGCTCGGTGCGAAGAATGAAAAAGATTTTCTACATTTGCGCACCCAATACAGGGGAAGCTAAAACATCATAATGCCACATTCTCAGAGGAAACACATCCGTTTGTCATTAAAATCCGAATACCTTAGGGTGCTCATCATTGGGGAGCCAGAGCTTATTATGGACGAGCTACCCCTCCTCTACGATAAAGACTTGGAAGACCTGCAAATCTTTGCCCCAGAAGAGACGGAGAGCCTTAGGAACTTCGCAGAAGAAATGCCCAATACCACCCTGCACACCGGCATACCTAACGATAGCGACTTTGAGAAAGCGCACATTGCGTACATCCTAACGAAAGATGAGACTGAGAAAATCAACCTGATACACTTAGCAAAAAAGCATAAGATTATCATTATAGACGAACTTGCCCCTTCATCAAAACATAAGAACACAAAGGAAAAACTCATCCTTAATAAAATACAAAGCACCATACCCGGCACCAGAAATTACCAGAACCCTTACGAGGTTTTGGAATATATGACCACCTATACCAAAATGGCGAAAATCCGTGCTACAATGTACCTTTCGCTTATCGGGATAATGGTTTTTGCAGGATTGTTCTTCCTCACCATCTACGAATTTGAGCTCTATCCAGAGGTGAAGGACTTTCTGGGCAGAGATCACAGCATATTCTATTGGATGCTTCTCGTGGGCTTCCTTGCGGAAATGGTCGCAGGTTCTATGGGAATGGGCTATGGGACTATTTGTACCGCGATATTGCTCTTCCTCGGGCAGAGCCCAGCGGTTGCCAGTGCCAGCATACACTCTGCACAGACCTTTACTACATTTGCAGGCGTAGCGAGCCATTACAAGCTGAGAAATATCAATATGAAATTGGTAAAAGCCCTTGCTCCTTACGCCATCTTAGGCGCTCTGATGGGCTCATTCTCACTCTACTTCATCGATAAAGAATATGGAAAAATAATGAAACCTCTGCTGGCTGGCTACACAATGTTTATCGGGGTTAATATCTTCATCCGTACCCTTATGAACCAGCGAAAGAGGCAGAATATCAACCGCAAGAGGAGTAATTTGCCAGTGCTTGGGCTCGTAGGGGGATTTCTTGACTCATTTGCAGGCGGAGGCTGGGGGCCATTGGTTACAGGCTCGCTGATAAAAGATGGTAGAACCCCAAGATATGTAGTGGGGAGCTCCATATTCCTGAAATTCCTGCTCACGACCACCAGTGCCATTACCTTTATCTTTACACTGGGAACCCAGCATTGGAATATCATTCTCGGGCTATTGCTCGGTGGGGTTATTACGGCGCCTTTCTCAGCAATGC
>ERZ772827.822-NODE-822-length-16513-cov-5.639264_pt1 | contig 16513 bp, 1 predicted proteins | sample MGYA00580850_ERZ772827 | MGnify/ENA primary metagenome ERZ772827 (study PRJEB29015, sample SAMEA2737950) | human oral metagenome | biome: human oral; feature: human-associated habitat; material: dental | place: China | collected 2145 ...
AAGGTTTCTACGTTCACAATATCTTTTTTCATTGATTTCTATGATTGTTTTTTTCCAAATTTCTCTTTTGTTAATAGTAAAAACATCTCCTGTTATGATTTTAGGTAAAGGAGTATGCTCATTGAATTTTATAAGCGCACGATCTATTTTATCAAATATGTCCATTTCTTTTCCAAGTTTTAAGTTTTTTAAGTTCATCTAAGGTTCCTATACGAATATGATTATTGAACATTACCTCGTATTTTCTGCTGAGTTCTTCTGCTTCATTTGCTCTTCCTTCTTGATATCTTATAGGAGATAATTTATAAGCATAGTAAATTTCTTTTCCTTCTCTTTGTGAGGGCCAATATTCTCCTATAGTAGCATCTATTTCTATTTTAGTCATAAAAACTAATATAGATGAAAGAGAGACAAGATCGCTTACAGGGTCAAAAATATTGTATTCTATTTGAAATGTTTTACTATTTTTAGGGATGCTGTAATCTTTTAACAATATAGGTTCGGTTTTTGAGGTATAGCTATCTTGTATTCCTTCGGGGAAGAACCATAATTGGTAAAAAAGCTTACTTTTGTTTAAATAGAACTTAGCAGGAGTAATTGTTATTTTTAACTTTCGGTGAGTCATTGGGGCTGTAGATGTTATACCTTCCCATAAGTTTTTAAAAAAACTCTTTTTATGTCGGTCGTAAAAAATCATCTCACTCAAATGTTCTTCTATCCGATGGGCACATAAGGCGTCATAAAAATCTTGCTCAGCTTTTATGAGATTGCGCCACTGGTAGACTTCATCTCTCACTAAATTATTTTTATTTTCGATAAGCCTTTGAGAGTAGGTAGGAGGGATATAATCAAAACTACTTTTAGGTATAAATTTTTGATAGTTGCTCAACAAGTTATTTTTTACAAAAAACTCTATAGGGCTATCGGTTAAATAAATAGCTAAGAACATAGAACCAAAAGCTAATAGCGTAACTATAGTAAGAGGCCAAAAAGATAGGGTTATCAGTCCAAAGACTTCGAGAGCTAATACTCCACTAAAATAAGCTGATACACCCCAAGCTACTGCAGCATCGGGGTCGCGCATTTTAAAACTATCAATACAAGTAAAAGCGGCAGAGACTGCTGTTGCTGTAGCTCCTATTCCTTTTAAGCCTAAAGTAATATTTTTTGCTATTCCTTTTGAAGATAACATTTCTAATTTTTCTTGTTGATATTCTGACAAAAAATACCCTAATTGTGCCACAGCTCCTATAGTGCTTATATTATTTTTTGCTTGAGATTCTTGCATTTCATTTTTAACACTAACAGTTAAATTAGCAAGTTCAATAGAGACCATTAAAAATTTAAATTGAGGATGTTCTAAAATGCCACGCATTAGTTTTTCCCCTTTATGAGTAAGGGGTAGGACTATTCTTTTTGTTCTTGCTTGAGCTTTAGCTTCATCAAAAGTTTTAGAGGTTTTGAGGTATATATAATCTTTGTCTACATTTTCAGGTTTAGGGACAATAGAGCCCCTTTCAACTCCAAAGCCATATTTTTCATACGTTAAAAGTACCGTTTTTTCTACTTTAAGTACCGCTCCTTTACCTTGTCTTAAAGCTCTTAAATACTTTAGCATTACTTCACTATTTCGGATTTTAGCTATATGTTTTACATAAGTATCCACGATGCCTTGTAAAGAAATTATAGTTCCTCTTACTACATCAAAATCCATACAAGTTGATAAGAATTCTTCTTTTTCTTCAAGAACTTCAAGATATATTTCGGAGGAAAAGATTTTGTGATATGGATTTCCCTCTTGAGTAGTTTTATTTATAAAACTTTCAACCACATTATCGTCATTACCTTCATAATCTTCAGGCAGGTCAATGAATCGGTCTTTATCGTGAGGGTGTTCTACTAATATTCTTAGAAAATCTGTTAAAAAGAATTTACCCATAAAAATGGTTGTGACATCAAAGAAAAAATAGTTTAAATACTGCTTAAAGTACTTACTATCTAAAAAATAAGCAAAATCTTTACGAAGCTTATTGATGTATTCACGTTTATATTTTCGAGAATAGACCCCTAAGACAGTTTTTATTTTTTCATCATCTACATAACTTTTAAGATTCTGATATTTTTTTTCGCTATTTTTGCTATAAATTAGATGGTAAATACCCAATGCGGTACCAAATAAAGCTGTAAATTCTTCTGTATTTTTAGGAGGATTGATAGGTAAATATTTTTCTTGATCGCTCCACATACGTTTAAAGATTTGAGAGGGGTCTTCTCCTGTTTGTAGAGATTGTATTAAAGCACGATGTTCTGTATGTTCTTTAGTAAGTTCTGTACCTATATCATATGCAGCCCCAATAGGGTCGTTTAAAGTAATAAACATATCTTCATACAATAGGTTTTTTCCTTTTGTATCTTGTTTCCTTTCATCAATACAAATTATATTTAAGATTTTTTGATAATTAAAAAAACGTTTATCACCCATTAAAAAAGCAATTCTTACATTTTTATAAGAATTTAAATCGCTTGGTAATTCATATTTTTCAGCAGTAGGAATTCCTTTACATTCAAAGAGTTTCATTTTTTTCTGTCTTTCAGATTGATTAGAAATCATCTCTTTCAAAAAAGAAAAACTCCATTGAGTATGAGAATATGCTATCCAGTATTTAGAGTTTAAAGGAACATCTACATAAGTCATTTTATCCTTTAATAAAGGGGCTTCCCTTATGTCGGGATATTCTTTATTTTTCTTCCCTTTTTTCACAACATATTCCATTTCTCCAATCTCATTCACATATAGTTCTCTAAAAGATTCTTTGGATTTTGGATCGTCATTTATCAAGTATATGTAACCTTTATTCAAAGGAGTGCGAACAACATCAAATTCTTCTAAAGGAGGAACATCTTGTAAACCAATAGCGTCTATTCCTTCGAGTACTTGAGCTTCTTCATTTTCTCCATATTCGTTTTTCACACAAACAGTTTTGAAAGTATCAGTATAAGGAGCTGTAGCTTCATCATATTTTAAGCTATACTCTCGATTTTTTAAGAAAAAACCATACCTAAGAAAATATAAATAAATACCTTTCTTTCTAATTTTACACATACCGCTACTTTTGGTTTTAGCACCTGGATATTCTACAGTAAAAAAGTATTCTCTACTCATAGTTTTTAAAGGTTTAAATTTAATGTCACAAAGATACGAAATAATTGCGAATTATAATAGCAAATAACAAAAAAAGTCAGCAGTTAGTGTAAAACTAATTGCTGCTTTCTATTTTCACTTGTTTTTTAGGGAATCTGTAAATATGTAAAACTCCCCGATTAGCATTAGTTAATCGGGGAGTTTCGCTATTATTATTTCAAGAAATACTCTTAATCGGCGGCTCTATAGAGGTTGAAGTGACCTACATATTCTTGGTCGTCTTCGCCGTCTTCGTGGGTCTTGAGGATGTACCAATAGTCACCTGTTGGTAATTCCTTGCCGTTGTATCGACCATCCCATACTTCTCCTGAACGTAAGCTGGTGATATAACGTCCGTAACGATCGTAGATGTCTACCGTTAAGTTTGGATAACTGCGGTATCTATCTGGATCCCAGCCGTCGTTCTGTCCGTCTCCGTTTGGTGTGAAGAAATCAGGTGGTACTGACTTCATATACTCTTTCTCTATAGTGAGCGTTGAGCTACAGCCGTTGCCGTCTATCGCCTCTACAACTACTGTTTTGTAGACTCTCTTACCTACTACTCGTGTGGTTGGATCGCTTGAGCGCAACATATATTCATTTGTACCGTCTTGATAACCATTGAACGTGTAACTATAACTTGATGGGTTACCGCCAACGGCTTGTACTTTTATCTTGTTGATTGCTCTCGGATCGGTAATATCCTTGATTTCTAAACCTCGATAACGGGTTAAGCTCACAGTACTACCCCAAGTTTGTTCACATAGTGGTGCTCCTGGTACATTTGAGTAATAGTATACCGTAAGGGTGTATTGTCCTGTAGGTATAATATCGGTATATCCGTACTTACCTTCTATTCTCTTGAATGGAGTTTTTTGAAGACCTCCGTCTACTGAGTAGAGGGTATTGCTCGCTGTACGTTTGTCATCGGCTTGTGAGAACTCTACACGTAAATAGCTGGTGGTGTAAGTAGTGGATACTACTGAACAGTTGAACTGTTCTTTTACATCTACAATATCTAACTTAGGTGCTGATGGTACTGTGATTTGTAAAGATTGTGAGCACTGACCATCGCTGTATTCTAAGAGATAAGTTCCTACTACATTGGTTATAGTGTGTACCGTTCCTGTTGCTGTTACGGTTCCGCTATCTGCTAAAGTACCTGAAGCTGTTTTGAGTGTATAGCTATAAGGTGCTCTACCGCCTTGGATGCTGAATATCAACTGTCCGTTGTTTAAACCGTAGCAGGTTTCGGATACTGTTGAGGCATTGACTTGTAACAAATCGGGTTCTACTATAGTGAAGCTGTGTTCTAATTCACAATTGATCTCGCCATTAGATCTCACTTTCACTGTATAAGTACCTGCCGATAAGCCTGTGTATCGGCTGTTTGCTACATCGAACGTGCCGGCTTCTGGTTCAATAGTATAAGTGTAACTATTGGTTGCGCCGTTTACCACAAAGGTTATCGTTCCATCGTTTACTCCATAACAGCTCATATCGGTTTTTGTTACCGTTGTTGCCGTTAAACTGTTGTAAGCTGTTACATTTACTGTAAGGCTGGTTGTACAACCATTGAGGTGTGCAAAGGTGATGGTGTGAGTACCTGCTGTTACTCCTGTAAATTTACCTGAGTTTTGTGGTGCTGCTCCGTCTAAACTGAAGCTTACCGCTCCTGTGTAGCTGGCGCTGACCGTTGCGTTGATCGTATTGACTACGGTATTGTTACCACAACCGTAACTTACTGTTGCTGTGGCTTGCATATCTACACCTTCTTTTATCAATACTGATACTTCGGTTGTACAAGAGTGTGCATCTTTCACCGTGATGGTGTGGGTTCCTACTGATAAGCCTGTATACAAGGTCTTATCTACTGTCCAAGCTCCACCGTCGATTGAGGTACTGTACGATTGGGTTCCTCCAGTGATGGTTATCGATACGGTACCATCGCCTGCTCCATAACATACCTCATCGGTTTGTTTATCGATGATGGCATTCAATACATCGGGTTCGTTGATCTTGAAGACCTCATCTACAAAGCAACCATTCTTATCTTGGGCTCTTACTACGTATTCTCCTCGAGCAAGTCGTGTGAAGTAGCCTTCGGATACAAATCTATCTAATCGTGGACTGATTGCGTATTGTATATCGCCTGCGCCTCCGGTTACCGTCATTGAGATGGTACCATCACGCATTCCGTTACAAGTGATATCAGTGGTTGCGGTTGCTACTGTAAAGGCTGGTGATTCACCTATATTTACTGTTGCCGTTTGTACGCAATCTACGCTGGTTACCTCTACTTGGTAAGTACCGCTTGCTAAGCCTGAGAATGCCCAGTCGGTAGCATTTACTTGGGTTGCTGAAACTGTTTGTGCAATTCCGCCTTTGTACAATTTGTACTGATAGTTACCCAATGCTCCGGTTGCTGAGAAGGTGATACGCGCTGAACTTTCTCCGTTACACTTCACAAAGGCATCGGCTGTATTCACGTGCAAGGCTAAAGGTTCTAAAGCTGCTATGGTTATCTTATTAGATACTTTAGATGTACAGCCGTTGGCATCTTTTACATAGAACTCGTAGTCGCCTACATCGGCTGCATTGACCGTAACGGTACTTCCTACTGTTGTAGTCAATCCACCTTTTATTTGATAATAAGTATAAGCTCCTGTGCCTCCTGTTGCTACAAGTGATATTGTAGCTGGGGAATGACAAGTAAGTGGACTGGTAATACCGGCTACTATATTGAGTTCGGCAGGTTCGGTTACCTCTACTTCTATCTGTGATTCACATCCCCATCCATCGGTGATCATCAACACATATTCTCGTGCGTCTAATCCTGTGAAAGTGGTATTAGTTTGTGCGCCTCGTACAATAGCTCCTCCTTTTTCTTTCAATTCGTAAGTGTAGTTGCCACTACCTCCTGTGATGCTTTGTACGCTTATCACCCCTGTTCGATCGCTGAAGCAATTTACATTGGTTACTGTTACTGTCGCATCGATAGGATCGGGTGCTGCCATCACTTGGGTTACTATTGTTACACATCCATTTTCATCTTTTACCTCTACTGTATAAGTTCCTGTTGATAAACCTTCAAAGAGTGAGGTGCTGGTATAAGTTCCATATACTGGATGGGCTGTACCATTGTGGGACAAACGATATTCGTAATTGCCCCATCCTCCAGTAGCTTCTACATTAAAGGTTCCTGTTTGACCAACGCCACACTTGATGCGATCGGTGACTGTAGGGGTAGCTGTAAGTGCCGTTGCTGGCTCGGATACCATTACTTGGGTGCTAGTTACCGTACAATTTGGCGTATCGGTTTGGTCTACTCTTACCACATAGTTGCCTTTTGGTAAACCGCTGATTACCGCTTTACGCACCGCATCTGGACTGCCTATTTGGGTTTGCAAACTACCTACTGGAGCAACCGTAGGACTTACTGTGTAGGCTTGGTAAGCTATCGGGCCTTGGTAACCACTGAAGGTAATAGTAATCTCTCCATTGCTATCTCCCACACAGCTCACTGGTTTACTTTGGGCTGCACTTACTTCCATCGCTCTATATTCGTTTACGGTATATGATACGGTGGCATAGCAGCCTGTTTCTCTATCGGTTACTTTGATAGTATAGTAACCTGGAGCATTGAAGTGTACCGTTGCTACATTCGCTCCTGTTGTAAGGGTTTGTGTTGATGGCGTTGGCGTTGCCACACTACCATTGGCTGTTACCTCTACTATATAACCGAGGTTCTTACCTCCTACTATAGTGAAGTTCACTGTTTCGGATTGATTACAACTGATGGTTGTCAATCGGGTGGCTTTTATCTCACTGATGCGTTGTAGTGGTGGTACTACCAATGGGGTGTAGACGGCTCTACAGCCATTGGCATCCTCTACATTCACTATCACGGTTTGTGTGGCACTACCTGCACTGGTAAGACTATATACACTGCTACTTATCCAGCCTGAAGTGGTGGTGCTTGTACCATCAAATACTTGATAGTTGTATTTGTAAGGTTGTGTACCGCCTTGCGCTACTGCTGAGATAATTGCTTGTTGGGCATTGTTATTGGCATCACATCTGTAGTGTGTGGTTACCGTAGTGGTATTGCTCACTATCAAGGTGGCTGGTGCGCCTATAACAATTGTCTCAGTTTTAGTACAGTTGCGCGCCGAGGTGAGTGTTACAGTGTAAGTACCCGCTGGCATAGCTATAAACTCTATGTCCTTAGGTGTGGTGTTCACCGTTTCACTGCGGGTAAAGCCGCCGCTACCTACTATATTGATTTGATAATCGGTTTGTGTTTGGGTACCTGGTATGGTAATTTTTAACTTACCATCGCTGCTACCACTACAGCTCACTGCTGTTGTAGTGTAAGTAAAGCTTACTGCCGCTGCATCAGTTACTGCAAAGGTGTGGGTTTGGGTAGGACAACCTGTTGCTATATCGTATACCGATACTTCATAATTACCTGCTGGTACATTTGTAAATCCGTTGGTAGTGGATGTAGTGCTCACTCCTGTACCTAAGTTCTTAAGGGTATAACGCAAACTTGGTGAATCGCCTCCTGCATAAGTGACGCTAACTGTCGCTCCTGTATTCGGTGTACAAGTTACTTGCTTGATAAAGCGTACGCCTACTCCTTCTACCGGTTCGTATAGGGTTACCGATTGGGTAAGGGTTACTGTACAACCCCAAGAATCGGATATCGCTACTTGGTAATTACCTGCACTTAAGTTTTGGAACTCGGTGCTGGTTTGTGCTCCGCCTTGTGCTACCCCATCTTTGATGAGTTGATACAAGTAGTTCGCGCCTTCACCTCCCGTTACACTTCTCACTCCTATGGCTCCCGTACCATTGGTACAGTTTGCATTGGTTACCGTAAGTGTACCACTAATAGTTGTTGGGGTGGCTATGGTTACTGTACTGCTAAGGGTTGTAGGACAACCTCCGTTGTCTTTTACTAATACTCTATAAGTACCTGGGGTTAAGCCTGTGCGTACACTTGTGTTTGTCCACACTTCAAAGCCTGGAGCTGCTTGACCGATATAGTACTGATATGTGCCCCAACCGCCGGTTACATTTTCTATGGCTATCTCTCCACTGTTGTAAGTAGGTGCGCTAGCACAAGTTGCCTGACGTACTGTAACGCTCGCTGTAACAGACGCTGTTGGTTCTTCTATCTTGAAGCTATATACTTGCTCACAAGCTGTATTGTTATCTTTTACAGTTACTGTATAGGTATTAGGAGCTAAACCTGCTATGTTGAAGGTTGCTGTTGTGCCCGTTGCTGTAAATGGTGCGGATGGTGCAATCGTTCCTCCTGCTGGGGTTACGGTTACATTATAAGCGTGACCACTTACTGTATTGCTAAGGGTAAAGGTAGCGGTACCATCGTTAGTGCCTTTACAACCTACATTCTTCACTTGTGGGTTTACAATGCTGAAGTTGTTAGGGTTAGGTGAGATGTACAACTTGCTCACTGTACAGCCTGTCGCTTTGTTGGCTACCCAGAATGTGTAAGTTCTGTTAGGGGCTATGGTAAAGCTATTGCTTGTTTGCCAGCCGCCTGTTGTTGGGGTGATCGCTCCCGTAGGGGCGGTAGCTCCTTGATAATACAACAACTGACCGGTAAATGGTGCTCCTGAACTTTGGGTTGCACTGATGGTGATGGTCTCACTCGCATTACAAGTTCCTGAAGTGGTTACCGTAAAGTCGATCTTATCGACATCAAAAGCTTCAAACGGTTTGATTACCACTGAGGTTTGGGTGCTACAACCATTGGCATCGATAGCGGTGATGGTTACTGTACCTCCTGCTGTATTTCCTATGCTAAAGCTATTGCCTGTACCTGATACAGTACCGTACAAGTACTCTATTCTATAAGGTTGTGTTCCGCCTTGTACTGCCCCACTTGGCACTGTGATTTGAGCTTGTTGTACACTGCCTGAGCTTCCACAACTGAACTCTTGTTTGTTGTTCTCTATCAGTGTTTTGCTAAGGGTAAGTGCGGTAGGCTCTTTCACTGTTGCTGTATAGGTGCTTTGACAACCATTAGCCGTTACTGTAATAGTGTATACTCCTGCCGTTAAACCTCTCACTTCTCTATTGACTATTGATGATGATGGAACTGCTCCACTTGGCCCTTGTACTGCATAAGTAAATGTTCCTACAGTGGCTGCATTGACCTCGGTGAGGTAAATCGCTCCATCATTACCTCCGGCACAAGTTACTGTTTTTACCGAAGTGGTTATCTCTGGGCGTTCAGCAGTACGTACTGTGATGCTCTTAGTATAACTACCGCAAGTGCCTGATGTACTCTTATCTCTTACTGTTACGGTATATACACCTACAGCCGTTACATTGATGGTCGCTTTATATTGACCTCCTACTTGTGGTATTGCAATAGGTCCTGTTAGTGTACCGCCTGGATTTATATAGCTATATTCGTAGTCGCCTGAACCATTGTCTACTTTTATAGTGATTTCGGCTCCTCCGCCTCCACATCCTAATGGTGTGGTTAATGCTATATCTGCCTCTAACGCATTGGTGATGCTCACGGTTTTAGTAGCTATACATCCTGTAGATTTATCACGGATTTGTACATCATACTGCCCTGCTACCAAGTTAGCAAATACATTGCTGCTTTGGTAATCTAAACCTCCATCTATTGAGTATTCGTAACCGTTGAGTTCTGTTCCTGTTGCTGGGGTTCCTGAAGCTCCTGTTTTAGCTTGTGGCTCAACAGTGAGGGTGTACTGTCCATCGGAACAACCTATTACAGTGGCTTTTGCAATTCTTGGAGATGGCGTTACTGTGAAGGTGTATGTACCTAAAGTAGCTTTACATCCATATTGGTCTTCCATCTCTAATTTTACTCCAAAACTATAAGCTCCACTTGGATAGGTTGGCATTGCTGGAGTGGCTATATTATCTTTTACTATCTGTACTCTTGAGCTTCCTGTAACTATTGGTGCTCTGAAAGTAACTCCTGCTGTTGTTGGAGTTACTGTGTACCTATAAGTACCTCCACCTCCGGTAGGATTTTGTACCTCTAAAACTCCATCGCTATCACAAGTAATTGTAGCGGTTTGTGATACCGTAGCTGAAAGCGTTGCTAATTCTCGTATATGCAAGTCTCTACTACCCCACTTACAACTTCCTTCGCTGATAATAGCGTAGTATGTTTTGTTTGCACTGAGGGTAAAGGTAGACAAGATAGACTCGGCTCCCGGTCCTGGCATAGCTGCTGTACCATTGATAGGTGCTGATGTTACAGGATCTATAGCTATCGCATCGGTTGCTTTGTCATACACTGCCCAACTGATATTAGTTGATGCGCCTGAGCTATATGCAATGCTACGACGTACTTTAAGCGTTGCATTACCATTAGAGCCGTGACAAGCTGGATTGCCTTCAAGCATTGCACTGATCGCTGGTGAGGATACACTCGCATAGATGTCTCCTGTGTAGGCTGCCTCACATCCATTGGCATCTTTAACTCCAAAGGTATAGGTACGACCTACGACTAAGCCTGTGAACACGTGTGTGCGTGAGTTCACACTTCCTGCTACATAGGCTCCTCCATTGAGATTAAACTGATAAGGTGGCTGTCCATAACCTGGAGCTACTGTTACCGTAGCGGTAAACAATGGGTTACCTGCCGCTGTACAGTTCTGTACGTACTGTTCTAAATTGGTGGTTACACTTACGCCTCCAATTGGTAACGGTACTACATAAGCCATCGCTGCTGTACTACATACATTAGGCGCTGTAGCACTCGGACGTGTTGCAAAACGCACTTGGATGGTTCTGCCTGGCTCGGTTACTCCTGATAAAGGAAGTATGTAATGTGGATTGTTTAGCATTGGATGCCAAGTACCACTATTGTTAAACTCATAGTATATTTGGTTACCGCCTGCTCGGTAGGCTGTCCAAGCATCATTACCCATTGTAAGAGTAAGGGTGGCTGCTGAACCTGTGGATGCACAACTTCCTACTGTTGCCGATAAGGTTATCGTAGCGGTAAGTGCTGGCATATCGGCTAAAGTAACATTTTGTGTCGCATTACAGCCGTATTTATCGGTTACTGTTACTGAGTATACTCCTGCTGCTACATTGGCTATCGTATAGGTGTTGGTCGCTATACCTGTATAAGTGGCTATTACTGGGGTTCCTCCATTGCCATAACGCACGGTAAAGTTGCCATCGCCTTGAATGTTTTTCAACACTATCTTTCCTGTTGCTGATCCTTGACACGTAGGCGTTACTGTCGCCGCTGTAAAGGCTACATTATCGGCTTTCTTCACTATTACTTGATGCGTTTTTACGCAACCTGCAGAACGTACATAAACTGTCCAAGTTTGTACTGCCTCACTAAAGTGTGGAATCACTTTGCTCGTATCGTTTAGATGGTAATTAGGCAATCCACTGCCTAATACATAAGCGTATTCGATATTGCTTGTTCCTACTCCTCCTGAGGCTATTACCTCTATCTTCGCATTGGTATTACAACTACTTTGGTGGGTTACCCTTACTGTACTATTTAACGATGGGTAAATACGCACTTGGGTGGATGTACTACAACCATAACCATCGGTAACGGTGATGCTATAGCTGCCTTGGGTAAGACCCGTAAAGGTATGGGTGGTGCCATTGGCTGGTAAAACTACCGCCGCATTGTTATTTAACCTTACTTTGTAATTGCCATTACCACTGTTGATCTTCACTTCTATTACTCCATCTCCATTGTTTGAATAACAAGTGGTTGCTGATGTTGTAAGCGTTATAGCTGCTGGAGTGGTTACTGTAAAGACTCCTGTGAGCTGTGCACTACAACCATTCTTATCTTTTACTATAAAGGTAGGGGTGCCTGGGGCTATGCCTGTAAAGACATTGTTTGTTTGGGTAGTGGTTGTTCCCACTCCTTGATAGATATAAGTATATGGTGGAGTTCCGCCACCTGCTGTAAGCGTTACTCGTGCTTTGTTGTTGTTTGAACACATCGCTGGCTCGCTAATGGTTGCCGTTAGGGTAAGCGCATTGGGCTCGGTGATGGTTACTGTACGGGTAAGCAAACAGTTACCATTATGACTAAAGGTAATGGTATGAACTCCTGCATTGAGCCCGTCTACCTCAAAGGTTGCTGCTGTTGTAGGGGTTGCATAACCTACCCCTGGACGGCTCGTTCCATCTACTGATACTCGGTAGTTACCTCCGTGTAAGTTCTCCATATTGAAGGTTACCTTACCGGTACTCAAACCTTTACAAGTTACATTCGTTTGACTTACTACTCCAGCCTTAAACTCTTTACCAGAAGGAACTACTACTTGCTTGGTGATCTCTTGCTCGCAAGATTTTGCTTCTTGGTAAACAATTATATCATCGATAGCAAAGTCATTACCTCCGCTTCCTACTGTTAAATTTCTAAATTCTATACGGAAAGAAGTCGCTGTTCCTGGATTGAGCTCTCCTGAGAACTCTTGCCAATCTAAATCGTGTCGGTTATCGCGAAGAATTCCTGAGGTTGTTCTCGCCAATATATTATTGCTGGCATCTACTAAACTTACTTGTATATTAGGTCGTATGATAGGACTATGGCATTCTTCTTTCTCTAAACTATACAAATATACTTTAAATTTAACTGGCTGATTAGGCACTACATCTTGTACCTCTTTGTAATAGAAACGTGTACCGCCTGGTGCTACTACTCCATTATTCATTACAAAGAATCTTCCTTGTGCATCTGTTCCATTGCTCGTATGGTCTTTTGGCATTCTCCAACACCAACCTGGACAAGGATATGCGCCTGCTTGATTGGCAATTGCATAAGTTCCTTCCTCTAAACAGCCTGTAAGTTTACAAGTCCAATTTGATGGTACTATTGACGCTAAACAAGTTGTAGGACCTGAACCAAAACTTTCTTCTATCAATATACTTGAAGCTGGAAGATTAGTGTCCTTATATTTTATCGTTACTGTATAACTGCCTGGTGCTAAACCTGTAATGGTAGCGGTTGTACCTGTAGCGGTTTTGCCATCTATTTCATAAGTATAATCGTAAGAGGTTGGGGTACCTGTAAAGCGTACCGTAGCCTTACCGTTACAATCATAACCTGTAATGGTGTATGTCGTGCCTGTAGGTTCTGGAATTCTCGCTGTTACTGTTACTGTAAGTCCTAATTCACAACCTTTGGCATCTTTTATATATACTGTATGGGTGCCTGCTGGTAACCAAGCTGATTTACTATTGCCATAGTTGCCATCGAACTTATATTGATATGGTGGGGTACCTCCACTTGGGTTGGTAATGCGTACCTCTGCCTTATCTTTATTGGCTCCCGTGCCACAACCTATGAGTTGTGATACTCCTGCAAAACCTTGTAATGGGTTCGCAGGTTGGGTTATTGCAGCATTTTTAATGGTTTCACAATTGTTGGCATCAACTACTTTTACAATATAGCTCTTAGCTGCTAAATTTGTAAATACTAACTGACTGCCCTTATTCACTCCATCTAAGAAGACTTTATAAGGTGCTTTGCCTCCTGAAATTGTTAAGGATATAGTTCCATTATTAGCTCCATAACAACCTACTGTTGTTGTACTTACTGTTACTGTTGGCGCTACAGCAGCTACTAATGTAGCCGTTCCTGTGATAATACAACCTTTGCTATCGGTAACTTCGATTGTATATGCTCCTGGGGTTGCTGTTTCATAAGTGGCTGTATTGCCTACTACATTTTGAAGACTTTGTACTAAAGCCCCGCCTTGTTTCACTACATAACGGTAAGGTGGATTTCCATCTTTTACCTTGAGTTCTATCTTCCCTTTATTGCCCGGAAATACGTTACAAGAGATGTCCTTCGATACGGTTGCTCCTGTACCTCCATCGATAGAAAGCGGTTTCTTGATTTCAACAGTGTAAGTGGCTTTACAACTGTGTTTATCTATTACTGTAAAGGTGTGTGTGCCGGGATCTAAATTATTATATATATAGGTAGTCGCATTTTGAGTAGCTACCGTTGTTCCATTGTGCTGGAATACATAAGGTGCTGTGTTTGTGTTGTTGGATGTGCGTACCTGTACCTCTACCTTGCCCTTAACTCCGCCTTGCAAACAATAGTTGTTGTTCGCCGTATTAGTCGTAGCAGTCAAGGTGAGTGTTGGGGCATTTATCACGTTGATAGTACCTCCGTTTTGACAACCATTAGCATCACGAACTGATACTATATATATTCCTGTTTGGGTAATCGTAAACTTAGGTGAAGTTTGGTAGTCGTATAACACTTGAGAGGTAGAGTCTTGCAACTTATATTGCAAAGTACCTGTACCCCCTGTTGACGAAACTACTGCTTCGGTTACTCCATTACATCCTAAAATTATATCGTCAGGAAGTATTGTAACCAAATTAGGTGGAACTGTAATAGAAAATGTTCTAGAAGCCTCACAATTAGTATTATTGAGCTCTGCACGGAATTTTATAGTATGATTACCTGCATCAATATTTGTCCATTTGAAAATAGACCCTGCTGTGTAGGCTTGGAATGCTGCACCGTCTTTGCTTACATAATAAGTAGATGGGGCATTTTTAAGTGTTATCTGGTATTCTCCTTTTTGATTATTACACTTAGGTTGTATAACTTTTTCTGTTGTTGGATCTACTCCAAAGGCTTTATCATTATCTACATTTACTGTAAGGGTATGGGTAAAGCCACAAGATTCGGGGTTTTGGTATACAGTAAGATCATCAAAAGCGAAGTCGTTACAAGATGAAGTGTTCCACTTAGTACGAATACGTATTTTCAAACGTTTATAAGTACCTGGATTTACACGTGCTGCTGGAGTAACTCCTGTATTTACGCCTGTACCATCGGAAGCGAAGCGGAACCAAGCATCGGCATTATTTTTATTGGTAGGTATTTGTTGTGATTCGATACGACCTAATACTTTGTCTTGACCTCCTACTTTTACTACATTACCAGCATCGTCCAAAGCGACGATTTCCATAATCATCACTGGGTTTGTACAATTGGAAGAACGCACTAAGTTGAAACCGAACATTTCGAACTCAATAGGTAAGTTTGGCATTACATCCATTACATCTTTTTCATAGAAGATCGCTCCATTAGCAATGAGCTGACCAAAGTCGACTGCTAAATAGCGGGAAGTATTATCAAGGCGATTAGTATGGTCGTTAGGGAAAATAGCATCATTTTGCCACCAGCCTGTTTGGATGTGTGAATAGATGTCACGTTTTCCTGCTACAAAATACTTATTCCAGTCCAATCGTTGATAGCGAGGATCTACTAATTGGTAAGCAGGGGTCATTCCTGGAGGAGGTGTGGTATAAGGAGTACCTTTACCGAAATCTTCTTTAAGCAAGAGACCTGGACGGGTAGCTGAAGGGTCGTCATAACGGATGGTAACGGTATGTACGCCTGGAGCTAAGTTGGTGAAACGGTTAGTAGTGGTTTCAGTACCACCGTCTATACTATATTTATAGGTGTAATTAGGTTTGTTATTAGTAATTACTATAGTACCGCGACCTTGGCAATCATAAGTAACGGTAGGGTTAGGGAAAGAAGGTGTAGCTGGTTTATCTTTAACTTCTACTTTCAAGTTGCTACGTGTACAACCGATAGCATCACGCACAGCGAGTGTGTAACTACCAGGAGCCATCCATCGTTCGCGGGTGGTAGTCCAAACGCCATCACCGAAGTTATATTCATAAGGTAGAGCACCTCCTTGTACATTGGTGAAGTGTACCAAAGCTTTATTGGCATTAGCACCAGTACCACAACCTACTAATTTGGCAACTCCTGCTGAAGCGATGAGTTCATTATTAGCGGTTCCAATGGTTATCATCTGTGCTACTATGGTACAAGAAGCAGTGCTACCATATTTGTAGCGCAAAGTAGCTGTATAGGTTTTACCAGGAGCTACTGTAAGTATACGTCCTGATTGGAAAGTTACCCCATCGGCGCTATACTCATAGGTATAGCTTACTGTACTTTGGGGTTCTGTAAAGGTGATCTGCCCATTAGCACCACAGTTGATAAGTTTACCTGAGGCACTAACAGTAGGTGCAGGTAAGGTTTGCACTGTAATGGTAGCCTGATCGGTACAGCCATTGTAATCTATAACTTTAAAGCTATAAGTTCCTGGAGAGGTAACCGTAAAGTCGTAATAATTATGAGTAGCGTTATGGAGGTAAGTAGCGCCATTATCATTACTAAATCCATAAGGCTGTGTAGAGCTCACTGTACCTCCGGTAGCAGATACACGTATTACTCCGGTTCCACACATTATAGGTGATAATACCGTAGCAGTGGCC
>ERZ772827.823-NODE-823-length-16507-cov-12.381777_pt1 | contig 16507 bp, 13 predicted proteins | sample MGYA00580850_ERZ772827 | MGnify/ENA primary metagenome ERZ772827 (study PRJEB29015, sample SAMEA2737950) | human oral metagenome | biome: human oral; feature: human-associated habitat; material: dental | place: China | collected 2145 ...
CGCGGCGGCCCACAGGCCCGCCAACCCCGCCGCCGCGGCGGCCTGCCACCACGGCAGGCCGAGAGCAAGGGCGCCGAGCAGCGCCCCGAGGCCCAGGACGACGACCTGCGCGGCCGCTGGCCGCCTGCCGGCGTGGCGCCAGGAGGCGGGGCGTTCGGCGCCCGCGGGGAGGAGAACGGCCGTGATGCCGAGCAGGAGAACCAGAACGGCGGTCATCGGGAGGCCCTCCTTCCGCGCCCGCCGTCCGTCACCGCGGCAAGCAGGGAGTGCGCCTCGAGCAGTCCCGCGCCCGTGCCCCGCGCCAGCGCCGAGACGGCCGACTGGGTGACGCCCTCGGCGACGGCCGCCTCGACCTGCGTGGCCCCCATGAGAAGGTGCCCTAGCAGCCGGCGCGGCCGCTCGCGCATCCGCTGAACGGTCTGGTCCCTGAGCGTGAGCATTGCATTGGCCATCTGCTCATGCTCCCGGGCGGTCCCGCAGGCCGCGGACCCCGCCCGGTCCTCGGGGGCACCGGCGTCCAGGCGCACCCGGGTGCGGACGAAGTCGAGCCCCGCGTCCTGGGCGGCGTGCGCGCAGTCAATGGCCTCCCGCGCCAGCCACCAGGCGGAGCCGTCCTGGACGGGGACGCCGTCGGCGGCGCCCACCTCTCGAACCTCGCCCGCGCCCACGCCGAAGCGCAGGGACAGGGCGCCGGGAAGGAGCAGCTGGGTGCGCAGCGTGAGCGTGAGAGCCGCACCAAGGCCGTCCGCGACCGCCTGGAACTCATCGCCGACGGTCGCGTACGGGCTTCGAGGCAGGTTGAGCCCCTCGCCGGCGCGGGCGAGGACGTCGACGAAGATCCGCTGAGCCCGAGCGCGGTCGGGCAGATCGCGCGAGCCCACGATGTCGGCGATGACGGCGTAACGGATGACCATGCTCAAGGATATTCCTCATAACCCGAAAAATACAAGTCTTCAGGTTGAGAACTGTCGCGCCAGACACAAACAAGAACCTTGTACTCCGCCAGATAGAAGTCGCGGACCACTGTCTCTGATGCGCCTGCGGCCGCCGTCGCGGCCGTCCTACTACGCTGCGCCCCATGCACCTGCTCGTTCCCGACACCCGGCGCACCCGGGAGGCTCTCGGCCTCCTCGTCATCGCCGTGCTGGCGCTGGCCCTCTTCGCGTGGCTGGCGGCGAGCGTGCTCAGCTCGGGCTCGTGGGCCGCCCACGACCCCGCCGTGACGGCCTGGGCCGTGAGCCTGCGCCGCGACCGGGTCACGCAGGCGGCCCGGGCGATCACGCACCTGGGCGGCACGATCGAGCTCGCAGTCCTGACCGTCGGCACCGCGGGAGCCCTGCTGCCGTGGCGCCGGCGGTACGCCGGGGTGCTGGTCGTGGCCATGGCGGGCGCCTCGGCGTGGACGGCGGTGTTCAAGCAGGCCTTCGGCCGGGCGCGGCCGGGCGCGGAGCTCCTGCTGGGCAGACCGGCCCACTCCTGCTCCTTCCCCTCGGGACACTCCTTCAACATCATCGTTTTCACCGGCACGCTCGCCTGCTTCGTGCTGTTCTCAAGGGCGCGCCCGGGCGGCAAGGTCCTCGCCGTCGGCACGGCGGCGCTCCTCACCGGCGCCGTGGGCGCCTCGCGGGTCTACCTGGGCTACCACTGGATGACCGACGTCCTGGCGGGGTGGAGCATCGGCCTGGCCTGGCTCGCAGTGATCGGCCTGGCCGCCCTGACCGTCCGGGAGCGGGAGGCCGCCCCACGCCGCCCGGCTTCCGCCCCTCCCCTTCTCAGCCGTAGACCGCGTCGAGCCACCAGCGCCCCGCGCGCACGAGCAGCAGTGGCGGGCCGGGGTCCGCGACCACCTGGAGATAGGCTCTGCGCGACGCCCCCTCGGGACGCCACCAGCCCTCGTCCACCGGCCAGGGGCCGGCCCAGGACATGACCCGCCGGCGCCTCTCCCACTGGTCACCGCACCAGCCTCCGTCCCGGGGCCGGTCCACCTCCAGGTGCGCGGGCACGCCCTCGAGCTGTCCCTGCTGGTCGACGAGGACGTCCCGGCCCTCGGAGTCCACCAGCACGGCGGGGGCGGGGCGTACCGGCACGACCGACGGGGAGGGGGCCGGCAGCGACCCCGTCCAGGGCGCATCGGCCCCGGTAGCCGCTGACGGCCGGTCCCCCCAGGGGGTCGGCCGCGCACGCGAGCGCGGGTCGCGGCCGGCCGCGAGTCCGGGCACCTGGACCGCGCCAGCGCCGAGGAGCGACTCGACGCGCTCGGCCGCCCGATGAGCGCGCCTCTCCCCCAGCTCCCCGGGAGCGGGCCACAGGCCGGCCCGGCCGGCTCCCGCGGGAGCCGTCTCGAGGGCGCTCAGGCGCAGGTGCTCCAGCGGGGCGGCGGGCGGACGCCCCGAGCGCCCCGACAGCCAGCCCTCCATCTGCCAGCGCACGCGATCGGTCAGCTCGGCGGGAGTGGGGACGGCCTGAAGCATCCAGGAGCGAGCGAGGCCGGTGCCGTCCTCGCAGCGGGCCTCCACGAGCAGCCGTCCCGGGACCAGGCCGTGCGCCACGAGCCGGGCCGCGAGGTCCTCGGCCGCCGCGCGCGCGGCGAAGGCGGCGGCGTCCGCCCGCGAGACGGGCGGGTCCAGGGAGGCCTCCACGGCGAGGTCCGCCTCCGGCCGCCGCGTCTCCGGCACCCGCCAGAAGGCGCCGGACGCGAGCCCGTGCAGCCGCTCCCCCGGCGCTCCGAAGCGCGCGGCGACGTCACGAGCCGGCAGGGCCGCCAGGTCCCCGAGACTGCGCAGGCCCAGACGCGCGAAGATCTCCAGCAGCTCGCGCGCCTCGCGGCGCAGCCGGGGCGTGGGCAGGGCCGCCAGAACCGCCTCCAGGGGCCAGGGGGACAGGAAGGCGGGCGCCCGCCCTGCAGGGATGATGAGTCCCTCCCGCGCCGCGAGCACCGCCCCGAGCAGCGAGTCGGCAATGCCGACCTGGCACTCCGCACCCGGCGCCTCGGCCACGACCTCGACGAGGGCGGCGGCGAGCGCCTCCTCGCCCCCGGCCCACGAGGCGGGGCCGCGAGCGCCGGACAGGGCCAGACCGGGCCTGGCGACGAGCGGGTCGGCCAGGAGGGCGCCCAGGGCCTCCATGACGGCCTCGAAGCCACGGGCCTCGCGGTCGGGCCGCCGGGTGAGCGTGACGAGGCCGGGGCACAGGGCGCGGGCGACCCGGAGCCTCATGCCGGCGGCGACGCCGGCGGCGCGCGCGGGCGCGGAGGCGGCGACCACGCCGTGTCCGCCGACGACGGCGACGGGGGCCAGGGCCGGGTCCGGCACGACCTCCCGGGCCCGGCCGGCCGGGGCCCGCTCGCGCGCCTCAAGGGTGAGGGCGACGACGGGCCAGTCGGGGACCCAGACGGCGACGAGGCGCGGAGCCGAGGGAGTCATGCGCCCCGCCTGGACACGACGGCGGGCCCGCACCGGGGCTCCGCGCGCCCGTCCCCCCGCAGACCGGCCCCCGCGGCGTCGAGGAGGAGCAGGAAGGAGCCCGTTCCGGCGGGGTCCCGAAGCGTCCAGGCGAGGCGGCGCAGGTACCCCTCGGGCATCTCGCGGGCGGGCGCCCCCGGCAGGACCCGGGTGGCGCCCCCCGGGCGAGGGTGCAGGGAGACGACGGCGCCGCACTCGCCCGGCGGCGGGCCCGTCTGCGGCACGGCGTCCAGGACCCGCGCGCCCTCCCAGGGCGCCGGGGTGAGGATGAGGGCGCCGCGCTCGCGGGCGCGGGCGGTCAGGAGGCGGCGGTCCCGGGCGTGCAGGGCGGTGGCGCACCGCGGGGAGACAAGGAGTACGTCGACGCCGTCGAGGAGGGTCCCGACGACGGCGAGGAGGGCGCGGGAGCTGACGCCGACGGCCGGGACCGCCAGGACGCGATCGAGCGCGAGCCCGCACTCCGAGGCTGCGCACCAGCCGATGCCCTCGGCGCCGACGACGGCGCACCAGCCGCGAGGACCCTGCCGGTGGGCGGCCGCGACCAGCAGGACGCTCGTCGAGCCGGTGATGCTGAGCGCTCCGGCCGCCTCCGCGCCCGCAGCGGGCCAGGGGTCCGGTAGGGGGCCCTCCTGACGGAGCGCGCCGGCCCGGGCCACGGTGCGCCGGACGTCGCTGGAGATCTGGTCCGCCAGGCCGGTGCGCTGCTCGGCGCGCCTCAGGGCGGCGCGGGCCGCGGCGAGCCGCTCGGCGGACGACGCCTGCGACGTCTGCATGACATCTCCTCCTGCTCGCCGCCCTCAATCGCAGTCGAACGCACGTTCGATTCGTGGACAAGGATAGCGCCGTCCACCGACACGCAGGGTCCGGGCGCACGCCTCTCCGGGGACTCTCGGGTTCCTGCCAGGTGCGGCGGTTAGAGTGGTCGTGCTCTATCTTCGCGCCCCATCATGATCCTGAACAGACACCGGAGGTCTGCTGTGAGTCCTGACCTGACACGTCCGCGCCCGCCCTTCCCCTACGATCTGCTGCCGCCCCTGCCGTCCTTCACGCTGGAGTCCGAGGACGTCGCCGAGGGCGAGCGCATCGCGGATCGCTTCACCGCACCGGACGAGAACATCTCCCCCGAGCTGCACTGGTCGGGCTTCCCCCGGGCCACGCGCTCCTTCGTCGTGTCCTGCTTCGACCCCGACGCCCCGACGCCCTCGGGGTGGTGGCACTGGACGGTGCAGGACCTCGACGTCTCGGTCACCTCCCTGCCCCGAGGGGCGGGGGAGTCCGACCTCCGGCTCGAGGGCGCCGCCTTCCACGCCGCCAACGACTCGGGCTCGCACGCCTGGTTCGGCCCCTACCCGCCCGACGGCGACGGCGACCACCGCTACGTCTTCGCCGTGCACGCCCTGGACGTGGACACCCTGGGCCTGGACGACGAGGCCACCCCGGCGGCGGTCGCCTTCCACTGCGCGGCGCACAGCATCGCCCGCGCCACGCTCACCGCGACCTACTCGCGCCCCGGCGCCCCCGGCGCTGCGCCCTTCCTGCAGGAGCCGCGGTGAGCCCTGTGAACCCTGTGAGCACCGCCGGCACCGTCCACAATGAGTCCGGTCGGCACCAGCGTCGTCCTCTGGCACTGGTTACCGGTGCGACCTCGGGCATCGGGCTGGCGGTGGCGCGCGACCTCGCCGCCGACCACGACCTGGTCCTCCTGGCGCGCACGACCACGGACCTGGCCGAGCTCGCCTCGGTCCTGGGAGAGGAGACCGGCTCACGGGTGCGCACCTGCGCCGTGGACCTCACCGATGACGAGGCGCTGGCCGTCGCCGTCGGCGAGCTCAACCTCACCCGGCTCGACGTCCTGGTCAACTCCGCGGGCGTCGAGGCCGCCGGCGCCCTGGGGGAGCTCTCCCCCGCGCAGTGGCGCAGCGTGCTGGACCTGGATCTGGTCGCCGTCGCCCACCTGACCGGCCTGCTGCTGCCCGCGCTGCGCGAGACGCGTGGGCTGGTCGTGATGATCAACTCCGGTGCGGGGCTGCGGGCCTGGCCCCGGCAGGCGCTGTACTGCGCGGCCAAGGCGGGGCTCAAGGCGCTGGCGGACGCGCTGCGCGAGGAGGAGCGCGGCCGGGTGCGGGTGACGTCCGTCTACCCCGGCCGGGTGGACACGCCCATGCAGAAGCGCCTTCAGCAGGTCAAGGCCCGTCGCCTGCGCGCCGAGGGGGCGAAGTCCCGCCGCTACCGGGCGGCGGACCACATGGCGACGACGTCGGTGGCGGCCGCGGTCCGGCTGGCGGTGAGCACGCCGATCGATGCGGTGGTCGAGGACCTGTCGATCAGGCCCGCGGACATGCTCTAGCCCGGGCCCGCAGGCGCCGCCGTGCCCCGGAGGGCCCGCTCCCCTCGTCCCCCGGGGCCCTTTAGCGGGCGCCGGGGAAGCCGAGTGCGCGCCACGCCTCGTACAGGCCGACGGCGGCGGAGTTGGCCAGGTTCAGGGAGCGGCTGCCCTCGACCATGGGGATGCGGACCCGCTCGGTGACGCGGGGATGTGCCATAACCTCCTCGGGCAGGCCGGTGGGCTCGGGTCCGAGCAGGAGGGCGTCGTCGCCGCGCCAGTCGACGTCGGTGTAGAGGCGCTCGGCGCGGGAGGTGAAGGCGAGTACGCGCCCGGGCACCTGCCCCAGGCACTCCTCGAAGTCGGCGTGGACGCGGGTGCTGGCCAGGTCGTGGTAGTCCAGGCCGGCGCGGCGCAGCCTGGCGTCGTCCATGTCGAACAGGGGGTCGACCAGGTGCAGCATCGAGCCGGTGTTGGCGCTCAGGCGTATGGCGGCCCCGGTGTTGCCGGGGATCCGGGGCTCGAAGAAGATGACGTGCAGCACGGGCACATCCTGCCACCGCGGCACCGCCTGAGGAGGCGCTCGGCGGTCGGCGCCCGCCAGCGGGCGGACCTCAGGGCGGCCCGGGTCCCGGGCCGCCCGCGGGACGGAGCAGCCCCGCCTCCTGCGAGGCTTGTCAGCCCAGGGAGTCCAGGACGATGTTGAGGCCCTCGCCCATGGTGGGGTGGGTGATGACGGCGTCGCGCACCTGCTGCCACGTCAGGCCGCCCAGCATCGCCATCTGCACGCCGGTGATCACCTCGCTGGCCTCGGGGCCGATGATGGCGGCGCCCAGGATGAGGTCGGAGTCGGCATCGATCACGATCTTGTAGAAGCCCTCGGTGCGCCCCAGGGTCTTGGCGCGCGGCACCGCGGCGGTGGGGGTCTTGGCCACGCGCACCTCGTGCCCGGCGGCGCGGGCCTCGGCCTCGGTGAGCCCGACATGCCCGAGCTCGGGGGTGGTGAAGACGGCCCAGGGGATGAGGCGCCCGGCGGTGGAGGCATCCTTGCCCGCGAGCAGGTCGCGCAGGATGCGGAAGTCGTTCCAGGAGGCGTGGGTGAACTGGGGCGTCCCGGCCACGTCCCCGGCGGCGTAGACGCCCTCGGCCGTGGTGCGCAGGTGGTCGTCCACCTTGACGAAGCCGCGCTCGGTCAGTTCCACCCCGGCGGGCTCCAGGCCCAGTCCAGTGGTCATCGGGGTGCGCCCGAGTGCTACGAGCAAGTGGGACCCACTCGCTTCGCGCCCGTCCTGGGTGCTCACCGCGACGCCGCCGCCCGGGGCGGGGCTGACGCGCGAGGCGCGGGCACCGGTGAGGATCGTGACGCCCAGGGCCTCCAGGCCGGAGGCGACCTCGGCGGCGACGTCGGCGTCCTCGCGGTCCAGGATGTGCTCCCCGGCGTGGACGATGGTGACCGGGACGCCGAGCAGTCCCATGAGGGAGGCCATCTCCACGCCGATGACCCCGCCGCCCAGCACCACCAGGCTCGTGGGCAGCTCGGGAAGGGCCAGCAGGTCCTCACTGGTCCAGTGGGGCACCTCGGCCAGTCCCTCGATCGCGGGGGCCGACGGCGCGGTGCCGGTGTTGATGAGCACCTTGGCCCCGCGCACGCGCCGGGTGGTGCCATCGTTCAGTGCGATCTCCACGGTGCGCTCGGCGACGAAGCGGGCGGTGCCCTTGACGAAGTCCATTCCGGAGGCGGGGAACATCTTCTCGTGGGCGGTCACCATGGCGCCGACGACGCCCTCCTTGCGCGCACGCAGGGCGGCCAGGTCGATGCGCGCCCGCTCCAGGGCGGGGGCGCCGCCGTCCTGCTCGGGCAGGGTGACGCCGTGGGCGCGCGAGCCCTGGACGTCGTGCAGGACACGGGCCGAGGAGATGAGTGTCTTGGTGGGGATGCAGGCGACGTTGATGCAGGTCCCGCCGACCTTGTCCTTCTCAACCATGACGACTGCGTCGCCGGCCTTGGCGCGCAGCATGGCCAGGGACTTGCCCGCCTTGCCGCCTCCGACGACGAGCAGGTCGACGTCCTCGACCGGGACCTCCTGCGCCGGGGCGACGGCGCCCCCCGCGGGCTCGGCGGAGTCGGCGGCATGAGTCGTGGCGTGCTGGGACATGGGTGGTTCTCCTCAGTGTTATGGCTGGCGGTGACGTGCCGGCCGCCTCTCGTGGCGGCCATCTCAGTCGCCATGACAACCGAGCATGACCCACTTCTATTCCCTCTACTTATTTGTTTTTGCTTCAACGAACGAAGGTATTTATCGCCGCTCCGTCGCATGGCCGACGTCGTCGTCTGGAGCATCGGCGCCGGTGCCCTAGGTACCAGCAACGGCGCGATGGCGGGACACGGGTGAGAGGATCGCCCCATGGCACCTGCAGCAGTGACTCCCGGCTCCGCACCATCCCTCTCCTCGGGCCCCCTGGTGGGCGATGTCGTGCGGCTCGAGCCGCTCGCGCTCGAGCACGTGCCCGCATTGCGCGAGGCGGCCGCCGATGCGGGGACAACCCCTTTCGCGTCCGTGCCCGCTCCCGATGCGGTCGAGGCCTACGTGATGGGATCGCTCAGGCGCCGCAACTCCGGCTCGTACGCGCCCTTCGCGCAGATCGAGGCTGCCACCGGCCGCGCCGTCGGGCACACCGCATACCTGACGCCGCGGTGGATGCCGGATGGGCGCCTCTACGCCGTCGAGATCGGATCCTCGTGGCTGTCCCCCGCGGTCCGCGGCACCGCGATCAATCCCGCAGCCAAGCTGCTGCTCATGACGCAGGCCTTCGAGGAGTGGGGCGTGGTGCGCCTGGACATCAAGACCGACGCCCGCAACGAGGTGGCCCGGCGCGCCATCGCCGGCACGGGCGCCCGCTTCGAGGGCGTCCTGCACGCCTGGCAGCCTTCGCTGGCACCGGGCGAGGAGGGCCGCACCCGGGACACGGCCATGTTCTGCGTCACCGCGGGCGACTGGCCCCGGGTCAAGGATCTCCTGAAGGAGAAGGTCAACCGGCGCTTGGCCGTCCACTGAGCGAACTGACGACCCGTTAGGGCGCAGCCTCTCATAGGCTGATGGTGGCGCGCACCACTCATTCGCGCGCCACCGGTCCTGGAATCGGAAGGATGCATGATGAGTGAGCTGCGCGATCCCGCTGCGGTCCTGGGCGAGGAGCTGGGCTGGCGGGCGGCGCTGGAGTGCACTGACCTGCTGGGCGCCCCCGTCGCTGCAGCCCTGAAGGCACTGGAGGTCTCCTCCCCGCACGGGGCGGAGCTGGCCCGCCAGGCCCAGGTGGTCCGGATCGATCCGCAGTACTCCGACACCGACGCCCTCAACGAGCACTACCGCCTGGACCCGGCGGCCACTGGCAACTGCGTACTGGTGGCGGGCAAGCGCACAGGTGAGCAGAAAATCGCCGCCTGCGTCGTGCGCGCCACCGACTTCGCCGACGTCAACCACGTCGTCAAGAAGCTCATTGACGTGCGCAAGGCATCCTTCCTGCCCATGGAGCAGGCGGTGGAGATGAGCGGCATGGAGTACGGCGGCATCACCCCGGTGGGCGTGCCGAGCACGTGGCGGCTCCTCATTGATGCAGGGGCGGCGGCGCGCAGCACAGTGCTCATCGGCTCGGGCGTGCGCCACTCCAAGCTGCTCGTGCCCGGGGCACTGCTGGCCGCCCTGCCGACGGCGGAGGTCATCGAGGGCCTGGGAATGGCTCCGGCCTGATCGCTTCTCCACCCAGAGCCGTCAAGGCGGCGTCAAGGGAGTCGACGAGCACCTGGAAGCTCCCCTCCACAGGCTCGGACATGGCGAAGCCCCCGCGCAGCTCGATGTCCACGAAGCCGTGCAGCGCCGCCCGGATCATCCTCACCGCGTCGACGACCTTGGCATCGGGCAGGCCGTAACCGACCAGGGCGGCCGTGACGACCTCCACGGTTCGCCGCGCCTGGGCCGACCCCAGGGCGTCGGCATCACCGGTCGGCCCCTGGGCCATGGAGTAGAGGCTGGGGTGGTCGTGAGCGAAGGCGCGGTACGCCCTGGCCATCGCCACCAGGGCATCGCGGCCAGAGCGGCCCATGACCGCGGCGGCCAGGGCGTCGGCCAGGGAGCCGGTGGCGCGCATCGCGACCTGGTGGGCGACGTCATCCAGGCCGCCCACGTGCTTGTACAGGCTGGGCGGTGCCACCCCGAGGTCTGCCGCCAGGCGGCTGAGCGTGAGGGCCTGGGCGCCCTGTTCATCGGCGATCAAGCAGGCCCGCTCGATCACGCGCTCAGTGCTGAGCCCGGCTCTAGGCATCGAGCCCCCTCTCCTGTCCCCTGTTATCCCCTGTTGTCATCGGCCGGCGCGGATGCGCTGCGGGCGAAGTCGACGATACGCGGCCCGACGGCGCCGGAGTGCTCCAGCATGGGGGCGTGCCCAGCCCCGGGGACCATGAGGATCGGGGCCGGCTCGGCCGATCGGCCCACGGCTGCGGCGACCCAGGCGGCCTCGGCGGCGGGATCCTTCCAGTCGGGGTCCTCCTCCCCCATAACTACGAGGGCGGGGCATGCCAGCGTTTCGAACCAGGGCTTGACGACGCGATGATCGGCGCGCGTCGTGGCCCGAAAGGCGCGCCAGCGCCCCGGCCTTCGCAGCAGTGCGGTCAGCCGGGCCGCCCTGGCCTCGGCACCAGCCAGCCCGGGCCACAGCGAGGCCGAGTAGCGCCGCCAGAGCGCGGGCCCCCAGGGGCGCAGCAGCGCCAGTCCCATCCCCGCCCGCATCAGGGCATCCCTGCCCCGGCTCCCCGATCCGCGCAGGAAGGGGCAGATGAGCACCAGCCCGGAGACCAGGTCGGGGCGGCGCCCGGCGGCGATGACGGCCGACGCCCCGGACATCGAGGCCCCCACCAGGAGGGCCGGCCCGGCGTCGAGCTCCTCGATGAGGGCGATGAGGTCCCCGGCGGTTGCCTCATCACCGTAACTGCCGAAGGCCGCAGAACTGTCACCGTGCCCGCGCAGATCTACTGTGACGACGCGGAATCCTGCTGCGCACAGGGCCTGGGCGAGCGGGTTGTACACATCCCTCACATCACCCATGGCCGGGGAGCAGACCACCAGGGGCACACTCTCACTGGCGGATCCGAGGGAAGGCGAGCTCACTGCAGGGCCTGTTTCCTCGGCCGCTACAGCAATCGCAGCACCACTCCTTCGCCTGGGAGTATCAGCCCTCGGCTCATGAACTTCGTAGGCGATGGTTCCATCGGGTACCTCAAGCTGGCTAATGGTCATAGCTGAAAGCTAATGTCCTTAGCTACCAAGAGCAACTCGCCTCTTCCGCCTCCACACAGCCGCAGCTCACTCCTACAGTCCGACAGACCCATCGGCTCAGAACTGGCAACAGGCGCACAAGCGACCGTCATCAGTTCTCGGACTAGCGGCTCACCTCTTGGAGGCGAGCTGACGCAACACGTACTGGAGAATGCCCCCGTTACGGAAATAGTCGGCCTCACCGGGAGTGTCGATACGCACGACAGCGTCGAACGTAATGCTCACGCCGTCCTCCTTGACCGCCGTCACCGACACCGTCGATGGCGTGACACCGTCATTCAGCGCGGTCAGCCCCGTGATGGAGAAGACTTCGCTGCCATCAAGTCCGAGGCTCGCCGCCGATTCGCCGGCCGGGAACTGCAGCGGGACAACGCCCATACCGATGAGGTTGGAGCGGTGAATACGCTCGAAGGACTCGGTGATGACAGCCTTGACCCCCAGCAGCGCCGTGCCCTTGGCGGCCCAGTCGCGCGAGGAGCCCGAACCGTATTCCTTACCGCCGAGCACCACCAGCGGGATATCAGCCTCCTGGTACGCCTGAGATGCGTCGAAGATCGACTCCTGCTCCCCCGTGAGGAAGTTGCGGGTGTAACCGCCCTCCACGCCGTCGAGCAGCTGGTTGCGAAGCCTGATGTTGGCGAAGGTCCCCCGGATCATGACTTCATGATTGCCTCGGCGCGAGCCGTAGGAGTTGAAGTCGCGGCGCGCCACCCCGTGCTCGGCGAGGTAGCGGCCGGCCGGAGAGTCCGCCTTGATCGCACCGGCCGGAGAGATGTGGTCGGTCGTCACCGAGTCGCCCAATAGAGCCAGGACACGAGCACCAACCACATCCGTCACCGGGGTGAGCTCCATGGTCAGGCCATCGAAGAAGGTGGGCTTGCGCACGTAGGTGGAAGCATCGTCCCAGGAGAAGGTCTTGCCCTGCGGAGTGGGCAGCCCCTGCCAGCGCTCGTCCCCGGCGAAGACATCGGCATAGTCGGAGACGAACATCTCCCGGTCGACGGTGGCGTCAATAGTCGCCTGCACCTCAGCGGGATCGGGCCAGATATCGGCGAGGAACACATCATGCCCCTGCGCATCCTGCCCGAGCGGCTGGGTACTGAAGTCGAAGTCCATGGTGCCCGCCAAGGCGTAGGCGATGACCAGCGGCGGGGAGGCCAAGTAGTTCATCTTGACATCGGGATTGATGCGACCCTCGAAATTGCGGTTGCCCGACAGCACCGAGACGACCGCAAGATCAGCCTCATTGACGACCGCCGAGACCTCGGCGGGCAGCGGTCCGGAATTGCCGATGCAGGTGGCGCAGCCGTAACCGACGACATTGAAACCCAGAGCATCAAGAGCCGGCCACAACCCGGCCTTGGCGTAGTAGTCGGTGACCACCTGGGAGCCGGGGGCCGTGGAGGTCTTGACCCACGGCTTGCTTCTCAACCCTTTATCGACGGCGTTGCGCGCTAGAAGCCCTGCGGCCACCATGACGGACGGATTGGAGGTATTGGTACAGGACGTGATCGAGGCGATAGCCACGTGCCCATGGTCGAGAGCGGTCTCGGTGCCGTCGGCGAGGGTGACCGATGCGGGCTTCGATGCCTCGGCGGCGTAAGTGGGCAGGGTGTTCCCGAAACTCTCCTTGGCGCGATTCAGCTCAATGCGGTCCTGAGGGCGCTTGGGTCCGGCGATGGAGGGCACGACCGTGGCGAGGTCCAACTCGAGGTACTCGGAGTAGACCGGCTCGCGCGCCGGATCGTGCCACAGACCCTGAACCTTGGCGTATGCCTCGACCAGTGCGATTCGCTCTTCATCCCTGCCCGTCAGGCGCAGGTAGTCCAAAGTGACGTCGTCAATGGGGAAGATGGCAGCAGTGGAGCCGAACTCCGGACTCATATTGCCGATTGTGGCGCGGTTGGCCAGAGGCACGGCGGCCACGCCCTCGCCATAGAACTCGACGAACTTCCCCACCACTCCGTGGGCGCGCAGCATCTCGGTGATGGTGAGCACGACATCGGTGGCGGTGGCACCGGCCGGAATCGAGCCGGTGAGCCGGAAACCGACTACGCGCGGGATGAGCATGGACACCGGCTGACCGAGCATGGCCGCCTCGGCCTCGATACCGCCCACTCCCCAGCCCAGCACGCCCATGCCGTTGACCGTGGTCGTGTGTGAGTCGGTGCCCACGCAGGTGTCCGGGTATGCCTGAGTAATCGCAGCCCCATCCGGCTCGGCGATCTCCTTGGTGAACACGGTGCGCGCCAGGTACTCGATATTGACCTGGTGAACGATGCCGGTACCCGGAGGAACCACCCGGAAATTGGAGAAGGCGCCCTGTCCCCAGCGCAGGAACTGATAGCGCTCGGTGTTACGGCGGTACTCCAGTTCCTTATTGCGCTCCAGAGAACCGGGCAGGCCGAAGGAGTCGATCTGCACAGAGTGGTCGATGACCATCTCAGCGGGCGCCAGGGGATTGATGACATCAGGGTCGCCCCCCAGATCCGCCACGGCCTCGCGCATAGTGGCCAGGTCGACGATGCAGGGCACGCCGGTGAAGTCCTGCATGATGACGCGAGCAGGGGTGAACTGGATCTCCGTGCTCGGTTCGGCCGTGGGATCCCAAGACGCCAGGGCCCGCACATGGTCAGCGGTGACGTTGGCCCCGTCCTCGGTGCGCAGCAGATTCTCGGCCAGTACCTTGAGGCTGTACGGCAGGCGCTCCAGCCCGGGGACGGCGTCGAGACGGTAGATCTCATAGGGGCGTCCGTCCACATCGAGAGTGGCGCGCGAGGAGAAGGTGTCGATACTGGCCAAAGCGTCACTCCTGTTCTGCGACTTCCGTCGTCCTGCGCTCCTGCTTGGAGGGGCGCGCGACGGGTTCGGCGGATACCGTATCCGGTGGCGTGTTATCTCGCGTCAACACAACGATGTGGGTCTTCCCTTTACGCAAGGGAGCACGCATGCATTGCGCGGTGGCGGTCCGCGGGCACCAGCTCCGGCTCCGTCGTCACGGTCAGATCCTGGACCTGAAGCTCGAGCGGCTCACGCAGTCAGCTACGCCGGCACCCGCCGGGGCGCATGTGCCGCCGAGACCGCCACGTCGATAATTCAGCCCGGGAGATCTGGCGATCCCGCTAAAAGAGCAGGATTTCCTGGCGGCAGTCAAATCGAACTCCGAGGCCGTATTACCGATGTCACACGCTTCAACAGCGGCGGCCTTGCGCACCATTGCCTTGCGTCTCGGTGAAGAAACAATCTGATTACAGAACGGAAACGACGCCGCGAGGCGTCAAAACGGCATCCTACGATCGCACAAGATGACTGCCCTGGTATTCAGGCAGCATCATGTTTTCACCCCACCCCTAGATGGAGATGACGGATGCAGTTCCAGCACCTCCCGGTGCATCGCAAGCATGTAGCGGCTCTGCTCGCAGGCGTGCTTCTGATAACACTGAGTAGTTTCGCTGCGCTCATAACGACCAATGCGCAAGCGGCCCAGAACACTGGAGTCAAGGTCTCTTTCGAGCCTCTCGTTCTCGCCGATAAGGACGGCACGGAATTCCCCGGGAAGCCTGCACGTCTCGAGGACCCGGTTCGCATGAAATTCGCCTGGGACGCCTCCTCGGCGAACCCGCAGCCCGACGAGTCCTTCACTATTACACTTCCCGCGGAGTACCGGTACCGCGAGATCGGCCGGCACGACGACCTGGTCCTGGGCGACGGCACCAAGGTAGGCGATTGCGTCACCACGACCGAAACCCTCACCTGCACCTTCAATGCCGCTATCAGCGCTGCGACTGAGCTCAAGGGATCTGGTAACCAGATGATCGTGGCCCAGAAGGTGACTCAGGAGAACAGCACTACGTTCAATGCCAACGGCACTGATACACAGGTGTTCCACCCCAACAATGAGCGGATCTATCCCATCGCATGGGTCGAGAAGGACCTCGGGAAGTACGCCAATACGCTTCAGCGCGAGTCCAAGGCCTTGACCTGGCACATCCAGTTCAGCGGCAGAACGATCGCAAACCACCTGCAGGTGGACAGCGGCACCGTCAACACGGTGACCTTCAACGACGTCTCGGGCGGCGGACAGACGCTCAACCCCAATCTCGGCACCTGGTACGTGCGGGTCAACCCCGAGCAGTACGGAGGCGGAGCTGACGGATACTTCGACGTCGCCAAGGCCGATGGTACGGCAATGAATACCGACCACGGCGCCTTCACCTTGACGCCAACCATCGGGGCCGACGGAACCACCGCCTCCATCACCCTCACCCGCACTGACGGCAACTTCGCCGCAGACACGAACTACGAGATCGTCTACCAGTCCCTCGCGGAGGGCGGTAAAATCGTTCCGGGTCGCATCTACACCAATAACGCGACGCTGGACGGCGGAAAGAATACTTCTGTATCGGCACAGATGGCTTACAAGGATCCGATCTCCTATGACGTCCAGCTCACCCAGGGTTTCGGTTCTTTCGGCGTGAAGAAGTATGTCACCGGCGCTAGCCAGAATGAGGTCACGTCTGACACAAAGGTTCGCGTGAACGTGTCCTATGAGTTGCCGAACGGCACAACCGAGGCCGACTACCCGAACTGGGCGAATAAGCCGGCATCGAATCCCTACACGGTTGAGGTCGGGGTCGGCGAGCAGCAGGCCGCCGACACCCTTCGCGAATTCCCGAAGGGAACCACTATCACCCTGACGGAGGACACCTCTGCAGCCGCTCTTCCATCAACCCTCGATTGGGGAGACAAGACCTTCTCCGTGAAGGGCAACGAGACTCCGGATACGGCGACTTTCACCATCGGCACGTCTGTGGATGCTGTGAGCCTGTACAACAAAGTCACGCAGAAAACCGGATCCTTCACCATCGCCAAGAAGGTCGAGGGAAGCAACAAGGAGGCCTTCTCCAAGGATCTCTTCCGAGTTGACTACACCTGCGAGAACTATCCGGAAGGCAGTCTCGATGTGAAGGGCGATGGCACTCCCATTGCCGGTCCGCTGGTGCCCGTGGGCACCAAGTGCGTCATCACCGAGAAGGAGAAGCTGACTGACGGCGGCGCTGAGCGCGAGGGGTACACCGTTGACACCCAGGTGGACAACGGAACCTTCACCATCACGGAGGGCCCTGCCGACGCCACACTCGTCACGGTGACGAACACGTACACCGAGATTCCTGCACCCACTCCGACGCCGACTCCCACTCCCAGCGAGGAGCCCACGCCGGCACCGTCCCCCAGCGAGGACCCGACCCCGGCGCCCTCCCCCAGCGAGGACCCGACCCCGGCACCGTCCCCCAGCGAGGACCCGACCCCGGCGCCCTCCCCCAGCGAGGACCCGACCCCGGCACCGTCCCCCAGCGAGGACCCGACCCCGGCGCCCTCCCCCAGCGAGGACC
>ERZ772827.825-NODE-825-length-16488-cov-3.553703_pt1 | contig 16488 bp, 15 predicted proteins | sample MGYA00580850_ERZ772827 | MGnify/ENA primary metagenome ERZ772827 (study PRJEB29015, sample SAMEA2737950) | human oral metagenome | biome: human oral; feature: human-associated habitat; material: dental | place: China | collected 2145 ...
CCAGGGCCAGGCCATATGGTCTATTCCCTTGCGTGAAGCAGCCCCTGCGCCGGGGCTGGATGAGTGGCCTGCTGCTGCACCCGATACAGCCGATGCAGCGCAGGCGCTGCCCGCGTTTGAGGGCACGCCCGAGGGCGACTTCTGGTATGCCCTGGTGCAAGAGCTGATGGCGCGCGAGGCCATAGGCGGCCTGCCGCGCGAGCTGGCCCTGCACGCGCAATTGCGGGAGCGCGCCGAAGGCCGCTGGCGCTTGCAGGTGGAAAAAGCCCTGCTGGCGCAGCCCGCCACGGTGAGCCGCCTGCAAGCGGCCCTGCAAGCGGCCGGGCACGCCGTGGCGCTGGCCTTTGAAGAGGGGCCGGTGACGGATACCCCCTCCATGCGCAATGCCCGCCACGCAGCGATTCGCCTGCGGGCCGCCACGGCCTTTTTGAAAGCCGATGAGCTGGTGCGGCAGGCCGAAAGCGAGCTGGGGGCCAGGTTTTTGGAGGAATCGGTCAAGGCCCTGTGAGCGGGGTTTTGCAAGGGGACTTTGCAAGCAGGGCGAAAACCCGGCTTGGCGCCCGCAAGGGCTTGGCCTGCTATCGGGCGGAGTGAATCGGGCAGATTCAGCGCCGCGCCTGATGAGCGTTTGGCGCGCGGCGGCGGGGCCGCACCTTGCCGCGCCGATTGGGGCGTTTTTGCGCGCAGCGGCAGCGTATGCGGCAAACGGCTTTGTTTTCCGGAGTTGTTTTTCAGATTTGCTTCAGCGTTGCAGGCAAAGAAAAACCGCCCGGGCCTTGGGGCCGTGGGCGGTTTTTTTGGGGGCCTGCCCCCGCCAGTCGGGGCGGGAAGGGCGGGGCGTGCTGGGCGCTTACTTGGCGGCCTGCTTGGCCACGCGGCTGGGCAGTTTTTCCTTGATGCGGGCGCTCTTGCCGCTGCGCTCGCGCAGGTAGTAGAGCTTGGCGCGGCGCACGTCGCCACGGCGCTTGACTTCGATGCTGGCCACCAGCGGGCTGTAGAGCTGGAAGGTGCGCTCCACGCCTTCGCCGCTGGAGATTTTGCGGACGATGAAGCTGCTGTTGAGGCCGCGATTGCGCTTGGCGATGACCACGCCTTCATAGGCCTGCACGCGCTTGCGGTTGCCTTCCACCACGGTGACGCCGACAACGACGGTGTCGCCAGGAGCGAATTCGGGGATGGTTTTGCCAAGGCGCTCGATTTCTTCTTTTTCGAGCTGTGCGATCAGGTTCATGGTTTCCTCGTTGATCGATCATGCGCACGCTACGCTAGGGGCGGCAACCGGGCCTGGCAAGCATTTCACCAAGGTGAAAAAAGCGCTTTTCCTGGCCCGGCCTTGTGTTCTGTGCCGCGGCTGGCAGAGGATCGTAAAAAACCCGGCATTATAGACGGGCCAGCACCTTTTCATCGGCTGGCGTGAGCAGGCCGCGGGCGCGGGCGGCGTCGAGCAAATCGGGGCGGTGGCGGGCGGTGGCTTGCAGGCTTTGCTGGCGACGCCATTGGTGGATTTGCGCGTGGTGGCCGCCCAGCAGCTCGGGCGGCGCGGCCTGGCCTTGCCAGACTTCGGGGCGGGTGTAGTGGGGGCAGTCCAGCAGGCCGTCCAGCGCGGGGTTGAAGCTGTCTTGCTGGTGGCTGCCTTCGTCGCCGAGCACGCCCGGTTGCAGGCGAGCGATGGCGTCCAGCAGGGCCAGGGCGGGGATTTCGCCGCCGGAGAGCACGAAGTCGCCCAGGCTGATTTGGTGGGTGACGTGGCGATCGATGAAGCGCTGGTCTATGCCCTCGTAGCGCCCGCAGATGAGCACCGCGCCGCTGCCTTCGGCCCACTGCTGCACGGCGGCGTGATCGAGCGGGCGGCCCTGGGGCGAAAAGAGGATGACGGCGGGTTCCCGATTGGTTTCGTCTGCATTGCCCGCCTGCTGGCGGCTGGCGCGGGCGGCGGCCAGGCAGCGGGCCAGCGGCTCGGCCAGCATGACCATGCCGGGGCCGCCGCCAAAGGGGCGGTCGTCCACGCGGCGGTAGTTGCCTTCGGCGTAATCGCGCGGGTTCCACAAGTGCAGGCTCATGCGGCCATCCTGCCAGGCGCGGCGGGTGATGCCGGCGTGCAAAAACGGGGCGAACAGCTCGGGAAACAGCGTCAGAACGTCAAAGCGCATGGGGCGGGGCGGGCCTTGTGGCCTTTTCGTGATTACTGCAAATGGCGGGCGGCGGGCAGGGCGGCGTGGGCAAAGAGGCTGGCGACGTCCACGGCATCAAAGCGGTATTGCTGCCCGCAGAAGTCGCAGCCGACTTCGACGCGGCCCTGCTCGCGCAGGATGTCTTCGGCCTCGGCCTGACCCAGCGAGCTGATCATGGAGGCCACGCGCTCGCGGCTGCATGAGCAGGCAAAGCGCGCCGTTTGCGGCTCAAAGCGCAGCACGCGCTCTTGCCAGAACAGGCGGTGCAGGATGTCGTCGGCAGGCAGAGTCAGCAGCTCTTGCGGCTGGAGGCTTTTTGCCAGCAGGCTGATGCGGTGAAAGGCGTCTTCATCCGGCGCGTCGGGGCTTTGGTCTTCGCGCGCGACCTGGCTTTGCGAAAGATTGTTTTGCCCCTGCACGGGCAGGCGCTGGATGAGCAGGCCGGCGGCGGTGCGCTCGTCGGCGGCCAGCACGAGGGTGGTGTCCAGCTGCTCGGACTGGCGCATGTAGTGGGCGATGGCGCTGGCCACATCCGGCTCCTGATCAAGCGGCACCACGCCCTGATAGGGCTGCTGGCCGCCCTGGCGCGAGCGGGGATCGAGCGTGATGGCGCAACGCGCCTGGCCGTGGCGGTTGACCAGATCGGGCAGCCGCGCCTGATCTGCAATTTCGCCGCTGACGGTGGCCGTGGCGCGCAGGCGCAGATCGGACTGCACTTCGGCCACGGCCAGCTTGACCGGGCCGTCGCCCATGATTTGCAGCACCAGCGCGCCGTCGAACTGGATATTGCTTTGCAGCAAGGTGGCGGCGGCGGTCATTTCGCCCAGCAGGCCGATGACGGGGGCGGGCCAGGCGCCGGTGTGGGTGTTGGCCGCGCGGCGTTGCAGCACTTGCTGCCAGGCATCGGTCAGGAGCACGAGTTGGCCACGCACGGGCAGGCCGTCGAAGATGAATTTGTGAAGCTCGGACATAGGCGATGCCAGATGGGGCCGGGGCGTGGCTTGTCAATGCTGCTGCGTTCAGAGTTTGCGCAAGGTGGCGCGGAACTGCCGGGCGTTGTCCATGTAGTGCAGGGCGCTGCGGCGCAGGCCCTCGATTTGCTCGGCGCTGAGCGGGCGCACGACTCGGGCCGGGCTGCCCAGGATCATGCTGCCGTCGGGAAACTCCTTGCCTTCAGTGACCAGCGCGCCCGCGCCTACCAGGCAGTGCCGGCCGATTCTTGCCCCGTTGAGCACGATGGCGCCTATGCCGATCAGGCTCTCGTCGCCCACGGTGCAGCCGTGCAGCATGGCCTGGTGACCGACGGTGACGCGCCGGCCTATGTGCAGCGGCACGCCCTTGTCGGCATGCAGCACGCAGGCGTCTTGCACATTGCTGCCTGCGCCGATGTGAATGCGCTCCATGTCGCCGCGCACCACGCAGCCAAACCAGACGCTGGCTTCGGCGTCGATTTGCACCTGTCCCATGACCTGGGCCGAGTCGGCTACCCAGGCGCTTTCATGCACTTGCGGGCTGTGCTGGTAAACGTGATAGAGGGGCATGTGTGTCTCCTGTCGGGCGGGTTTGGATGGGGGACTGGGCGGGTGTTGCTTCTGTTTTTGTAGCGCGGATCGCAGTATCCACGGGCGTTTCAGCCGTTTTGGGTCTGATTTCGGGCCTATTTTGATGGGGCGCATACCACGAAATGGCGTGCACCTGGGGCGGCGGCGGCCTTCCAAAGCGCAGGCCGGGGGATTGGCGCGCGCTGGCAGCGTGAAAAGTGGCAAATCGCTATATTGAAAAAGCCTTTTGGTCAATCCTTTGGCGCGTTTTTTTCGTGGTTTTTGTCATGCCTGCCCCTTCATCTGCTCTTTTGCCGGCCGAGCCGTTTGGCTCTCCATCGGCTGCGCCTGATCAGGATGCGGCACGGTCTGACGAACACGCGCCCTTCAAACTGCTGGATGAGGCCGCCGAGTGGGAAGCGTTCAGCCGCCCGCTGCCGGCAAGGGATGCGCCTTCGGCTACCAAAAATGAAACGCCCGAGGCCGCGCGAGTGTGGGAATCCAGTGTGGTGTTTGAAGGTATGCACTGCGCCGCCTGCGCCAGCACGCTGGAGGCGGCGCTGAGCAGCGTGCCGGGCGTGCGGCTGGTGGAAGTCAATGCCGCCAGTCACCGTGGCCGCGTGGTGTGGGACGAGGCGCAAACCCGCCCCTCGCAGTGGCTGCAAGCGGCGGTGCAGGCGGGCTACCGCCCTCTGCCCGCGCACGACGCGGCTGACAGCGCCCGCCGCCAGGCCGAAACGCGCAAGATGCTCTGGCGCATGGGCGTGGCCGGTGTTTGCATGATGCAGGTGATGATGTGTGCCACGCCGTTTTACTTCAGCCAGGCGGGCGACATCGACGCCGAGATGCAGTATTTGCTGCGCTGGGCGCAATGGGTGCTTTCCATGCCCGTGGTGTTTTTCTCTTGCGCGCCTTTTTTCAAAAACGCCTGGCAAGACCTGAAGCAGCTGCGCGTGAGCATGGATTTGCCCGTGGCGCTGGCCATGTTGATTACGTTTGTGGTCAGCTCGCTGGGCACGTTTGAGCCCGGGGGGCTGTTCGGGCACGAGGTGTATTTCGACTCGCTGACCATGTTCGTGTTTTTCCTGCTGACCGGGCGCTGGCTGGAGCTGCGTTTGCGTGACCGCACGGCAGGCGCGCTGGATGCGCTGATGCGCAAATTGCCCGAAAGCGTGGAGCGCCGGCAAGCCGACGGCCAGTGGCAGCGCGTGGCCGTGCGCCGCCTGGCTGCGGGGGATGTGGTGCGCGTGTGGCCGGGGGAAAACTTCCCGGCCGATGGCGAGGTCACGCAAGGGCAGACGATGGTGGATGAGGCGCTGCTGACGGGCGAATCCACTCCCTTGTCTCGCGGCGTGGGCAGCCAGGTGATTGCGGGCAGTCATAACTTGTCGGCAGCCGTGCAGGTGCGCATCGAGCGGGTAGGGCAGGGCACGCGCTACGCCCAGATCGTGAATTTGATGGAGCAGGCCGCTACCAGCAAGCCGGGCGTGGCCCGCCTGGCCGACCGCGTGGCGCGCCCCTTTTTGCTGGCCGTGCTGCTGGTGGCGGGCGCTACGTGCGCCTGGTGGTGGCCGCAAGACCCGGCGCGGGCTTTGATGGTGACGGTGGCGATTTTGGTGGTGACTTGCCCCTGCGCGCTGTCGCTGGCCACGCCGGCAGCCATGCTTGCCAGCGCCGGGCGGCTGGCGCGCGAGGGCGTGCTGGTGCGCCGCCTGCATGCACTGGAGGCGCTGGCGAATGTGGACACCGTGGCGTTCGACAAAACGGGCACGCTCACGCGCGACGCCTTTGTGCTGAAAAAAGTGCGCGTGCGTGCGGATGTCTGCGAATCACAGGCGCTGGCATTGGCGGCGCGCATGGGGCAGGGCAGCTTGCACCCGGTTTCTCGCGCCCTGGTGCGCCAGGCGGCTGCGCAGGAGCTGGCAATGCCGGATATCCCGCTGCCTGATTGGCAGGAGCTGGCAGGGCAGGGCGTGCGCGCAGGTGATGTGCGCCTGGGATCGGCTGCGTTTTGCCAGGTGGAACCCCATGCCGACGAGTTGCATGCGCTGACTTGCTATTTGAGTGATGAAAAAGGCTGGCTGGCCAGCTTCACCTTTGAAGAAGATTTGCGCGCGGATGCCTCATCAACCGTGGCCGGGCTGAAGGCGGCGGGCATGCATGTGGCTCTGCTCTCGGGCGATCGCCCGCCTGCCGCGCAGGCGCTGGCGCGCCAGGCGGGGATAGACGATGCGCAAGGGGGCATGACGCCCGATGACAAGCTGCACGCCATGCGCCAGTGGCAGGCGCAGGGGCGGCAAGTGGCCATGGTGGGAGACGGCCTGAATGACGGCCCCACTCTTGCGGCGGCGCATGTCTCTTTCGCCTTCGGACGCGCCGTGCCGCTGGCACAAGCCCAGGCGGATTTCGTCGTGCTGGGCGAACGCCTGGGGCAAGTGACGGATGCACATCGCCAGGCCCGCCTGACCTTGCGCGTGGTGCGCCAGAACCTGATGTGGGCCGCTGCTTACAACGCCTTGAGCGTGCCCCTGGCCATGATGGGCTGGATGCCGGCCTGGGCGGCCGGACTGGGGATGGCGACCAGCTCGCTGCTGGTGGTGCTCAATGCCTGGCGACTCAACAAAAACCCGTGAATCCTGGCGTTCGCGAGGCCCTTGCACACACAAACATCAAGACACCATGGACATTCTTTTTCTGCTCATTCCCCTGTCGGTCGGTTTGGCCTTCTTCATCCTGGGCGCGCTTGGCTGGGCCATTTACACAGGCCAGTTTGACGACGTCGAGCGCGAGGGCGAACGCATTCTTGAGCAAGATTGAGGGTTGAGCAAAATCAAGCAAACCAATATTGCCAATGTGGATAAACTGAAACGATCAGGAAACATATGAGGTGTAAATGAGTTTCGCCAACGAACAATCCACGGTGTACAACGACAAGGTCGTCCGGCAGTTCACCATCATGTCCGTTGTTTGGGGCGTGGTGGGCATGCTGGTCGGCGTGATTTGTGCAGCCCAATTAACCTGGCCCGAATTGAATATGGGCATCCCTTGGTTGAGTTATGGGCGACTTCGCCCCCTGCACACCAACGCGGTGATTTTTGCCTTCGGCGGCTCCGCCCTTTTTGCCACCGCTTATTACATCGTCCAGCGCACCTGCCATGTCAGGCTTTTTTCCGACAGGCTGGCAGCATTTACCTTCTGGGGCTGGCAGGCCGTGATCGTGGCAGCTGTCATTACCTTGCCTCTTGGTTTTACAAGCAGCAAGGAATATGCCGAGCTGGAATGGCCCATTGATATTCTGATTACCTTGGTGTGGGTGGCATTCGCAGTGGTGTTTTTCGGCACCGTAGGCACCCGGCGAGTTCGGCATATTTATGTGGCAAACTGGTTTTACGGAGCCTACATCATTGCGATTGCATTGCTGCATGTGGTAAATAACATGGAACTGCCGGTAGGCTGGTTCAAATCCTATTCCGCTTATGCCGGCGTGCAGGATGCCATGGTTCAATGGTGGTATGGCCACAATGCGGTGGGCTTTTTCCTGACGGCAGGATTTCTGGGGATGATGTATTACTACATTCCCAAACAGGCCGGCCGCCCGGTTTATAGCTATCGCCTGTCTATCGTCCACTTTTGGGCGCTGATTTTCACGTATATGTGGGCAGGCCCGCACCATTTGCATTACACCGCATTGCCCGATTGGACTCAAAGTGTCGGCATGGTGTTTTCTCTTATTCTTCTGGCCCCCAGTTGGGGCGGCATGATTAACGGCATCATGACTTTGTCGGGCGCATGGCACAAATTGCGCGACGATCCCATTTTGCGTTTCCTGATTGTGGCTTTGTCCTTTTATGGAATGTCCACTTTTGAAGGCCCGATGATGTCGATCAAAACGGTAAATGCATTAAGCCATTACACCGACTGGACGGTGGGCCATGTGCATGCAGGCGCTCTGGGCTGGGTGGGTCTGATTACCATGGGATCGCTGTATTACATGATTCCCCGTTTGTTCGGTCAAACAAAAATGTACAGTATTAAAGCCATAGAAGTGCATTTCTGGGTGGCGACAATTGGCATTGTGATTTACATCGCGGCGATGTGGATTGCCGGTGTGATGCAGGGTTTGATGTGGCGTGCCATTAATCCCGATGGAACCCTGACTTATACCTTTGTGGAATCGGTCAAGGCAACATTCCCCTTTTATGTGCTGCGTCTGCTGGGGGGTCTGCTTTATCTGTCTGGCATGTGCATCATGCTCTGGAACACCATTAAGACGGCGACTTCGGGCAAAGCCAGCGTGGTGGAAATCCCTTCCGTTGTCGGTCACGCCGCCGCCCACGCATAAATCAAAAACTCCACGAGGAATCTTGTCAAAATGGCTGATCAAGAAAAAGCTACAGGCCACGCTCGAATAGAAACCAATAATTTTTTGATGATCGTGTTGATCTTCATTGTGGTTTCCTTGGGTGGTCTTGTTGAAATCGTTCCCCTGTTTTTCCAGCATTCCACGACGCAGCCGATTGAAGGGCTCAAGCCCTATACCGCCTTGCAGGTCGTTGGGCGCGATGTTTACGTGCGAGAAGGTTGCAATAACTGCCATTCGCAAATGATTCGTCCTTTCCGCGCCGAAGCGCTTCGCTATGGTCCTTATTCAGTGGCGGGCGAGTTCGTTTATGACCGCCCCTTCCTCTGGGGCAGCAAACGCACGGGACCCGATCTGGCCCGTGTGGGCGGGCGTTACAGCGATGAATGGCATCGCCTGCATTTGAATAATCCGCGTGATGTGGTTCCGGAATCCAATATGCCGGCGTATCCCTGGCTGGCTCAAACGCCTGCGAATGCCAAAACAGTCCAGGCGCATATGCGCGGCCTGCGCACGCTGGGCGCGCCTTACAGTGACGAAGAAATCGAACAGGCGCCTTCCGAATTGGAAGGAAAAACCGAACTGGATGCCGTGATCTCCTATTTGCAGGTTTTGGGCATTCATCGCAAATAAGAGGGCTTGAAATGGATATCAATACCCTGCGCAGCATATCGACCGTACTGGCATTGATTGTTTTTGTCGGCATTGCCGTCTGGGCTTGGTCAAAACGAAATCAGGCAGGTTTTGATGAAGCGGCTCGCCTTCCTTTTGATCAGGATTGAATCTCCCACTGATACGAGAGACTAGAACAAATGAGCGATTTTACAAGCAGTTTCTGGCCGATATTTATTTCGGCTATTTCTCTGGGCGGAGTTTTTGGATGTGTCTGGCTGATTTGGGTGGCAGCCCACACCAAGGTGGCCCCGGACAGTGACAATACAACGGGGCACGTGTGGGACGTTGACCTGAAGGAAATGAACAACCCCATGCCGCGCTGGTGGGTCGGTCTTTTCATGATTACCGTGTTTTTTGGTTTGTCCTACTTTTATCTTTATCCCGGACTTGGAACTTACCAGGGGGCTTTGAAATGGTCGCAGGTGGGGCAAATGGAAAAGGAAATTGCCCACGGAAATGAGCAAATTGCCCCTATCTATGCCGCATTCAAGGACAAAAATATCGAGAAACTTGCGCAAGACGATCAGGCGATGGCTATTGGCGATCGCCTGTTTATGAATAACTGCGCTCAATGTCATGGTTCGGATGCGGGCGGCAGCAAAGGGTTTCCCAGCCTGGTGGATAAAGACTGGCTCTGGGGAGGTGACCCGGAACAAATCGTCGAGACGATTACCAATGGCCGCCAGGGGGTAATGCCAGCCCTGGCCGAAGCCGTAGGTACGGCGGAAGATGCGCGCAATTTGGCCAATTACGTTCTTAGCCTCTCCGGCAGCCCTCATGATGCGGTGAAAGCAGACTTGGGCAAGGAAAAGTTCACTGTCTGCATGGCATGTCATGGCGAAGATGGAAAAGGTAATACCGCACTGGGCGCCCCCAATTTGACCGACAGTGTTTGGCTGCACGGTTGGGGAGAGGCCGCGATTATTGAACGGATCAATAAGGGCGCACATAACGTGATGCCCGCGTGGGATAAAAAATTCACGCCGGAGCAAATCAATATTCTGGCAGCTTATGTTTGGGGCCTTTCCAACAAGGTTGGTGAAAACCTGACTGTCAGATAACGGCCTGTCTGGCTGATCTTGTCAGTTCAGCAAGCTGTCGGAAATGGAAAAGGGCCGGATGGATTCCAATCTGTCCGGCTTTTTTCATGATAAACAAAATAAAAACCTGAAGCATCCACGATTATGAGCAACGTATCCTCCCAAAGTGCGCCCGATAATACGGGGTCACTCTTTGTCGCAACCAAGAAGGTTTACGCGCGCAGCGTGAAAGGTTTGTTTGCGAAATGGCGAGTGGCGCTGGTCTGGTTTACGCAAATCATTTATTTTGGTTTGCCCTGGCTGACGTGGAGTGGCCGCCCTGCGGTGTGGATCAATCTGGAAGGAGAACGGTTTTATATTTTCGGGCTGGTGCTTTATCCACAGGATGTAATCTATTTGACGGCAATTTTGATTATCTCTGCCATGGCCCTGTTTCTTTTTACGGCCGTGGCGGGACGGCAGTGGTGTGGATACGCCTGCCCTCAAACCGTCTATACGGAAATTTACATGTGGATGGAAAGATGGGTGGAGGGGGACAGAAATGCTCGTATGAAACTGGATTCCTCGCCTCTTTCCGCAAAGAAGTTCGCCAGAAAAACCGCAAAACAAATCATGTGGGTAGGATTTGGTTTGTGGAGTGGTTTGACCTTGGTTGGATATTTCACGCCGATACGTGAATTGCTGGCAAACTTTGCGCACTGGAATTTGGGGCCCTGGGAAACTTTCTGGATATTTTTCTACGCCTTTGCCACGTATGGAAATGCGGGGTATATGCGTGAACAGGTCTGTAAATACATGTGCCCGTATGCGCGTTTTCAAAGCGCCATGTTTGATCATGACACCTTGATTGTGACTTACGATAGCGCCAGGGGTGAGAAAAGGGGACCTCGCTCCAAAAAAATGGACTACAAGGCGCAGGGCCTGGGCGATTGTGTCAACTGCACGCTTTGTGTTCAGGTTTGCCCGGTGGGCATTGATATACGCGATGGCCTGCAATATGAATGCATCAGTTGTGCCGCGTGTATTGATGCCTGTGATGAAGTCATGGACAAAATGGGATATCCGCGCGGCCTGATTCGCTATTCGACCCAGAATGGCGTGGAACAGGGATGGACCAACAGGCAAATTTTGAAGCGGGTTTTGCGCCCCCGGGTTCTTGTTTATACGGCAATTTTATTGACGGTGACCGTGGGGCTGATTGTGAGTATTGCTTTGCGCACGCCATTCAAGGTGAATATTGTGCGCGACAGGGCAGCACTAGCCCGTATTGTGGATAATGGTTTCATTGAAAACATTTACAGGATACAAGTCATGAATGCATCGGAATCACCCCAGACTTTTCATTTGAAAGTCGATGGTTTGCCTGGCATTGCCATTGCGACAGATCAGTCCGTGGAGGTGGACGCGACTCAATCGAAATGGATTTCCATGCGTTTGCGCGTTCCCTACGATGCAGCGCCATCAGGATCGCATTCCGTGCAAGTGGAAATCAGTAATCCCGCTTTGGGTGTGGTGACGGAAAAATCTGTTTTTATTATGCCGAGATAAAATGATGAAAATTGAAAAAACCGGGGAAAAAGAGGTGTCTCGCCCGTGGTGGTGCTATCCCATCATGTGGCTTGTTGTGGGCGGGCCTGGTATCGTGGTTGTGGCGGGGTTTTATACTTTGTATCTTGCAATTGCCAATCCGGATTATTTGTACACGGATGAGCAATGGCAGGAAAAGGTGCGGGCGGAAACTGTGGAAAAGAAAGCGGCCCATGCGCCAGCCATGCAGGCGCGCAATCACGCAGCGACTGGGGGAATCAATAAGGACGAGAGCGCTAGCAAAAAAGAAGATTAATTTTCGGAATGGAAAAGGCTAATTTTCTTTGAAGCCTGCTCTAATTGAGCCCAAAAATAAAAGCCCAAGTGGTTTCACTTGGGCTTTTATTTTTGGCGGAAGCGGTGAGATTCGAACTCACGGACCCTTGCGGATCGACGGTTTTCAAGACCGTTGCAATCGACCACTCTGCCACGCTTCCAGCGTGTGATGAGAAGCGGCTTATTTCAGCTTGACTTCCTTGTATTCCACATGCTTGCGAGCTTTGGGGTCGAATTTGGTGATCGACATTTTCTCGGGCATGGTTTTCTTGTTTTTGCTGGTGGTGTAGAAATGCCCGGTTCCGGCAGTGGATTCCAGCTTGATTTTTTCGCGTCCGCCTTTGGTGGCCATGATGTTTCCTTTATGGGTTCAAAACGGGAATTCAGGCTTGACCGCGTGCGCGCATGTCGGCCAGTACGGCGTCAATGCCTTTTTTATCGATCAAGCGCAGGGCTGCGCTGGTTACGCGCAGGCGAACCCAGCGGTTTTCACTTTCCACCCAGAAACGGCGGTATTGCAGGTTGGGCAGGAACCGGCGTTTGGTTTTGTTGTTGGCGTGGGAAACATTGTTGCCCGACATGGGCTTTTTGCCCGTGACCTCGCACTTGCGTGCCATAGGATTTCTCCATTGAATAACAGCAGAGGCTAAACGCTGAACCGCCCGTAAAAAAGGAAGGGGGCGGCAACTCGCCTCGACTTGACCTCGCCATGAAAAAGGGTGGCGGTAACCCTGTTTTTTGCTACCCGTAAAAGAGCAAACCGGCGATTATAGCGGTGGGGCGGCTTATTCGTGCTGCTCCAAATAGCGCTGGGCATCCAGTGCGGCCATGCAGCCCGTGCCTGCGCTGGTGATGGCCTGGCGGTAGATGAAATCCTGCACGTCGCCAGCCGCGAACACTCCGGGCACGCTGGTTTGCGTGGCCAGACCATGCCTTCCGCCCTGGGTGACGATGTAGCCGTTTTCCAGTTCGAGCTGGCCGGCAAAAATGCCGGTGTTGGGTGTGTGGCCGATGGCGATGAAGCAGCCGTGCACGGGCACATCCTGGGTTTGCCCGTTTTGCGTGTTTTTCAGGCGCACGCCGGTCACGCCGGAGGCGTCGCCCAGCACTTCGTCCAGGGTGCTGAACAGCTTCAGTTCAATTTTTCCTTCCCGCACTTTTTCGTGCAGGTGGTCAATCATGATGGGCTCGGCGCGGAAGGTGTCGCGGCGGTGGATCAGATAGACCTTGCTGGCGATATTGCTCAGATACAGGGCTTCTTCCACGGCCGTGTTGCCGCCGCCGACGACGCAGACTTCGCGGTCGCGGTAGAAAAAACCGTCGCAGGTGGCGCAGGCGCTGACGCCGCGGCCCATGAAGGCTTCTTCCGATGGCAGGCCCAGATATTTGGCGCTGGCGCCGGTGGCGATGATGAGGGCGTCGCAGGTGTAGCTGGCGTTGTCGCCGGTCAGGGTGAAAGGGCGCTGGCCCAGGCTGACGGTGTGGATGTGATCGTGGACGATTTCAGTTTTGAAGCGCTCGGCGTGCGCTTGCAGGCGCTGCATGAGCTCGGGGCCCTGCACGCCGTTGGCTTCGGCGGGCCAGTTGTCCACTTCGGTGGTGTTCATGAGCTGGCCGCCCTGGGCCATGCCGGTAATCAGCATGGGTTTGAGATTGGCGCGGGCGGCGTAAACGGCGGCGGTGTAGCCGGCGGGGCCGGAGCCGAGGATGAGAACGCGGGCGTGTCGAGTGGTCATGAAAAGTGGTTCCGAGGGATGTAGAGGTTTTTGCGCATGTCCGAAAGCGCATTCAGACGTGCATGAATAAAATCGACCATTGAAAAGTGTAAATTTTGTCGGTAATTATGAATCCAATGGTTGAGGAGTGAGGCATGGCGATGCTTTCAAATCTGGATCTGGTGCGTCGTGTGCCTTTGTTTTCTGCTCTTTCGCAGGAGCAGGCGGCGTTGGTGGCAGGTGCGGTTGTCAAACGCCGTTTCAAGCGCGGCGAAGCCATTGTGGAGCAAGGAAAAAATGCGGAAACCCTGTTCATCCTGCTGAATGGGCGCGCCCGTGTGGTCATGACCAACGGGAAGGGCAAGGAAGTCATTTTGGCCAGCCTGCAAACGGGCGATCACATTGGCGAGATGAGCCTGATCGATGGCGAGCCGCATTCGGCTACCGTGTGCGCCGATATGCAGACCGACGTGCTCGCCCTCAGCCGCGAGGCGTTTTTGCAGTGCATACCCGATGGCAACTCCATCACCCACGCCATCATGTATGGCCTGGTGCAGCGCTTGCGCCATGCGGATCGCAAGATCAGCTCGCTGGCGCTGATGGATGTGTATGGCCGCGTGGCGCACGCCCTGCTTGACTTTGCTGTGGACATGGGCGACGGCACCAGAATCATCAACGAGAAAATGTCCCGCCAGGATTTGGCCCGCATGGTGGGTGCTTCGCGCGAGATGGTCAGCCGCGTGATGAAGGGGCTGGAAGAAAGCAAATTCATCCGCTTGCGGGAAGACGGCTCCATCCTCATCCTTTCGCACGAATACGAATGACCCGCGCATGATTTCATCTGCGCCCGATCGCTTTGTCCTGCGGCCCGCCATTAGCGCGGGCCGTTTGCTTTGCGCCCCGGGTGGCCGGACGGGGCTGTTGTAAGCTCGAAAAACACTGTTTTTTTGCACATGACTTATTCCCTCAAAACCCTGGATAGCCGCAGCAGCGGCAATGGCTCTGGCAGGCAGCCCGTCACGCTGCTGCGCGTGTTGCAGGAGCTGCTGCTGCTGGTGGGCGGGGTGGCTCTTTTGTTTGTTGTGATGGCGCTGCTGACTTACTCGCCCACGGATGCGGCCTGGTCCACCTCCGGCACGGGCGAGGCGGTGCGCAACTCCGCCGGCAAGCTGGGCGCGCTGGTGGCCGATTGCGCCTACGTTTTGTTGGGCTACTCGGTCTGGTGGGCCGTGCTGGCTGCCGCTGTGGTGTGGCTCAAGGGCATGGCCCGCTGGTGGCGCGGCGTCGCGCCCGCGCCGGTGGGCCTGCGGCGGCGGCTGGTGTTCTGGCCGGGGCTGGTGCTTTTGCTGGCGGCCAGCTCCGGGCTGGAGTGGTCGCGCCTGCCGCAGTGGGATGACTTTTTGCCTGGCAAGGCCGGGGGCGCGCTGGGCGCGCTGGGCGGGCTTTTGGCAACGCAGTGGCTGGGCGAGACGGTTTCGGCCCTGCTGGGCGTGATTGCCGTGATGGCCGGCGCGGCGCTGGCCTTTGACTTTTCCTGGGCAAGCGTGGCCGATCGCGTGGGCGCGCTGGTGTATCTGGGGGGCGCTTGTGTGGGCAGGCAACTGGCCCGCGTGCAGGATGGCTACATGGGCTGGCGCGCCGCCCGCCAGCGCGACAGCGCCCGCGCAGCAGCCCCGCGCACCGAATTTCCCCCGCCTGAAATTGCCGATCCGCCCGCCCCTGAGGCAGCGCCTGCCGCCCGGCCGCAAGCGCGCGCTGCCTTGCGCGATGAGGTCATCGACGTGCCCCACGCCTTCGTGACCGAAGCGCCGCGCCAGCCGGTGGAGCCCGTTTTGCGCTCGCACGCGCCTGCCGCGTCGGATTTTTCGGCGCAGCCCGCGCCCGCTGCCTCGCGCGCGCTCGTGTCTATTAATGAAGAAGATGCGCTCGATGGCGTTCACCCCGCCGCCGAAGCTGCCTCGCCCGCAGTCGGGCCCGGCGATGCGCCCGAGCCTGTTTGGGGCGCAGCGCCGCCCTGGGAAGACGCCGCCGAGCCCACTTTGGCCCCCCCGGCGGCGGCTCGCGCGGCCCCGGCCGCCGATTTCGCCAGCGAGCGCGTGGCCCGCGCACGGCAGAAAAACCTCTTTGCCGATCTGCCCGAAAGCGTCCTTCCCCCAGTGGGCCTGCTGGACGCCGCCCCCGAGCAAAGCGCCCACATGAACCACGCCGATCTGGAAATGACCAGCCGCCTCATCGAGAAAAAACTCAAGGACTTCGGCGTGCAGGTGCAAGTGGTGGACGCCGCCCCCGGCCCCGTCATCACCCGCTACGAAATCGAGCCGGCCACCGGCGTCAAGGGCGCGCAAATCGTCAACTTGGCCAAAGACCTGGCCCGCAGCCTCAGCCTCACCTCCATCCGCGTGGTGGAAACCATCCCCGGCAAAAACTGCATGGCGCTGGAGCTGCCCAACGCCCGCCGCCAAACCATCCGCCTGTCGGAAATCCTCGGCTCGCCCACCTACCTCGAAGCCAAAAGCCTGCTCACCGTCGGTCTGGGCAAGGACATCGTGGGCAAGCCCGTCGTGGCCGATCTGGCCAAGATGCCCCACGTCCTCGTGGCCGGCACCACCGGATCGGGCAAATCCGTGGGCATCAACGCCATGATCCTGAGCCTGCTCTACAAGGCCGAGCCCAAAGACGTGCGCCTGCTCATGATCGACCCCAAGATGCTCGAAATGAGCGTTTACGAAGGCATCCCGCACCTGCTTTGCCCCGTCGTCACCGACATGAAACAGGCCGCCCACGGCCTGAACTGGTGCGTGGCTGAAATGGAGCGCCGCTACAAACTCATGAGCAAAGCCGGCGTGCGCAACCTGGCCGGCTTCAACAAGAAAATCGACGAAGCGCGCGAGCGCGGCGAACTCATCCCCAACCCCTTCAGCCTCACCCCCGAAGACCCCGAGCCGCTGGAGCGCCTGCCCTACATCGTCGTCGTCATCGACGAGCTGGCCGATCTGATGATGGTCGTCGGCAAAAAAATCGAGGAACTCATCGCCCGCCTGGCGCAAAAAGCGCGCGCCGCCGGCATCCACCTCATCCTGGCCACCCAGCGCCCCAGCGTGGACGTCATCACCGGCCTCATCA
>ERZ772827.826-NODE-826-length-16486-cov-2.174305_pt1 | contig 16486 bp, 8 predicted proteins | sample MGYA00580850_ERZ772827 | MGnify/ENA primary metagenome ERZ772827 (study PRJEB29015, sample SAMEA2737950) | human oral metagenome | biome: human oral; feature: human-associated habitat; material: dental | place: China | collected 2145 ...
AGATGCCGTTCTATATTTTTTTATTTTATTGTATAGTGATCGTATGACAGACTGTGATATGGTGAAATTGCAAAACGGCAGCGATATCCGCGGCATCGCCGTAAGCGGCGTCGAAGGCGAAAACGTCAACTTTACGGAAGCGGCGTGCAGCCGCATCGGGCAGGCGTTTGTACTGTGGCTTTCAAAAAAAATCGATAAACCCCTTTCCGCACTCACGATCGGGATCGGGCGCGATTCCCGCATTTCGGGCCCGTCTCTTTCGGCCGCCCTTGCAAAAGGCATGGCCTTTCAAGGCGCGCGCGTGGTCGACTGCGGCCTTTCGACAACTCCTGCTATGTTTATGTCGACCGTATTTCCCGAAACGAAATATGACGGATCTGTGATGATGACGGCAAGTCATCTTCCGTTCAACAGAAACGGCGCAAAATTTTTCGACCGCGACGGAGGTCTCGAACACGACGATATCGAATCGATATTGAAAAGCGCGGCATCGCTCAGTGAAGCTTTTTCCGATTCGCCGCTTGCCTCTTTCGACCTGCTTTCGCTGTACGCCGCACACTTGCGCAAAACGATCTGTGCGGAGCTTGCAAAATCCGAAAGCGACAAACCGCTTGCGGGTTTACGGATCGCAGTCGATGCGGGAAACGGATGCGCAGGCTTTTTCGTTTCGTCTATTTTGCAGCCGCTCGGAGCCGATACTGCAGGCAGCCGCTTTTTGGAAGCGGATGGTATGTTTCCGAACCACATCCCGAATCCGGAAAATAAAGCTGCAATGGAAGCCGCACGAAGCGCGACCGTCGAAGCGGGCGCCGATTTGGGATTGATTTTCGACACCGATGTCGACCGCATGTCCGCCGTGCTGCACACCGGAGCCGAAGTAAATCGCGATGCGATCATCGCGATGATTTCCGCGATTTTGGCGCCTTCTTATCCGGGCGGAACGATCGTTACCGATTCGGTAACGTCGGACAGGCTTACGTATTTTTTGGAAAAAGTGCTGGGCTTACGCCATCTGCGCTATATGCGCGGCTACAAAAACGTCATCAACAAATGCAAAGAGCTCAACGCAAAGGGCATCGTTTCGCCGCTTGCGATGGAAACGTCGGGACACGGCGCGCTCAAAGACAATTACTATCTCGACGACGGCGCTTTCCTCGCGGTAAAACTGATCATCGCGCTCGCAAAAGCGAAAGCCGAAGGAAAAACTATAGACAGCCTCATCGCGCGGCTGCCGCCGCTCGTCGAAGAATGCGAATACCGCTTTAAAATCGGCACGGACGATTTTAAAACTTACGGCAAAACCGTACTCGACGCTTTTAAAAAGCGAGCCGAAGATGCAGGCTGGGAGCTTCCGGAATCTTACGAGGGGATCCGCGTTTCGTTCAAAGGCGGCGATGCGCGGGGTTGGATGCTTCTCCGCTTGAGCCTCCACGATCCGGTTATGCCGCTCAACATCGAAGGAGAACGAAAAGGCGACGCGGAAAAAATTATTAAAATTGCGAAAACACTGCTCTCAGGCTTCGATAAGCTCGATATGTCGTGCCTGCCGTAAAAAGCGCTAGCTTTGCCGCGCGACGGATTTTTTTGCCGGCGGCACCGGGGGCGAATCGTCGTGCGGTACGATTTCGACGCAGTTATACGATGTGACGAGACCGTTTTCGTTCATAACGCGCATCAGCGCGATGAACATATCGTTTTTCGTTTTGAGAAAATCGGAACTCTTGCACCACACCGCGACGGTCATATTTATATTGCTGTCTCCGAAGCCGTCCACCCATACGGCGGGCGCGGGCTTTTTGATAACCGTTTCACACAGCTCGGGCGCTTTTAAAAGCACGTCGAGCGCATAGCGGATATCGGTGCCGTATTTCAGACCGATCGCAAACGTTATGCGCCGCGTCGAGTAATACGAATTGTTTTGAAAGGTCGTATTGATGATCGACGAATTCGGAATGCGCACAAGCTGATTGTCGAGCGTGTGCACTTTCGTCGAAAGCAAATCGATCGAATCGACATCTCCGGTAACTCCGCTGACGACGATACGGTCGCCGACTTTGACAACGCCTTCGGTTATGACGAAGAGTCCGCTGATGACGTTGCTGACCGTCGTCTGTGCCGCAAAACCGACGGCAAGCCCCGCAATACCTGCGGCTCCGAGCAGAGCGGTAAGCTTGATGCCGAAGCAGCTGAGTATGTACATGACGATGACCGAGTAAAAGACGTATTTTAATAATTTATGCAGGGCGAGATTGTTCTGTTTGTTTATCTTTTGTTCGCTTACGCGATTGAGCGCATGGAAGGCGAGCTTATACAAAAACCAAATGATGCCGATGACGAAGAGCATTCCCGCAGCGCGAAAAAGATTCGTCCACGTAAAAAACGATTTTACCCACGCAAAGAGCGTTTCCTTGTGTTTGAAAATCTGTTCCTGCGCCTGCTGTACGCCGATCGTTACGGCGCTTGTCGATTCGTCCATCTTAAACCTCTTGCCGATTATTAATTTTTTGAAATATCATTGTGTTTGCAAATGTCGTTTATAAGACAGGTATCGCATTTCGGATTTCGCGCGGTACAAACGTAGCGTCCGTGGAGGATGAGCCAGTGATGCGCGTGACGCATATATCGCTTGGGAACGCGAGAGACGAGGCTCTCTTCGACTGCAAGCGGAGTTGCCCCTTCGGCGAGTCCGATTTTCGGACAGATGCGCAGCAAGTGCGTGTCGACGGGCATCGTCGGTTTGTCGAAGACGACATTGAGTACGACGTTCGCCGTCTTTCTGCCGACGCCGGGAAGCTTCATAAGCTCTTCGCGCGTCGAAGGCACTTCTCCGCCGAAATCGTTGATGAGGATTTTGCTGAGAGCGATGATGTGCGCTGCCTTCGTATGATAGAGTCCGATCGACTTGATATAGGTTTCAAGTTTTTTTTGTCCGAGAGCGATCATTTTTTCAGGCGTGTCCGCGATTTTGTAGAGAGACTCGGTTGCGGCGTTGACGCTTTTGTCGGTCGCCTGAGCGGAAAGCACGACCGACACGAGCAGCGTATACGCGTTTTTCCATTGGAGTTCCGATTTCGGATCGGAGTTTTGCTTTTTAAAACGGTCGAATACCGTGCAGATTTCCCGCTCTGTCAGCAGTGTCATGAAATTATGTCAGGGCGCGCTTGAGCGCATCGGTTTTATCGGTTTTTTCCCAGCTGAATTCGCTGCGACCGAAATGTCCGTACGCCGCCGTCGCTTCGTAGATCGGACGTTTGAGATCGAGCGTTTTTACGATACCCGCAGGCGTACAGTCGAAGATTTCTTTTACGGCTTTCGTAATTTTTTCGACCGGCACTTTTTCCGTACCGAAAGTATCGACCATAATCGACACGGGAAAGGGAACGCCGATCGCATACGCGAGTTCGATTTCCGCTCTGTCGGCGAGGCCCGCGGCGACGATGTTTTTTGCGATATAACGCGCCATATAGGCTGCCGACCGGTCGACTTTCGACGGATCTTTACCGCTGAATGCGCCGCCTCCGTGTAGGCCCATACCGCCGTATGTGTCGACGATGATTTTGCGTCCTGTCAATCCCGCATCCCCCTGGGGGCCGCCGGTGACGAAACGCCCCGTAGGATTGATAAAGTATTTCGTATCTTTGTCGAGCAAACCCGTCGCATCGAGTACGGGTTTTATGATCCGTTCGATAATCGTCTCTTTGATTTCACCGTGTTCGACCGAAGGATCGTGCTGATGAGAGACCACGACGGTATCGATCCGCAGGGGAACGTGTCCTTCGTATTCGATGGTCACTTGGCTTTTCGCGTCGGGACGCAGCCAGGCAATCGTTTTATTTTTTCTCAGTTCGGCCGCTTTCAAAAGCAGTTTATGCGCGTACATGACCGGCGCGGGCATAAGTTCGGGCGTTTCGCTGCACGCAAAGCCGAACATCATCCCCTGATCGCCGGCACCCTGCTGGCCGGTATATTCTTTGAGACCTTTGCCGACGACACCCTGATTGATGTCGGGCGATTGCTTGTGGATGACGTTGAGAACCGCCATCGATTCGCAGTCGAGACCGTAGGCGGCGTCCGTATAGCCGATTTTTCTTGCCGTATCGCGCGCGATCCCTTCGATATCGAGCGTGCCCCCGGTTGTAATTTCACCGCCGACAAGCACCATACCCGTCGTTGCAAAAGTTTCGCATGCGACGTGGCTTTCCGCGTCCCGGGCGAGGCAAGCGTCAAGGACGGCGTCGGAAATACGGTCGCAAATTTTATCCGGATGTCCTTCGCCTACCGACTCGGACGTAAAGAGATATCGTTTATTATTCATTGCAGAGCTCCGAAATATTTGTTTACTTATTAATGAAAGTATAGTATACTATTTACGGTCGCTTGGCAACAGCCGCTTGCAGCGCTCGCAAAAAGTATACTATAAAAGTAAAACAATATGGAGGTTTTCCATGTCGCTCAAAAAATCCTTTTCAAAAGACGGAAAAAAATGTTCCGTCACGTTCACCGTGCTTCCCGAAGCTGCGGGAACCGCAAAAACGATCAATATTGCAGGCGATTTTAACAGCTGGAGCAGTACCGAAACGCCCTTGAAAAAAAACAAAGACGGATCTTTTTCAGTCAAACTGGATCTCGACACGGATAAAGAATATCAATTCCGCTACCTCATCGACGGGCAGCGCTGGGAAAACGATTGGCAGGCGGACAAATATATTCCCGCCCCGTATTCCAACGCGGATAATTCCGTAGTCATTACAAAAAAATAAAAGCGCCGGAAAAGCGGCTCGCATATACGGTATGTCCCGTTTGCGCACAAGCCGCTTGCAGCACTCTTTTTCCGAAATACGCGCCGAGCTTAGGGTACGTGAATGATTTCGCGAGGTTTGCTGCCGTTCGCCGGTCCTACAATGCCCCGCGCTTCCATCTCTTCGACGAGGCGGGCCGCGCGGTTATAGCCGATTTTAAGCCTTCGCTGGATGTACGATGCCGACGCTTTTCCCGACTGCACGACGATATCGAGCGCCTGATTGTACAGAGGATCTTCGCCGTCGAACAAACTCGGCTCGCTGCTCTCTTCTTCTTCCGGCACGAAAATCTCTTCGTCGATGTATTCCGGCTCTCCGTATTTTTTCACACAGCTGACGACATCTTCAACTTCCTGATCGCTGACGAAGGTCCCCTGAATGCGCACGGGAAACGGATTGACGGCGCTCGAATAAAGCATATCGCCTCTGCCCAATAATTTTTCCGCACCGACTTGGTCGATGATGATCCGGCTGTCCATTCCGGACGCGACCATAAACGCGATACGCGCGGGAATATTCGCTTTAATCAATCCGGTGATGACGTCGGTCGAAGGCCGCTGCGTTGCGAGTACCAAGTGTATGCCGATCGCGCGGCTCATCGCCGCAAGACGGGCGACCGTCGATTCGAGTTCTTTGCCCGTCGTCGCCATCAAATCGGCAAATTCGTCGATAATCAAAACGATGTACGGAATCTTTTCCGTCGCTATGTGTTTTTCTTCGATCTTTTTATTGTAGCTCGCCACATCGCGGCAGCCCATACCGTCCAAAAGCGCGTAGCGCCGCTCCATCTCACACAGCGCCCACTGCAGCGCTTGAAACGCTTTTTTCGGTTCGGTGATGACCGGAACGAGCAAGTGCGGGATATCGTTATAGAGTTTGAGTTCGACGATTTTCGGATCGATTAAAATAAGTTTTACTTCCTGCGGCGACCGTTTGTACAAAATCGAAAGGATCATGCTGTTGACGCATACCGATTTTCCGGAGCCCGTAGCGCCCGCGATCAAAAGGTGCGGCGTTTTTACGAGGTCGATAATCTGCGGTTTTCCGAGAATGTCTTTTCCGAGGATGACCGGCACCGACATCTTTTTGTATTCGCTCATATCCTTTTCGACGATTTCACGGAAACTGACGATACTGCGCTCTTTGTTCGGTATTTCGATGCCGACCGCTTTTTTTCCGGGGATCGGCGCGACGATGCGGACGCTGCTCGCCGCAAGACGCAAAGCGATATTGTCCTGCAGCGCTGCGATTTTACTGAGCTTGACGCCCGGTGCCGGAAGCAGTTCGAACATCGTAACGACCGGTCCCTTTTTTATGCCGATGATATCCGCTTCGATGTTGAATTCGTTGAGCGTTTCTTTGAGTTCGGCGGAAGCCTTTTTCGTCTCTTCGTCTATTATCCAATACTGATCGTTTTTATATTCCGTTAATAAATTCGCAGGAATTTTATACGGACCTTTCGGTTTCATTTTTTTTACAGGCTCCGGCTTTAAAACGGGAATTTCCTTTTCCCGTGCGCTGCCGAAAAATGCTTCGAGTTCTTCTTTCGAAGTCGTTGCATCCGCCCTCGAAACGGTACGCCCGTCTTCGATAACGGGAACGCCCGCCGAAAGAGAATTGTCGAAATTTGATAAATTTTTTCGGACGTCGGCATCCATATCGTTAAAAACGTTTCCGGCAAAATCGCGCGGCGTTTCATTTCCGGATGCCGTATTCACTTCATTGAAATCGACATCGTATACGGTATTCATTTTTTCGCCGAATGCAGCATCGTCCGTTTCTTCGTTCATATCGATATCGAAAAAATCGGGATCGAGCGATTCGCCGTGCAAAAGTTCATCGGAAGAATTTATCGATCCGTCCGTTTCGAACGCGTTTCCGAAAACGCTTTCGTCATCGGAAGCTCCGCTTTCATCCGACTCCTGCAAAAAATCGTCTTCTTCCGACGAAATCATATCTTCAGCTTTGCGGGGTCTTGCTCTTTCCCAAAACGGTACGGTTTTGCGCTCCTCTTTTCCGCTCTCACCGGTATCCTCATCGCTCGCCAAATACGAAGCGCCGGCGTTTTCTTCGGGAAAATCGGGCCATGAAAGCTCTTCGATTTCGCCGAGCGGAGCGTCGTCGCGAGCGGTAAGCGCGGTAAATTCCTCTTCGGAAATAAGCGCCGACGCATCTTCTCCTTTTCGTTCCGCACCGCTTTTTTCGCCGTCGTCGGCATCGCCTCGATCGCCGCCGGCCTCATCAAAAACATTTTCAAACGGGGAAACAATATCGGATGAAGACTCTTTCTCTTTCGAAAACGCCTCCCCTCTTTCATTCGTTTTGCGGGCGGGCATTTTTGCAAGCGAATCGATTTCGCGTGCGCTTTCGTAAGGATCGCTTTCGCCCTCGTTTTCAACTTCCGTATCGTCCGCCGAAAAATCGGAAGCAGTTCTTTTTTCATCGTGCGTTCCGCTGTCCGTTTCCTCTCCTGTTTTTTCACGCGGGATTTTTTCAAATCCTCTCCGTTTTGCAGACTGCGTAATTTTATCCGCAATGATGCCCGCTCCGAGCCATTCTATGACGATGAGCATGATGCCGAATGCGATCGTAACACCGATTTTTATGCCGGTAAAATCGGCACTGAATTCGCCGATCGCTTTGCAGATGTTTTCGGTGATTACGGCGGTAAAAAACGGAACGGCGGCCGTCAAAAGACGCATCCCTTTTCGTGCCGTCCATTTTCCCGAAAAACATGTCATCGCCGCTGCAAATAAAAACGCGGGAATGAGTATGCTCGAAAATCCGTATATCGAAAAAAGCATATTGCCGAGTAAAAACAAAGAGGCGCCGAAGCCCGCGGTATATGCGATAAAATCGAAGGGCTGCAGTATAAGCGCGAGAGAAAAAACCGCCGCAAAAAGCAGCAATACGACACCCGCAGCGTACTTCAGCTTGTTCAAACGTTCCATCGATACTCCCATAATCGAGTTTGCAATTCAAACGCGTTTTTGAAAAACCGCGTTCGTTTTCCGTTCTATCAATATCGGCAGATTTTATATCCGGTTTTAGTGGAAAACTTCGGACGTTTCGGCTATAATGCGGCAATGGATGGGTATCGTGGCGAACCGTTTTGAATTCAAATGCGCCGTTTGTTCCGTATGCGACGGAAGAGGCTGTATCGGACAGATGCCGGGCATGGGCGGCATTAACAATAATAAAAATTTCAAATTGAATTTCGAAGGATGGAAAAAGCTTCGGCAAAAGGCGGTATCGGACGGAACGATCAAATCGATTTTATCGATACCCGTTGAAACGAGCGCGGTGCGCGCAGGCCCCGTTACCGGTGCGGTACAGAACATCGGCTTCGAAAAAGAAGAATATTTTTATCTGCCGTATTTTTCGGCCGCGCGGTACGGAGACATCGGTTTGTGCGTCGGCGACGGTTACCCCGATTATAAACTGCACTACGGGCTCGATGCGGTACGGAAACTGCAAAAAGCGGAACCGGATTTGAAAGCGGCGGTATTTTTAAAACCCTATCCGAACGAAAAGCTTTTCGACCGCATCGAGGCAGCCCGCGACGTTGCGGAAATAATCGGCAACGATATCGACTCGTACAATATTGAAACGATGCGGAATCTCGTACGCTTGGAAAAAAAGACGCCTGCGCTGATTTCGGAAATCAGAAAAAAGATTTCCGTACCGTACGCATTAAAAGGAATTTTCTGCAAAGAAGATATCGAACTCGTAAAAGAAGTCAAACCGGACATAGCTTTCATTTCGAATCACGGAGGGCGCATCGATACGCGCGAAGGAAGCACGGCTGAATTCCTTGCCGAATACGGAAAAGAAATCAAAAAATATTGCGGCGAAATTTGGGTTGACGGCGGAGTGAGAACGCGCCATGATATACAAACGGCGCTCTTTTACGGAGCGTCGCAGGTAATCATCGCGCGCCCCTTTGTTGCGGCCCTCGTTTCGGACGGCATCGGCGGTATGATAAAAAAGATCGATGAAATCATCCTCGGAGAAATCATCGATTAACGATTTTGCAATAATAAATTTGCATCGATTTTTTTACAGAGGTTTTTATGAAGCGATTGTTAAGTATCACGGTCTGCGCGGCGCTTTTCGTATTTTCCGGCGCGGCGCTTTTTGCGCAAACATACGCCGCCGTTCCTTTGGAACATCCGGTATATCAAATTATCACACAGGCGGAGCTGCGCGGTCTTTGCCGAGCGATGCCGAAAGTAAAACCGTATTCGGAAAAAACGGTTATAAACGCGATCAACGAAATCATCGCGGCATCCGATGCGTCCGACACGCCGTTGCTTTCGAAAACGGAACGGTACATTTTATTCGATACGCTCGAAAGATTTAAGAGAAAGCCCGGAAAAGACGGTTTACGCGGCGGATATTATTATGAAGGAAAGGGAAAGCTCCGTACGACGGCGGATCTGACGTTCAAAGCGGATATATTCGCTTCGGGCGGCATCTACAACAATAAAGACGACGACCAGTGGGGCTTTAGGTTTTTGCCTACGGTTTCCGTAAGAGGCGATTTCGGAACGCAGCTTTCCTACGATTTCAATTTGTTCGGCAATGCTTCTCGCGCAGTACTGAAAAACCTCGGAACTTACAGCATCGGAAAATGGTGGTTTACAGAAACTGAAGACGGCTCCGCCGACCGCACGATTAAAACTTATGCGAACAAAGCGTTTTTTCCGTTTTCACACCGTAAAACATGGGACGGCTCGGTATACAAAATAGGCAACTTGACGGCAAGCGGTCTCGAAGGCTGGTGCGATGAAGGCGCCGGCGGATTCGGAATCAATTCGGAAATCGCGGCGGGTGTTTTCGATGATAAAATATTTATCCGATTCGGACGCCTTTCGCGCGAATGGGCGGGTATGGACAAGGGTGCAAGCCTCGTATTCGGAGGCGCCGCACATCCCTTTCTTGCGCTCGAAGCAGAAATCTCGCCTTTCAGCTGGTTTTCGCTTTCGACGCTCACCGGCATCCTCGAATTCCCGAACAGCGCATATATTGTCGGAAAGATCTACAACAGTAAAAAAGATCACGGCGATTATGACAACGCGGCGTTTTTTCAAAACGCGTATTCGATCGCAATGCTCGAATTCAATTTTAAATATATCCATGCCGATTTCGGAACGACCGCCGTTTGGCCGAAGCGCTTCGAGCTGGGATATTTTTTCCCGCTGACCGACAAAGTTTTTTATCAAAACAATATCGGCGATTTGGATAATATCGCACTGTTCGGCAATATCTCTTATACATATCCGAAAATCGGCACCGTATGGGCATCGATCTTTCTCGACGAATTCAACGCTTTAAGCCGGGTAACGGGACTGCTCGGAGATTTCATCCACGCGACGCGCAATATGTATGCAACGCAAGTCGGCATGAAAGCAAGTATTCCGTTCCTTCCGTTTACAACGATTTCATGCCGCTATACCAAGATCGAACCTTTCTGTTATACGCATACCGCCATCAATAAAGCGCCGTGGTATTCGCATTATATAACCGAAGCGTACATGAGCGCAGGAGAAAATCTCGGCTATTACCTTCCGCCGAATTCGGATGAATTGCACATCCGCGTGGAAAGCTCGCCGCTTACCGCCCTGACGGCACATTTGGAATATCAATTTATCAGACACGGCGCCGAACACGGAGGCCAGGCGGTGCGCGGCAGTTCGATATATTCCGAACTCGATCCCGAGGGCCGCGACGCTATGCGGAAATATTTTTTACATGACGGCGCATACCAATGGTTTCATATCGTAAAAATCGGCGGAGAATATTCGCTTCGCAAATTTAAAGTGCCGCTGACGATATACGGCGACGTCGGATTCGTTTACAGCTATTTTACCGTAATCGACGGGACTCCGAACAACAACGAAAAGCGCGACTATCACATTGCGGACACGAGCGAATACCCGACGGAATTCGGCGCAATCGTTTCGGGCGGACTGCGGCTGTATTTTTAAACCCGCACCTGAAAAAGGGCTGTCGCAAAACAAAGGGGCGTCTGCACGACATACAGGTTCTTCGCCCCGAATGCAAACCGCACGAAAATTTCATCGCATCATATCGAAGACAAGCGGACGACCGCTTGTCTTTTTTTTATCGTTATGCTAAAATCTGGACGTTTTGGCTTTTTTAGTGTTTTTAGATAAAATACTTCGATACGCATCCTGTGGTGAGATCGGATCATCCTGCGCCGCCCGCGCACGATCCCTTCGTCGACGCGGTATTACCGAAGTAAAGATTTCTAAAACACATACCGATAAAGAAGCGGATTCATGTTTTTATCGGCAGATCGCCTTTTTCGGGCGGCTGCCTTTAAAATATTTTACCGGAGTGTCCGGTAAGAGAGGAAGTTTATGAAAAGACTTGCATCGTTTGTGTTTTTTTGCTGCGCGCTCGGCGCCGTCCATGCCTTCGGTTCCAGAGATATAACCGAAACCGATCTCGCTTCTCGTAAAAGCTGGCAGGAAACGGTCGATATTTCGGCAAAAAAGAAGGGGAAATACAACATCCTCATCACCGCCCGCGATACGGCCGGCAATGTCGGCTATGCGGGACCTTTCAATATGTACATAGATCCGGATTCGGATCTGCCCGTTACTTCGATCGCCTTTCCGGCATCGGGAGCGGACGTAGCCGGCAACGTCGATATTATCGGAACCTGCTATGACGATGACGCCGTTACAAAAGTGTCGTTCCGTATCGACGACGGCGAAGAAATATATACGGCGAAGGGTACCGAATTTTGGTCGTATACGCTCAATACGGTATCCTTGGACGAAGGTTTGCATACGATAGAAGTTTGGGGTACCGATATAAACGGTGTGCAGGGAAAAAGCGTAAAAACTTCTTTCAATTTGAACAGACGCCTCCCCGTTACAAGCGTTACGAATACCGGAGCCGGCACTTTGGTGTCGGGCACCGTACAGCTGGAAGGAACGGTTGAAGACGGAAACGGCATAGACCGTCTGTTTTATTCGCTCGATAACGGAAACAAATTTGAAGAAGTCCGCCTTTCCTACGATAAAAAGCAAAAGCGATCCGTTTTTAAACTCCCCGTAAAGACGGAGCTGCTTTCGGACGGACCGAACGTATGTTGGTTCAAAGCGGTCGACAAACAGGGCTCGACGGGAATCTATACCTTTTTATTTTTCGTGGATAATGTGCCGCCCTCACTTTCATTCATATATCCGGACAATGACACCGAAACGTTTCCGAGCGTTTTTTCCGTTGCCGGACGCGTATCCGACGGTACGGGACTCGAATCTCTTACGTGGGTATGCGGAAAAGACAGCGGAGAGATTTCCGTAACGCCGGGCAACGATTATTGGGTCAAAGAATTCGATTTTACACGTACGAATGCAAAATCGCTTATTATCGAATTTGCGGCAAAGGACATTGCCGGAAACGTCGTGCGTGAGAAAAAAAAGATTGAAATCGATAAAGCGAAAGACAAACCCGTTTTGGAAATCGTCAGTCCGAAAGCGGGCGAAAAAATAGACGGCGCTCTTTTTATCTCAGGCTTGGCCTACGGCAGGACGTCCGAAATCCGCTATAAAATCGACAGAGGCGAAGAAAAACCTCTTATGCTTTCTTCGTCTTCAATCGCGTTTTCCGCAAACGAAGAAGGTCTTGCTTCAGGAAATCACACGCTTTTCATATACGCTGTAAATGCCGACGGTACGGAAGGAAACGTGCAAAGCGTTCAGTTTTCTTCAACGGGAAAAGCGCCGGTCATTGCCTTCGAATCCGGTACTTCGGTCATCCCCTTATACGGCGCACAAAATAAAGTTTCGACGGCCGTCCGCATAAAAGCGGAAGCGGGTCTACGCGAAGTAAGTGCGGGTTTTAACGGCGAAGAAGAAAGATCGCTTGTTATAAAAGAAGGCCAGACGGAATTCATTTTACGTCCTCCCGTAAACGACAAAACGGGCGCGGGAATATATACCCTATCCGTCAGCGCAACCGATACGGCAGGCCGCTCTTCGACACAAAAACTGCTCATCGGCATCGCCGACAACGGCAAGTCGGGCGACACGAGCGACCTTGTTTCTTTTGCATGGGCCGGAAAGCGGATCGGAAACGCCGCGCTCATCACGGGCGAACCTTTGGAAGGTTTGTTTTATTCGGCGGACGGTGCGCAAATCGAAAGCGCGGAATTAGCCGGAGCGGCAGGCCTCTCTTGCGAAGTTGAAGGCAACATCGTAAAAATCAGCGCTGCAAAAAACGGCGTTTATAAAGACGTCCGCGTAAAAGTACGCACAAGCGACGGCCGTGAAATAATAAGCGAAAGCGTCGATATTTCTGCCGATACCTCTTCTCTTAAAATAACGCTTAACAAAAGTACAGTTTACGTAAAAGATTCGCTCGTCTTTTCGGGCAGCGTAAGCGGTACCCGGCTGCCGCTCGATTACAGCTTATCGTCCGCTTCTTCGGATGAAGTTTTAACGGGAACGATCGACGGCCGCTTTGAAAAAACGCTCGATGTAAAAGCTTTCCCCGACGGAGCGCTTTTCCTCACCGTCACCGCAACGGACGATACCGGCAAAAAAGTTTCGGAACACGCAATCTTTATAAAAGATACCGAAGCGCCGGACGTACGCATGGTTATGCCCGCAAACGGCGATAAAGTAAACGGTTCCATAACGGCTGCTTTTACCGTCGATGAAAAATTCGGCGGCGTAAAAGCCGAGTACAAAACCGAAGATAAAAATTCGGCATGGAAGGAATTCCCCTATGCTTCGCTTTCAAACGTTGTTATAGGAACCGCGGCCGATCCGATAAGCAAAAACATGCAGTTCCGTTTTACCGACGCCGCGGGAAACGTCAAGCTCATCAACCGATACGATTTCGATATCGACACTTCCGCCGACGCTCCTGTCGTCGAAATACATGTGCCGTTTGAAAATCAGGTTATCGTCGAAGATTTCGAAATTTCAGGTATTGTGTACGACGACGACGCTCCGGCGAAAATCTACTACAGGATCGACAACAAAGCCTATACGGCGCTCGACGTCAAGCATACGTTTTCCATTCCGATCGCACTTTCCTCTTTGACCGACAACGAGCATACGATCAGCATATACGGTGAAGATATCTACGGTATAAAGAGCACGCCGGTCGAACGCAAAATCAGAGTGTCGCTCGCAAAGCCTCTGACACAAATGACTTCGCCCGACATCACTGAAACGGTAAAGGGTCTTATAACGATAAACGGTACGGCTTCCGATGCGAACGGTATCGAAGGCGTGTACATATCGGTGAACAACGGGAGCAGCTTTTTGCGGGCGAACGGCGGAGACAAATGGAACTATTCGCTCAACACGCAGGTTATCGGCGACGGTACCCACGTCGTGCTCATCAGAGCGGTGGACAAATACGGACAGGAATCGGTATCGTCCACTTTAATCAATATCGACAACACGCCGCCCGTTTTGAAAATCGAATATCCTCTGGCGGGCTCCCGGCTCGATAAAAATTTATTCGTATCGGGAAAAACGCGGGACAATATCTCTCTCGAAGGCGTAACGCTGAAAATAAAAAGCCTTTCGAATACGGCGGTTCCAGCATCGCTCGCTCAAATAAAACTTAAAAACGATCTCCTCGTCGCCGAAAATATCGATATTTCCGCATTACCGGAAGGACGCTATAATTTGGAAATATCCGGCGTCGATAAAGCCGGCAATACGAACGAAGCCGCCGTAAACTTCGACGTGTCGCGGAAAGCCGATAAAAATAAAATCGAACTGCTCTATCCTTTAAACGGCGAAACGCTGTTCGGCGAGTTCAACGTATACGGCCGCGTCGATTCTTCGACGAATATACAACAGGTATCGCTCTTCGTAGACGGCAAACAAATCATGACGTCCGATGTGACGGGCACTTCGTATGCATCGTTCCGCTTGAATGCGGATGTCATAAGCGAAGGCGAACATACGATCGAAATCAAGGGGATCCTCCCCGCAAACCAGGCGGTGATTTCAAGCGGCGTTTCCGTGCAGTACAAAGAAAACGGTCCGTGGATCACGATCGACAACCTTGCTATGGGAGACTTCGCGATCGACCGACCCTATTTGAAAGGCCGGGCGGGTTATTCCGTTTCGCAGGAGGAAAAAGACGCCGCCTCCGCAAAAGACGCATCTGCGGACGCAAAACGGATTTTTGCGGGAAAACGCTTAAAGCAGGTTGAAGTGAGTTTCAACAACGGACGCACGTTCGTTCCGGCAAAACTCAAAAACGGCTGGCGCTATCGGCTCGAAACGGAAGATATGGAGGAAGGCTATCACTTTTTACTCGTGCGCGCCGTTATGGAAAATAAAGAAGTCGCTATATGCCGGACGATCATCAGAATCGATAAAACCGCACCGAATATAACGCTTATCTCTCCGGGTGAAGGCGGACGCTATAACGAAAACATAACGTTTGCGGGCTTAACGTCGGACAATGTCAGTCTCGCGGATACGAGCGCCGCACTCCGAAAAGGCGACAAATCGATATACGAAGTGCCGAAATTCATACAGGGTCTTCATTTCGAAGCGGGATTCTGGGGCGCGACGCTGTGGAACGCAGGTGTGGGCTTAAGCTTTTTCGACGACAACGTAAAACTGCAGCTGCATTACGGACAATTTACGCAAGATCAGTTCGATTTCTTTTATAAAGTGCGCAATCTGCCGCTGCAGCAAATCCGCTACGGCGGACACGTCGGCTCTTTAAAACTTTTGGCGAACGTATTCGAACTGCCCTTCGGCTATTATTTCGGGCCGGATTGGCAGTGGCTGTATTTGAACGTAGCGCTCGGCGCACAGTTTTCACTGTTCAGCGAAACACAAAGCGGCAAACCGCAAGTGCTGCCGGCAGGTTTGATTCAGCTCGAATTCCCGCGAGTAAAATTGGCAAAACGAAAATATTTCAGCTCGTTCTCGTTCTTTACCGAAGGACAGCTGTGGTTCATCACGACCGACGTCAATTCACCGTCGATCAAATCGATTGTGCCGCACTTAAGCGGCGGAGTACGCGTCAACGTATTCTGATAAAAGAATACGGACACGCAAAATTTTTGGAGGTATGTTTATGAAAAACACGGTACTGAAAAATAAAAATAAGCGAATACTCTCGGGATTTTTATATTCCGCATTATTTGCCCTAACATTGATTGTATACTCCGCCTGCCCGCAAAATGTGGCCCTGGGCGGCAGCGTGGATATTTTACCGCCGAACGGCGAAATCACCTACCCCGATGCGGGCGAAACACCCATACGCGGAAGTTTTGTGCTGAAAGGAACGGCAAAAGACGACGAAGGCGTACAAGCGGTTTCAATCGTTTTTGAAAACATAGAAACGAAAGACAGAACGCGCTCTTTTCAGGCCGAACTTTCCGCGCCGGGCGCCTACAATACATCGTGGACTGCAAGTATAAACAACGAATCAACGGGTACGGAACCCGGACATGATTTGATAAAAGTGTACCCCATACCCGACGGCGAATACACGGCCATCGTTACCGTTACCGACAACGGCGGTAAAACGTCCAAGTTTACGAAAAATTATAAAATCGACAATACGCCGCCGGTGTTTATCGTTTCGCGGCCGTCGACGGCTAAACCGGTTTCGACCGATCCTGAAACCGGTGATAAATACGGAGCCGTTTTTTCGGTCAA
>ERZ772827.829-NODE-829-length-16446-cov-8.269477_pt1 | contig 16446 bp, 15 predicted proteins | sample MGYA00580850_ERZ772827 | MGnify/ENA primary metagenome ERZ772827 (study PRJEB29015, sample SAMEA2737950) | human oral metagenome | biome: human oral; feature: human-associated habitat; material: dental | place: China | collected 2145 ...
CGGTGTAGGCGATGGACAGGTACTGAGATCCGTGGTCGCTGTGGTGGACCAGGCCCTCGAGGTCGCCGCCGTCGCGGTGCTTGCGCGTCCAGATCGCCTGCTCCAGGGCGCCGAGCACGAAGTCGGTGTCCATGCGGCTGCTGGTGGCCCAGCCGACGATGCGGCGGGCGTACAGGTCCATGACGAAGGCGGTGTAGCAGAACCCCGACCAGGTCGGCACGTAGGTGAAGTCGACCACCCAGCGCCGGTCCGGGCGGGCGGCGGTGAAGTCGCGGTGCAGCAGGTCGCCGGGGACCGGGTTCCCCTTGGCGGGCCCGGTGGTGCGCACCGTCCGGCCCGGCCCGGCGCCGGTCAGGCCCAGTACTCGCATGCGCCGCTCCACGGTGCACCGGGCCACCCGGGGGCCCTCCTGCCGGGAGTTGAGAAGCCGCCAGGTCTTCCTGGATCCCAGCGTCGCGTTGAACGGCTCGGCCCTCAGGGCGAGGATCCTCTCGTCCAGGGCGGCGTCCGAGATCGACCTCTTGGAGGGCGGGCGGGACCGGGCGGCGTAGTAGGTGGACGGGGCGATCCTGCACCCTGACTCGGTCAGGACGGTGCAGATCGGCTCGACCCCGAACTCCTCCTTGCGCTGGTCGATGTACTGGCAGATCAGCGGGATGGGCGGTCGAGCTCCGCCGCGAAGAAAGCCGACGCGCTCCTCAGGATCGCGTTGGCCCGCCTCAGCTCGCGGACCTCCTTCTCCAGCTCCTTGATGCGCCGGGCCTCATCGGTGGTGGTGCCGGGCCGGTCGCCGGAGTCGATCCGGGCCTGGCGCACCCAGCCGCGCAGGGTCTCGGGGTTGACCCCCAGTTCATCGCCCACGCGCCTGAAACACCCCCTGGACCGGTCCGGGTCGGCCAGGGCGTCCAGCGTCAACCGGATCGCGCGTCGTCTGAGCTCATCGGGGTACTTCCTGGGTGCGGGCATGATCCTCATCCTTCCATGGATTCAGACCCTCCACCACACCCAGGACGATCCAAGGCGTCGAACGGGCACCACATCACATCCTGCCCCAGGAGATCGACCCTGGAAGTCTCCACGTGCAGGTGCGCGCCGGTGCCCACCCCCGTGTTGCCCACCTGCGCCAGTTGCTGGCCGCGCGTGACCAGGTCTCCCCCGCGGACCTGGAACGAGCCGGTCACGACGTGCAAGTAGCGCAGGCGCCACCCGTCGCCGCTGTCGACGATCACGGCGCACAGGCCGTTGCCGCCCGTGTCGCAGTCGGCGTAACGGACCGTCCCGTCGGTCGCCGACAGCACGGGGGTTCCCATGGGGGCGCCGATGTCGGTCCCCCAATGCGGGCGGGCGTACCCCAGTACCGGATGCATGCGGGCCGGGTCCCAGTCCGAGGTGACCGGGGAGAACTCGGGCAGCGGGTAGCCCCATCCCGACGCAGAGGGCACGTCCGCGCCCGTGCACGACGACCCGGCCGTGGTCGACAGCAGCGTTTGCGCCGCCTCCTGCCAGTACGCGTACCGTTCGGGGAAGCCGGATGCCTGGACGGCCTGCGCCTGTTCCCCGAGACTGCCGGTCGCGCCGGCGGCCTGCTTGCGGTCCAGGGCGTCGAAGAAGAACCCCGCCGACCGGCCGGCGTCCATGAGCGCCGACACATCGCCCCCGCCCCAGCCCATGGAGGGCCTCTGCTGGAACAGGCCCACCGAGTCGTGATCGGCCCCTATGGCGTCGTGAGCAATGCCCAGGGAGTCCGGCACAGTGCTGTTGGCGTACATTTGAAGACGCGACTCGGTCAGCGCCGTCATGAGTGCGATCGTCACGTTGGCGTCGGACTCGCCCCGACTGCGCCCGGTATTGATGATGGCCGCCACGTAGCCCGCCTGGGAGGCGCCGATCGTCACGGTCTCGCCTGTCGCGGAGGTCACTTGCGCCACCGTCGTCCCCCCACTGCGGGTGGTGCAGGTCGTCCCCGATTTCGTCGGGGTCCCCAGGAACCACGACAGCGCCTGGGAATAGACCTGGTCGGCCTGCTCGCGGCTCATGGCCTCACCGGCCGTCTGCGTCGAGCACTGGGCCCCCCATCCGGACTCGCAGACCCATGCGCGCACGTGCGTGGACGCCGTCGGGTCGGTTTCGTCCGCGGCGGCGTCGATGGTGGTCCACCCGCCCTCCGGCGTCCACGTCCGTCCGGCTGCCTGAACGGCGGCGATCCCGATCTCCTGGTAGCGGGTGACCAGGGTCGTCGCCAGTGGCAGCGGGTCGTCGTTGGACACCGTCACGACCTGGGAGGCCGCGGTCTCGCCCTCGGACGTCGTTCGAGCGGTCACGGCCGAGGCCTGGAGGGAGTAGGTGGACGTCGCGACCCGCGTGATCTTCTCCTGCGCCGATCCCTCCAGCGCCTCGGGAGCCGCCGGGGCGCCCGCAGCGCCCGACACGGTACCACTGCGCGGCGAGGGCAGGCCCTGCACCGCCATCATGGCCGCCACCCAGGCCTCCCGTACTTGTTTGGCCTTCTCAGCGCCACCAGCGTCGGAGGCCACCCCGCTCGGGCACTTGTCCTCGGCGATCACGAGCCGATCGCCCTGGCACATGACGGTCCCCGTGGTCAGGTCCCATCCGGCCGAGGCCTCGATGCCGGCCTTGGCCTCATTGAGGGCCCCGGCGACGGTGCGGGCGTTGTCGATGATCTGGGAGTCGGTCTCGGCTCTCCACGGCCCCGACGAGGGGGACACCAGGGCGTAGAGGATAACCGTCGGGATCCCCGATTCCCCGGCCACCTCGGAGACTTCGCCGGATGACTCCACCAGGCCCGACTCCTCCGCCGCACCGGCGAATCCCGACGTGCCCGACCCGTTGACCGCCACGTCCTCCACATGCCCGACACCCGAACGCGTAGGCTCGCCGCCGGAACCGAGCGGACCGATCAGGCACACCACCAGAGCGACGACGATCACGAGCATCCGCCGCTGCTTCCTCAGAGTCCTGCGCCCTCTGCCAGCGGAGGAGCCGCCTGCACCGCCCTTGCGGGCACCGGCCGTCCGCGTAATCTCGGAAATGCCCGTTTTGTCCGCCATGTCCTTTTCACATGCGGACGCGGGCAGCTCCGGTCACGCCCGTTGTTCGCGGGCCTGCGCACGGCGCTCGCGCAGTACCGCCGCATTGGTCGTCGCCCTATCCCGGAACTCGGCGGGGAGCACGATCTCGGTGGGCACCACCCGATCGTCGAAGTCGACGACGTAGGCGACGGATCCGCGCAGCACCTCGCCCGTCACCGGGTCCGTCAGGTGCCACATGGAGTCCGGGTTCGGTTTGGCGCCCAGCCCGGACCCGCGCGTCTGCTTCGCGGTCAGCGCCTCGATGCGCTCGGCCGTGGCGAGTTTCGGGTCGAACAGCTCCAGTGCGGCCTGCGCCTCGTCAACGTCCCTGAACGGCAGGACCGCGCCCCGCACGAAGTACCCGGAAAGGCCCGAGCGGGTGGCCTCCGAGACCTTCTGGTTGAACAGGCCGATGTCCACGGAGAACTCGCGGGCCAGGCGTCCGTTCCTGTCCAACTCGTCGGGACCGGAGAGCAGAAACACCCATGCTTCGTCGAGTTCGATCGTACCGCCGCGCTCCCGCAGGGCGAACACGCATGAGGTCACCAGTGCTCTCACGAGCGTCAGCGCCACGCGCTGGGTGACGTTCGCCGACCCCTGCTCGACCGTCACCTGGTTAGGCAGGTCGAGGTTCATCGCCCCGACCTGGATATGGGACCAGCCGCGAAATCCGCTCAGCGACGGCCCCTCGTCCTCCATGGCTACGAAAGCCCGGAACTGTGGGGAGGAGCGCGCCAGCCTGAACACCGGATCCACCACCGTCCCGTCCACGACGCCGGCCTCCGCTGCCATGGACAGCGCTCTTCCGGTCGACCGAGCGCCCCGCTCGGCCGCCCAGTGCAGACCATCCATGAGGTCGACCTCGACCAGACCACGCGCCTCCAGCGTCCCCCAGGGGTTGACCGCCAGAAGGTTCGAGGTCGACTGTGCGACCGCCGACTCCAGGTGATCGTTGTAGCGGAGCGGGTCCAGGACCCCGTCGGCGCTGATCAGATCCGACAGGTCCACCAGGCGCGCGTTCGGGGCGGTATCCACGATCGGTGCGGCGTCGGCCATCGGCTTGGGCGCGATGGTCACCACGTCCCGCCCCGCACGCGCCAGCTGCTCGGCGTGCCGCAGCAGAAGTTGCGTCTTGCCCGATCCGGAGGCGCCCGCGACGAGCCACATGGTCGCGGAGTCGGCGTCGGAGGCCCGGGTGGGTTCGAAACCCACCGGCTGATGGTCGTCCTGGGTGAACCCCCAGATCGAGGGGGAGGCCGGACCATCCCCGACGACCGCCACGTCGGCCGCCCCGGCCGCGGCGATCATCTGCATGGGCCAGTCCTTCAGGTACGGGTTCTCCCGCACCCAGGAGCACAGGCTCATCTCGTCGCGCAGGAAATCCTGCCTCCCCATGCGGGGCACGAGGGAGACGCCCAGGTCCTTGCCCAAAGTTGTGGGATCCACCCACTGCCCGTCCATGGCGACCGAGATGCGGGCCTGCGTCAGGGTCGGTGGGACGGATGAGGCGCCCTGCGCCTTGTCCGTCCCGTAGGCCCGCTCGGCCGCGGCAAGATCATCGGCCGCAGCATCGGCCTCGGCCTTATCCATCTTCCCCAACTCCGCGGCCTTGGCGATGTCGCCCTCGTACTGGTGGCGGTGGCGGCGCATCTCATTGCGCGTGATATCGGCCGGTTCGATGGAACCCCGGATCGAGACCGCGACCGCTCCGCCGTGCAGAAGGCGCGACGCCCATGCGGCGACGTCGTCGGTGGAGTCGACATTCCAGCCCGAGTCCACCTCGTCGAGGCTCGCCAAAGTCAGAACCTTGTGGCCCGCCAGTGAACGGGCCCAGTCCATGCAGTCCACTCCGCGCTCCAGAGCCCGTGATGCCGCCTGGGCGGCCGAGAAGATGTTGAAGACGTGGAGGTGGTCGCCGTGGGGGAGGTCGATGGTTTCCGGCCACCCCCCGTCGTTCCACCATCCTTGCGCCGCGGTGATCACCGGCGCCGACGGGATCTCCAAGCCGTGGCGTCGCATAATCGTGTCGATGCGCTCATAGTCGGCCAGGTAGTCGATCATGGTCGCACCGCCCTCGATGAGGGTGTCGGCGACGTCCCGGATCGCGGCGCGCAGAGAGGACCTGCGGGCCGAGGGCCGTAACGGCACCCCCAGCAGAACCGTGTGCTCGGGCACGGACACCCCCGCGAACTCCTCCCGGAGCCGCGCCGCGTTGGGGTTAGCGGCGTCGGGCTCGTAGGTGCCGGGACGGCGGAAGGCGAACAGGTGGATCGACCGGTACCCGCTCCTTTGGAGCGTACGACGACGGATCCTGCCCCCGCGCAGGTTCGCCAGGTCGCGTCCCACCCCCATGAGCGGCGCTGCGCATTCGCTGTCGCGCCAGGAGGCGACGCGGGCGTGCCGGACCGGTGCCAGCGGGAGTTGACGGTAGAGCAGCACGTCCTGTCCTGTGGATACCAGCAGGCCAGGATCGTCGGCGCTGGGGGCGCTGGCGACGAAGGTAGGCGATGCGGCGACGTTGGGCATTACGGAGTCTCCTCGGTCGCGGGGGCAGTGGGCGTGGCGGCGGTGGGCGTGGCGGCAGGGGCAGTCTGTCCCGGTGTCTGCGGTCCGGAGTCAGTGCGGTTGGGGGTGACCCGGCCGGTCACGGCGTTGTCCCCTGTCTTCAGAACCGGGCCGGTGCCGGGAGGACCCCATGCGACGACGCGCGCGCTGCCTGTGCCGGCGCCGGTGACGAGCAGGTCGTAGGAGATGTCGGTCGGACGCTGCGCATTCGGACGCGTGATGGAGAGTTTGACGGACACCATAAGGGTCGAGGCGCCCGGGGTCGCTTCGGCCGACGCCGCCCGGGTCGCCGCACGGATAATCGACACCGACACTTTGGAGACGCCCGACAGTGGCACGTACGAGTGAGACGCGTCGGGATCGGCGACCACGGTCGTCAGAGCATCGGCGTCGCCAGAGACGAACGCCTGCGCCCAGGCGTTGACGGCCCGCGTCGTCGCATCGTCGGCGGTCACGGGGGAGGCCCCCGCCCAGTCCCCGGTGCTCCAGCCCTCCCGAGACGGTGGAACGAGATCGAGCGAGGGCGTCGCCACGGTCTCCGCGCCCTCCGTCTGCGAGTAGTTGACCTGCACGCCCACCTGGTAGACGGCGGTGTCGGTGGACACCAGCACGTAGACGCTCCACACGTCCCACGCCAGCGCCGTCGCGTTCGAGGAGGAGATGATCTCGGCTCGGTCCCAGCCCAGTACGGTGGCGCCGGGCAGTGGCGAGGGGTCGGTAGTGAGCCAGGAGTCGACCTCCTCCAGTGCCGCCGCCCGGACCTGACTGGGGATCCCCCTGTTCTGCGATGCGGTCGAGGACGGATCATGGTTCTTGCTGAGGGTCTGGGAGACGACGAGAATGAGCGCCAACGCGAGTACCGGGCACAGAAGTACGCAGCCGGTAACGAACCAGCGCATGCGCCTGGCGGCCCGCCAGCGCGCCCCCGTGTCGAGCCCGTTGTCGGTGGGCACTTGCAGCGGCGCGGACCACCAGTCATCATTCTTCGTCTTGCTCTTGCGCCAGAACTCCATGTCAGTCCTCCAGGTCGTCGAGCACCGACCCGGGGTGATCGGGTTCGGTCAGGTCGGTGATCCACTTGGTCACCAGGGGATCCGCGGAGTCGAGCGCGGCCTGCTCGCAGTCGGAGCACCAGGAACGGCCTGGCAGGGCCTCATTGCGGCACACCGCCCAGCAGCGCAGGCAGGCGGTGCTGCGGTGGACGGGGGTGTGATGGCCTGGACGCAGCCGGAAAAGCCGGCAGCGGTGGCTCATCGCCCGCCCGCCAACTGCTGAACGACGGTGAGGAGACTGTGGAGGTTGGTCGCAGCCTCAGCGAGGCTGCGGGCGGCGACCACGGCATTGGCGTCCGGCTTGCCGGACAGAGCGTCGAGTGCCACGGCCAGTTTCCAGGCGCGGCGCAGCCGGGCCGCGCCGCCGTTGCCGACGGCCAGGGCCAACGCGGCCATCGGGGCATCCCGACTTCCGGCGACGTCGATCAGGTCGGCCAGCGCCTGCCCGTTCTTCGGCCCGGTCGAGGTTGCCAGCACCACCGTCAGCTCGCGCACGCTCTCATCGGAGGCGCCGAGCACCCGGGCCAGTGCCCGCCGTTCGCGCTCGTCGGCGGCTTCCACGGCGTCGCGGGCGTCCAGGACCGCCTTGACCTGGGCGCGAGTCGGCGGCCCGCCGCGCCGGGTGCCCTTGCGCCCCTTGGACGACTGCCCGCCCGGCGCGCTCGCGGGCTCCTCGACGTCGTCGGCCCCATCATGACCCTCGGTGTCGGCGAGGTCGACGGTGCCGTCGGACGTGTCATAGCTAATGAGGGAGTCACTCACGGTCATGGTCCTGCTCCTTCGGAGTCGGGGTCTCTTCTCACCGGGTCACATGCGGACCGGACATCAGACCGCGGCGAGAAGCAGGTCGATGCCGCACCAGGCGCAGTAGACCGCCAGAGCACCGGCGAAAATCTGCTCGCGCGCCGACCCGGTATCTCCCAGCACGGGCAGGCACAACCGAGGGCTCCGGATCAGCGGCCACAGCAGGTTCTCGACCCCCCGCGTGGTCAGCGAGTCGCCCAGCCGATGCACCCACATGCCTACGGCGACGGCCACGGGCATGAACCACCACGCGGTCGCCGGGGCGGCGGCCCCCACCAGGAATCCCGACACGGCCGCGCCCCACAGCAGGAGTCCGGCGCGCGGGCCGACGCCCAGTGCTCTGGCCCCCATGGCGGCGCACAGCCCCAGCACCAGCCCGTTACCGGGACGCACCGGCACGCCCCCGCCGGCGGCCGCCCACAGGCACGGAACGGCAGTGAGGACGAACCCCGCGACGATGCCCGCGCCGGTGTGCGTGACCGTCCGGTGCCCCGGACCCGCCAGGCACCTGGAAACCCTGGTCGTCACCGGAGGCAGGCTCGTGGATGCCAGGCTCGACGGCGCATCCAGGTCCGGCAGGAGCGCCGTGCAGGCCAGCACCAGGCACATCAGTGCCGTGTAAGGTGCGGACATGCCGCCAAGCCCCAGGCCGAGACGGATCGTCCCGGCCGCCAGGTGCACTGGGCCGATGCCGATCGGCCCGTGCGCGAGGGAGGCGTCTCCGAACAGCATCAGCCCGGCGGCAATGCCACTGACGGCGTGCGTGCGCCCCATCATGACCCGGCGGCTCCGGCGGCGGAGGACGCGGTCAGCGATACCGGGCCCGCGGCCGTGGCCGTGGCCTGGAAGACGCCCGACCCGGTCAGTGTCAGCGTCGCCACGGCCGGGCCGTCGTTACCGGCCTTCGAGGACTCCAGAACCCCGGTCGTCGTCACGGACAGGGTGACCGGCCCGCCGTCGGCGGCCACGGCGGTGAACGTGATTGTGCACGTACTGTCGCACGCGCGGGTTGCAGTGCTGGCGGTCGTCGTTCCAGTCGCCGATCCACTCGGGGAGGGGGCGGTCACGGCCGCCGTGACCTCCACCTGACTACTGGGGGATGCCTGGGGCTGCTGCGGTGCCGGAGTCCCGCCGCCCCGCACTGCGGCGGCGATCACCACGGCGGTGATCACCACGGCGACGATGACGAGGACGATCAGCGGCGCCCGGCGCACCGCGAGCGCCCGTCGGGTCCGCACCAGGGGATTCGTGTTCGGACTGTCGCTGCTACTGGTCATGGAGGGGTCCTCCTTGTCATTGTTGGTTTCGGGAGCAGTTGTGGTCGGGGGGAAGGGGCGGTGGCTGCCCACGTCTGAATGAGGAACCGGCGCACGCCATCGGCGTCGGAGCCCATGTCGCCGCGGCTGGCGCGGGCGATCTCCTCGGCGAGCGGCCGGAAGCGCAGTGCGTGCTGCGCCGCGGCCTCCCGCAGAGCTGCGGCTGCCGCCTCGTTGATGCCCGCCTGGTTCTCGGGTACGGGGTCGGTCGTCAGGTCCCAGAACGCGTCGAGCAGGTCGGTGACCAGTGAGGGGCGCGCACCTGGGACGACCGTCGACACGGCGCGGGCGACCCGCCTGCGCACCCGCTCCCCAGGGCGGGGCCGCAGCGACACCGCCGCCAGGGCGTGCAGGCCGAGGACGGCGTCCGGGAGGATGACCATGCGCTCCCGCTCATCGGCGGTCGTGTCGTCCCACAGGGCGAGCGCGCAGTCCGGGACCTGGTTGTAGACGGGTCGCCAAGGGGCGTCGTCGAGCAGTGATCTCATGGCCTCCAGCGAGTGGCGGGCCAGCCGGGCGTCGTCGGCCAGGTCCTGGCGCAGGCGGTTGGACTCGACGGGGTCGGTGGGCGGCAGCAGGGCTGGCAGGTCGTAGAGGTCGGCGATCCGGCCAGCGGCCGCCAGCAGGCGCCGTACACCCCGGCGATGGCGCATCGCATCCACGACCGACTGGGTGTGAGCATCGGAGAGGTCCTCGGGCATGGCCAGCATCTCCGGCCTGGATGACGGGTCGTCGGCCAGGTGGGCGTCGTCCACGGCTTCCAGGTCCTCCAGGCTGATGATCGGGCGCCTGGGCGGAACGGTCTGTCTGACCGCCAGAGCCCGTGACTGCCACCCGTACTGGGTCAGCCAGCCGCACAGCGAAGTCCCCGATGCGAGTCGATGCCGGTCGGGTCCCTGACGCAATCGCCGGACCAGGAGCCAGGTGAACGCCCCGGCCAGGTCGTCGACGTCAACGTCGTGGCGCCGGGGCATATCGCCCAGGGCCAGGTAACGCAGAGCCAGTTGCCGGGGTATGCCGGAGGCTGCGAGCAGGGACATCAGCGCCTCGACGAGTTCATCGTCGGCCACAGTCGCGTCAGCGGCCAGGTCCGACGCTTCGGCGTCGATGCGTGAACGGGACAACGGGGAACGGGGGTCCACACCGATGTAAGTGGTCGGAGTGGTCTACGTCACTCCTTCGAGTCCGTCCGGACTCACCAGGACGTCCGCGAGGAACGCGATGGCGTCCTGTCCCCCGTCACGCAAGCGGGTCAGGTGGTTGATGCCCTCCGCCAGGAGGTCGTCCCGGCCCGGGGCGGCCGCCAGTTCGGCCCACAGAGCAGGGCACCGGGGCTCGCCGTCCACGACCTCTAGACACTGGGCGGACGTTGCGCACGCCCGCACGATCTCGGGGTCGGCGTCCTCCAGGGCCGTCGCGATCTCCACGGCCCCCAGGGCGTCGGAGGCCTCGCGCAGTGCCGGAACCATCTCCTGCGCAACGGCGATGGCCCACGCGTCGTCTGACCCCAGGGGGGCCTCCAGCTCATCGAGAACGGGATCGGACGCCCCCACCACCCAGTCCCGGACCCTGCCTGCGTCGGCGCCGGCATCGGCGAGGATATCGACCCAGCGTCCGCTGGGGCGGTCGTACCAGCCTGCTGCGAGGGCCTCCAGGAGGACCCGGCACATCCAGGTGTCCAGGCCCTCGCCCGTCGTGGTGCCGTCGTCGTTGACGAGCTCGTAGCGCGCCAGGAGCCGTTCGGGCAGCCAGAGGAAGGGATGCCCTGCGAAGGCATCATTGACCGGGGCGAGGCGCGCGTGCTCGTGGTCGAGGATGGGCAGCGCGATATTCGCCCACAATGGCGCCACTACCGCTCCGGGGGCGAGCCCCGTCGCCTCGCGCAGACGCCCGTATCGCTCTCCCGCGTCGAGGACGCTGGCCGGTCCCGTCCACAGGGGCGGTAGGAACAATCCGCTGCCGGGTGCGGGGTCAAGACTGATCTCGTGGCGCATCTGCGGTCCTTGTCGACAGCACCCCTTCCGTCAAGGGGCTCTCGACCAGGCACATGCGGACCGCCGGTCACGGGCCAGAGGGCTCCTCTTCGCCTGCACCGCCGGACAGGTCGAGATCGTCCAGACCCAGGTCGTTCAGGTCGAGCGGCGTCGACGTCTCTTCCGGTTCACTCGCGTCGATCTCGCTGTAGGCCGTCACCGGGGTCGATGCCCGGCGCTCGTCGAGGGGCAAGTCCTCGCGCTCGGTCACTCCGTACTCGCGCAGCCTCGTCGCGAGGAGTTCCACGGGCGTGTGCCAGGCCTGCACCTCGACGGCCGCCGCATTGATCGGCTCCCACAGGCCGCGCCCGGCCGGCGCATGCGTCAGGATCGGGGCCTCTCCCGGCCGACGCAGACCCGACGCGAGATCCCCGTAGGAGGCCCTGCCCAGGATCAGGCGCCCGGTGTTGGTCTTCAGGTCGCTGCCCGGGATCGCCTTGACCGTCTCGGCCCGGAGCGCCTGGGCTCCCAGGAGGACGTGCACCCCGGCGCTGCGCGCCTCGCGCCCGATCTTGCCCACGAGGCTCGCAATAGTGGCCTTGATGTCGTTGAGGTGTTCGGCTGCCGCGCGCTCGGCCAGCACATCCGGGTCGACGGTTCTGGTCCGCGACACCCTCTCGGGTAGGAGCAGCGACGTGAACTCGTCAATGACGACGAGCATGTGCGACGGGCGCTCCTCCGGGGGCAGGGCGTCGATCGACGCCGTCCCGTAGCGGGCGTTGAGGTCCTTGCGGCGACGGACTTCGTCGTAGACGGACCTCAGCACCGCTGCGGCCTCGTCGGCCTCCCCGACGAGGCCGCGCAGGAACGGGGCCAGCGGGGCGAAGTCTGCGCCCGCCTTGACCGGGTCGAGAACGACGACGTCCCATCCGGCGAGGAGAGTCCCCGTTACGGCGTTGATGAGGACCACGGTCTTGCCCGTGCCCGTCGGCCCCAGGACCAGGCAGTGGGGCGTGGCCCCCAGGTTCCAGGTCACAGGGGCGCCGTCCAGTCCGACGCCCCATGGCACCCGCAGCTTGCCCGCGCTGCCGTACCGGTCCACCATGGTCCAAGCCGCATCCAGGTCATAAGGCGCCGTGTCGGGGATCGGGTTCCGTCTCGCTGCGAGGAGCCGGACTCTCGAGGGATCGCTGCCCGGCAGGACCCGTAGGAATGCGTGGGCCGTTCCCGCCGCAACCTTCTCCCGCTTGTCGACGACGTCGGCGGCGCTCAACCCGGCTGGTAGAACGAAGTCGTAGACCCCGACCTCGGGATTCCCCGCGAGCGTGGACAGCGACTCCAGTGCCGGTGTCCGACCGAAACCGGTCACCAGTTTGGCGTCGACGAACGCCTGTTCGAAGTCGAGCTCGGCGACAGTGCGCCGGTGCCGTTCCACCACCCGCACCAGCGCGGGGCGAACCCCGGCATAAACTTCTACGAGATCCCCCGCGTCGCGCACACGCAGCCACTCAGCGCGCATCAGAGCCCCGAGACGGTCGGATCTGCGCCGCAGATCCGCGACCGACACGCCCCCGTACAGGCGCAGTCTCGCCCGCCATATCGATGGCTCACCGATGGTAAGGCACACCGCATCGACCAGTTCGGGGGCTCCCTTGGAGCCGAATACTGACCGGAACGCCTCGTCGATGATGCCCGCGAGCACCAGGGACGCGCCGTCGCGCGGGTCGAAGGGGTTCCGGCTGCCCCACTCATCCGCGGGCGGAAGCTCGGCGGGGCTCGAGGGCACCGGGCTAGTGGTCCACACGACGCAGAAGAACTTGTCCGATCTCGCGCCCGGGGCGCTCTCACCCTCGGTGGGCGGCATGCCCAGGACAGTCAGGAACGGCGCCGATGGCATCGTCGTGCGCAGCCTTTGGGCCAGCGGCAGGTACTCGGCCGCCACATCCATCCCCTGAGGAGACACGAACGGGAGCCGGTGCACGTCGACGCCGCTCACCCGTTGGGTGTCCAGATACCGCACCTGGGGCACGGGCGGCGTCTGAGACGGACGGATGACCTCACGGAAGTGCGCCGTCCACTGCGCCATCATCGACAAGTCGGCCACGAGCCGCGCCATCTCATCATCCAGCCACTGGGCGCCCTCCGTCGGTCCGACGATCAACGTTCCGTCGTCAACGAGCACCGGGCCCAGAATCTCCAGAGTGGACGCCGCGGCCGCAGCCTCCGCCTTCGACGCCGCCAGAAGGACGCGCCAGACACGGGGTCCGGTTCCGCCAGTCAGCGGCTCCGCCCCGGTCACCGCGATCTGCGTGGTCTCGGCGTCGGCGAGCACGCGCGCACAGGCGATCTCGACCGTACGGCCGTCGTCCACCGTGCTCGGGTCCACTGTCGTACCCCGGTCGGCGGTGCACACCACAAACGCCGACGGGTGGATCGTCCCCGCTGCACGACGCCCCGCACCGTCCGAGGCGAGCGCGGGGAGCACGTGAACCTCGCGGCCAGCGCCCACGAGCGCGCGAAGCGTCTCGCTCATCGACAGGTACTCCGACGGCCGCCGCCCGGGCGGGCATGTGAATGTCTCCACCAGGAACGGCCCCGCCTCCTCAACGTCGATCAGGAAGGGGGCCGGATTCTGCTTGGGCAGCATCGCCCAGCGCGACCGCCATGCCGCGCGCTCGCTCTTGCGCACGGTGAACGGCCGCCATGACTCGGCTCGGCACGTCACCCAGATCCCGGCGGCCAGCCCCAGGAGCAGGCATCCCGCGACCCACAGCGCCGGCGAGGTCGACAGGCCCCGGCTGAGGACCCCCACCACGATGCCCGCCAGAGCGAGCACAACCACTACGGACACCATCCACCTGCTGCGACGCGCCAGTATCATCACGGGCGTGCCCGGGCCGGGCTCCTCCGGGCTGGCCGACATTCGCCACCACCGCTCGCAACCGACCACCAGCAGGAACGCCGCCACCGACTGCGCGCACGGCCCCCACCTCGTCAACCACCACGCCCCCCGCCAGACGGGAAGCGCCCAGGCGCAGATGGCGGCCCCAGCGCCGGCGAGCAGACTCGCCTGCACCGGCCACAACCCCCGGGGCACCGCCACCCACCGCAGCAGCCTCATCTTCCGGTGGCGTTCCAGAGCCGTCCGCTCGCGATCTCCCGCGGGCGCGGGACGCCGATTCGTACCGCCCGTCAACGCCGGGGACCGGTGCACAATCCCCGCGGTCGTCAGAGCCATCAGGGTCACGGGCAATCCGGGCAATCGCCACAGCGGCCACGCGACCACACCGGCCGTCGCCAGGGTCAGGGCCAGAAGGCAAGGTCCTTGCCCGAGGCGCGCGGGCGCGGGACGCCGACTCATCGGTTGGCCTCCGCCCACCGTCCCACCGCCGCGACAACCCGAGGATCTGCGCCGCCGCGCCCGGCCAGACGGGCCGCGCGCCGCACGGCCCTCCGAGCGGGAAGCACGGCGTCGGCGCCCGCGTAACGCAGCAGGCGCGCATGCACCCGCCCGGTCTCCGACGACGGCCAGGTGGCGACCAGCGCTGCGACGACCCTGACCCCGCCCTGTCTCATCCGCTCGACCGAGCGAGCCAAAGACGTCGACTCCGCCGGGGTGAAACGGTGCACCGGCCCCGTACTGCGCCACGCCCTCGAGCACGCCGTCAAGTACCACCCGGGCAACCAGCACTTGGAGTCGACCAGTACGGCACCACGCGATCCGACCAGGACATGGTCGATGTCGGCCCGGCCGTGCGCCACCGGCAGCGAGTGGAAGACGACATAGCCGCGCCTCGTCAGCGCATCGAGCAGATCCGCGGTCGCGCGCTCAGCTCGGGCACCGGCGACCCTCGCCGACTTGCCCTGCCCCTCGAACGTATTCAACTGGGCTCCGGGGCGCCCCGAAGTGAATCCGACGCTCATCATCGGACCAGCCCGATCACCAGGTGCACCAGCAGCGCGAGACCTGTGGCGACGGTCAGGAACGCGATGAGCACGCTCCCGCGCCTCGATTCTGCGAAGTCCTTGATCCTCTTGTCATCCTCGGGGGTACTGCGAAGGAATCTCATACCCCGTCTCTGACACTCCCGAGGGATGACAGGTCGCTGCCGAACGCCTCACCGGGCACCCGGGCCGCTCCAGGACCGGCCCCGTCGGCGCCTGGGTCCCCACGGCACACACGAGCCGCAAGCGCCTCACGGTGCCAGCGGTGGTCGAAGAGACGCCGGAGTCCGCAGGGCCGCCGGGTACTCCGCAGGACCGAACCTCTCCGAGCCTCCGCCGATCCTGGCGCGAAAACGCGCCATCAGGGGCGCCATCGGATCCAGGTCATCCCGACGCAGCCACCACGGGACCCCGGCGAGCAGACCCGTCGCCGATATCACCGACCGGTCGCCGCCGCGCACTCCCGCGCTCAGCAGATCGACATCCACGAACTCTCCGCTCTCAGGGCGCTGCGCACGCAGGCTCAGGAACTCGTCAGAAACCGTGCCTCTGGCGGGGAACCACCGCTCCCACTCCACCACCACCATGCGCGGCCCGGTCGGGTCGACCAGACCTCCCGGGTGCGCCCTTACAGCCCGCAGCACGGCCTGGCGCACGCCCACCGCCAACGATGACTCGGCGCTGTCGACAGGCGGGGCCACGAGGAATACCACAGCCACTCCCGCACCGGGACTGCCTGCCAACCACTGCGCCCATGACGCGGCCTTCGCCGCCAAGGCCGGAGTCGCTGACGCCGTCGTCTCAATAATCAGCCGCACACCGTCCGGCCGAACCAGTGTCGCGTCTCCGCGCTTGGCCGACTCGATCCTCTCCCGGCCGGCACCCGACCCGAACAAGTCGTCCACACCCGACAGGCACTCGCCGAGCACCGCCCCACATCCAGCCAGGACGCGGCGCGCAGCGCCAATTCACAGGTCAGCGCATTGTGCCTCGCCGACGCGCTACCGCGCACCCACGCGCGGTCGGCCGTCACAGACAACCACGTCGGCCACGCCAACTCCGCGAGATGAGGACGCACATCCGCCTCTCGACCTGCCGCGACGAGCGTCTCGGGCGCCCACGACCACCCGCGCAACCCGGTGGGCAGAGCCGCCCCCACGTCGACGAGCCCCGCACGGAACAGCACTTTCACATCCCGCATAACCGTTCCCGTCCTCTCCCCGGTGATCGCGGCGATCTGCGCGATCGTCAACGACCCCCACATGCGAGCACAGGCCAGCACCCCCGCCCGCCGCACTCCGGCAGCCCCCCGGAACGGCCGCAGTCCCGCATCGGGGGTCATGTCCCGCGGATAGGAGACAAGACCGGCGTCCAACGCCGCCCGGACCGCCGGGGACGTCAACCACGACGTCACGGCGCTGGCCCGCCAGACCCCGTCGTAGAACGGATCCGTACGCTCCTCGGGCCGGACCACGCCCAGCGGCGCACTCATCCGGGTGAATGGCCTCACCGGCGCACCATCATCATGAACCGCTCCGGATCGGACTCCGAATCCAACGACCGCGCAGTGAACGGAGGCGCCAGACTCCCCTGGACGAACGTCGCCACCGCCGCCGTCCAGGGAGGCAGTGTCGCAATCTCACTGGCTGGATCGTCCTGGGTTTTGTGGAGGGTTGGTTATGCCGTGGCGGGTGCCGCGGCG
>ERZ772827.830-NODE-830-length-16439-cov-7.115234_pt1 | contig 16439 bp, 15 predicted proteins | sample MGYA00580850_ERZ772827 | MGnify/ENA primary metagenome ERZ772827 (study PRJEB29015, sample SAMEA2737950) | human oral metagenome | biome: human oral; feature: human-associated habitat; material: dental | place: China | collected 2145 ...
ACCCCAGGCGATAGATCAGGACGAAAAACAAGGTGGTGAGGATCCGCTGACGCAGTTCCTCAACCTTCCATATGTTCTTCAGTGTCTCGATTAAGCGCATGAGCTACTAGAGTTTTACAGCGCTACCTCCCTGTGCGATGATAGCAGCCTCAGCTGCCTTGGAGAAGGCATTGGCCTCTACCTCGAGCTTTACGCTGAGCGTGCCGTTACCGAGGATCTTCACGAGGTCGTTCTTGCCGACGAGGCCAGCCTCTACGAGCTCGGTCTTGGAGATACGGCTCAGCCCCTTAGCTTCGGCCAGGGCCTGCAGCGTAGCGAGGTTGACGGGCGCGTATTCTACACGGTTGATGTTCTTGAAGCCGAACTTAGGCAGGCGACGCTGGATAGGCATCTGGCCACCCTCGAAGCCGATCTTCTTGGAGTAGCCCGAGCGGCTCTTAGCACCCTTATGACCACGCGTAGAGGTACCCCCGAGGCCAGAACCTGGACCACGACCGATGCGCTTACGCGTCTTTACAGAGCCCGCGGCGGGCTTCAAACTTGACAAATCCATCTTTGCTTTCTGTCTTTTATAGGGTGATTACTCTACGATGCGGACGAGGTGCTTTACCTTCTCGACCATACCACGGATCTGTGGCGTGTCGTTGTGCTCAACGATCTGGTTGAGCTTCTTGAGGCCGAGGGCCTGGAGCGTGAGCTTCTGGTCCTTGGGGCTCTTGATCTTGCTGCGTACTTGCTGGATCTTTATCTGTGCCATTGTACTAATTCTGTCTTGTGGTGAGCACTTACTAGCCCTTGAATACCTTCTCTACAGAGATACCACGATGGCGAGCGACGGTCAGCGGCGAGCGCATCTCCGTCAGTGCCTGGATCGTAGCCTTGACGAGGTTGTGAGGATTGGACGAGCCCTTGCTCTTAGCCAGGACGTCCGTCACACCGACGCTCTCGAGGACGGCGCGCATAGCACCCCCAGCCTTAACCCCCGTACCGGCAGAAGCGGGCTTGAGGAAGACGCGAGCGCCACCGAAGGAAGCGGTCTGCTCGTGAGGAATCGTGCCCTTGTGCAGGGGGATGGAGACGAGGTTCTTACGAGCAGCGTCGTTACCCTTCTGGATAGCAGCGCTCACTTCGCCAGCCTTACCCAGGCCGAAGCCGATGCGGCCCTCACCGTCACCTACGACGACGATAGCAGCGAAGGTGAAGGTGCGGCCCCCCTTGGTGACCTTGGTCACGCGGTTGATCGCCACCAGGCGGTCTACGAGCTTATCCTTCTGCTCGGTCTCTCTATTCTTAGTGCGATTATCTGACATTGCGATAGACAGTATTAAAAGTTAAGCCCTGCAGCACGTGCTGCTTCTGCTAGCTCCTTCACGCGGCCGTGGTAGAGGTAGCCGTTACGATCGAATACTACGGTGGACACCCCAGCAGCCTGAGCAGCCTTAGCTACCTCAGTACCTACGAGGGCGGCGATCTCCTTCTTCGTGCCCTGAGCATCGAGCTTGAGCGAAGAGGCGCTAGCAAGCGTTACCCCTGCTACGTCATCGATCACCTGAGCATAGATCTGCTTATTGCTTCGGAATACCGTCAGGCGAGGACGCTCTGCCGTACCGCTGATCTTGGCACGTACACGCGTCTTGATCTTCTTTCTTCTAGTTTCTTTCTGTGGCATGATTGCTTATACGTGTTTTAGCGGTTTACTTACCTGCGCTCTTACCCGACTTGCGACGGACGACTTCGCCCTCGAAGCGGATACCCTTACCCTTGTAAGGCTCAGGCATGCGGAAGGAGCGGATCTTGGAGCACACCTGACCGAGCAGCTGCTTGTCTGCGCTGGAGAGGATGATCAGAGGGTTCTTGTTACGCTCCGACTTCGTCTCTACGGTGATTTCCTTAGGCAGCTGGAGGAAGATGTTGTGCGTGAAGCCCAGCGAGAGCTCGAGGAGCTGACCCTGGTTGGATGCACGATAACCGACACCTACGAGCTCGAGCGTCTTAGAGAAGCCTTCGCTGACGCCTACCACCATGTTGTGGATCAGGGCGCGATAGAGACCGTGCAGCGAGCGCTCCTGGCGCTCGTCGCTCTGACGGCTGACGACGACCTGACCTTCTTCTACCGCTACTGCGATACGAGCGTCTACAGCCTGGCTGAGTTCGCCCTTAGCCCCCTTGACAGTGACTACACCATCCTTTACCGTGACGGTCACACCTGCGGGGATGCTCACTGGGAGCTTACCTATTCTTGACATAGTTTGCTTAGCCTCCTTGCTTTAGTAGATGTAACATAGTACCTCACCGCCCACCTTGAGCTGCGAAGCTTCCTTGTCGGTCATGACACCCTTCGAAGTAGAGAGGATAGCGATACCGAGACCATTGAGTACGCGGGGCATCTCACGATAGCCGACATACTTACGGAGACCTGGGCGAGAGACGCGCTTCAGAGCCTTCAGGGCATTGATCTTGCCGCTGCGGTCATACTTGAGCGCCACCTTGATGCTGCCCTGGGGACCATCCTCGACAAACTTGAAGTTCAGGATGTAGCCCTTGTCGAAAAGGATCTTCGTGATCTCTTTCTTTAGATTAGACGCGGGGATCTCGACCACACGGTGACCGGCCTTCACTGCATTACGCAGGCGCGTCAGGTAATCTGCAATAGGATCTGTCATTCAGATTGAGAATTAAATTGATCCGGACTGTCCGGACAATATTTAAACATGATTACTTGCTTACCTTTCCCTGCCACCGACCCTCACCCGAGGATACATGTGCGCATGAAAAAGCACACAAAAGTACAAACAATTATCGAGATACGCAACTATCACAGACAGACGGCAATCATATCAACTCGGCGCAATACGGAGACCAAGCTCTCAAGCGCCTCCCCCTAGCCTCGAAATACCACTCAGAGCACACCCCAGCACCCCCTCCAGCTACAAAAGAGTCTCCCCTAGGCCGCCCGTCACGACGACGAGCAGCCCAGGGAAGACCCAAAAGAACGATCGGCCGGCGACCTCGAGGATCACCAGCCGACCATTAAGAGGCTACGCTGCAGCACTCATCGTGCTGCGGCGCGCAGTCTTGCAGACTTAGCTTACTTGACAGCAGCTTCTACAGCAGCCTTAGCGGAGTCTACAGCAGCAACAGCCGTAGAGTCAATTACTGCCTTAGCAGAGTCAACAGCTGCTACAACTTCCGTAGCAACGCTGTCGATAGCCGTGCTATCCGTAGCGTTAGCTTCGCTGTTACCACCGCAAGAAGCAAGGGTAGCTGCAAGAGCTACGAATGCGAAAGCGAAAAACTTCTTCATCTTCGTTTCTGTTAAATTGGTTATTAATTTGAATTCATCTTGAATAACACAGCAAATATACTGCAAGTTTCTGATCCAGCAAGCGCTAGGACCAAGTCCCCTCGCAGCAGCCGACCTCAGAGCGCCTCTCCAAGGCAGCTTAAACTGCTCCTCACAAAGAGTCTTTAGCTGTGCTATGCAGAGAGGGCGGCACATGACCACCCCCTCTGCAGTGGAGTATAGCGGACTCGAACCGCTCACCTCGACACTGCCAGTGTCGCGCTCTAGCCAGATGAGCTAATACCCCGTATATATATAAGCTGTATGGGGCGATCCCCCGTGCCTTTTTCGCTGCAAAGATAAGCATTATTTTATTTACTCGTATCTCGCAGCAAAAAAATTCAGTGCTCGCAGCCCACCGCGCGCCAGCTGGGCGCCGTCGCTAGGCTCCGCGGCTAGCCCAGGGGCCTACCGCCCCCACGTCTCCCCTTCCTAGCCCTACGATCCCGCACATACATGCCTAGCCGCATGGCAAGCCATGTAAGTCCGAAATAAAAGAGTAGCGCAGTAACATTATCGCTCATAGCCTAGCAGCCATCACAGCCTAACATAGATCGTCCACCACATATCAATCCCAATGCTCCTCCCGAGGCTAAGAGACGGTCGTAAAGGCTCACGACCGCCTAGCCGATGAGGACGGGCAGGCTCATGCCTCAGCCTTACCGCAGGCCCAGCCATCATAGTAGCCACCGAGCTCCTCAGCCACATCGAGCAGGGACCAGGTAACAGGATGTATATCCTCGGGGACGTCTCGGCGGGCTACTCTGACCTTATACGGATAGGGGTCCTCCGAGAAAAGGGGAGTGGCCCTGCCTTCCTCCTTGAAGCCCTCGGCGACCACCCTGTCAAGGAACTGCTCCGCCGACTCCTTGGAGCTGAAGTAGGCCCAGTGCTCCACGTAGCGCACCTTGCTCACATCGTCGCCCTCACTGATGAGAGCTCGCAGCACCTTACCATTGGCAATCTCCTGCAGGGAATACTTATCGGGATAGAGTAGCTCCAGATAGCACTCCCACGCCGCGTCTTCGTCTACCCACAGCTGGCTCTTGTAGTCGGGGAACTTCTCGGCCAAGGCCTTTACTAAGGCCTCTTCGATCCCTTCCGCGCTCTTGCCATAGAGGAAGAAGTTTACTCTGTTGTTCCATTTCATTACCCCTGCATAGATGACATCAAGCATCTCCATGCACTCATACAGGGCATCCTCCATCTCCCAGAGCGTTGGGTTCTCGTCCTCCATAGGGAGTCCGCGCTCCGTAGGCGTACGGTAGTAGACGGCAAACTGAATCCGCTGGGCGTACTCCTCGCTGGGGGCAAGCTCGAGCAGAGCCAGGTTAGTGCGGATCACCGCAGGCTTGTCATCGACCTCCTGTATATAGAGGCCCCAATCCTGCTTTAGTGCTTTGACATCAATTCCCATGTGACCTTCCTCCTTTTTGATTACGTTTAGGCCTGATTGCTGCCCCTGAAGCATGGGGATACAGGAACAAATATAGGCATAAGCCTCAAACTATCCCAAGGGCGTATAAGACAAGGCCTTAATTCCCCAGTCCCCCTATGCTGCTGCCCTCGCCCAGCGCGCAGCCCAGCACTGCGGCCTAGCTCTCGAGTCTCGCCCCAGCTGCGGGGGAGCGCAGCTGAGGGATATCAGTCAGCACGCTGAGGGGCGTCCCTAAAGCAGATGAGGGCTATCAGTCACGATGCTGACTGATAGCCCTCACGGAGCTCCCACAAGGCTGGCGCCACGCGCCGACCTTAGTCGCGCTAGAGCGTGAAGGTGAAGATCTGCGTGCTGTAGCGCGAGGGCTTATGCAGCTTCATCAGCTTCGCAGGCCACCACACCTCGGCCATCAGATCCATGACGGCCACCTTGCGCTCGAAGTGCGCTCCAGGCACGAGCGCCACGATATCGGCCTCGGAGTCGATGCCGCCCGTGAAGCGCGCCTCCATCTTCCCCAGCGTGTCGTGCATCTTCGTACGCCCCGCCCAGAAGCTGCTCAGCGCGTCGAAGACGACGACGCAGCGACCCGCGAAGTGCATCTCGAGGAGCTGCAGCACACGCTGGATCTGCTCCCGCGTGAGGTAGGCAAAGACGCCCTCGATGGCCACAAGCACCCAGCAGTGCTCCCCCACCTCGGCTACCAGCTGCTCCACCCAGCCCGCCTCCAGGAGGTCACAGCCTAGCGCCCGCTCCGCTTCCCCAAGCAGTCCGCGCCGCAGCGCGATGACCTCGGGGAAGTCCACCACGTAGTGCGCCGCGCCGAAGGTCTTCCCCCCGATCCGCTGCTCCCGCGTGTCGAGCCCGCAGCCCGCATTGACCAGGACGAAGTCCCGCCCCTCGGCCTCTAGCTGCTGGGCATAGCGCACCAGCTCCGCATCTATATAGCGCGCCCGCTGCAGGCAGCCGTAGTAGCTGGGGCTACGCCGCGGGGCGAACTTCTCCCTATCGTAGCTCACGCGACGGTAGAGCTCCTCGGCACGGCGATCCCCGAGGATGGGCCGCCGATCGGCAGCATCAATGGCCCGCATCGCCAGCGGGATGATGAGGGTCTCCTGGACGGCACCCAGCCCCTCGATCTTGATCTCTTTCATAGTGGTATCTATAGGTAGCGCTCCCTTCATGGAGCTCAGCTACAAAGCTAGCCCAAGCCTTCGCCTCGAGCAATACCTAGTCGAGGGGATAAGGCTCCCCGCTGCTACATATATATACTGAGGAGCGTGGCGGCAGGCTGTCCATAGCCGAGCGCCCCGAGGGAGCAGGCGGGGCGGGCATTTGGAGATTAGGCCGAGAGTCTCTACCTTTACCCCAACACAAGGGGGAGGCTTCGCCCTAAGGCGCCTCCCGCGCACGAGGAACAAGCATTCAATACTCACCTCCTAAATAGTACGACCTATGATAGAACTAATCGGGACAAACGCAGGCCTCGTCTGGCAGGCCCTAGACAAGCTAGGCAAGATGGATACCAAGGCACTCAAGAAGGCTACCAAGCTGCGCACGGACAAGGAGCTCTATGCCGCCCTCGGCTGGCTCGCCAAGGAAGGCAAGCTACACTTTGACCAGTCGGGCGACGAGCTGGTCGTAGAGCTCGTCTACTAGCCTCAGCTCCGCAGAGCCTCGCTGCCGCCGTCCCCCGCGACCGCCGCAGCCCAAACAAAGTACCGCCCCCACCCACGGCAGCAGCCGTAGGTGGGGGCGGTATCCTTTTGGGGCTCATACGCCTAGGGATAGGGCTTACTTCGCCTGCCTCCCGAGAGCAAGGGCTCTGTTGCTTTGTCTGCCAGCCTCCCTTCCCGGCCGAGGAGCCCCGCTCAAGGATATTCCTCAGCACGCCGAGCGCCCTTGGCCACGAGCCTGAGTCACTATATAGGGAGGGTCTTCTGCCGCTCTACCTGGAGCACTCCCCGAGGATCGTGGATGGAGCGCAGTCGCTGGATCTCCTCGGTCAGCATCGCAGAGAAGCTATCCCACTGCCGAAGTGGCGTAGCATCATACCGAGTACAGTAGTACACTTGCTCCCCATCCCTCCGCATATAGAGGTGCGAAGCATCGTAGCTATAGCTCCCAATAAAGAAGCAATCTTCATCAGCATTCTGCGGGTGCTCATAGCAGTTCGGTAGCTTTAGGTCAAACGGGCCAAGGACTCCGTTCCGCCGATCGAGCTCCCCCTGCAAGCCATACAGGTTAAGACAGCGATGGAAGAGGTGCATCCCATTACTGACCTCGCTCAGGAAGGCTGCATAGGCCTCGGGAAGCTCCATCCCTAGACGCTCCCTCAGGAGGCTCAGCTGCTCCTCGGCCAAGGGCGCGAAGGTATAGACGCTGTAGGCCTCAGGAGCTATATGCGGGAGATGACCATACTTGTGCACGCCCGACGCACAGACGTAGCCGTAGGCGGACTGCTCCTCGAGGAGCCTTTGAAGAGAGGCTAGATACTCCATAGATACTTATCAATTAGACTTCATCGCTAGTCCTGCCTTGGGGCTCTAGCTATTCTAGAGCATCCCCGCAGTGTGCTGTGCAGCGGCTCCGAGAGCACCTTTGCTGCCGAGTGAGGAGGCCTCACTTATCCTCCCTGCAGTGCGGGTGCACCACGCGCTCCGAGTCCTCCAGCACGTCCTCTAGCCTGCCAAAGGTCCCCCTAGGGTATAGCCGTCCACACCTAGCGAGCAGCATGGAGCGGTGCAGTAGCTCTGCTAGCTCGTCAGCGATATAGTGGGACTGGACTCATTGCATCGAAGGGAAGGCCTACGCTACAAACGCAGCGCTCCGCCCTACACAAAGATAGCATACTGCTAGCTGTGCGGGCGGAGCGAGGGGAAAAGGTGCTACGAAAGGCGAAGGAGGGAAGGCGCGGCGTGAGGCGAAGCGCCGCTGAGAGCGTGCTAGTGCCAGCTGAGCATCGCCCCGAGGTAGAGGGCGCGGCGCTGGAGGTAGAGGGGATGGGTGCTGCTGTAGTCGGGGGCGAAGTAGCGCTCACGGACGTTGGCCGTGTCGAGCAGATTGCTCAGCGAGGCGAAGAGCGTCAGCATCGAGCGCCCGAGGGATATATAGCGGAAGACCTGCAGGTCGAGGCGCCGATAGTCCTCCCCACGCTCCCAGCTTAGCCCACGCGGCACATAGATGCCAGGGGCGAGCTGCTCGGCGCCGCTGACCTTCGCCAGATAGGGCCCCCTATGGGCTAGGTAGGCGAGGCTCGCAGTGAAGTAGCGCGGGTGGCTCCACTGCAGGTGCAGCTTGGCGAAGTAGCCCCACTCCTGCCGTGTCGCTTGCTCCGCCACGAGCGGCGCGCGCTGTCGCCGCAGCGCCGAGAGCGCCAGTCCGTAGCTCCAGCGCGGGCTCAGCATATCCTCCCAGCTGTACTCCACGCCCCAGCTAGGCAGCTCGCGGCGCTCCCGCTGCCCTAGAGCGCCGAGCCGCCAGGAGCTGTCGTAGGGCACATCCTCCCGCCTTAGGTAGACCGAGACCTTCATCTGGTGCTCCCCGTGGCGATAGGCGTAGTCGAGGTTGAGCCCGCGGGCCGCACACAGCAGCCCCTCTGTAGCATAGAGCGCGGGCGGCACATAGGTGCGGTAGACGCCCGCCCCGAGGAGTAGCCGATGGCCCAGTGCGGGCTGCAGCTGCAGCATCCCCTGATAGCTAAGGAAAGGCGCATCCTCCCCAGTCATAGGGCGCACGTAGCGTAGCCCTAGCGATAGATCCAGCAGCCCCCGCAGCAGCGGACGATAGACATAGAGGTAGGCGTCGAGTGAACCGTAGCGTCCACGCCCTGCAGCGTCGCGGGCAGGGGCGCCCGGGGCGAAGCCGCCTGGGTAGCGAGGCAACTGCCCCGAGAGCGCGTAGTAATGCCCGTCCCAGGCGAGGCCTCCCTCCAGCTCCATCCCCCAGGCCTGTAGCTTGTGCTCGAGGCTTAGGTAGGCGTGCTCGGCGCGCTGCTGGAGGTCGAGAAGCCCTAGGCTAAGGCTAGGGCGCTTGCGGTCGTAGCCGAGGTTGAGGCTCGTCACCCCGAGCCGCTCGAAGCTATGGCGGAGGTTGAGGACGGAGAAGAAGCGCCGACTGCGCGTGCGTATCTCCCCCGCATAGTTCATCGTCCCCGTCACCCCGCGGAAGGCGTCCACAAGGCCATAGCTATAGAGCTGGAGGACGAGGCGCGGAGCCAGCTGCAGCCTGAGGTTCATCCCGAGGTCGAGGGCGGAGAAGTGCCGCAGCTCGGGGTAGGACTCAGGGGCGAGCGCCGTCAGGAGGTCGGAGCGCTGGGCATTGCCGTAGAGCTGGACGAAGCTCCGAGACGAGCCAAGGCGCTGCGAGCGCACCACGCTCACCCCAGCCATTCCCAGCGAGAGGGCGGTGCTGCTGGCCTCGAGCCGCTGGCGCGAACGGACGTCCACCAGCCCCGAGAGTGCCTTGCCCGCCGTGATCGGCGGGTTGCTCGCGTAGACCCACTGCTGGTCCAGCAGCGCGGGATGGAAGAGGCTGAAGAAGCCCTGATTGCTCAGCCCGCTGTAGCGCACGGGGCTCTCGATGGGCACCTTGTTAATCGTGACGAGGCTGTAGGCAGCGGGGCTGCCGCGGAACTCAGGGTTGGCCTGCTCGGTGGCGGCCGTGGAGCTCGCCAGTGCCGTCACGGCCTTGAGCGGGTCGGCCTGCGCCAGCGGGTTGAGGTAGACGTCCAGCTCCGTCATCCGCTCGCCAGCGAAGCGGTGCGCTATGGGGGCACGTGCGAGGATCTCTACCTCCGCCAGCGCTACCGCCCGCTCCCTCAGCTGCACCACCAGCGAGTCCAGCCGCGACTGCCGCGCCAGGGGGAGGCGCGTCGACTGGTAGAGGCTGTGGCTGATGAGGAGCGTGTCGCCACGCTCCAGCCCCTCGAGGCGGAACTCCCCCTCGAGGCCACTGGCCACACGGCGCGTGCTATCGCCGAGGCGCTGGATGCGCGCCCCGAGGATAGGCCGCCCCTCGCGGTCGCGGACGTAGCCCGAGACGCTGAGCCCCTGTCCCGAGGCGGAGAAGACCCCGAGGAGCAGCCCGCATAGCACCCCGAGGAAGAGGCGTAGACGGCGCATAGACATCGGCGGCTAGGGCTTCGTGCTCGCGGCTGCGGCCTCGATCCGTCCCTTCAGCTGCTGCAGCATGGGGCTGGCGGGGAACTCCCCGAGAGCCTTGGTGCAGAGCGCAGCCGCCTCGTCCCGCGCACCCGTGTCGAGGTACAGGCGGATGAGGTACTCGTAGGCCTCATCGCGGCCCCAGCTCGGGAGGTAGTCGGAGGGCGTCTGCTGGGCGGGGAGTTCGAGCGCCTTGGTCAGATACTCCTTGACCTTGGTCTTACCCCCGAAGGCGACGGGGGTGAAGTAGTTGTTGACCCCAGCCACGACGTAGGCGCGGGGATTCTGCGGGTCAAGGGCGATGGCCTGGGCGGCGTGCTCGGCCATACTCATGGCCAGCTGGGGCGTCTTGCTGCCGGCGTAGCTCGTGGCCAGCCCCTCGAGGCGCGCCAGCAGGGCGTACTCCTCCGATCCCTTGTGCCCGTAGCCCTCGAGCAGCTTGATGCCCTCGCCGACGGCCTCGGCGGCGCGCTCATGCTGCTGGTGCTGGCTGTAGTAGAGCGTTTGGAAGAAGCGGAGGTAGGCCTGCCAGTAGGTGTGGAGCTGCTCGAGGCTGCGGTTGCCCGTGGGGTGCTCCGCGGCGAAGAGCTGCAGGAGGGCAGGCAGCGCCTCGGCCTTGCCGGCACGCATATCGCTGGCGAAGGCCTGCTGCACACGCTGCTGCATGCCCGCGAGCTGGAGCTTGGTGTCGGCCGTCTGTTGTAGGCTGAGGGAGGGGCTCTGTGGGTGAGGCTGCGGGGCGGCGGCTTCAAGGCCGAGGCTGCCCGAGAGCAAGAGGAGGCTAAGTAGTGTAGGACGCATAGTAGTAAATATTAGTAAGGAGCGGCGGGCAGGCGCCGAGACGACGTCCTCGCCGCGCGCTGTCGTAGGAACTCTCTAGAGGCAAAGGTACATAATTCTCCCGCCCCTTCGTCGCCTAGGCCTCGGGGCACGCAAGTCCGCCCACCCGAGCCCCTTAGCCCCAGCTCTAGCCCCTCGCCTCAGGCTATAAAAAGGCCGTGGCGCACGCCTCCACGGGGGAGACGCACGCCACGGATGCTGGAGCCCTTGGCACAGGCGCCCAGCGGTCAGAACTTAGCGATCAGCCCCAGCGTCGGCAGGACCAGGCGGCTGTAGTAGTCGAGCTGGCGCAGCTGCTGACGGCTCGGGTCGGTGGGATGAGCCAGCACACGCCCCGAGGGGTCGAGGTTGGTATAGACAGGTGCATTGACCGTAGCGCTCAGGTAGGCGTTCTGTACATCCACGTAGAGGTTGAGCATCCAGCGCTTGAAGTAGAACTCCTTGTCCAGGCGCAGGTCGAGCTGATGCTTGCCGGGGAGCCTGAGCGTATTGAAACGCGTGTAGTCGGGATAGGCGCGGTGCGTCAGCGCCCAGGCGGCGCGATCCGTCGAGCGCTCCATATCCACGGGCGTGTAGGGGGCGCCACCGATGTAGCGCCAGCGTGCCGAGAGGTACCAGCTCTTGCCGAGGCGATAGCTCAGCAGGAGGTTGAGCATCTGCTGCGTGTCCCAGGAGGAGGGGCGGTAGACCCCTGCCCTATCGGTGAACTCGCTCCTGAAGAGCGTGTAGGTCGCCGTGGCCGAGAGCTGACGCCAGGGCGCGAGGCGCGCCACGAGCTCGAGGCCATAGGCACGACCCAGCCCCGTCGACTCCACGGCCTCATCCCCCACCTGACCATACTCCGTCCCCTTGCTGGCCAGACTCACGCCCTCCAGCTCGGAGATGGGGTAGCCGCTGTAGGCCTTGTAGAAGCCCTCAGCCGAGAAGCGAAGGTAGTCCCCGGGGTGATACTCCGCCCCTAGCACGGCCTGATGGGAGATGATGTAGCCGAGGCGCTCCTGATTGGGGTAGCTGCCGTCCGAGGCGCGGTAGCCCATCAGCGTGTAGGAGGGGCGCATGGCGTAGCGGCCGAGGTTGGCATTCAGGTCTATATCCTCCGTCAAGGCGAAGGAGAGGGAGAGGCGGGGCGAGAGCTGCGGCAGGGGATTGCTCATGCGCGCATTGAGCGTATTGCCCACGAGGTTGAGGCCAAGGGCGACCTTGAGCCTACGATCCAGATACTCGTCCGAGGCCTGAGCGAAGGCCGTGTAGGCGAAGAGCCTTGCCTCAGCACTGGTCGAGCGCGAGACGAAGCGTCCCGCCTCGAGCGAGAGGCGCTCGGCCTCGTTGCTGTAGCTGGCGTAGCGGAGGCCTGCGCCTAGGCTGAGCTTGAAGGGCAGGGAGGTGTAGACGCGCTCGTAGCGGAGCTTATTCTCCGTCTCGTCGGACTGGTATTCGGAGAGCTTGCCCGCGGCAGGATCGTTGTCCTGGTACTTGACCCCACGGTTGCGGAGCATATTGCGGCTCAGCGTCCAGCTGTCGACATGACCGCGGGCGTAGTGCTTGTAGACCGCCCCGACGGTATAGTTCCACTGTCGGTACTCGGGGAGGTAGCCGAGGATATAGCGCTGCACCTCGGTGCCCGTAGTCTGCAGCTGGGTGTTGAGGCTCATATTGTCGAGCGCCCCGATGCCGATGAGAGTGAGCTCGTGCTGCGCGTCAAGGCGGCACTTATACTTGAGCTGGAAGTCATTGTAGGTCGGCAGGAAGGGCAGCTTGATGGCCTTGAAGAGCCACTGCAGGTAGGACTGGCGCGCCGAGGCGATGAAGGAGGCCTTCGACCCCAGTGGCCCCTCAACGGTCAGGGCGGCGTCGGAGGCGCCCACCGAGGCCTTGAGATGCATGCGGTCGGCATCGCCATCGCGCTGCTTGATCTCCATGACGGAGCTCAGCGCCCCAGGGCGGCTGGCAGGAAAGGCGCCACTATAGAAATTGATCTCACGCACGAAGTCGGGGTTGATCATCCCCACGACGCCGCCCGAGGCGCCCTGCGTGGCGAAGTGATTGATCACGGGGATCTCGATGCCGTCGAGGTAGAAGACATTCTCCGACGGCCCCCCGCCGCGCACGATCAGGTCATTGCGGTTGGGATCCGTGGCACCGACCCCGGGGAGGGTCTGCACCAGCTTGGAGACGTCGCGATTGGCCCCCGCGCTCTTCTCGATCTGCTTGAGGCCGAGGGTCTGCAGCGAGAGGGGGCTCTCGGCGCGCTTGAGGAAGACCTTGGGGCGGACGAGCACCTCCTTGAGGCTGGTGGCCTCTTCGCTCAGGGCGATGTCGATGAAGCTGATCTGGTTCCCCAGCACCTGCAGCTCCTCCGAGAGCGTCGTCTCGTAGCCGACCATACGCACGAGCAGGCGGACGAAGCCCGGCTTGACGCCCGTGATGACGAAGCGCCCCTGGACGTCTGTCTTTGCCCCAGCATCCGCGTCGCGCACCTGCACCGTGGCGAACTCTAGGGGCTCATTGGTCTTCGCGCTATAGACGCGCCCCTTGATCGTCCCTTGCTGTGCCAGGAGCGAGCTCACACAGAGCAGAAGCAGCAGCAGGCTGTAACATAAGTGCCTCATAGAATGGGGCTAAACCATTAAGTACCAATAAATCGAAGCTAGACACCCTCACGGGCATCCTAGGAAGGCGGCTCGGGAAGGCGCGCAAGGCCCTGAGGCTCGCCCCCACTGGGGTGCTAAGGCCGCTCTACCAGCCGTACGGGCGCGAGGTAGTCACGCGAGACGATGACGGCGGCGAAGGGACGCATCTGGGCGCCCTTGAGGTCCGCACCGCGGACGACGCGGTAGCTCAGGACGAGCTCGCCAGGCGTGCGCTGCTGCAGCGAGAGGGGGACGATCTCGGTGGAGATGCCCGTGGCAGGCAGGACGATGGGGATGACGAACTCGCGCGACCAGTCGATCGGTGTCGGGCGGGCGCTCATCGTCGTGGTCCTGCCCATATACTGCTCCTGCTCCTCGGCGCTGAGGAGCGTCGCGGGGAGGCTATCGGCAGCGGCAAAGTAATGCTCGGCCAGGCGGAAGGGGACGCGGTCCTCCATGAGGGTCGTGTCCGAGAGCAGGGCCACGCTGTCGCGGTCGTTGGTGCTCGACTGCTCGCCCGTGCAGGCGGCGAGGAGGCCTAGGCTAAGGAGGCCAAAGGCTAGGTGCTGGATCTTATTCATCTGTCTGCGGGATAAGTACACATGTACACTCCACAAATGTAGCTCTTTTATCTCAGCTCTGTCCGCCAGCGCTCGGAGGTGTGCTCCGACGAAGGTCTAAGCAAGCTCCGAGCTAGGTGCGCGCGAGCTGCGAGCCGTGTCGGACGGAAAAAAGTAATATAATATCCCGAGAAATCTTATATAATATTTCGCCAAAAGTAATATAAGAATCGGCAGAAAGTAATATAACTTTTGCCCGAATATTATATTACTTTTCCCAGCCCCAGCCTCGTCGCCCCTCCGCCCGCCGCTTTAGGACGCTCGCCAAGGGCTTAGTCCCAGCGCGTCGAGCGGCTGATCTAGGGAGCGCGCCGAGCCTCCGAAGGCCAGCAAGAAGTCCCCCAAGGAGCTCAGCGCTAGCGTATTTGGGGAGAATGACTACCTTTGGAGAGAGAAAATACTACTTACTATGCAGTCCTCAAGCCAGCGTCCCCCCGCCTACCTTCCCGTCGTCTTCGGCTCCCTCGTGCTGGGAGCTATACTCTATCTCGGATGGATGGCAGAGCATGGCCTCTTCCACTCGCTGAGCCTTGGCCTCGGCATCGTCGGCTCCATAGCACTCTACCGTCGCGTCGCTAGGCGCTACGGCTACAGCACGGAGTGGACATTCTGGGCGATCCTCACGACCTTCCTCGTGATGGGCCTCGCCGCCTTCCTCTCGGGCGTCGTCTTCCACAGCTAGCCGCCCACACCCCGCGCCGTCAGAGGCCTCCCCCACTCCGTCCCTTCCCCTATTCTCTATAGACAGACGGCGTAGCGGAGCCGCGATGTATGCTGCTCCGCTACGCCGTCTCGGCGCTCTATAGCCTAGGCACAAGGGCACGAGCTCCCTGCAGAATACCCCGCAACATCAGGAAAAGTCCTCCCCTCTGCAGTACAGCAACTGCTCGAAGGGTCGCCCCTGTAGGGCTCTACTCTAGTTGCTCTAGCCTACCCAGGGTTTGGTCGCCCTTGCAGGGCTACACACCCTGGGCTCTGAAAAGGATCGCCCCTATAGGGGCTCAATCCTGCAGGCCGCGACTCTTGGCATCCCCTTGGAGGCGCATACTATAGCGCCTTGGGAGGAACTGCGCTACCTTGGGGAGCGTGCACCCACGTACCCATGGGTACCCAGATCGCAGCACCTTTGGAGGGAATACCACTATCCCGTGAGAGAAACCGAAACTCCTTGGGGGCACATACCACGTACACTTGGAAGCGCATACTATAGCGCCTTGGGAGGAACTGCGCTACCTTGGGGAGCGTGCACCCACGTACCCGTGGGTACCCAGATCGCAGCACCTTTGGAGGGAATACCACTATCCCCTGAGAGGAACCGAAGCTCCTTGGGGGCACATACCACATACACTTGGAAGCGCATACTGCAGCACCTTGGGAGGAAATACCGCAGTGCCCGTGGATGGAAGTGCAATACCATGGGGGCGGATGTGAGGCTCGTGGCCCCTTGTGCTGGAGATTGTATTCTTTGCTCTGCTGGCTACGACTGGGCGAGTAAGCCCCTATAGGGGCGACCTCCCCAAAGCCCAGGGTGCGTAGCCCTGCAAGGGCGACCAAACCCTGGGTAGGCCCTAAGAACTAAGAGAAAGAGCCCTACAGGGGCGACCAAACCCTGGGCAGGCCATAAGAACTAAGAGAAAGAGCCCTACAGGGGCGACCCCTCCAAACGCTTGAGGAGCTGCAGGCGATCGCTGCTCCCCCCTAAGCGACAGCACGAGGGAAGCTCCCTCATCCTTAGCACAGATGAGGCTCCAGGCAAGGGAGAGCAGCAGTCCCAGCCCTGCGGCGGAGGCCTCGGCCAGGAAACAAAAGCGCCCGAGCGGCTGCCTTCCCCACTCGGGGAGGACAGCCGCTCGGGCGTTCTTGGCTTATGGTGCGGAGCTTACTCGGCCTTGGCTAGGACGGCATCCTCAGCGGCGTCGTCGAAGGAGGCGGAGGCAGCCAGCGCCAGCTGGTGCTCGCTCTCGGGCATGACCACGAGGCGCTTGTACTCACGCAGACCCGTACCCGCGGGGATGAGGTGACCGCAGATGACGTTCTCCTTGAGCCCCTCGAGGGTGTCGACCTTACCGTTGATGGCGGCGTCGTTGAGCACCTTGGTCGTCTCCTGGAAGGAAGCAGCGGACATGAAGCTCTTGGTCTGCAGCGCGGCGCGCGTGATCCCCTGAAGGATCTGACGAGCCGTAGCGGGCTTAGCCTCACGTACCTCGACGAGGCGGAGGTCACGGCGCTTGAGCTGGCTGTTCTCATCACGCAGACGGCGTAGGGTGACGATCTGACCAGGCTGGAGCGTCTCGCTGTCGCCCGCGTCGACGACTACGACCTTGCCCCAGAGACGGTCGTTCTCCTCCATCACCTCGAGCTTGTCAGCGATCTGCTGCTCGAGGAAGAGCGTATCCCCTGGATCGAGGA
>ERZ772827.832-NODE-832-length-16423-cov-20.909763_pt1 | contig 16423 bp, 19 predicted proteins | sample MGYA00580850_ERZ772827 | MGnify/ENA primary metagenome ERZ772827 (study PRJEB29015, sample SAMEA2737950) | human oral metagenome | biome: human oral; feature: human-associated habitat; material: dental | place: China | collected 2145 ...
TAAACTTCTTAGTATTTTTCCCTTTTCCACTTATTAAATTCTCCCCTTTCTTGCTTGAAATCTTTACGATTGTTTACAAGCATTTATTAAAAAAATCCTTGTAAATCAATCATAAATTAAAATTAAATTCTACTTTCTAATATTTTATATATATTTTTTCTGTGCCCAACACCTAAACCTTGAACTATAAATGTGTCTTTAATGAATTTTGCTACTATCCTATAATCATTAACCCTAAATCTATACATACCTACCATATTCCCACTTAATTCTTTACCATAAGCTTTTGGATTTTCACTGCTTTCAAGTTTTTTGATATATTTTAAAATAAACTTTACTGCCGAACCATCTAACTTTTTTAAGTCTGCTCTAAAATCATCAGTAGGTATAAATTTATAGCTCATCGTAATCAATTCCAAACTCTGAAGCTAATTCTTTCATTGTTCCACAAGGTTTATTGTTAGGGTCAAGCATTCTAGTTACACCTAAATTATAATCTTCCATATCTTCAAGTTTTTCTAAATACTCAACAAATAATGTAAATAAATCTGTTATATTTGTGTTTTTGTCTTTTGCATAATTAGTTAAAAAGTCTTTTTGCTCATCAGTAACATTTATTGCTATTGTTGTCAATTTAATCACTCCTTTATTATTAATTGTTTGTAATCAATTTGATTGCTTTCAATCAACTTATTATTTTTTCATTTCTTTTAAATACATATCAAAAATAAAATTTGTGATTGTTGCAATACTTTCTCCTATTTCAATACTATGAAGCTTCATCTTGTTGTAAATTTCTTCATTCATTCTAATTGATACACTTTTATTATTGCTTAATTTTCTGTAATGGTCTGGTATTGTACTATGGTCTAATAATACTCCACTTTTCTCATTTTCTATCAGCTTTTCCAATACTGCTATATTTTCTAATGTAAAAAATTTTTGAAGTCTTGCTACTGGAATATTATTGAATACTGTTATTTCTGTATTTTCTACACTACTTGCTTGATTGCTTTCATCTTGCTTACTTTCTTTTTCTTCAACTTCTTTTTCTGTTGATGTTGCTTGTAAACTTTCTGCTTGATTACTTACATTTTCTGTTTTTTGTATTGATATTTCTAAACTTTCTCTGTGTAGCTCTATATAATTTATAACTGCTTTCTTTATACCAGTTTTCTTAAATGTTTCTGTTGCTCCACTAACAAATATAAGTGTATATGTTTCATCTTCATTTTGAATTGAATTTTCCTTGTCAATAAATTGTAAGTATTCTTTACTTAATCCAAATGTACTTTGTAGCATCCAATCACTCCCTTTAAAATATAATTGCTTGTAATCTTTCTAATTTATTTCAATCATTTTTAATTATTTTTCTTTATTATCAACCCCTTTTAATAGTTCATTATACTTTTCTAGTGAAATTAATACTATACTGTCTTGATTGTTTTGCCTCTTAATTACAATATCAATTTTTTCATCTGTTACTTTCTCAAAATAATCTTTTAAATTACATCTAAATTTAGTTACTCCTACAACTTCCATAAATTCCCCCTTTTCAATTTTATATGTTTCAAATTCTGTTTCATTTTCTGTACAGATTTATTATACTATAAAACTAAATATATGTCAATAAAAAATGTTTGTAATCTTTATGATTGCTTTCAAGCATTTTATTAAAAAAGTTAATAATACCAATATATTTTGATATATTAATATAATTGGGCTTCACTTTTAAAATGCTTAAATAGTGATATAATCTAGCTTAGGTTAAGTTTCTATATATTTTTGTTTGATAAAATATTATATATTTAATAAAATATATATAAAAAATACAAAATAAAATTTTAAATACATTTTATACTATTTTAATACTTATATATTTATATTTTATATTAAATATGTAATATAATATATTATTTAATTTCAATATATTATTTAATTAAGTTAAAATAAAATAAATATTAAAAATTAATAAATATGTATTAATATTGTATTATTAATAAAAATTAAATTTTACATTATAAAAATATTAAAGATACAAAGTTTTATAAAATGATTGAAAGTTTACAGAATGATTACAAGCGACTATACTCAATTTTTCTCCACGGACTTTATAGGAAGTAACAAAGGTGGCTCATAAGTGGTGGTTTATAAGAACTAACAACACCGAGTAGTCCCCACAAGTTCCCCTGCTTGACGGGGGGACTGGGGACATTTCCGTATAATAGGGGTTTACCCCGTTATTATTTTTAAATAAAAAAATAGACACTTGTGGTAAATTGTGTCTATTTAATAAAATTTAATCTTCATCTTCTTTTATTTCTTCTCCAAAAAAATAAAGAAATATTGAATATGCTAAATCTAGTATTGATAATATAATTAATATTGCTCCTGCAATAATTATAATATTCATTATAAGTTGACTTTTGAAATTAATTTTATAGGTGTTTGGTATTATTATTCTAAGAATAAAGAAAACATTTATAATTGAAAATAAAAGAATATATATCTTTTTTAAAATTGAAGAATTATTAATACCACTTAAAATATAATTAAGTTTTACAGTACCTTTATTAATTCGTCCTAAATTGTTGTTTAATCTGCGACAATCATCACTTATACAACTTGAATATCTATTTATATTATCACTATCTTTTTTTATATCCACTGCAACTGCTTTAATTTCTGTGGTACTCTTTTTTAGTTCTATATTAGTATTTTCTACTTCTTGGATTGTATCTGCTTTATATTTTTTTAGCTCTTGGATTAAAATTGATTTATATTCTTCTATATCACTTTTTAAGGTACTTCCTATCTTCTTTATATCTAAAATGGCATTATTAATATAATCTTGTGTAGCATTTTCTAAATTACCAGGGAAAGATTTTAAAATATCTTTCATCTTGGAATTTATGTTATCTTGGAAGCTCTCTAAAATAGTTATAACCTTTTCTGCTTTTAGGAGTACCTTTTGTTCTTCTTGCTCCATAATCTCTGTTAATTCTTCTTTTCTAGTATTTAAAACTTCCTTGGTGTTAGCATTTGCTATTTCTATAAATTGCTTCTGTTCCTTAACAAGTTCTGTTTTAAATTCTTCTCTGGTGGTTTCTAATATTTTTTTGTATTCCTGCATAAATTCTTTTAATTCTTGCTTTGCATTAATAAATGCCGTTTCTTTCTCAACAATCTTAGTATCTACATTTTCAAAAGTCTTGAAAAAGGCTTGTATATTTGCCTCTAAATTGCTTAGTACATTATAATTTGCTTCTATCATTCCTTTGAAATCTAAATTACTCAAACTCTTTTTCCTCCTTTTTTACTTTCTCAACTTCTTTAATAGTCTTATCTACTCCTTTTGCATTTGGAATAGCCTTTTCTTCCTCTATGTTATCCATATATTTACTAATTCTTTTAAAAAGTCTTTCATTTTCACTTATAATTTTATTTACTTCATCTGTTTCTCTAAAAAAACTCTTTACTTTAATAGTGTTTTCTAAATCTGATAAATAAAATTTAATATTTCTTCCATATTGCAATTTATGACTATCTTTCCAATTTTCACATTCATCTAAATCATCAACCAATTCAATTAAATTATTATTTTCAATTTTTCCTTTGTCAATCAGGTCTATAAAGTTCTGAAGATCCATTTTTATTTTTTCTTCAAATTCTCTTTTTGTTCTAGCTTCTGCTTCTTGCTTCTTCTTTGCAAGTGTTTTTTGTTCTCTCTCTAACCTTACTTGCTCTGCCACTTCTCTATTTAATTTATTAATTTTATCCCACTCTATATTTTGTTTAATTAAATTCTGTTGATATTCTTCTATTTCTTTTCTATATCTTTCTGCAACTTCTAACTTCTTTTCTTCTTCTGCTTCAAGTTTCTTTTCATACAGAGATTTTATATAACTTTCATATTCTAAAACTTTTTCCAATCCAGTATCTTTAGCTTCTTTATATTCTTGCTCTCTAACTCTTACATTTTCATTTACTGTCTTTAAATTTTCTTTTTGTAATTCAATGCTTTTTTCTTTAACTTCCAGTCCATTTTTTAAATCTTTTACTGTATTTGGAATAGATATAATCTCATAATTATTTTCGTTAATTTTAGCCTTGTTAGATTTAATTAAAGTATCTAAATTTTCTATTCTTTCTTTAGCATTATCTCTATTTGAGGTAGCAAGTTCTTTTTGATTATTAGCACTTTCTAACTCTTTCTCTGCTTGTTGTAATAAAGCTTTCAATCTTTCAACTTCTTTTTCCTTATCATCTGCAATTTTAGTTTTATTTATTACTGCTTCTTCTTTGCTAGGTAAATCTTCTTCCAGTAAAGTTTTTGTATTAGTATAATCTTTTATACTTGCTTCAAGTTTAGGTATTTCTTCCTTTCTCTTAATTAATTCTTCTTCTAAATTTATAATTTTCTTTTCATCTTGTTTGTAATCAAGTTGATTGCTTTCAATCATCTTTAAAATTTCTACTGCTTTTTCTTGTTCTTTTATATAGATATTTTCTTTATTTTTAATTAAATTTTCTGTAACTTCTTTGATTGTTTTTTCTTTCTCTTTCATAATTTTTTCAAGCTCCTTTTCCAGTTCTTCTGCTTCAATTTCTTTTACAAATTCTTCAAATTCTCTATTATTTTCAATTTCTTTCGTTCTATCTCTAAAAAAATTATTATAGTCAAATGGATTAGTTTCTGAAGTAAAATTTCCTTTTTCTTGGTCGTGTAATCTCTCTAATTTAACACCCAATTTAACCTTGTCCTTATCTTCTTCTTTAAGTTTATTTTTACCTGCCTTTTGACTTAATACTTCAACTAATTTTAATCTCTGTTTGGTTGCTTTTCCCTCTTGGTCTAAAAGTGCAAATGTTATTGTTTTGTTTGTCTTGTTGTGTCTTGTAACTTCTAAGCCATACTCTTTTGCTATTTCTTTGATATTATCCTCTGTAATATCAAGTCTTTTATACATTTCTTTAACTTTACTTGCTATATCATTTCTCCACGATTTTTCTTCATCTTGCTTGAATACTTTATATTGATTTTTAGTTAGCCATTTTCTAGCATTTTTATCATTCTTTTTTGCTTCGTGCATATATGAATATCTTTTTTCATCTTCTATTTGGTATCCATTTTTAATAGCCATATCTTCTGCAATTCTTCTCTGTTCTTCATAAATATAAACTTCTTCTAGTTCTTTTCTCTCTGGTACTTTTTCTAATTGCTTCTCCGTTAAAGATTGTAACATTTTACCAGTCTTAAAATTTACACTATCTACTAATATATGTATATGTGTATTTTGTTTATCTATGTGTACTCCCATATAACAATTAAAACCTTTTTCCTGATGTAATTTATTGCAATAATCTTCTCCAATTTTTAAAGCAAGTTCGGGGTCAGTTCCGTATTCAAGAGATATTATCTCGTGATAACAAAATCTCATTTTATCATCTTGTGCTTTATTAAATCTTCTCTTATTATTCATTACTTGCTTAAATGCTTTTTCGCTATCATCACTCATTCCTATTCCTATTGTTTTATATACTCCACTTTCTCTGGCTATATAGTTGAATAATGCTTTCATACCGTTGCTATTCATTCTTTTTTCTTCTGCTATTTTCATAATTAATTGCATTATCAATTCCCCCTAAATCTTCTAAAACTTCTACGATTTCTTCACAGTAATTTATAACTTCATCTTCAAATTTTAATACTATATCCTTTGTACCTTTAGTATTAATTTTTCTAACAGATTGATTTAAGTTTATTCCTATTCTATTTAACTCATTGTAGACTTTATCTAACTTCAACATAAAAGAATATATAGTATCTAAATTGTTTGTTAAAAGTTCCTTACTAATTAATTCTCTTATATATTCTGCATAGCTTATTCCTAGTTCTACACTTCTCAATTTTAATCTTGCTTCAATTTCTTCATCTAAACGAAATATTAATTTTTTATTATACATTTCACACCTCACAATTTAATAAAAGCAAATAGAGTAAAGGTTTGGAATTGGCGATACAATTCCAATAATTTTATAAAATGATAACACTTAAATACACTCGCAAGATGTATTTAATGTTGAAATTTTATAAAATTACAAGGGGTATCAAAAGGGGTTTTCCCCTTTGCCAGTGCTGTTATTATGGAGTGTAACGACATACATAACAAGGCACTGGCAAATTTATTAATTTTAAAAAAAATATAATATAAAATTGACAAATTTTATACTTATATTTTAACTCCAGTAGGGTTGCTTGTCAATACTACGGGAGTGATTTTAAAATACATAAATTTCATTTATTTTGAAGCCTTTACATTTCTTTTATTTAATGTTAGAATAACATTAAATAAATAGAAAGGTAGGCGAAAAATAATGGCATTAGTAAAATTAGAAGATATAAAAAAATTGTTAGATGAAAATAAAATTAATTTAAAAGATTTAGAAAAAGTTACTGAATTAGAAGAAATTAAAAAGAAAAATGAAAAGATTGTAGGGTTGTTAGATAAGTTTGAAAAAATGGTAAATAATAAAAAAATATCTGCTAGTAAAGTTAATGAAATATTAGAAAATATAACTATAATTTTAAATGATAATCTGCCAAAAAGAAAAGCTAGAAAATCTAATTCTACTGCACAAAAAGAAAAAAAAGTTGAAGATGTAGAAAATCAAATTGAAAATATAGAAAATCATAATGAAAATGAAAATAATCAAAATGTATAAAAAAATGAAGCTCTAAAATCATTTTTAAGGTGCTTCAAAAAGAAAAGAGGTATAATTATATACCCCTTTTTTTTAATTTATTTTATTTAATAAATATTCTATTCTTGTTTCTAACTCCATACGATTATTTTTAAATTCTTCTGAAATATCTTTACTATTTTTAAATAAGAATTTTGACATATTCTTATATACATTTATATAGTTTTTATTAAATAATTCTGTAAGTAAAGATGTATTATGTTCTCCTGCTTCATCATTATCAAACATTATGAATACATTGACTTTATAATTTAATCTACTTGCTATATCATTTATCTTGTTTGCTATTAAATTATGGTTGCTATCTGCTCCACCAGTAGCAAATGCTAGGCATTTATTTTTACATAGAATTCTAAATGTTATACTGTCAAATGCTCCCTCAAAGATAAAAATATTATAGTTATTTTTTATAATATTATCTATATTTACAGTATCTAATAGGTAACAATAATGTCTTGTTTTTTCTAGTCTAACGGAGTTTTTATATCTAATTTCTTTACCCTTTTTATCGTGCCAAGGTTTCAATAATCTTAATATATAACTTTCTATGCTACAAGCAAAAACAATATTATTTTGTTCATCTAGTCCTATAAAATTTTTTAAAAATTGTAGGTCTTGATGTGTGTAACCTCTGCTATATAAATACTCTAATTCATCTGCATTCTTAGTAACTACTGCACGATTAAATTTATTTAAACTATCTGCTATGAACTCATCAAAATTTACTAACAACGGATCTAGTTTTGTTTTTTTTATTTGCTCCACTTCTGAAGCACTTTCTATATTACTATAATTTAAACTTAATAAATGGTCTACCACTTTACCCGGTGCAAGATTTTTTAAATTACTATCTATAATTTTTACAAGGTCTATAATGTCAAGGGTGCTACTGCACCCGTAACATTTAAGCTTGATATGACTATCTATTTTAGATTTAAAAGGTTTTAATCTCTTATCGTTGCAATTAGGACAGTAAAAATTGTTGATATCCACACCATAATAATTGAAAATTTTATCTTCTAAATTATGTATTTTTTCTAATTTCTCTTTAAAATTTAGTGATTTTATATTTGACATTCCTTATCACTCTGCCTTGAAAAAATTTTCTAATTCTTCTGCCATTTCATCAACTGTTTTTTCAATTTTTTCAACCTTTTTTCCTTGTCCGTGGGGAACAATCTTTACAGTTTCCATTTCTTTTGGAAAGATTTCATTATAGCTTTTTTCACTTAAAATCTTAAAAGGAATTATTAAATTATTATATTTTGCAACACTATTTTCTCCTTGTAAAAATTTATTACTTGCTATTAAATCACTAATTTCTTCTTTATTTCTTAACTTTATTCCAAAGATAAAATGATTTTTTCTTGCTAATACTTCTGTGCCTCTTTCAGTTTCAACTTTTATATTTTTTGAATTATTGTGATATTCTTTTATATCCCTATATCCCTCTATTTTTGATTTTAACATATCTAATTGTTCTCTTAAAGTTTCTGCAACAGAAATATTAGAAATTTCTAAATTCTGAACTATTTTTATTAATGCTGTTAAATTTATACAAGCATTTTTACAAGGCTCAAAATAAGTTTCATAAGAAGCTAGATATGGATTTTGAATTTTTGCAAATTCTTCCATTTCAAGCTCAAAAATTTCTTCATATTTAGTTTTAAAACTTCTCTTGTTATCTGCATAATTTTTATTGCAAAACTCTATAAAACCTTGAATTAATATTTGTGCCATATCTTCATATTTTTTAAAACTTAAATATTGAAGCAATGCGTCTCCATCTGTTTTATCTTCTTCTTTAATTTCATTTATATAATTAATATAATCATATCTTTCTTTTTCACTAAAAAGAAAAAATGAATTTGAAAATTTAAAATTCATTATTCTTTTATCTGTTCCCCCGTCTGTTTTAATTTTAATTGGATCTTCTCCAAGGCAAATTAGCTTTGAAAATGCTCTTAAAAATATGGGGTCTATCCCTTTTTGTTCTACTGAAAGGACTTCTTTTGCCACTAATAGTTTAAAAGTAGAATTGTCTTTAAAATACTTTTCTGATGTTTCATTACAAAAGATATTATTTGAGTAAAACCATTCTGGGTTAGAAAATTTGCTACCTACAAGCCTACTAAGAGAAATAGTAGAACACCAAGAATTAAAATTACTAAAACTTTTTATATGCTCCATAAAAGTTGATTTCCCAGAACTGTGCTTACCTACAAAACAAATTATATGGTGGCTCTTGTTTTCTATAAAAAACCAATCAAAAAACATTGCTTTTATAAATTGTTCTTTTTCTTCTGTATCAAGTCCTAACTTAAACTTTAAAAAGCTAAATAGTCTATTTTCTTTTTTTTCTTCTAAAAAGCTCACAAAATCTGTATTAAAATAAGTAGTTGCAAGGTACTTATAACTTTTTTCCTTAACAAATTTCCATTTTTTATTTTTTGTAGACATTATTAAAGTACCATTTTTAAAAGCTATACTTAAAAAATTTTTAGGAAAACTTGCATTCCAGTTATTACCTAACTTTTCTAAAACTCTATTAATTTCATACTTTATGGCAGGAAGTAATATTTTTCTTACTGCTTCATCTGTATTTTTAGTTTTAAAAAATTGGCAACAGTTCTGAACTTCTTTTGTATCTTCTTCGTTAAAATATTCATAAATAGCATTTTTTAAAAAATTGTCTGCATTTATAAAAATACCTAAATCTTCTTGGTAAATTTTTAACATACCTCTATTTGTTTCAAATGTTTCTTCTGCATTTAGTTCTGCATAATCCTTATAAAATATTTTTCCTACTGCTTTTTTGTTTAAAATAAATTTACTAATAACTTGTACTGTCAAAATATCAAAAACAACCTTTCCTGCTTTATTTCTGTGAAAAGTTGGAAATTGTTCTTCTATTCCAAAAAATTTTGGAAACTCTTTTAAATTTTTCATTTTTTATTCTCCTTTATTTCAAGGATATAAAAAATATAATTTTATATAAAAGAAAACTAATTAAATAAAATTGAAATTTGATAAATAAAAAATTTTGAAGTGATTTGAAGAAAAGTTAAGAAATGCGATATATATAGTTAAATTTCTTTGACATATATTTAGTTTAATGGTATAATACAAACAACAAAAATAAGGAAAGAAATTTTTAAAATGAGTTGTTAAGGAGTTCTTTATTATCAATTTCTTTTATCAAAATCACTACTGGCAATAGTGATTTTTTTCTTTTATTTATATATATTTTTTAATGTCCTATTTTTTATACTGATAAAAATTAGGTAGGTCTTTTTCTCCTAGTTCTTCAGTTAGGAAACGAAATAAATAATTTCTAGCCGTTGTATATGTAACCCTTAAAACCTTTGCTAATTCAGAAATTTCAACTTTTTCTTCATTTATATACATTTTTTCTAGTAGTTCTTTGGCTTTTGGATAACCACTTTTTCTGCCACCTAACGAATAAATAAAAAATTCATTTCTTTTATTTTCAGTATCTAGCATAAAATAACCCCCTTTCTTTTTTATTCTGAAGATATTTTAACATATAAAAATAAAATTTACCATCTTTTTTTATAAAAAAGCCTCTAATAATCCAGTTTTTGAAAAGAAATTAAAAATATAAAATAAAATTTTTAAGCTTCAATTTTTATTTTTCTTCGTTGTGCTGTGATAAAAGTCCGTGGAGAAAGAAGATAATAAGGGAACTCCTATTCGGTTACGGACTTTCTGTATAAAAATCTATCAGTCCCAAGTCAGTCCCTAAGTCAGTCCCTATTCAAAAAACCCTTTTAAACTTCCTATTTTTCTTATTTAGATTTCTTTTTTTATTGATTTCTTAATATTGTTCTAAAATATATCAGTCCCTAAGTCAGTCCCTAACTTTTTACTTGATAATAAATAACTTTTTTATTTTAGGGACTGACTTATATATAAAAATTAATTTCCTATAAGAAAATTTTTTTAATTATTAATTGATATATATAGATTTTTTAAAAATAAAAAATGAATATGAGATTTAAAAAATTAGTTTTATATTGATATATAAAGAATATTTTAAAAAATTTTTTGCTATAAAAAAAATGTACTTTTTGTAGTCCCTAGCAGTCCCTAATTTTAAAAAATATTGATATTAAAAGAAAAAGTTAGGGACTGGCTTTGGGACTGGCAGTCCCTAAAAAAAATTAAAAATTTTAAAAGTATTGATATTAAAAAGAAAAAATAGGGACTGATTTAGGGACTGATTGATATTTATAGAGAAATTGATATAAAAAGTCCGTAACAAGCCAAGGCTTCCTATATTTTTCTTTCTCCACGGACTACTAAGGCACTGGTGGAGTGAGAAAGTGGAAATAAAAAAAAGACTTCCAGTACCACACTGAAGATCTAAAATGTTATAATAAATAAAAAAAGGGGTAAAAAAATGGAATTGAACTTATTACTTTACAGAAGTGAATTAAAGAAAAGAACTGTATATAATTACATTTTTTATGGTATTATTGTTGGTCTTGTGGAAGATAAAACTATTAATAGAGATGAACTGTTAAAATTATATGTTGATACTTTTGGAGTACCTAAAGGCTTTGAAAATATTGTTGCTATTGCAAGAGAAAATGAAATTAAAAATCTTATATTTTTTGAAATAAAAAATAAAGGTACTTCTAATTTAAAAAAGAATTTAAAAAAATTGGTTGATGAAAAAATAAAAGAAATGAAGCTAGATGAAAAGAATAATAAAAATACTTTTGATGGTTGGTTAAAATAATTGATAGCATAGCCGAATTTGAAGTTTTTTTACTATGGGTGGTATAATTACATACCTTAATAATTTAAAGTGCTTCTAATGACTTAAAAATAAAAAAAGCAAGGTGCTACTGGAATAACACCTCACATAAAATTATAATACTTTCAATTAATTTAGAAATTAAAATTAACTGTGATATTAATATTTTTAGATATAAGTAATAACAATAGGATTATTACAAATATCATTGCTTGGAATATCGGTTTTCGCATACTTCACCTCCTATCTAGGCTACTGGATGGAAAACTAAGGAACAGAATTATTATATCATTGAATTTTTAAAAATAAAATGGTATAATCAATTTAAGATATAGCAATATATCGCTTGGAATATTGAATAAATAGGAACTAAAACACTACTTGCTGGAACAAGTGGTGTTTTTATTTTTTATGTAAAATTAATGAGTTGTAGAACTTCAGAAAAATTTTATAAAAATATTGCAAAAATAGTTAAAGAGAATGGAGTTTCTATAATATTTTTATTGAATTATATTTTAGATGAATTTATAGAAAAATATAAACATAAAAATAAAAATTGGATATAAAAATATAATATATTATATTAATAAAGTATATTTTTATTTTTTGTTAATATATGTTATCATCTAATACAAAAATATTTTTATCTTTTAATAATTTAATATATGGAGGGATAGTATGATATTTGATTTAGTTGGTATTGGAGCAGGACCATTTAATTTGAGTTTAGGAATACTTCTTAAGGATACTAAATTAAAAAGTTTATTTTTGGATAAAAAAACAGATTTTTTTTGGCATCCTGGAATGAAATTAAAATTTGCAACTATACAAAATAGTAACTTGAAAGATTTAGTAAGTTTAGTTAAACCTACAAGTGAATATTCATTTTTTAACTTTTTATATGAAACAGGGAGATTAGAATCATATATAATTGCAAACTTTTCATTTACTTTAAGATGGGAATATGAGCAATATCTTCAATGGGTAATTTCTAAATTAGATACAGTAAGGATGGGCAATGAAGTTAAACATATAAAAGAATGTGAAGAAGGATTTGAGATTATTTTAAAAAATGATAGTCAAAAACCTATTTTTGCTAAAAATATTTCTGTGGCTCTTGGAGTTAAACCACTTATTCCAGAATTTCTTGAGAATAATTTAAGTGAAAGAATATTCCATAATAGTGAATATCAATTTCATTCAAAAAAAGGAGCAAAAAATATTCTTATTGTAGGAGGAGGTCAAAGTGCTCTTGAAATAATAATTGATTTATTCAATGATAAAAATAATGATATAGAATCAATTACAATGGTTTATCGTGAATCATTCACACATCAGATGGAAGATTCGCAATTTGCTGAAGATAAAATTTATACAGAAATGGGATTGAGTAATTTTTATAAACTTCCTTCTGAATTAAAAGAAAATCTTAATAAACAATATCGTTTTGCAAGTGATGGGGCATCCCCTCACACTATAGAAGAAGTTTATCAGATGTTATATACTAATAGATATTCAAAGATAGGAAAACAAATAAAATTTAATATATATAGTGAATGTTCAGTTTGTGATGTAACTGAAACTGATAAAGATTTAGATATTAAAGTGGCTATAGAAAATATTTATTCTAAAAATCAAAAAATTATATCTGCTGATATGATAATTTTAGCAACAGGATATAAACAATATTTTCCTAAAGAAATTTTTTCAGATGAAATACTATCAAAAATAAAAAAAGATAATAATTATAATGTTTGTATTTCAGAAGATTATTCTTTAAAGTATGAAGGAAAAGGAAAAATATTTTATTTGAATGGAGGAAAGCATACACATGGTGTTGTTGATCCTAATTTATCTTTAAATGCCTCTCGTGCAAGAAAAATAGTATTATCTCTTGATAAGACATTTCCTAAGCCAGTAAAACAAGATACAGTTTTTGGAGGAATTATATGATATATCTTTTAATAGCTGCATTTTTATGGGGAACATCATTTATTGCTGGTAAAATTGCTTATGATATGCTTGATCCATCTTTAGTTGTTGCAATTAGATATATACTTGCAAGTATAATCTTATTGCCTATGACTTTTTCTTTTATGAAAAATAAAGAGGAATCTTTTACAAAAAAAGATTTTATTTTACTTGTAATATTAGGAATTTTAACATATCCTCTTACTTCAATGTTACAGTTTATAGGGCTTAGTTTTACTTCAGCTTCAAGTGCAACAACAATTATAGGTATTGAACCTGTTATGATAACAATTGTTGGATTTATCTTTTTTAAAGAAAAAGCCTCTCCTATTGTTTTTTTATTAGGTATTATTGCATTTTTTGGAGTAGCATTAACAGTGGGTGTTTCGGCATTAGAAAATGTATCTTTCTTTGGATGTTTTTTAGTATTCTTATCTACTATAGTAGTTTCTTTTTGGGTTCGACTTTCAAAAAAAATACTTACAAAAATGAACTCAAATTATTACACAGCATTGACTATTCAATTAGGAACATTGTTTGCTTTGCCAATAATGCTACTTTTAGTTAAAAGTTGGGAAATACACTACTCATTAAAAGGGATTATAGCTCTTTTATATTTAGTTGTTGGATGTAGTATAGGTGCTGGATGGTTTTGGAATAAAGGACTTGAAAGAAGTGAAGCAAATAAAAGTGGAGTATTCCTTGCTTTAGAGCCAGTATTTGGTATTTTACTCGCTGTTTTAGTATTAGGTGAAAAACTTAATTTTCTTTCAATAATTGGAATTATTTTAGTAATTTTGTCTGCAGCAATTTGTATGATACTTCCAAAACAAGAATCTTAAAAGTAATAATAGTAGGGCTGTTACAAATTAATGATAAAAATCATCAATTTGCAACAGCCCCTTTTTTATCTAGTTGGATATGTTATAATTAATTATATAGTCTGTTCAAGATGAAAGGTACAAAACACTACTTACTGGAATAGGTAGTGTTTTTATTTTCTATTGAAATATAAAAGAAAATGATATAATCTTTTTAACACTTACAGATAGAATATAAAATAAAAAAAGTGGCCAGTCTTTTTGGCTACTTTTTTTATTGGTATTTAAAGATTTTCTAAAAAATGTTCCCAAGTATTTTTATCAATAGTTTTATTTTCTTTTTTATGTACAAGGGCTAAATATAATCTATTTAATAAGTAGTTCATATCAGTATTTTCATTGTTTATAACTTCTTTTACTATTTCTATTGGTTTTTTAAATGTATTGAAATATAATTTTAAATGTTCCTGCACTTCTGATTTATTCTTAAAATTGCTTTTTGACATATAGAAATTTAAAAACATTCCAATAAATAATAATTTATCTTCGTTGATGTTATTATTGAAATTGGTTGATAATTCTAAAAATTCTTTTTTTAATTGCATAGAAGCTCCTTTATAAAAACATTGGGTATTTATATTTTAATTCTAAAATTCTATATTCATCTGCTTCCCTTTGAATTTGAAGAAAATACCTGTCTTTCTTAGTTTTGAAATTAATGATTTTAAAAATTTGGTAGCTATTACAATTTTCCACATCTTCAAAAATTGAATTTTTTGTATTTTGAAAATGTAAAAAATGTGATAATTCTTTGCATTCACAAAATGTTAGAAGTTCTTTATCGTATTTTTCTAAAAATTCATCTGTTGTCAATTCTTATTCCCCCTTACATTTCTTTTAATTTATGGTATAATATAAATAGATGAAATTATAGTAACTCTAAACAGAAAAGGCTTTTCTCTCCCCTCAGATTACCATTGATTGAGAAGCCTTTTTTGTTTTATAAATTTAATTCTCCACTTAGGTACTGCTTTTTTAATTTAAAAAGTGTAGGTCGTGAAACTTTTAAAACTAATAAAATATATTTTGTTGATAGTTCCCCTTGGTCTAATATCCAATCTTTTAAAATCTGTTTTTGCTCCCTTGTAAATTCCTTAGATTTTGCTTTTCTTCCTACTGGCTCTCCTGTTCTATTAGAAATAAGTTTACCATTTTCATTTTTTTGCATTGAATTATATGCCATTCTCTGCCTTTTTAACATCTCTTTTCTTTCTCTTTCTGCAAACCAGGAAAGCATTTTTAATATTATAGGATTAATTAAACTATCTATTTCTTCAACTCCTGTGGACTGTAAAAATGGCTCTGTGATACTTATTAACTTACAACCCCTTATGTTAGTTATTAGGTTGTATTGTTCTTCTATACCCTTAATATCTCTGCCTAATCTGTCTATTGAAGCAATATAAATTGTGTCCCCTTGCTTTATAGTCTTATTAATTAGCTTCTGATACTGGGGGCGATTAAAGTCTTTTCCACTTCCTACATCTGCAAAAATATTTTCTTCTGCAACTCCATTTTCTTTTAGAAGCTTCTCTTGTCTTGTTAAATCTTGTAAATCTGTGCTAACTCTAATATAACCATATATCATAATAGTTAATAAAACCCCCTTTCTATTGAAATAATTTCTTAACTCTTTAAAAGTGCCATTTCTTCTGTTCCTGTAAAAAAATATAAAAAGATAATTTTACTGCAACAGATACGACCCTTTTATTTACTCCTAAATATCAAGAGTTTTGAAACGGTCTATTATTTTAACTAAATCATTTTTTTTTATTTGTAATGGATTGATATTTAGTTCTAAACAAATTGATTTTACTAAGTCTGTACTAATTTTTTTACTATCTGCTACAACTGCTATTCTACCATCATTGATAAACTCAAAGTCCCTATTTAAAAGCTTTTCTAAATTTCTTAGTATTTTTCCCTTTTCCACTTATTAAATTCTCCCCTTTCATTTTTTAATCTTCGTAATGTCCTTTACAAGAAATAATTACTAATATATCATTTTCAACTTCATAAACAA
>ERZ772827.833-NODE-833-length-16417-cov-3.611050_pt1 | contig 16417 bp, 15 predicted proteins | sample MGYA00580850_ERZ772827 | MGnify/ENA primary metagenome ERZ772827 (study PRJEB29015, sample SAMEA2737950) | human oral metagenome | biome: human oral; feature: human-associated habitat; material: dental | place: China | collected 2145 ...
CCGACATCGATATCTCCGTCAACGCCATTCGCAAAAGACCGCTCGATGCAGAGGCTATACAGCACCACGTGAAGCAAACGGCCGCCATGAAGCTCGACCAACTGAACAACGACCCCAAGCGAGATGCCGATGTGCCGCAGCTGCTTTGGGAGATAAGGCGCGAAAGGCGTATGGAGCTTGCCTTCGAATTCTCGCGCATTATCGACTTGCGCCGATGGAAAAAGCTGAACTACATGGATACCGATGCTAACCCCGACTTGCTCCTGGGTGCATGGGTGAACTTCCCAACAGAACTGCCCGGCGTGCTAAACGAAAAGACTGTGGGTGCCTATCGTGTACAAAATGCGGCAGGCAAGCTTGTTACTTACAATGGCAGGAACGCCAAGGACATGAAGGGTTTCTTCTATCCTAAGGAGACAATTGGCAGACTTCCTTTCCTTAACTTGCCCAACGTGAACCCTTATCTCTCGCCCATCGGCTACAACGACATTCAGAAATACGCCGAACGAGGCTATCACCTCTCGCAAACAAAGGGCTGGCCCGAAGGATATTAATTTAGTTGACGAGGGGGAGAGTTGACAAGGAGATTTAGTTAACGAGTTGACAAGGAGATTTAGTTGACGAGTAAAAAGGATATTAGTTACGCTGCTCACAAGCATTTGGCTTAACTCCATAACTCCTCACCATAAAGCATTTGGCTTAACTCCATAACTCCTTAACTCCTTTAAAAATCCCCCTCAACAAACAACAAACTTTAAACAAAAGAAGGCATGTACAAGATAAAGAATATTGGTCTGGCGGCCATTGCCATGATGATGGCGACGGCATTTGTTTCGTGTGGCGACAACTATCCCGACAGCATGGATGCGCCCTACGACACCGACTTGCTCGGCATTAAAATAATGAATGCGGGTGCAAAAGGCGACCAAGTGGTGGAAGGAAGAATAGACGAAGAGAAGAAAGAAGTGAACTTCCCCAAGCTAGACACACTAACCAACTTCGCCGCACTGCGACTGGAGGCAAAGCTCTCTGACGGCGCACAACTTGAAAAAACCGAGATAGACTGCAAGATGACACCCGATGACGAGCAAAAGAAACTCACCATACGCGTGCTTAACCACAACAGGTACAAAGACTACTTCATGTTTGTGCGCAAACGCATCCCGCCCACGGGGGCCGACTTTAAGGATGCTAAGGTGTATAGTTTCGCTGGCGATAATCGTTACGAAGACTTTAAAACATTAAGTACACGCTGTGCCGACTTTGATGGGCAACATGTATTGGTGGTAACACGTTCGGACAACAAGCCACACTTGCTGAAAGTAGACGACCTCAAAGCGGGTAACATCAACCGCATACCGCTTGACCTCACCGACGTATCGGGTGGAACGTTCCCCTACAACATGGGCGCATTGGCCAACGGACACATCTATATGGCAACACTTGCAGGCGGAAAGCCCTCGCCCTTGAAGATTTATTATTGGGAAACGCCCACATCGAAACCCGAAGTGATATTCAGTTCCACAGTGCAAGACATACCCGAATCGGGCAAACGCTATGGCGACAACATGTCGCTCAACATCGACAAGAACGGCGATGGGCACATCTTCTTTGGCGAAAACACGGCGCAGAACATTCTTCGCCTCACTGTTTCAAACCACAAGACGGTGTCAGAGCCAACCATTTTGTCTGCCGACCCGAAGATGAAGGTGGCAATGAACATCTATCGTTACGAAAATACGGGCGACTATCTGTATAGCGGTTTGGCCATGCCCATCACCCTTTCGGGCAACGCTGCCGAAAAGAAGTTCAGTCTTTCAGCCGAGCACCAGCCCGCAGAGGCCGTTGCCGCCCGCGCATTCATGTTCAACAACAAACGCTACCTCATCACCTGTTCCGCCGGTTTCGGCAGCGCAAGCAAGGCCACGCCCACGCTCTATGTCTTCGACATCAGCAAGGGCAACAACTTGGCCGAGGCTCTCGAACGCTTTGATGCTGCTAGCGAACACGAGCCCGTTTACTCCTTCATCTTAGGTGGGGCTGGGAACGGTGCCCCCTCGCCTTGCACCAACTTCTATATCGAACGCGATGCACAAGGTAAAGATGCCAAACTTTATCTCTTCGCATCGCGAGGCGAATCGGGTTTCGTCATCGTTGAAGTACCTATGGCGCAAGATAAGGATGATTAATCTGACGTTTGTGAGTTTGTGGACTTACGAGTTATAAGTTGATGGGACAATGAAACAAAAAGTTGAAGTGACAAAGGTTTAGGCGAATGACTTGTTGCGGGATGGACGACAAAGCACGTCAACCCCACCAACCCCTCAACTGATAAACTCATTAAATCCCAGGCTCATCAACTCCCCAATTCATCAACTCATCAACTTCCCAACTCAAAAAAGTCTTAGCTCCCAACGAGCCAAGCGAGTGATAACCTCTTAACTCCTTTAACTTTTCAAAGCCGCGTGTGCGAAACATTTAAAACATCATAATTATGAAAACGTGGAAGAAAGTAGCCCTAGCCCTGTGCGTATTGTTGGTTGTGGCCTGTCATCGTGACGACAATAACGACCAGCCCGACCTCTCCAACCAACCCATTCTGCCCAAGAAAGAATTGCGTGGCGTATGGATGGCCACCGTGTGGGGACTAGATTGGCCACAGGGCGAGTATGATGCCGAAGCCCAAAAGGCCAGCTATATCGCCTATATGGACCTCTTTAAACAAAACAACATCAATGCCGTGTTCGTGCAGGTAAGGGGCATGGCCGACGCATTTTATAAGTCGGCCTACGAGCCGTGGTGCCAATATCTCACGGGCCAGGCAGACAAAGACCCGGGATACGACGTGCTTCGCTTCATGATAGACGAGGCCCACAAGCGCGGAATAGCCTTCCACGCATGGCTAAACCCCTATCGCGTAGCCACAAAAAAGGCAGATGCAGCGGCATTCCCTGCGCTAGACAGTCGCATACCCCAGGCCATGACAGTAGACTATAAAACGATTAGGATGTACAATCCCGCTTTGCCCGAGGTGCGCCAACGCATCTTCGACATTGTGAAAGAACTCATCACCAAATACGATGTGGACGGCGTGCACATCGACGACTACTTCTATCCCTCGCTCGCATCTGGCGAAACCATCAAGGATGAGAAAGAATATGAGCAGTATGTAGCCAAAGATAAGGATGGAAAACCCACCATCACGGTAGAAGATTTCCGCCGTAACAACGTGGACTTAACCGTTAAGGGCATACACGATGTAATACAGGCTACGCGCCCCGAGGTGGCTTTCACCATCAGTCCGGCGGGAAACCCCGACTACAACTTCAACACCATGTATGCTGATGTGCTGAAATGGTCGCGCGAGGGCTGGTCTGAAGCCATCATCCCACAGCTCTATTTCCCCATGGGTAGTGCCGAGTCTGGTTTCAACCACCGCCTGCATTGGTGGTCGCAATTTACATATAACAATGCGCTTTTTGTTGGATATGGCACTTATCGTTTTGGTTCAGACGAGGCAGCGGCCTATCAGAGTTCCGCCGAACTGGCTAACCAGTTCGCTTTTGCCCAAAAGTTCCACAAAGTAAAGGGCAGCGTGCTTTACAGTGCCAAAGACTTGCTGAACAATCCGGTTGGCATTCTCTCGGTGATTAAGGACGTTTACAAGCATCCTGCCGTGCTGCCGTACCTCGGAAAGCAGCAAGCCACACCCCCATCAACGCCCACCAACCTGCGAGCCAATGGCAAAACACTGCAATGGAACGGGGCAAATGGCGCCTACTTCGCGGTATATCGCAGCAACGGAGCAGGCAAAGTGGCCACTACCATAGCCGTTACGCGCCAACAAGAGGTTACGCTAAAAGAAACAGGAACATACTTTGTTACGGCCGTAAGCAAAAAAGACAATGCCGAAAGTCAACCAAGCGCAACCGTTGAAGCAAAATAAAAAACATCCGAATAGCCCATCGCCTTCCCACCTGTGCTACCTGTTCACAAGCTTAAGTGCCGAAAGGTGTTAAAACCTTCGGGTTTACAAATGGCATGCTGGTGCCTGCTTTCGGAAGAAGAATGCATCATTAATAAAGTGGGCCGATAATAAACTAAACAGCAACGGTTGGTTATCCACCCGCTATCATTTGCCAAGCACCTTGTTTTCACTTGCCTAGGCATCGCATTTAACCCATTGGTACGATGTGTTCAGCAAGTGGAAACAAGGTGTTTAGCTAGTTATTTCGTACATATGGGTTGTATTTGAATAAGGGATGGAGGCACCTATAGTCAAACAGAAATGGATTTGTTCTCTCGATGTAGCCCGCTACGCCTTCAAGAATATGTCAGGCAATATTCCCAATAATTAAACAAAATCTGCACAGGATCAAACGATCGATTTGGGGTAAAACAGGGTGATGTACTGCGCAAAGACATAAGAAAAGCCCTACAAAGGCCAGTGGACCTTGGTAGGGCTTTTTTGTATTGAAGGTAGGTACACGGGGCGGATAAGCCCTCGTTACCTTTATGTGTTACGTGTTAGGACGGTGAGGCGGAACAATCGTTCTGCTGTAATCAAGGTCAATAACCGGACGTAAACCAAATCCGTAGCAGCGTGGTGCAAGGTGCATGTTGCCCACTTCTTTGCGGCCGCCATAGAAATAGCGTGCAAAACCGTCGATAGACCTGGGTTTGGCAGACAGCGTCCAGAATGTGTTGTAGATGGGAACGTTAGCCGATTTCTTCCAGTCGCTTTCCAGTTTGCCGATTTGTTGTCGCGTTGCAAATGGTAAGGAGCGAAGAGCCAGCCGTCGTTCACGTTTGTTTTTACGAAAGCCGTGTTGCCGCGGTTGTCGAAAATAAAGTTGTCGGCGCGGTTAACCACCTCTCCACTGGTGGTAGAGCCCGTTATAAACGCATCTGCTTCCCATTCGGGTACGCGATAGCCTGCTGGGCTGGGGTCGAACATGGTCTTCCTAATCTTCAGCGAAGGCAGGTTAAACGTGGCATCCCAGTAAATGCGGTGCCTGTTTTTAAAGTAAGATGGCGTTGCATTGTTGTTGTTTTGAACGTAGAAAACGTTGGGGTTCTTTATCAGCTCTGCGTATTTGTCGGGCGCATAGGTTATCAGAACAATGCCGTTAGTAGCAGCTATATCCTGACTTGGGAATGGGTCTTTACGTCCCCATTGGTAAAGCATGGTATAGCCATCGCCCTCGAGCATGGTTTGCCCAACAACGAACGATGCGCGTTTCTTCGGTCCAATGGCTTGTTCGAGTATCACCTTTACTTGTCGGCCGTTGCTGCCTCTGCCGCTAAGTTGCCTCATGTGTGTGAAGGTCCAGCCTAGCGGAGTGGACATCAGGTAATGCACATATACATTCGAGTTCATCACCTTAATGGGCACCGGTGTCAGCACGTCTTCGTGGGTGAACCACAATTGCCACGACCAAACCACCCTTCCTCTTTCGTCTGTAACGCGATAACGGCGTTTCCGTGTCTAATCTTGCTTGGGTCTACGCTGAAGTTCAGCCATGCGGGGTTCGATTGGTCGCCGTTGGTGAAGGTGTTCTGCGGGATGTGAAAAGGTGAAAAGGTGAAAGGGTGAAAAGGTGAAAAGATGGCTGCGCCTTTTAAAGGTGAAAAGGTGAAAGGGTGAAAGGGTGAAAAGATGGCTGCGCCTTTTAATGGTGAAAAGGTGAAAGGGTGAAAAGGTGAAAAGATGGCTGCACCTTTTAATGGTGCCTAGAGGTTTCTAGATTTCTAGGTCGTTCTGGTTTTTGGAGCAGTCGGACCAGTCAGACCAGTCAGACCAGTCAGACAAGCCAGACAAGTCGGACAAATCAGACAAGTCAGACTTGTCCTATTAGCCTAACGCCACCTATTCATTTGGCTTAACTCCATAACTCCTTTAACTCCTCAACTTAACTCCTCAACCCCTATATAATCCCCATTATCCTAAGTATGGTAGGTGTAAGCAAGGCGGTGAAGATGCCGTTGAGTGTAATTCCCAGTGATGCGAAGGCACCATACTTGTTGCTGATGCCCATAGCCGTAGATGCTCCTACGGCATGCGAAGCCGTGCCCATAGACAAACCCTTGGCTATGGGGCTGCTTACATGCCCCAGGGCCAAAGCCTTAAAGCCCAATATGGCACCCAAGATGCCGGTTATTACCACTACGGCTGCCGTGAGCGAGGGAATGCCGCCAAGGGCTTGGGTTACTTCCATAGCGATGGGCGTTGTAACCGACTTGCTGGCCATTGAGATGATAACCACATTAGACGCGCCGAAAAGCTGGGCCACCACAACTACGCTGACAATGCCCACCAGACAACCCACCAACTGAGACAGAACGATGGGGAACCATAACTTCTTAATGGCCTCGAACTGTAAATAGAGTGGCACGCCCAGGGCCACGACGGCTGGTTTGAGCCAAAAGTCGATGAGCTGACCGCTCTGTTCGAAGGTTTCGAACGATACGCCAGTGATTTTTAGGTAGGCTATGAGCAGCACAATGGCTATGAGTATGGGGTTGAGCAGCACCCAACCTGTGCGGTATTGCAGTCGGCGGAAATAGTAGAATACGGCAAAGGTAAGTGCCAAGATGATGTATTGGTTGGAAAAAAGCTGTTGCATTGCGTGTTGTGATTGGGGTGTTGGGCCTGTTTGGCCGCAATATGTAACTATGGGGGAGTGGGGTTAGGCCTCGTCGTCGGTATCGGGCGTGGCGGATGGTGTGTGGGCTTGTTGCTTTTTCTTTTGTCGGCGCACGTGCATGGCCATCAACTTCCGTTCGGTTTTCACCACGAATTGGTGCATGTGCCCCGTTACCACCAGCACAAGTATGGTGCTTAACACCGTGGCCGCAGCAATGGGCATCAGCTCTTTTTGGATAACATCGAGGTAGAGCATGATGGCCACTCCGGGTGGTACGAAAAAGAAGCCAAGGTTTGCAAGCAGAAACTGGGAGAGCTTCTCTACCCATTCGAGCTTAACTATCTTGGTTTTGAGAAAGAAGGTGAGGAGCAACATGCCGATGATGCTCGAAGGTAGCTTGACGCCCGTTGCCCATACGATAACCTCGCCAAGGGCAAGACATCCGAAAATAACGAAAAACTGTTTAGCCATTATAGCCTAGTGAACCAATGCTTGTTTATATTTTGCTTTAACCTACAAGTGTAGGCCTTATTCTTAAATAACCCTGCAAAGGTACTGCTTTTTTTTGAAACGAAGCATTTAAAGAGGTGGAATGCGGGATGAATGGCCGCGCTCGATGCAGGGTGTGTGGATGCCTAAGTTAGCAAGGAAGCCTGGCATAGATGGCCCAGCTAGGTATGGCAGCTTGGCTTAACGGGCAACAAGAGAAAACGCTGGTTTGCTTGGATGCTTGCGCGTTGTAGCCTTTTCGGTATAAAATTTACGTCAGATCGGGATAAGGATTCGCTTAGGGCAGATTCTAAAAATTGCCTTTGCTGTATTTTTAGCTTTTAGCTGAGCAGGTTTTGCTTACTTCTTGAAGGAGCATAGTGCACTATGCGACTGAAAGAGAAAGCAAAAGATGCCAGATAAAAGCAAAAAGACAGTGAAGAGCAATACAAGGAACAACGATTGAACCTTTGCGGGGAATTTTTAGAACATGCCTTAGAAAAGTTCCAATTGCCTACTCCTTTCAATGCGCACGGGCAGTGCCTCGGGCTTATTCTCGAAGAAACAGTATGCAGCCAATGCCGCACAGAGATTCATGAGTAGGTTATGTACGGAGCGATGGCGTGAATGGACAAGCTGGGGCTTGTTCTTGAGCACTTCGTTGATGCATTCTATTATATATCGCTTGCGCGGCATCATTTTGTCCCACAAGGGCGTAAGCTCGTTTTTTCATGTTTGATTTGAACCCATAAACGAGTTGGCTGCCTTGGTTGAAGAGGTTCTCAAGGAACTTTTGCTTGATGCATCCCTTGTCGCCAAACACTTTGCCGTCAAAACTTAAATCCCTGCTTTTTATTTTACAATGCCCCTCAAATTCTCTCGTCATTCTAGCGAAATTATAGGCTAAAAAGTAGGTAAATGTCTACCATTTCTAACCCTTCATGCCCCTCGCCTTGTCTGTTTTTAAGAACAAAACCTGCGTTTTGCACCATTTTGCCTTTCTAGTTTGGTTGGAAGTCCGATTTTTTTCAAGCCCAAATACAGTCATTTTACCCCTAAAAGCCCACTTTTCGATAGCCATTTTGCCCCTATCAGCCACATATTTCATGGTTCAAGAAGGTTTTATTTATACAATTACGGCGGATATTTATACTTTTCATCTCGCATTTAGCACCATTTTACACTGCATTTAGCACCATTTTACCGCGTAAGATAATTCTTAAAATGTATCTAATTGAAAATAAAGAAGTTACCTCGTTGTGTAAACAAAATAGGTAACGATTTGGAAACGAGCGAATTACTTTTAGTCGCAAGTTTCTGCATCAACAAAGAACGCTTGTTATTCTATTTGCAAAGATAATAATTTGCTTTGAATAACAAGTGTTTTTGATGAGTTTTTCTTTCTTCTGCATCATCTGTTGTTTGGGAAGATTGAAAAATGAGGATAATGACTATAGTCCTCTTCCTCTTTTCTTCTTTTTCTTGGCTTGGTTTCTGAGCCTGTGCTGCCATGCTGTCTCGGCATAATCATCGCCGTGTGTCTGCGGATCGATTAACCCACCTGCTCCGAAAATGATTTCTTCTGTTGCATTTATGGCAGTACTTGCCACATTACCTACGGCTTGTGCAATAGATGAATTTTCATTTGTGTTGGCAGGTGACGTATAGGAGCGGCTGGGAGGAACAAGTTGATAACCTGTATCGGATTGAGTTTTGCTCTTTACCGGCTCATCTGCCATTGTCGTGGCTTTCTTTGGTTCTGTCTTGTTACTTATCTCAAAATTCTTCTGCAAGGAGCGGTAACCGAACTCCCTGCCGATTTCCGATGCCTTAAAAGTCTGTCCATTGTATGCGAACTTCAAGCCATATATCTTTCCCTGTTTATTCTTTAAGCGTTCAATGGTTACGCCACTCTTGCTAAGGCTATAGAGGAACATGGAGTGCCCAGTGATGCCTGTGCCTTTGTATTTTTCAAGTAGGGCATAGCATATCTTCTGTACTTGCTGCTTCATTTGTTCTCTTGTCGGATTGGCTTTTGCCTTTTGGTGTGTCCTTTCCGCCTTTACTTCCTTTGCGATGGTCAATCCGTACTTACGGCTAAGATCTTCTGCTACCCTTGCTGCCCTGTTGCTTACAAAAGTAGTATCATACACTTCTCCGTACAGGCTGATGCGATTGGCAATAATATGGATGTGCATATTATCGGTATCCTTGTGCGTTACTGCCACCCATTGATGGTTGGCAAGTCCCATGCGCCCTGCAAAGTTTGACGCAAGGTTACGGACGGATGCAAGACTCAATCTTTTCTCGTCCTGTGATGCTATGCCGATTTCGATACGCAGGAACTTGTTTCTGCACCATGTGTTGTAATCGCTGACCATCTTCATTTCCTCGTAAATCTCCTTTGGCGTAGTGCCGCAGAGATTGTGAAAGAGAAGCGCTTTATCGAGTTTCCCCCCTCTGAAAATATATTCCAGTGCATTGCTGCCATGTGCGATAGCTTTACATTTTCCTATCATTCTCCATCAGATTTAAGAGTTTAATTGCCCTTTCCTCAATACGGTATTTGGGATTAAAGAAACGTTTAAAAGCTTCCCTTGCCAAATAGGAAAGACTTTGAGTAATCAGTACCCACGCATCATCCTTTACCTTGATAAGGTTGGAAACATGTGTAAAAAAGTAGGCTGTTCTCCTCAACACCTCTATGGCTTCCTTTTCATTGTCGGTCATCTTGGGAATGGCAATTACCTCACCATTAAGGAGTATCTCACGGCAGTAATCTGAGAACTTCCGGCCTGCGCTTTCTGCCTTTGATTTAATTCGTTGCTTCTCCTCTAAGGTGCATCTTACCTTGATGAACTCCGTCTTGTTCATCCGCTGTTCTTTCTTCTCCTGCTGCTGCCATCGGGCAGTCTTGCTATTGTATCTGTTCATATAAAAGTCCGCTTTTCGTTATTGCTTAATTCTTGATGGCTGACCGATGAGAACGGAGTGATTACGGTCTAACCTCCCCGACAGTCTGACGAGGGGAGCAAGCGCAGTTTGTGGGTACAAACTGACGTCTTGCAATGCCAGTGATAAGACCATTTACGCACGAGGCGTTTTGCAGCCGAAAAGTGAATGCCGTGCATTCTATGTTTAACTGTGTTCGTGGTGTTTTCATCATTCAGATGTCTGCTTGCTAAAAATATGATGTCATATTTGCCCAAATATGACGTCTCATTTACGAGAATATGACATCATATTTTAATGCGATAGTAGGATTAGAGCGGGAAATAAATCTTTTGAAATTCATCCCTCGCCCCCCCCTCCTGCGGTTTATAACCTCCTCCATTTCTCTATGCCCTCACCGTACTCCTCCAGATGGAGACGCACGATGTTCTCCACGAAACTTGAGAGGTTGCTGCGCCTGTCACCCAACCTGCGGACGACGAAGTCGGCACGCTCCTGTGTCGCCCTACTCAGATAAACCGCCTTTCGGTCGCTCAATTTGGTCGGAACAAGGAAAGCCTGCTTATAGGTTTCGAGCGTTCCCCGTCTCATCTTGGCACTGATACGCCGTTGAATGGTTGCATTCTCTGTGTGCTGTGCAGACTTGGATGGCGTGGCACGTTCTACCTCTTGTTGCTTTTGAATAAAATTCATTCCCTTTGCCTGAAATTCGGCGATGGTTTCTTCACTTGAACTTTGAGCTTGGCTTATAACCAAAAGATTCTTCGATGAAACGATCCATTTCTTCTGTGTTTTTTCCTTTTTCATCACTCTATCTTATTTTAAGTTTGACTTGTTTGGGTCCAGCCGTTTTAGTTTCGGATGCTTAAAAAGGTTGGGGTTAGGGAATGCAAGGTTTTTCGGGAAAATACTACCCGCAGGGCTGGAGATTTTTCCCGAAGACAGGAGGCTTGGCCTTGCTTTCCCGTCAAATCCCGGAGTTACCTTTACGCCCAGAACGAAAATGACTGTCTGATGTGGCTCACTGAAAGGCGCGAAAATGGAGGTAAACGGAAGTAGAGGCAGATTAGATAGAAAACTTCAAAAGAGAAATCCGTGAAAAAAGTACCCCCCAACAAAAAGAGCATAGCCGGTTGCGTGAAACTGGACAAACCACCTGCAAGGAAGTATGGCTTTATCTGTCTGGCCAGACGTGTCGGATCGCGCGGTCATACATGGCTTTCCGCTTTCGGCTCAAAGGAACAGCAAAAAAGAAAAATCATCTGAAAAGCCGTAAAAGCACCTCTTTGGCATAAGCACAAAAGAAATGGGCCTTGTCTCATCAGTCTAAACTGTTGTTTAGGCGTGAGGCAAAGCCCTTTTCTCCGCTTATGCAGTAGTCGGCACACGTTCGTTCAAAATCCTTTTGGGCGATGGTGTACCGACAGACAAAAACCGATTCTACGGATGTTGTTATGTTTATATTGGTAATATTTATTATTATAATTATAAAAACACGCTAATCATTTTGTCATTCGGACTATCTTTATTAAATTTGCAGATTATAGCAATAGCTATGCAAATGAAGCGGATAAATCGACTGAAAATAGTGCTTGCGGAACAAGGTAAAACCGGGAAATGGTTGGCGCATGCATTAGGTAAAAATGAATCGACAGTCTCTCGTTGGTGTACAAACGAGGCTCAGCCTTCGGTAGAAACACTACTGACGATTGCCGAAACTTTAAAAGTTGATATTAAAGAATTACTTTGTTCTACGCAAATGTGTAATCAAGATGATAGTATCCAAATATAAAGCAATCGATTTTTTCTGCGGAGGAGGCGGAATGACTTGCGGTTTAAGACAGGCAGGGATTAACGTTATAGCAGGTGTGGACTTTGATCAAGATGCCAAAGAAACGTATGAATACAATAATCCCGGAAGTGTTTTCATTCAAACTAATATAAAGAATTTACGGAGCAATTATTTTGAGCGAAAATTCGGGATACGGAAAAATGACGACTTTTTGATTTTGGTAGGATGCAGTCCCTGCCAATTTTACAGTATAATTAATACGGATAAGAATAAAGCTTTAAAATCGAAGGATTTATTAAAAAATTTTGCTCGGTTCATCGAATATTATAGACCGGGATATGTATTAGTGGAAAATGTTCCGGGTATAATCACAAATAAAGATAGTATTTTACCTTATTTTCTACGAAAATTGGAAGACCTCGGATATAAAAATCCTATTTATAAGGTTGTAGATATGAGCCATTACGGCGTACCTCAAAGTCGTCGAAGATTTTCTCTTATCGCAACACGATTGGAAAATGTCAATATACATTTACCTAAGGCGGACGATAAAGAGACCGTATTAGCCGATTATTTAGGTGAAGGGAACGGTTTTCCCAAAGTTAGCGCAGGACATAAAGACGGTAGTGTGTTTAACCATACGGTTGCCAGATTAAGTGATATATGCCTTAAACGATTGGCAAAGACCAAACACGACGGCGGGAACAGACTTGATTGGGCAAACGATCCGGAATTGCAATTACCTTGCTTTGTAGGAAAAGACGATTGCTTTAAAGATACATTCGGGCGTATGTGGTGGCATCGACCGGCTTCGACTATTACAACTAAATTTTATAGTATCTCAAACGGACGTTTCGGACATCCGGAAGAAGATCGGGCTCTTTCTTTACGGGAAGGTGCAACATTACAAACATTCCCGAAAACCTATGTGTTTAAAACAAATAGCATTGCCGCAACGGCAAAATTAATCGGCAATGCTGTTCCGTGTGAATATGCTCGGCGATTAGGTGAAACGATAAAAGCACAGGAAAACAATGGCACAATTTAAAACTCGGGCAAGAGCTCTCGACTTATTGGGGCGACAACAAATTGCCGGTATCCCTACAGCCATTAACGAGCTTATAAAAAATGCGCATGATGCGTATGCGGATAAATTCGATATCGATTTTCTCCGATGTAATAATCTGCTGGTATTACGCGACGACGGGCTCGGTATGACAAAAGAGGAATTTGAAACTCGTTGGCTTACGCTCGGGACCGAAAGTAAATTGGCAAATAAAAAAAACAGTTTACCGCCCATTGACATATCAAAGCCAAGACGTCCTATCATGGGAGAAAAAGGTATCGGAAGATTGGCTATTGCATCAATAGGAAGTCAGGTTTTGATTGTATCGAAAGCAAAATTAAGATCTAAAGAATATGATATTGTTGTGGCTTTCATTAATTGGGAGATATTCGAGTTGCCGGGGATTAACTTGGAGGATATAGTTATTCCGGTAAGAGAATACTCTCATATGCCGAATGCTGCCGATATTGGTAATATTAAAAATGAAGTAATACAATCCCTTGATAAATTAAACCAAAAAGGACTTATTGATGACAAGGATTTTGAAAAAATAAAAAGTTCTATCACGTCCTTTCAAGTTGACCCATGCCAACTTTCCTTACAACTACAACAAGGATTTGAATTAACCAATGGTTGCGGCGGAACTCAATTTTTCATCTCCCCGGTTTACGATACGATTATTTCCGATATAGAGGGAGACGGCAATTCGGACGAAGCTACAAAAATCGAGAAAATGTTGATGGGATTTCACAATACAATGACCCCCGATCATCCTTTTCCCGTCGTTGACATTTCATTTAGAGACTATAGGACGAACGATGGAAGTTTTGTCAGCATCATAGATAAAGAACATTTTTTTACAACAGAAGAATTTGAATTGGCAGATCACCATTTTCAAGGGCGATTTGATGAATTCGGACAATTTAAGGGATTAGTAAAAATATATGGAGAAAAAACATACGATCACATTGTAAATTGGCGGGATAACTCTTATAGAGAAACCGAATGCGGTCCGTTTAAAATCAACTTGGCGTATTTACAAGGAGAATTGAAAAGTTCTCGTGTAGATGTCGAAAATTATGCCAGAATTAAAGCCAAAGGAGATAAATTCGGAGGTTTATACATATATAGAGATAATATTCGAGTTCTACCGTATGGGGACTCCGATTATGATTTTCTGGATATTGAAAAAAATCGTTCGAAACGAGCATCAACATATTTTTTTTCTTATCGACGAATGTTCGGTGCTATTGAAATAGCGGACCGAGAACACAGCGGTTTGATGGAGAAAGCCGGACGCGAAGGTTTTATTGAAAATAAAGCATATCGTCAACTTCAAGCGATTTTAAAGAACTTCTTTGTACAACTTGCCGCTGATTTTTTCAGCGAAAAAAACAAAACTGCACAATCAGAATTTTTCAATCAGAAGAAAGACGAGTTCAATGCGTACCATAACGCGCTTGAACGTCGGGACAAATTAGCTAAATCGAAAAAGGAAAGATTTGCTCGTGAGCTCGATATCTTTTTTGCCGGTTTAACGGAACATAAATTCGAAAACGAACTGGAAGGGCTACTTACGAATTTTAGGAATGATTTACATTCTGTTTTATACATTAACGATGCGGATGAAGCAAGCCAGAAGATAATTGATCTGGAATTCGCCATGAGACAAAAAGTTGCCGATTATAAAAAAAGAATATCGGTAACAAGTCCCAAAGGATTTGCGATGTCAAAATCAATGAGAGCAGATTTTGATACATACCTTAATGAGTTCAAAATTTTGGAACAAACGATATTTAAAAATATCAATGAAAGTATCGATCAGCTAATTGATGATTATACGGCACAGCTGAATCTGGAAATAAGTAAGCGAAAGCGGTTAGAGCAAGCAGTGGAATTGATTTCAGCCGAGGCTTTGTCTCTTAATAAGAAGAAGAAAAGCGAAACTAATGATGTTGTTTCCGATGTTTCTCGTAAAATTAAGGATCTTACGAATGAGCTGATAATCGATTTGGATAATCAAATACGAAGCGTAAAGGATCAATTCAAATTATTAGCAACCGATAAAGCCGATAACTTTGATTTGGTAACGGAACGTAAGAGAATGGAAGCTGAAATAGAATCCATAAGCAGTCGAAATACGGATGTTATGGAACGTATAATTCGACAATTTGAAAGTTTTTATGTTGAAAAAAACGAAGACGGTCAAATAATTACAAATGACCAAATAGCGGAAGCCGCTTCGGAAGAATTGGAGGAATTGCGGGAACGATTACAATCGGACGTTGAATTAAGCCAATTAGGACTGGCTGTCGGAATATTGCACCCCGAATTCAACGGTACGGTTAATTCGATTCGACATAGTCTGAAAGATCTAAAAGCATGGTCGGATGTAGACATCAAATTGGAAGGAATATACAAAAATATCAAGGTAAATTTCGAACATTTGGATGGCTATTTAAATTTGTTTACCCCGTTAAACCGACGATTGAATCGACGTAGAGAAGACATTTCTTTATTGGATATTAAAACATTTTTAATAGATTTGTTCAAATCCCGTCTTGAACGACACAATATAGCTTTTAAACATACTAACGGGTTTGCAGGTCGAAAAATACACGGATTTCGTTCTACATTCTATCCCGTATTTGTTAATATCATTGATAATGCCATTTATTGGTTGAAACAAAGTGATGTTCCTGAAAAAGTTATTCGGCTGCATGCGGATGATACGGGAATATACATTTCCAATAACGGTATTGAAATAAAGCCCCAAGATAAGGAACGAATCTTTGAATTGAGATTTTCCAGAAAGCCCAATGGAAGAGGATTGGGGTTGAGTATAAGTAAAGAGGTTTTGAATGCAGAGAACTATGATATATTTGTGGCACAACCTAAGGAAGGTTCTACAGTTACTTTTAAAATTCAAAAAATGCAATAAAAATATGGCTGACAGATTTATCGAACAATCGAAAGAGATTGCAAACAACTTTATACAAAATATAGTATTTATTGACGACAAGGCATATAAAGAAGACTCCACCAATAATGCCTTTAGTACGTTGGATGTATCAGATGCATTTGCAAAAACAGGTAAAATTTGTGCCATATACGCGCCCCAATCCGTTTCGGATATAGATAGCTACAATGTTATTTTGAAAAAAGCTGATGTGGTTATTTTAGATTGGTATTTAAATATTGAAAGAGACGCGGAACAACAGTTAGATCCTGATGCGGATGCAGAGAATGATGAACCTCGAGGAGAATTTACTTTAAAATTACTAAAACAACTTACAAGTGATGCCGGGACTGATAAGTTAAAATTAATCATAGTATATACGGGAGAGACAAGGATTTCAGACATTAAGGATGACATTATAAACAATATTGATTCGGAATCATTTAAAGTTAACGATTCACTAGTGTCCACTAAAATCGATTAACAAATGGCATAATATACTGAACGATAAA
>ERZ772827.835-NODE-835-length-16382-cov-5.996264_pt1 | contig 16382 bp, 10 predicted proteins | sample MGYA00580850_ERZ772827 | MGnify/ENA primary metagenome ERZ772827 (study PRJEB29015, sample SAMEA2737950) | human oral metagenome | biome: human oral; feature: human-associated habitat; material: dental | place: China | collected 2145 ...
GCCGGCGAGAAAATCGCCTGGGTGGAACAACACTTGGGCGCGGAATGGACACGGCGCGTGATTATCGCCAAAGACAAAACCTGGGTGCGCGGCGACATCCTCATCGACGACAAACCGACTATCGAAGGCAGCCTGCCGCCCCTGTGGCAACACCGCCTCTACGATGCGCCGCACAACCGCCACCTGAACGTACCGCGCATTGTGTGGACACAGCCGGAAACCTGGGCGGATTTGCTGGATAATTGATGCCGCCAGCTTGAAGGCTACCTGAAAAAGGAGTGCAACTATTTTTCAGGTAGCCTTTCTTATTCAAATAGCACGCCACTCAGCTCCCCGGCCGATAATTATCTTTCCGCTCATCCGCACCTAAACTCTGCTTATGCAGAAACTACTTTCCTGCTTTTCAGGTAGCCTCCACTATTCTGCTGAATCAGCGGGAAAATTTATTCACAGCCAATCAATTTGCCTGTTGCCTGCCGCTTTTTCCGTTGTTATACTCATTTCCCGATTAATGAAATAAATCTGCGGCCAATGTCCATCCGGCCACAAAGCTAAAGCGCTTATTTCTCCACATCGGGCAATAAACGGAGAAATCGGGCTTTTGCTTTTGCTTTTGGCGGATGCGGATTAGGCGCAGGAAAGGAGAAAGCAAAATGAATGCCGTAGTGTTGGCTGTGCTGGTGATGCTGATTTTGTCGGCGGCACGCGTACACGTTGTATTGAGCCTGGTTATTGGCGCATTTGTGGGCGGCCTGGCCGCCGGGTTGCCGCTGGCGGATATTACCGACCCGGCCACCCATGAAGTCATCACCAAAGGCGTGATTACCCATTTCCAAAGCGGCTTGGCCGGCGGCGCGAAGATTGCGCTCTCCTATGCCATGCTCGGCGCGTTTGCCATGGCAATTGCCCACTCCGGCCTGCCCTATCAGCTGGCCGGCATGGTGGTGCGCAAAATGGGCGGCAATGCCAGCCGCGACCAAATCCCATCCGGCGTAAACGGCCTGAAATGGGGGCTGATCGGCGCGCTCTTGCTGATGAGCATCATGAGCCAAAACATCATCCCGATCCACATCGCCTTCATCCCGATGGTGGTGCCGCCGCTTTTGCTCGTGTTCAACCGCATGCAAATCGACCGCCGCCTGCTGGCCTGCGTGATTACCTTTGGCTTGGTGACCACCTATATGTTCCTGCCCTATGGCTTTGGCGCAATTTTCTTAAACCAAATCCTGCTGGCCAACATCCAAAAAGCCGGTATAAACGTGCAGGGCGTCAATGTGATGGAAGCCATGGCGATTCCCGCCGCCGGCATGCTTGTGGGGCTGCTGCTCGCCTTCATCCACTACCGCAAACCGCGCCACTACACCAATAATCAGGTGGATTTGAGCTCCGAGCAAGCCGCGGCCAATGCGCCGAAAATCTCCACCTACCGCAGCGTGGTGGCCGTGGTGGCGATTGTGGCTTCCTTTGTGGTGCAGCTGGTGTACGACGACGCGCTGCTCTTGGGCGCGATGATCGGCTTCGGCGTATTCATGGCCACCGGCGTGGTGCGCCGCCGCGAAGTGGATGTCGTGTTCGACAGCGGCCTGCGCATGATGGCGATGATCGGTTTCATCATGATTGCCGCCCAGGGCTTCGCCGAAGTGATGCAGGCCACCGGCCAGATCAAACCCTTGGTCGACACCAGCGCCAACCTGTTTGCCGGCAACAAAAGCATGGCCGCGCTGGTTATGCTTGCCGTCGGCTTGTTGGTAACCATGGGCATCGGCAGTTCCTTCTCCACCCTGCCCATTATTGCCTCCATCTACGTTCCCCTGTGCGCCAGCATGGGCTTCTCGCCGCTGGCCACCGTGGCCATCATCGGCACCGCCGGCGCGCTGGGTGATGCCGGGTCGCCTGCTTCCGACTCCACCCTCGGCCCCACTTCCGGCCTGAACGTAGACGGCCAGCACGACCACATCTACGATTCGGTTATCCCCACCTTCATCCACTACAACCTGCCGCTGATGGCCGCAGGCTGGGTGGCCGCCATGGTGCTGTGATGACGCAGAACGACACCGAAGCGCGGCTGGCCGAACTGGAAATTCAGGTCGCCCTGCAAAACGACCTGCTCGACAGCCTGAACGACACCGTCACCCGCTTGCAGCAAGCCTTAGACTTGCAACAAGCCCAGCTGCGCCTGCTCTACGGCCGCTTGCAGGAAAAAGATGGCGGCGGCGCCAACCAAGCCTTTAATCCCGCAGCTGAAATCCCGCCGCATTATTGAAGGCCAAGCGTGTATCAACCAAGAGGCTACCTGAAAACGTTTCATGTTTTTCAGGTAGCCTCTTGCCAACTTGCCCATGCCTTTTCTATCATTCCGCCCCTCATTTCAACCACAAGAAAGCACATCATGCCCTCCCCAATCTCCATCGGCCGCACCGCCCTCCTGGCCGGCATCGTTTGCCTCACTGTCGGCTGCGCCAGCCTAGACACGCGTATGAAACGCTTTGTTGGCAAACCCATCGATGCCGTTATCAAATCCTATGGCGTCGAACCCACAGAAGGTAGAGTCAAATCGGAAAACAACCGCTATGCCTACCTCTGGCGCTATACTTATTACTCCTACGGCGGCCGTGAATACGAAGGCAGCAGTCAAAACGGCCCCATCATTACCAACTACTATAGCGACGTCTGCTACGGCCAAAACCAAGACCGCATCTTCTACACTAATGACCAAGGCATCATCGTGGATTATTATTGGCAAAACAGCAACAAATGGCGCGTGAATTGCCGCACTCATCGAATTGGCCGGTATTTCCGAAGATCTCTGTAACCAACCATATCCTTCAAACTACATTGATGCGTTTGCCATAACGGACACGGTTTAGCCACAGCAAAACCTTATCAAATAGTGGGAAAATAAGAGTGGAATAAAGCGACAAGCCGCAGACAATACAACCTAGCGAGCTTACACAGTAGCATTCTTGTTTTAACCCACTACAAATCAAGGCTACCTGAAACTTTCAGGTAGCCTTTCTACACTGCCAACACACTTCAAGTACACAAAAAATAGCAGCCCGAAGGCTGCTCAAACAAATTTTACGAAAGGAAATCTGGTGGAGGCGGGGGAATTGAACCCACCTAGTCCGTAACCAGTAGTATGTGTATAGACAAACGCCCTTGATTTAGGGCGTTTTTTATCTGTTCATATACTACTGGCTGCGGTCATTTGTGCCACGATTTGTGCCAAAGCCGATCCATTGCGGGTTCGACCTGCTGCCATTCGGCCTCCCCATCCCGGCTACGTTGTTGCAGGCCGAGCAGCATCGCGGCCAGCGGAAGATCCCCGTTGTCGAGCAAGGCCGACTTCAGATCGGCCGCTGGGATGGGGTACGGGATGTCCGGCAACCCGTACCGCGCCAGCGTCTCTGGCTTGAGGGGAAGCTCTGCGAAATTTTGCATGGCGCCCGTGCCGATCCTTTTATCGCTGCGCCGCTTGTGGTTATCACAATACGACACACACACAAATCAAAATAGAGTCATGGACAGACTCTAGGACAGACCATATACTTTCCGCAATAACCAGCACAAGCATTCGCTAACCCGAACGAGCTAGCCAGGATGTCGAACGAACAGCTTGCAGATCTAACCCAGCCACAACGCGACCGGCTCGCGTCCGTGGAGTTGCGCGTGCGCTTCATCGGGGAGATACGCCGTCAGGACTTGGTTACGCGCTTTGGCATCCAGTCCGCCGCCGCGTCTAGGGATCTAGCGCTGTACAAGGACTTGGCCCCGGGCAACATCGACTACGACCCCAAGGGCAAGTCCTACGTCTTGGGGCTGGACTTCCGGCCCGTCTTCGACTTTCCCCCAGAGCGTGTGCTGTCGTGGCTGACCCAGGGCTTTGGCGATGGTGAGCCGATGCGGCTCAAGGCGTGGGTAGCCAGCGAGAGCCCGTCACGGCTCACGCATCCGGATCTGGATGTGCTGGCGAGCGTGACCCGGGCGATCCACCAAGAGTGTCCGCTCGGCATCGAGTACCACTCCATCTCCAGTGGCCGCACTGAGCGGGAGGTCGTCCCGTTCGCGCTGATCGACAACAGTCTGCGCTGGCACGTCCGCGTCTTCGACCGGAAGTCGCAAGAGTTCCGGGATTTCGTCATCACCCGGATCAAGCGCCCGGTCCTTATGAGGGATGCAGATGTGCAGCCCCATGAGCGCAGTGATCAGGACATCCAATGGACACGGATCGTGGAGCTGGAGATGGTGCCGCATCCCAATCAACCTCGGCCGGAGATTACCGAGATGGATTACGGCATGCAGGGCGGCGTGCTGCGAATAAAGCTGAGGGCAGCCACTGCAGGTTATATCTTGCGCCAGTGGGGCGTGGACTGTTCTCCGGACCACAGCCTGCGCAGCCACGAGTACCGGCTTTGGCTGAAAGATCACTTGGCGCTATATGGCGTCAATAACGCTATTTTGGCACCGGGCTACCGCTCGCCTAGCCAAAACAAAGGAGGGAAATAAAGTGGCCTACGACCCAAAACGCGCGTTGGAATTGCTCCGGATCGGTTCTGGACGTGCCGATGCTATTTTCCGCGATGGTCAAGAAGATGCCATTCGTCACATCGTAGATGGCAAGGGCCGCTTGCTGGTCGTGCAAAAGACCGGGTGGGGTAAGAGCTTCGTCTACTTTATTGCGATCAAGTTGTTGCGGGAAGCCGGAGGTGGTCCGGCGTTACTTATCTCGCCGCTGCTGGCGCTGATGCGAAACCAGATTGCAGCGGCAGAGCGGATGGGGGTTCGCGCTGCCACCATCAACTCCGACAACGTGGAAGACTGGACGGATGTCGAGGGCAAACTGGGCAAGGGAGAGATCGATGTTCTCTTGATCTCGCCGGAGCGCTTGGCGAACGAGCGCTTCCGGGCGCAGGTTCTTGCCGGAATCGCTGCACAAGTTTCGATGCTGGTCATCGATGAAGCGCACTGCATTTCCGACTGGGGACACGACTTCCGTCCCCACTACCGCTTGCTGGAGCGGATCGCCAAGACACTGCCGCCAAACCTGCGCTTGCTTGCCACCACGGCGACAGCGAATAACCGCGTGATGGAGGACCTTGCTGCTGTGCTCGGTCCTAAGTTGCAGGTCTCTCGTGGCGACTTGAATCGGACCTCACTTACTCTGCAAACAATCCGCCTGCCTAGTCAGGCCGAGCGTCTTGCTTGGCTGGCGGAGCAACTGATCACGCTGCACGGGCATGGCATCATCTACACACTGACGGTTCGCGATGCCAATCAAGTTGCTCTGTGGTTGAAAGCTCAAGGCTTCAACGTGGAAGCCTATACAGGTGAAACCGGTGATCGCAGAGAGCAGCTTGAACAGGCGCTGCTAAAAAACCAAGTTAAAGCGCTGGTTGCCACAACAGCGCTAGGTATGGGTTACGACAAGCCGGATCTGGCATTTGTCATCCACTATCAAACGCCGGGATCGGTTGTCGCCTATTACCAACAGGTCGGTCGCGCAGGACGCGCACTGGAGTCTGCTTATGGAGTGCTACTCAGCGGTGAGGAAGAGTCAGACATCACTGACTGGTTCATCCGGAGCGCCTTCCCGACACGGCAAGAAGTTGCGGATGTCCTGAGAGCGCTTGAAGGCGAGCCAAACGGGCTATCTGTTCCCGAGCTTCTAAGCCGAGTCAATCTAAGCAAAGGTCGTGTTGAAAAAACGATTGCACTGCTGTCCCTCGAAGCGCCGGCACCCATCGCCAAGCAAGGTAGCAAGTGGCAGCTCACGGCGGCTACGCTGAGTGAAGCATTCTGGGATCGAGCGGAACGCCTCACTGTGCTACGGCGAGACGAGCACCAGCAGATGCAGGACTACGTGAGCCTACCGTTCGGTGAGCACATGGGCTTTTTGATTGGCGCGCTCGACGGCGATCCAAGTGTTGTGACAGAACCAGCCTTACCGCCATTGCCTGCAACCGTGGATACCGAGCTGGTAAAAGCTGCCGTCGAATTTCTTCGTCGAACCAGCTTGCCCATCGAGCCTCGCAAAAAATGGCCCGTGGGGGGAATGCCGCAGTACGGAATTCACACCGCATCCACCATTCCCTATCAAGCGCAGCCAGGCAAAGCCCTCTGCGTCTGGGGCGATGCCGGTTGGGGTGGCTTGGTTCGACAGGGTAAGTACCACGACGGCCACTTCTCCGATGACCTCGTTGCTGCGTGCGTGAAGATGATTCAGGAGTGGAATCCGCAGCCGAGCCCGACCTGGGTGACCTGCGTTCCTTCGCTTCGGCATCCCGAATTGGTGCCGAATTTCGCGCAACGCTTGGCTGCTGCGCTGAGTCTGCCGTTTCATATGGTCATCGCAAAAACAGACGCAAGGCCCGAACAGAAAACGATGGCAAACAGTACACAACAGGCGCGCAACATTGATGGTTCGCTCGCACTCAACGGCCAGCCCATTCCTCACGGCCCGGTCCTCCTGGTTGATGACATGGTCGACTCGCGCTGGACGCTGACGGTGTCTGCATGGCTGCTGCGCAAAAGCGGTAGCGGCGCGGTTTGGCCTATGGCCCTTTCACAGACGGGGCACGACGAATGACGCCAGTCCTCTCTCCCAACACCCAGGCGATCTTGCTGCTGACTGCGCCGCTCATTGCCGGACGAGGCTCTGCGTCATCGGATCTGCTCTCGCTTGGTGAATACAAACGTCTCGCGCGTCATTTGCGCGAGATCCAGCGTCAGCCTGCGGATCTCCTCTCGCCGGACGCAGCTGAGATCTTGCGCGCGTGCCAGCCGGTGATTGACGAGGGCCGCCTGCAGAAATTGCTGGGGCGCGGATTCCTGCTGAGCCAAGTGATCGAGCGCTGGCAAACGCGCGCCATTTGGGTGGTCAGTCGCGCCGACGCCGAGTATCCGCGTCGCCTGAAGACCCGCCTTCGTGAAGATGCGCCGGCAGTGCTCTACGGCTGTGGCGACATGGCTTTGCTCGAAACCGGTGGGCTTGCCGTCGTCGGATCGCGGCATGTGGACGACGCCCTCATCGACTACACCATGGCAGTTGGCTGGCTCGCTGCTCGGGCAGGCAGAACGCTTGTCTCCGGTGGCGCCAAGGGCATCGATCAGGCCGCCATGCGAGGTGCGCTTGAGGGAGGTGGAAAAGTTTGTGGCGTTCTGGCGGACAGTCTGGAAAAGACCACCATGAACCGCGAGCACCGCAACCTGTTGCTGGATGGGCAGCTGGTCCTGATTTCGCCCTACGACCCGAGCGCCGGGTTCAATGTGGGCAACGCCATGCAGCGGAACAAGCTGATTTATGCATTGGCAGACACCTCACTGGTGGTCAGTTCCGATCTCAACAAAGGTGGCACTTGGGCGGGTGCTGTCGAGCAGCTCGACAAACTCAAGTTCGTCCCGGTCTTCATTCGTTCGACAGGCAAGTCTTCAGCCGGATTAGATGGTTTGCGAAAGAAAGGCGCACTTCCCTGGCCGAACCCGCAAGACGTGGATTCGTTCGAGGACGTGTTCAACGTGGCGATGCCGACGCCGACGGCATCCCCACAGGTTGGTTTTGCGCTGTTCTCGAACGAAGACCCATCGTCGGCTGATACCAAGTCAACGACGCCTGTGTCACCCGACACCGCGCCAGCGCCCCAGGCCGCGAGTGAGTCATCGGCACCGGTCGACGTTGTTTTCGATGCGCAGCCACCCGCTGAGGCATCGGAAGAACTGCCGCCAGTCACACCAGAGGCCGTAGCGCCGATAGATGAGGCCAAGGAATTTCCGCAGCCGGAATCGCCCCCTGCCGAAGTGCTCTTCGCTGCCGTGCGCACAGCGATTCAGCAACTCTTGAGTACGCCGATGAAAGACGCCGAAGTAGCGGCCGCGTTGGATGTTTCTAACGCGCAGGCCAAGGCATGGTTGCAGCGTCTGGTCGACGAAGGCGTATTAGAAAAGCAGAAGAAGCCAGCGGGCTACGTCGTGAAACAAAAGCGGCTGTTCGAGTAAACCATGACGATGCATCGATTTAATCACCGCGCACTGCACACATCCGGAATCACGGAAGACGGGAGGTGCACGTGATCGCAAAACTCGAACGACTCATCGGCGAAATCGGCGACCTCAACAGCAAGTTGATCCTGTTGGTCGGACTCAGCCGCAGTGGTAAGACCCAACTGCTGCGCCAACTCAGCGCCAAGCTCAACATCGAGCCGCTCAACGTCGGCCTGGAGCTGGGGCGACGTTTGGCTGCCACGCCGAACAACAAGCGCGGCTTCTCGGCAGGCGAACTGCTGCGGGAGATCGCGGACAAGGAACGAACTGAAGACCCGCTGCTGCTCGACAACCTCGAGTTGTTGTTCGAGCCGGGTCTGCAGATCAACCCGCTTGACCTCGTCAGGAGGCTGGCTCACTCCAAGCGCGTCGTGGCCGTCTGGCCTGGCGAGCTGCGCGGTGATCGCTTGGTGTACGCCGATATGAGCCATCCAGAACATCGTGACTACAGCCGTGACGGCGTGGTCATACTCGAAATTTGACGCTACGGGGAAGAGAGAACCATATGGCCAAGAACATGAAATACGGAGATCTGATCCAGTTCGAGCAGATCGAGTCAGTCATTCAGCTGCTCGATGCCGGTCGCCCTGACGAAGCCAAGAGGCTCGTCGCGACCTACGTCATCTCCGATGACATGGCCGAGCGGATCTCCAAGCTCATGGTTCCCCAGCTCAGTTTCGACGACTCAGTCGATCACAAGGGCGTTCTCATCGTTGGCAACTACGGTACCGGTAAGTCGCACTTGATGTCGGTGCTGTCGCTGGTGGCCGAAGACGCTGCCTACGCTCCGATGATCCGCCACCCCAAAGTTGCCGAGGCGGTTCCTCCGATCGCTGGTCGCTTCAAGGTGCTACGCATCGAGGTGGGTGGCCTGCAGATGCCGCTGCGCCAGATCATCACCCTACAGCTTGAGCGCTTCCTCGAAAAACTCGGTGTCGATTACACCTTCCCGACCGCCGATAAGGAGCTCAACAACAAGGACTCCTTCGAGGAGATGATGGCCGCGTTCGCGGAGAAATTCCCGGACCAGGGCGTACTGCTGGTGGTCGATGAGTTCCTGGAGTACCTGCAGTCCCGTCGCGACCACGAGCTGGTGCAGGATTTGGCCATCCTGCGTCAGATCGGCGAAGTCACCAAGCACCTGAAGTTCCGCTTCGTCGCCGGTGTGCAGGAGGCCATCTTCGACAGCGTGCGCTTCCAGCACGTTGCCGACAGCATGCGGCGTGTCAACGAGCGCTTCACGCAGATCCTGATCGACCGCCAGGACGTCAGCTTCGTCGTCTCCGCTCGCCTGCTCAAGAAGACGGCTGACCAACAAAACAAGATCCGAGAATACCTCACGCCTTTCGCCAAGTTCTATGGCTCCATGAACGAGCGCATGGACGAGTACGTGCGGTTGTTCCCGGTCCACCCGGACTACCTGAAGACCTTCGAGCAGATCCACTTCACCGAGAAGCGCGGCGCGCTCAAGACCATCGAGGCTGCCATGCTGGCGATCCTCGACCAAGACGTGCCCACCGACAAGCCGCTGTTCATCAGCTACGAAAGCTTCTGGAACACCATCAAGGCCAACTCGGTCCTGCGCGCTGACCCCAACATCAAGGAAGTCATGCGCGTGTCCGAAGTGCTGGAGTCCCGCGTGCAGCAGGCCTTCACGCGCCCGACCTACAAGGCCATGGCACTGCGCCTCATCAACGCGTTGGCCGTCCACCGCTTGACTACGGGCGGCGACATCCATGTCCCCATCGGCCCCACAGCCGCCGAGCTGCGCGACGCCTTGTGCCTGTTCCAGCCGGGCGTGGAGGACATGCCGGGTGATCCGGCCGAGAACCTGCTCTCTATGGTCCAGACCGTGATGCGGGAAGTGCTGAAGACCGTCAACGGCCAGTTCATCTCCAAGGCGCCGGACACCGAGCAGTACTACCTCGATCTCAAGAAAGACATCGACTACGACGCGCAGATTGAAAAGCGCGCCGAAGCCCTGTCCGACGATGCGCTAGACCGCGCCTACTACAGCGCCATCAAAACACTGATGGAATGCAGCGACGACCTGCGTTACCCCGGCTTCCAGATCTGGCAGTACCAGATCGAGTGGCAGGAGCGCCGCGTCGAGCGCATGGGCTACCTGTTCTTCGGGGCACCGAACGACCGTCCCACGGCGCAGCCTGAGCGCGACTTCTACATCTATTTCCTCCAGCCCTTCGACAAGCCGAAGTTCAGCGACAACAACCTGGCTGACGAAGTGTTCTTTCGTCTGAAGTCACCCGACGAGGACTACAAGCGCTACCTGTCGCAATACGCGGCGGCACTGGATCTGGCGTCCACCGCCAGCGGCGGTGCGAAGGCCATCTACCTGTCCAAGGCTCAAGATTCCTTGCAGTCCATGAGCAAATGGCTGCAGGAAAAGCAGATGACCGCGTTCGAGGTCACCTACCAGGGCAAGACCAAGACGCTGCAGGACTGGTTCAAGGGCGTGTCCCTGCGCGACCGTGCGCGACTGGGTCCAGACGAGCGCATCAACTTCCGCGACGTGGTGAACATCGTCTCCGGCTTGGCACTGGGCCAGCGTTTTGCCGACATCTCGCCCGAATACCCCACCTTCTCGGTGCTGGTCACCGAGGCCAACCGCAAGCAACTGGTGGGCAATGCACTGCGCGCCCTGACCGGCGGCACCCGCACCAAGGATGCCGCTGCCATCCTGGACGCGCTGGAACTGCTCGATGGTGATCGCGTCGATCCGGCCAACTCTCGCTATGCGCAGGAAGTGCTGAACCGGCTCAAGGCCAAGGGCCACGGCCAGGTACTCAACCGCAGCGAACTGCTGTCGGGCACTTCCGACGTCGAGTATTTCGCGCCGATCAAATACCGGCTGGAACCGGATCTGCTGGTCACCGTGCTGGGCGGGCTGGTCTACTCCGGTGACATCGTGCTGTCGATCACCGGCGACAAGATCGACTCCGGCAAGCTGACCCAGCTGGCAGACCGCTCGCTGGAGGAACTCAAGCAGTTCAAGCACGTCGAGGCGCCCAAGGAGATCAACCTCGCGGTGCTTCGTGCCTTGTTCGAGTTGTTCGACCTGCCATCCGGCCTGGCCCAGAAGGCCAGCCAGGGCGATACCGAACCGGTCGTCAAACTGCAGGAGAAAGTCAGCGCGCTGGTGCCGCGTGTGCTCAAGGCCGGCTCCGACCTGCAACAAGGCAAGCTCGGCTTCTGGGGCCAGAACCTGCTGCGCGAGGAAGAAGCAAAAGACTGGAACGCCCGGCTGGATTCGCTGAAGAAGTTCACCGAGTCGCTGGCGCCGTACAACACCGTTGGCAAGCTCAAGAACCTGCGCGTCACGCAGGAAGACCTGGACGGCCAGAAGAAGAATCTGGAGATCCTGACCGCCGTCGAGCGACTGCTCGAACTGGTGGCGGAGTTGGGCAGCACGGCGTCCTACCTCTCGCAGGCCGAGATGGTGTTGCCCGCCGAGCACCCGTGGGTGAAGCAGGCCGAGACCGCCCGCAAGGCGCTACAGGAGAAGCTGAGCCAGGACCGCACAGCCGAGCACGACGCCGAATACCGGCAGACGCTCAACCAGCTCAAGAAGGACTACATCACCGCCTACATCGCCAGCCACAGCAAGGCGCGGCTGGGCGTAGCCGAGGACAAGACCCGCAACGCCCTGCGCAAGGACGACCGCCTGCTGGCGCTGCGCGTGTTGGCCGGCGTGTCGCTGATGCCTACCAGCCAACTCACCGCGTTTGAGGAGTCGCTCAACGGCCTCAAGAGCTGTTCGTCGCTGGACGAGCCCACGCTGATGACAGCTGCGGTATGCCCGCACTGCCAATTCCGCCCTTCTGCAGAGCAGTTGGAGCTGATCCCGGCGGCCAACCGCCTGCACAAGCTGGATGATGATCTGGACGAGCTGCTGGCCAACTGGCAGCAAACCCTGCTGGAGAACCTGGAAGATCCATTCACGCAGGACAGCCTGGGCCTGTTGCCGCCCGCGTCCAAGAAGCTGATCGACGCCTTCCTGACCTCACGCAAGCTGCCCGACCCGATGACCACCGAGTTCGCCAATGCCGTACAAGAGGCGCTGTCGGGGCTGGAGAAGATCGAGGTCAAGGGCGACGAGATCAAACAGGCGCTACTGCAAGGCGGCTCGCCGGCCACGCCCGACGATCTGCGCAAGCGCTTCGACACCTTCATGAACGAGCGCTGCAAGGGCAAGGATGCCACCAAGCTGCGCTTCGTGATCGAGTGACGCGACGTGATCGCCCGAGCATGACAAGAAGAATTTGAGGAACGACTGATGAGTGATCTTTTCCAGAACCACGCGGCCAAATCCGGCCCGGTTGAATGTCTCGGGCGCACGTTCCCGAGCGAAGAGGCTCGCCGCCAGCACTACCTGAAGCTGCTTGCCGAGAAGCTCAAAGACCCCGAGCTCCGGAAGATCGAAGGCTTTCCTATCGGCTCAGACGAAGCCATCCTTGCGCTTTCTGACCCACCGTACTACACAGCCTGCCCGAATCCATTCATTAAGGATTTTGTCAGTCAGCTGGGAAAACCCTGCAGCTCGTCCACCTTGGACGTGCGCGAGCCTTTTGTGGCTGATGTGAGCGAGGGGAAAAACGATCCAATCTATCGGGCGCACCCCTATCACACCAAGGTCCCTCATAAAGCAGTAATGAGGTATTTACTGCATTACACAAAACCCGGCGACATTGTCTTTGATGGTTTTTGCGGAACAGGAATGACAGGAGTAGCCGCCAAGCTTTGCGGTAATCCGTCGGCCGTCCGTGAGCTCGGATACAGAGTCACTTCGGATGGTGCGATTCTGGATGAGACAGGCAGTCCCTTATCGCTAATCGGTGAGCGATTTGCAATCCTGAACGACCTGTCGCCAGCAGCAGCTTTCATCGCAAGTAACTACAACTCCAACATCGAACCTGTCACCTTTCGAAAGGATGCCGAGGAATTCCTTAAAAGCTTCCAGTCTGACTGTTCATGGCTATTCAAGACGCTTCATCAACCTACAGATAAGCAGGTTGATGACGGGGTAGCTCTGGTTAAGCAAGGTGGAAAGCCGAATCTTGATAAGGCAGGGGCATGCGGGACAGTCAACTTCTCAGTCTGGTCGGATGTTTTCCACTGCCCGGAATGTGCCTCCGAAATCGTCTACTACAACCAAGCCATCAGCCCTGACACAGGCAAGGTGCTCGATTCTTTTCCTTGCCCAAGCTGTGGGACTGAGCTATCGAAGAGGGAGTTGGATCGAGCTTGGGTTTCCTACTCAGATCCTGTTCTCGGGGTTTCGAAGAAGATAGCCAAACAGCAAATGGTTTTATTGAGCTACTCATACGCTGGAAAACGATATGAGAAGACGCCTGACCTAGCAGATTTGGCTCTAAATGATCTACTTCTAATCCGACAGCCGGAGCATGCAGTTCCTGTTGTTGAGCTTCACCAAGGTGACAAAACTGGTGAGCCATTGCGGGTTGGTATGACCCATCTTCATCACTTCTACACGCCGCGCAATCTTGCCGCGCTTGCTGCTGCTTTTTCGCTGGCGCATAAGAATGAACTATTTCTGGCGCTGACGGGCTCGGCTATCTCCGTATCAAAGATGTACCGGTGGACACCTAACTACGAGGGGGGTGGGCCGATGTCAGGAACGCTATATATACCAGCCATACTCCGTGATATTTCAGTCATCGATGCGGTAAGCAGGTTCTTGAAGAAGTTGACGGATTTGCATGGAAGCATGCAATCCAATCGGCGTGTGATGTCGTGTATCTCGACTTCGAGTGCCACTGCTATAAGCGCTCTTATACCTGATAACACTGTCGACTATATCTTTATAGATCCGCCATTTGGCTCAAACCTCATATATTCCGATCTGAACTTTCTATGGGAAGGGTGGCTGAACGTTCGCACAGAGACCACGAAGGAGGCAATTCAGTCAAATTCCCAAGAAAAAGGAATCGACGACTATCGCGCTCTCATGTCTGCAAGTTTCAAAGAGGCTTATAGGCTTCTTAAGCCAGGCAGATGGATGACCGTCGAGTTTTCAAATACAAAAGCCGCTGTCTGGAATGCCATTCAAACAGCCCTTCAAGAGGCTGGATTTGTGGTGGCCAATGTTTCAGCCCTGGATAAGAAGCAAGGAACGTTCAAGTCGATCAATACCAAGACCGCTGTAAAGCAAGACTTGGTGATATCGGCGTACAAGCCAAATGGCGGGCTTGAGGATCGGTTTTCTCAATCTGGTGGCAGTGAAGAATCAGTCTGGGACTTTGTGCGAACACACCTTCATTATCTGCCGTCGGTCATGGTAAAAGATGGTGTGCTTGAGTTTATCGCTGAGCGCGATCCACGCATTATCTTTGACCGGATGGTGGCGTGGTTTGTGAGGCACAGCGTACCGGTGCCTATGTCTTCTCAGGAGTTCCAGTCTGGTCTTGTTCAGCGCTTCGTTGAACGTGACGGCATGGTTTTTCTGTCTGACCAGGTCGCTGAGTACGACAAGAAGCGGATGCAAGTTGCTATTGCTCCTCAGATGGAGATGTTCGTTTCCGATGAGCGCAGCGCGATTGATTGGTTGACCGATTTCTTGAAGCGTCGTCCATCGACTTACCAAGAGGTCAGCCCTGAGTTCATGGGGCAACTTGGCGCAGGGTGGAAAAAGCACGAAGCCAAACCCGAGCTTTCGACACTATTGGAAGACAACTTCTTGAAGTACGACGGCACGGGTGAGGTGCCGAGCCAAATCCACAGTTACCTCTCGACCAACCACAAGGATCTGCGCGGTTTGGAGAAGAATAGTCCAGCGTTGGTGGCCAAGGCCAAGGATCGCTGGTATGTGCCCGACCCGAACAAGGCACAAGACCTGGAGAAGAAGCGCGAGAAGGCGCTGCTGAAGGAATTCGAGACCTACAAGGCCTTCACCGGTCGCAAGATCAAGGAGTCGCGTCTGGAAGTGCTGCGCGCCGGTTTCCGCGCCGCATGGGCAGCCAAGGATTACCAGACGATCATCGGCATTGCCAACAAGCTGCCGGAGGAAACGCTGCAAGAAGACGAAAAGCTGCTGGCTCTCTACGACCTCGCATTGACCCGTACAGAGGACGGGATCTGAGCGTGGCCGGCGACGGATTCACCATTGGCGACTGGTGCTGGTTCACCCGGCAGGCATCGCCGTGCCGTGTGATCGAGCGGCAGGACGTTTGGGGCGAGGTGGCTTATCGCGTGTGGCTGCCCGCCAAGGACGCGGTGGTGCGTGCTCGGGCGGCGGACCTTGCTGTGCTGGAAAGCGTGCGCCCGAGCGTGGGGCAGATCCTGCACACCACGGCTGCGGCCAAGCTGCTGGATGCACTGGAGGACAACCTGCTGTTGGCGCCCATCCAGTCCAGCGTGGTGCCGCTGCCGCATCAGCTCTATGCACTGAACCGCGCGGTCAGCCGCGACCGTATCCGCTACCTGCTGGCCGATGAGGTGGGACTCGGCAAGACCATCGAGGCCGGCTTGGTGCTGCGCGAATTGAAGCTGCGCGGCCGGGTGAAGCGCATCCTGGTGGTGGCGCCCAAGGGTCTGGTGCGCCAGTGGCAGGCTGAAATGCGCTGGCACTTCGGCGAGAAGTTCCAGTTCATCGAACCGTCCGAGCTGGCAGCCTTCCGCCAGTGGCGTAGCGGTGGTGCTGGCGAGGAAGAGAACCTGTGGCGCATGCATGACCAGGTGATCTGCTCGCTGGATTCGGTGAAGCCGCTGGAGGGCCGTCGCGGTTGGAGCCTGGAGCAACTCAACACCTACAACCGCGAACGCTTCGAGGACCTGATCTCGGCATCGTGGGATCTGGTCATCATCGACGAAGCCCACCGCATGGGCGGCAGCACTGAGCAGGTGGCCCGCTACAAGCTGGGCGCGGCGTTGGCTGAAGCCTCGCCCTATCTCTTGCTGCTGTCGGCCACGCCGCACCAGGGCAAGTCTGACCAGTTCATGCGGCTGATGCAGTTGCTGGACCGGGAAGCCTTCCCGGACGAGAGCAGCGTCAGCCGCGATCGAGTTCGGCCCTTCGTGATCCGCACCGAGAAGCGTGTGTCCATCAATGCCGAGGGCCAGCCGCTGTTCAAGCCGCGTGCCACCCGGCTTCAGGCGGTGGCCTGGCAGGCACGACACGGCTCGCAGCAGCGCCTGTACGAGGCGGTGACCGAGTATGTGCGCCACGGCTACAACCAGGCCATGGCAGCCAAGCAGCGCCATATCGGCTTCTTGATGATCCTGACGCAGCGGCTGGTGACCTCCAGCACGGCAGCCATCCGCACCACGCTGGAGAAGCGCCAGGCCCTGCTCGATGCGCCGCAGCCGCA